>Ga0209415_10012028_pt1 | contig 14482 bp, 11 predicted proteins | sample PeaSoiSIISIP2007_FD_187696 | JGI IMG/M metagenome (GOLD analysis project Ga0209415, IMG submission 187696) | Peat soil microbial communities from Weissenstadt, Germany - SII-SIP-2007 (SPAdes) (version 2) | ecosystem: Environmental > Terrestrial > Soil > Wetlands > Peat | place: Germany...
CACTACTAGTCCGCATCAGCAAAGCTAAGCTGCGCTGGATTGGCCGCTGGCCATGATCGCGCCGCTTGGTGCCCGAGTTCGCTACCGACACGTTGAATCCTTTGCGCTATCGCGACCAAGACTTTCACACCTTGCAGCGAGGAACTCCCCAGCATTGAGGTTAGCGAACCGGAGTCTCACTTGCTAAGTCTGCAGCTCGGGACATTCTCATTGACGCCGACGGGGGAGCCAGCTGAGTCCACCAGTCGATCTAGCCGAAGCAAGCCAAGAAAGTCTAGTCGCTGGCGTAGTACACACTTAGCAGTTGTTGACCAGCTATACGCGCGAGGCCCGCCAGCATATCGTGTAACTATGGTGGTCGTCGCATCTTTGAACGTTGCCAAACGTGCAGGTCAGTGGATATCCGCCGACGCAACCATCCGAATGAACGGCGAGGCGCATGACACGACCGCAGGCACTGTCGGCGCGCGCCCCTACTCGCGCTTCGCGTACGGCAACGCCGTCAAGAGAGCCTTCCACCAGGCATGCGACGAGCCCGGTAGGGGCATGCCGGAGTTCTTCTTCCGCCACGGCGTTGAGCTGCGCAAGGTCGTCGTGCTGCGCCCGGAAGGGGGTGATACGCCCTGACCGACAGAGAAATGGACCCGACCCTGGCCATCGGCCGGCCGGACGCGGGCGAGAACGAAGGAGAAACCCGAATGGAAGAAATGCCGACTCCGGCCACGGACAAGGACGTTCCGGGGTTGCTAGCGGAGCTGGCCGGGCGCCTTGACAAAGTGGAGGAGCGTCTCGGCGAGTTCCACCAGCGCGCGGCGCACCGGGAAGGGATCATCGACCGGCTGCACGAGGAGAACCAGCGACTTCACGACGGGTTCGGCCGGATGGTCTTGGAGCCGGTGGTGGCCGACCTGATCCGGCTGTACGACCAACTCGAGCGGGAAGCCAGCCGACTGGAAGCCAGCGGGCAGGACGGGCGGCTGATGCGGTCCTTCGTCGAAGACGTCGTAGAGATTCTCGACCGCTGCGGGTTCGAGGTCTTCTCGGCTGAGGTCGGCGATCCCTTCGAGCGGGGCCGACATCGTCCGGTGGAGTTGGTCGCCTGCGATGACGAGTCTCGGCATAACACGGTGGCACAGGTCGTTGCGATCGGCTTCTTCGACCGCGACGCCGACCGGGTTAGGCGCCCGGTCCACGCGCGCATTCACCAGTACGCCCAGAGCAGCGAGGCCCGGCCGGCCCCCGATACAACGCAATCACGATGAGGTGACATGGCTACCTACGGAATTGACCTCGGCACCACGAACTCTTGCATCGCCTACGTTGACCAGACGGGCCGACCGACCGTCCTCAAGAGCGCGATAGGCGAGGAGACCACGCCCTCTGTGGTCTACTTCGAGTCGCCGGACAACGTGGTCGTGGGCAGGCAAGCGAAGGAAACCGCCATGCTCGCCCCGCACCTGGTCGCTGAGCTGGTCAAGCGGCAGATGGGCGAGGACATTCACCGTTCCTTCCATGGGCAGGATTACACGCCCGAGTCAATCTCTGCCCTCATCCTGCGTGAGCTGGCCCGCGCGGCGCGGGAACAGACCGGCGAAGAGGTCCGTGACGTGGTCATCACGGTGCCGGCCTATTTCGGGCTGCTCGAACGGGAAGCGACCCGCAAGGCCGGCCAGATCGCCAGACTGAACGTCCTCGATGTCCTCGCCGAGCCGGTGGCCGCCGCCATGAACTATCAGGTACTCGGGGAGGGAGCCGAGGTGCGGAATATCTTGGTCTACGACCTCGGCGGCGGAACCTTCGACACGACTGTGATCCGGATCGATGGCGACGACATCCATGTAGTCTGCACCGACGGTGACCGCCAGTTGGGCGGAGCCGACTGGGACGGCGCGATCAGCGATTTCCTGCTGCGCGGCTTTACCGAGCAGTATCCGCAGCTCGACCCGGGTGGCGACGAACAGTTCATGCAGGACCTTGCCACCGCCGCGGAGCAGCTGAAGAAGGCGCTGAGCGCCACCATGGCGCGCAAGCACACCGTGCGCTTCGACGGCTCGGTCGTGCAGCTCGAGCTGACCAGGGAGCACTTCGAGGAGCTCACCTCCGAGCTGCTCGAACGCACCATTGATATCACCGAGCGGACGATAGCCACCGCGCGGGAAAAGGGCGTCGAGCGGTTCGATGACGTGCTCTTGGTCGGCGGCATGACGATCATGCCGGCCATCGCCCGGACGCTCAGGGAGCGGTTCGGGCTAGAGGCCAGGCTGCAAGATCCCCACCTGGCCGTGGCGAAGGGTGCCGCGCTGTTCGCGCTCATGAAGAAGGTGCAGGAAAGCATCCCGCGCGACGGAGATCGTCGCGCGGCTCAGGAGCTGGCGAAGGAGACCGGACAAAGCGTGGAGCAGGTCGAAAGCCTGATGACAAAGCACGTGACGACGGTTGTGCCGCGTGCCTTCGGCCTCAAGGTCGTCGATCAGGACGACCCCGTGTACAAGATCGACCCGAGGCGGGCCCGCGAGTACATCTCGCACCTGCTCACCGCCAACACATCGTTGCCCGCAGACACCGGCCCGCAGCCCTTCAGCACGGTCTTCGACAACCAGCGCGAGGTCAAGCTCGAGGTGTGGGAACAGGCGGGATCGATCGCCTCAGAAGAGCTCAAGCACAACACCCATATTGGCGAGGGAAGGCTGCAGGATCTGCCGCCCCGGCCGGCCAAAACGCCCTTCCAGGTCGTTTTCCACATGACGGAGACCGGCCTACTGCAGGTGCACGCGTGGGAGGCCGATTCTGGGCGAGAGGTCCGGTTCGAGATCCAGATCGGCAACCTGGACGACGCAGCTGTGCAACAAGCGGGCGACGCCGTGGCACGCCTCGATGTGAGTGGCGGCGGCTAGGTGACCTGGAATCGCGACCGGTATCTGGCCGAGGTGCTTGAGCCGGCCCGCAGGGCAGGCAACGTGCCTCCGCCGGACCTGTACGCCCGGTATGGACTGCCACGCGACATCCGCGACCAAGTCGTTTTCGCCCAGCAGATCGCCGATGTCCTGGCTTTCTGGCGGGAGCTCAGGACCAGGCGGACGTACGCCAGGCTCGCCGAGGCGCTGATCGCGGCGCACACTGAGCTCGAACGGAGCGGGCGGCTCACCCTGAAGAGCTTCGCTGAACGCCACGCCGATGCCCGCCGGGTCCAACTGGAGCGGCTGATCCGCCTGGCCGAGGCCGAGGCCGGCGCGGCCACCCACGTCGGGCCGGCCACGGTGAGGCGGCTGTACAGCGCACTCGACGGCGCCGTCAGCGAAGCGGACATAAGAGAGGCGCTCGGCAAGGCAGGCGTCCGGGTCGTCGATGAGTTTCCCAAGCTGCCCCGCGCACCGCATCCGAAGCAAGCAGACCTAGCCCGGTACGTGGCGCAGCTCGGCATGCGGCTATCCGCGACCGTGGTATTCGGCGACGCCGTTAGCCGCGGTTTCCGGATCCTCGACGGGTTCCGGCTGGCCGAGGGCCAGGTGCTGGGGGAAACAGCGATCGCCGAGGCGGGCAACCGCATCGCCGAGCTTTCCCACGCCGACCCGGCCAAGGCGCCTAGCGACAACGTCCTGGCCATCCTGCGCGCCGCGGCCCGCAAGCCCGGGGACCTCGATGCCTTGCTGCTCTCTGAGATCGTCGAACGGCTGCGCCCGCTGGCGCGCAGCGGTTTCGTCCAGCGGGCCGTCGCCACGCAAGCGCAGGAACTCGGCCTGGTGGAAGAAGAAGCCGGCCTTATCGCGGCCGCCATCCTGGCCCCCGACACGCTCGACGGGCTGCGTCAGCAGGTCGAGCAGGACCTGGCGACAGGCCGACTGCGCAGCGCTCAGCTGCTCGCCGCCGACCTGCCAGCCGACGACCCGCTGCGCGAGCGCGTCGCGGCCGGGGCGGCCGAGGTCTCAGCGATCGTCCGCCGGGCGGATGCCGAACTGGGCCTCGGCCGTGACGAGCAGGCTGCCGCGCTGCTAGCCGAGGCCATCGGTAGAGCGCGGGACGACGTCGCGCTGCCCGAACGGCTGGCCGCGATCCCGCCTCCGCCGCCACCCGATGCGGCCGCCCGGATGGACGGGGATCACGTGCTGATCACCTGGAAACCCAGTCCGGCCACCGCGGGCCCCGTGCAGTACCGGGTTATGCGCGGCACGGACCGGGCCCCCGCTTCGCCCTCGGAGGGAATGACCGCGGTGACGCGGACCGAGCGGACCGATGTCACCGATGCGGAGGCGCCGGCCGGAACCGAGCTCTTCTACAGCGTCTTCGCGGCGCGCGGCGCTGACGCCTGGTCCCCGCCCGCCAGTGCGCCGCCGGTCATCTTCACCCCCGAGGTCGCCGATGTGTCGGTCAGCGTCTCCGACGCCTCGGTCGGTGCCTCATGGCGGCCGCATCCCGGTGCCGGCGCCATCCGCGTGGTACGGCGGGAGGACGGGCCGCCGCGGGGACCTGACGACGGGACGGCTGTCGGGGCGTCGCTCACCGGGTTCACTGATATCGGGCTGCGCACGGGGGCTGAGTACCACTACCGGATCGTGACGTCGTACCGGGGAGCCGACAGCGAGCACCGGCACTCGGCCGGGGTCGTCATACGGGCGGTACCCGAACCCGCACTCCGGCCCGTCGACGTCCTGGACGTCACCGGGCCAGGCGATAGCATGACGGTGTTCGTGGCCGGATGGACGCCGCCACCGTATGGCCGGGTCCGGCTGGTGCTGAGCGACATGCCACTGCCCTGGCCCGCCGGCACCCGCCTCAGGCCTCAGGATGCGGCTGGGCTCGCCGAGATCCCCGGGATACAGCACCGCGGCACCGACGGCCGCGACGTCCTCGAACTGCGCCCGCCGACCGGGAAACACTACGTAACGGCCCTGACCGTGGGACGCAACGCCGCGGTGGTCGGCAGCAACGCTGAGGTCTGGCTGGCGGAGCCGGTCCGCGGTTTGTCCGCGCACCGGATGCACGACGAGGTCCGGCTCGGCTGGATCTGGCCTGACCACGCCACCGACGCCGTGGTCCGCTGGCCAGGCGGTGAGCATTGCTGCTCCCGCCGCAGCTATGAGGACGAGGGCGGTGTCGTGGTAACTATCGGCGCGGCGGAGACCACCGTCGAGGTCCGCGCGCTCTATCCGCGGCGAGGCGGGCAGCTCGGCTCGCCCAGTGTCAAGACCCAGGTACAGGCCCGCGGCGTGGCGGTCAGCTACCGGATCCTGCATACGCGCTGGCGGCCCCGGCAGCGGACCTTTGAGCTCATCACCGAGGAGGCCACCCGCCTGCCGGCTCTCGTTGTCGTGCGGACCACCGGCCGGTACGCGCCTGACGACCCGCGCGAGGGTGAGACGATCAAGCGCGTCGAGCCGCAGGACATTTTGCCAGGCCAGCCGGCAACGTTCACGGTCAAGACAGGCAAGGGACCGGCCTGGGTAGCGTGTTTCGCCGACCCGGACGATCCAGAGGCACCGGCGCGCGGCATCCTGCTTTTCCCTCCGCCCGCGGAGGAGATGAGGATCCGGTGAGGCTGGCGCACGGCACGGCCAGATACTGCCCGTACTGCTACGAGGAGATCTCGCGTCGGCAGCTGTGGTTCCGGTGCACGGGCCGGATCAGCCGGAGCGGGAAGCGCTGCTCCCCGAAGGTGGACACCGTCCTTCGCGCGCGGACCGGGTTCAGCGGGGCACTGCCTCCGGCGTTCGCCGCCGACGGCCGCCGGGACGAGGCCAGGTGCCCGGAATGCGAAGGCGAGACCAGAATCAGGATCTGCCCGGTCTGCCACAGCAGGCTCCCCGTCCACTTCGCAAAGGTCGGCAGCCGCCTGATCGTGCCGGTCGGCGCGAAAGAGGCGGGCAAGACCGTGTTCATGACCGTGCTGGTCCATGAGCTGATGCACCAGACCGGGCATCAGTTCAACGCGGCCATCACCGGCGCGGACGAGTACACCCGCCAGAGGTTCGCCAGCGAGTACGAACGGCCGCTGTATCGCGAGTCGCGGCTCCTGGCACCGACCACGACGGCGGCAGGAGATCGTAACCAGCCGCCGCTCGTGTTCCGCTTCACCAACGAGAAACCTCTCCCCCGCGTCCTGAACGGCCGGCTGGGGCAGGCCGGCCCTCTCGCGAACCGGGATCCGCAACATACGCTGCTGTCCGTCTTCGACACGGCTGGCGAGGACCTGCGATCCGAGCAGTCCATCGAGCAGAACGTCCGGTATCTGGCTGCGGCCGACGGCGTATTGCTGCTCCTGGACCCGCTCCAGATGCGAGGGGCACGACAGCTGGCCGCCCCCGGCACCCGGCTACCGACACCGGGCAGCGCCGACGACGAGCCGACCGCCGTGCTGGAAAGGGTCACGGACCTCCTTTCCGGTGCCGGAGGAAAGCCGGGCGGACGGATCAGCAAGCCGCTTGCCATCGTGTTCACCAAGATGGACACGCTCCTGCACGGCCTGAACCAGACCAGCCCGCTGCTGCGGTCCCCGCCCCAGGAGCCGTATTTCGACCAGCGTGACAGCTTGGCGGTGCACACGGAGATCCAGCGGCTACTGGCTCGGTGGGAGGGAACCCGTATCGACGAGATCGCCCAGTTGAACTACCGCACGTACCGCTATTTCGGCATATCCGCGCTCGGCGAGACACCCACTCCGGACAACAGGGTCTCGCCTCGCGGCATCCGCCCCTACCGGGTGGCCAGCCCGGTCCTCTGGATCCTCGCCCAATTCGGAATCATCCCGGTGAAGTGAGGCTGGCGTGGCCTTTCAGCAGCTCTACTACACCTCCTGCGAGCACGGCCTGGGCGGGTATGGCGGATACCAGTTCAACGCCGTCACCCCCGGCGTCTCGCCGACCGTCCTGCGCGAGGTGGAAGAACAGACCGTGTACGAGCCGCCGCGCTGGCTGACCGGGCTGAGCCCGGATGAGCTGGAGGAGTATCCCGTCGCGTTCTCGCACGGGATCAGCGAGGCTACGGGCGCAGCCGTCACCGCTCAGGTGGTCTTCACGGGGACCGACTACTCGGGCCGTCCCGGTAACTACTTCGTGCACGCTCTGGTCACGGACATACCGGAAGACGATTTCGGGTCAGTGCTACCGGTCGAACTATGGGGATCGGCACTGTGGCGGACCCAGCCGGCCGACGACACCGAACTGCCGGAACTAGCCGGCCCGCCGCCGCGCGGCGTAATCGACCGACCAGGCGTCCAGGCGTTCCTCGACGCGCGCGGAGCAGGAGTCGACGTCCTGGTGGGGCTGCTGACCGCGGTCGGACAGGCCATGTCCGGAGACCGGCCGGTGCTGGTGGTGAGCCACGACGTGACGGAGAACGCCTGGTGGATCGCTGCTGTCTCCTATCTGCTGGGTGAACAACTGACGCACCGGATGACGTTCACCACCTACAGCCACCGTCCCGGCTACTCCCGCTATCACCTAGTCGGGATCCTGCCCGAGGCGCTGCCCTCTGACGCCGAGGCGAGCTTCCGGACGTTCGATTTCACCACTGGACGCACTCCGGCTGGCGACGTCCATCCGCTGGCCGCGATGCTCGCGAGCACGGGGGTGATGGCCTGCTCGGGGCTGTGGCAACAGGCGACGGCTTTCGCTGCCGGGACCGAGCGGGGCCTGGACGACTGGCTCGCGCCGGTCGCCGTGGCGGCCGGCCTGCTCGGCAGGAAGCTGACCTCCGGCGAGGCCGACGCGGTCGCCCGGTGGCTGCCCGGCACAGCCGACCGGATCTCGCCGGAGCTCGCCGACATCGGTATCGGCGTCGCCCTGGCCGGGCCAGACGGCACACTCGGCGACGAGCGGCTGATCGACCTGCTCACCCTGGCCCGCAGGCTCCCCGCTCCGGCACGGGCAGAGCACCTGGAGCGTCTGCTGGTCGGCCGGGCGTTCATGCAAATCGCGCACGGCGAGCCGGTAGTCACGGTCCGGCTCACCAGCCCGGCCGCCGAGACCGCGCGCGACGTGGCGATCGACATGCTGGACACTCTCACGCCCGCGACGGTGCTGGCGGTACTGGAATGGTCCGCCGCCTCGGGGGTGCTGCTGTCCGACGCGGATCTCGAACGGTACGGACGGACGCGCCTGGATACCGCCACGCCCGAGCAACTGCTCGCTCATCTGGTCAGCTGCTACCCGGCCATCCTGCGCGGCCTGCTCACCCGCCTGGCCCATGAGCCGCCAGAGGTGATCAACAAGCTGCTCAGCGGCCCGATCGGCGCACGGCTCCAGCGTGACGACGTGGCCGGGCACCCGGAGGTCGCCGAACTGTGGCTGGTTCAGTCGGTCGCCAGGGGCGGCATGCAGCCGATGGCCGCCCTCGACGAGATCATGGACGTCCGCGCCGCGGCGGGGCGGTCACCGCGGGTCGACGCCGCGGTGCTACGCCTGCTGTGGCCGAGCGGCTGCCCGCCGGATCAGCTTGCGGGGCTACTCGGCATCCTGGCCGATACCCATCCGCCCGACGTGGATGACTGGTTCGCCGCGGAGATCAGCGCCGCCGTCGCCCGCGGGGCAACGGGCAGCGGCTGGCTGGTGCTGGCCGAGGCACTCGCCGACCATCCGATCCTGGCCATGCTCCCCGAGGCGGAAACCCGCTCGGTCCGTGATACGGTGCGGGTCCTGCCATTGCTGCAACGGGCCTACCAAGAGGGGCCGCACGGGGACGCCGACGTGTTCGCCGACCTGTACGGCGAGTACGCATCGGCTGACGCCGACACCCGCCGGCTGGTTGACGGCCGGCTGCCGGAATTGCTGGCGCGCGCCAGCCGACTCGGCATGGCCCTGCGTGGCTGTCCCGATGCGGTGGCGGCGGCATTCTGCGAGCAGCTAGCGGACCGGCTGGCGCCGATGCAGGCCGATATCAGGCTCGCCCGGCGGGTGTTCATCGCGTCCAGGCATCCTGACCTCGCCGCCCTCCGCGAGAGGCTGCTGGACGCGTTCGAGGCGGTTCGCCGATGGAACCGCCGGGATCTCGGGGCCTTGGCGGAGAGCATGGACAACGACGCCGAGCTGGCGCAGGCGTTCCGGCAGTGGCGGAAGCCGCGCCGGTACGAACTGGCCCGCAAGTTCCTCGGCAGGGCCGGGCCCACCGCCCAGGGGACGTGACGGGGAGCCGGACAGATGCCCTTCGTGTACGCGTTGCTAGTGCTCTTGGGCATACTGCTCTGCCTGGCCTACGTGGCCTGTGCCGTGCCAATCGCGGCGATAGCAGCCTGCGCGTTCTGCGCGCTCGGCATGCCGATCGCGTACTTCACCGGCCTGGAACGCGTGCTGGTCGGCCGGGATCCCTCGCTGCCCAGCCCGGTGCGCCGGGTGAAACTGCCCGCGGACGCCGATCCTGCGGTACCTCAGTACTTCTACGGGCCGGCGCTGGCCGACGCCGATCTCGCGGTGCGGATCGCCTCCGGGGAGTGCCGACGCCTTTGCCAGCGTGCCAGCCGCATCGTAGGGTCGGCCTTCGCCACTGACCTGCCTCCGCTAACCTGGCCGCTCGGCATCGGGGGGGCCATCGGGATGGCCGTGGGTACGGTGGTCGGCGCGGTGGCGACAGCCGGCTGTGCCTGCGTTCACCTGCTGGCGGTCGGCATCTCAGCGGCCGCGGTGCGAGCGGCGGGGTCCGCGCTGCGGGCCGCCGACTCGGTCGTGCTCCGGGTCAAGAACGTCAAGATGGTCTGCCCGGACTGCTATGGGCGTGTACCTTATCCCGCTTATGAGTGTCCTGGCGACGGCTGCACCCATCGTCACCGGGATATCCGGCCGGGCCGTTTCGGCATCCTGCGGCGCCGCTGCCAGTGCGGTGCGCAGATGAAGACCCTCCTGCTGTTCGGCTCCGCGGGGATGAACGCCTATTGCCCTCGCTGCAACCACCCGCTCGAGCACCGTCCGGGACATGCGCCGGAACTCGTGCTGCCCTTCTTCGGCGCGGCTGGGGCCGGCAAGACCCGCCTGCTGTTCAGCATGGTCACCCAGCTCCAGCAGTGGTCAGGGAAACAGAAGCCAGCCGAACGGCGCGGGAAACGGTTCGCCGTCCAGTTCGGCGACTCCACCACCACCCGCAAGCTCGAGAACGCCGACCAGTTGCTGAGTCCGGATATAGATATAGATAAGACGCGGACCGAACTGCCCCGGGCCTATGTCATCCGCCTGGTTTCGATGCGACGCACCAGGATCGTGCATATGTTCGATGCGGCAGGTGAGCTTTTCTATACGTCCGAACGGACCCAGGAACTGGGTTATCTCGACAAGGCCCGGACCTTCATCCTGGTGATCGACCCGCTGTCCGTCGAGGCGTTCTGGGACCGGCTGCTACCGGACCAGCAAGGCGAACTGAAGGCGGTACGCTCGGCCGCTCCGTCACCCGAGCTCGCCTACCAGCAGGCGCATCAGGAGATCGAGTCGATGGGCATGCGGCTGCGGAAGGCGCGGCTGGCGGTGGTCTTCAGCCGGGCCGACCTGATCGACACCCGAACCGAGGACGTAGCCATCTGGGCCCGCGACGAGCTCGGCCTCGGCAACCTGGTCCGCTCGGCGCGGCTGAACTTCGGGGAAGCATGCTTCTTCCATACGGCCGCCGTGATGACCGGCGGGGTCCTGGACGAGTCGATCCCGGCGCTGTTGCGCTGGGTACTCGCGCGTAACGGCATCGACCTACCTGAGGGGCTGTCATGACCGGCGAAATCGAGGAGCGGACCTACCTGTGGCAGCGGCGATACATCTTCGCCGTCACGCTGGGGGCCGTCATCATGCTGCCCATCCTCATCGCGTTCCTGGCGTGAGCCGGCCGGCCAGGGCGCAGCAGGCTGGCCGGCAGGCCCACCGTGACCGATCATTAAATGAAGGCGAGCTTGTGAGGACCGATGGAATATCCCGATCAGCTGAGGACGCCAGTTCGCAACGAACGGCCGGAGATCGACGCTCTCGACGACTTCTTGTGGGAGACCGCGAGTTGGGACCCGGCGGTCGAACGGGTCCTGGAACAGGCACGCCGCGACGGCGCGGACCAGGGATCGGCCGCGGCAGCCCGGCAGTTGCTGGACGAGCACCTGGTAGCCGAGCCCGGGATGGTGTACCGGTTGCTGCGACTGCTGGCCGGAGCCGGGGAGCTGAACACGGACAACCTCGCCGCGCCGTGCCGTGGTGCGCCAGGCGGGACCCGGCCCGGCTCCGGCGCCGACCCGCTCGGGGCCGCTCTTCCCCTAGCGGGCAGGGAGACGGAGCGTTCCCTCGGTTATCGCGGGGCGACGCGCCGGGGTGCCGGGGTCAGCGTGCTGTGCATCACCGGCCCGGCCGGAATTGGCAAGACCCGCCTCGCCCGGGAAATCGCGACGGAGATCGGCCGACAGGCGCCTGTCGACGACCAGCTTGAGGTCAGCCTCAGCTGTGCGGCACCGGGGCCGGGGAATCGCCGGCTGGCCAGGACGCCCCACGATGCGCTGGCGGTACTCCTCGTCCAACTCGGCGTCCGCGAGGCCGACATACCGGCCAGCTTTGCAGAGCGCCGTGCTCGCTACGCCGCCGAGCTAGCCGACCGGCGGCCCGTCCTGGTGGTGGACAGTGTCATCGACGAGAGCCAGGTGCTGCCCCTGCTGCCACCGAAACAAGGCTCCGTGGTGGTGACCAGCCGTGCTCCGCTGACCGGGCTGAACGACTGGGGCGCCGAGCCCCTTCCGCTCGGGCCGCTGAACCAGACCTGGTCCAGGCAACTCATCAGGCAGGTCTTCGCGACGTTTGAAATCGAGGCGGACGACCCCGCCACCGATGCACTGTACGAGCTGTGCGCCGGCTTTCCCGGGCCCACGATCCTGGCCTCACGCTGGCTGGCCAGAGCGGCGATGGCCGAACGGCTGCCTGTGCAGACGCTGCTCGAGCGGATGCCAGAAGCTGGCCACGGCGAAGCCGTGACGGCCGCGGTTCTCGGCCTCCTAGGCGAAGACCAGCAGGCTGTCGTGCGGGCGCTCGGGCTGCTTCAGCTACCGGAGGCCGACATCTGGGTGGTGTGCCTCAGCACGGGCCTCAGCCAGGACCGGGCGCGGGCGGCGCTTGAGCAACTGACCAACATGGGCCTCGTCGGTCACGGTGAGTGCGACCAGACCTGGGTAGCAGCCTCGCTGGTCGCCGACTCCGTCCGCGCCCAGGACCTCGCTCCTGGACAGCTTCCAGAACCTGGGTTCGAACGCGTGCTCGGTCCGGTCATCGGCCTCTACGGCCAGCGCTCGGAGAACCTTCGCGACCTGATCTCGGTGTCGCCGCCGGAATCGCTCTCCGCGCTTCGGGCCTGGGCGGAAGAACGCTGGCAAGCCGAGCGGGTCAGCGTCAGCGCCGTGCTGGCCGCGGCGGCCGATTCGGAACGGCCTGCCCTGGCGCGCGGGCTCGCCGTGACCTTCATGGACCTTGCTGATTACGGTGAGGAACATAGCAACGGCTGGCGTGAGACCGAGGCGTCCGTCGCTGCCGTAGTCCGGGTCGCCAGCGCGGCGAGCGACCATGAGCTCCAGGCCAGGGCGCTACGTTCACTCGAGCGGCAGACGCAGCTCCAAGGCGAGGCTGCCGCTGAGCCCGCCGGGGAACCGTTCGAGTTCGCAGAGTCGCCCGTCGTCACGGTGCCGAGGAGCGGGCTGGCGCGGGTCACGGAGGCGGTGCGACGCGACATCGTTGAGAGACCGGGCGTACCTCTGCTCTTCGGTGGGCTTACCGGCCATGACCGGTGAGATCAGCGGGCATGTGCTCGTCCTCGACGAGCTTGAGGAGATCCAGGGCCTGGCGGCGGGACAGCCGCCGCCCTTCCGCGTGGAGAAGACCGGAGAGGCGGTGGACGGCTGGCTTCCCGTTGAGGTCAGCCTGGATTGCGCCGGGGTGGTAGCCTGTTGGGTGTCAAAATTCGGCCTGTCTCTGTGACCTGGGACGATAGGCGGGGCACGGCCGTGCGGCATGACGGTCAGCCGTGTCCTTCCGTCTGCTCTACCTGATCTTCGTCCGGCTCTGCGGCTGGCTGGTCCTGCTCGGCCGCTCGTCAGCGTCCAAGAACGCGGAACTGCTAGTCCTGCGGCATGAAGTCGCCGTCCTGCGCCGCACCAAGCCCAGGCCCCGGCTCAACTGGGCCGACCGAGCCGTCATGGCCGCGCTGATCCGGCTCCTGCCAGGAAAGCTACGGATACACCGGCTGGTCACGCCGGGAACCGTCCTGCGGTGGCACCGTCGCCTGGTCACCAGGAAATGGACCTATCCGCGCGGCGTAGGCCGGCCGCCAGTCAGTTCCGGGCTCGCGACGCTGATCGAGCAGCTCGCCACCGAAAACCCGGGCTGGGGATACCAGCGGATCCAAGGCGAGCTGCTCAAGCTCGGCCACCGGGTCAGCGCATCCACGATCCGCCGCGTGCTCAAGGCGCTGAAGATCCCTCCGGCACCCAAGCGGCACACCGACACGACCTGGCGGCAGTTCCTGCACACGCACGCCGCGACCATGCTCGCCACCGACTTCTTCCACGTGGACTGCGCGGTCACCCTCCAGCGCCTGTACTGCCTGTTCGTGATGGAGATCGGCTCCCGCTACGTGCACGTCCTCGGCGTAACCGCCAACCCGGACGGGCCGTGGACCACGCAGCAGATCCGGAACCTGCTGATGGACCTCGGCGACCGGGCCGCGGACTTCCGGTTCCTGGTTCGCGACCGGGCCGGGCAGTTCACCGCGTCGTTCGACACGGTCCTGGCCGGCGCTGGTATCGAAGCGGTCAAGATCCCGCCCCGAAGTCCCAGGGCAAACGCCCATGCCGAACGGTTCGTGCTCACCGCCCGGACCGAGGTCACCGACCGGATGCTGATCTTCAGCGAACGGCACCTGCGCATCGTGATGGCCCGGTATGCCCGGCACTACAACGGACGAAGACCGCACCGCGGGCGCCAGCTCCAGCCACCCCGGCCCGACCACCCCGTGGCCGATCTCTCCCAGGAACAGATCAAGCGCCGGCCAGTCCTCGGCGGCCTCCTCAACGAATACGAGCGAGCTGCATGAAAGCCCAGGTCACAGCTACCGGCACAGTTCTGGCACCCCACAGTACTGCTTGTTCGTGATGGAGGTCGGCTCCCGGTCCGTGCACATCCTCGGCGTTACCGCCAACCCGGACGGGCGGTGGACTGCGCAACAGATCCGCAATCTGCTGATGGATCTCGGTGAGCGTGCCGCCTATTTCCGGTTCCTGATCCGTGACCGGGCCGGGCAGTTCAGCGTGTCGTTCGACGCGGTCCTGGCCGACGCAGGCATGGAAGTGATCAAGATCCCGCCGCGATGCCCAAAGGCGAATGCCTACGCGGAGCGGTTTGTGCTCACTGCCCGGACCGAGGTCACCGACCGGATGCTGATCTTCGGCGGACGCCATCTGCGGCGCGTCCTAGCCCAGTACGAGGCCCACTACAACGGCCGGCGACCTCATCGCAGCCGCCAGCTCTGCCCGCCCGTACCCGATCACCCTGTCGCTGAC
>Ga0209415_10012029_pt1 | contig 14481 bp, 11 predicted proteins | sample PeaSoiSIISIP2007_FD_187696 | JGI IMG/M metagenome (GOLD analysis project Ga0209415, IMG submission 187696) | Peat soil microbial communities from Weissenstadt, Germany - SII-SIP-2007 (SPAdes) (version 2) | ecosystem: Environmental > Terrestrial > Soil > Wetlands > Peat | place: Germany...
GTCACCCCGCTGAAGCGGGGTGTTAATGAAAGGGGCGGTCTTGCGCTACAATTCGACCACTCCGGGAGCGGGCCTGCGGCATGAGAGCAGACCCCAGGAAAGGTCGGGGGAATTGAGATTGCGGGAGGACTTCCGCAGCAGGGGCGGTTTTACTGAGGTCTGAGGTTCCGACGAAGGTTCCGACAAGGGTTTCCGTGCGCCGGGCTTTTGCGACAGGCCGCTGAAGTAAGCGCCATTCACCCCGCAGGGGACCTGCTCCCCGCTATCAAGGCCACATTTCGGGCCGCAGGCCTCCACCCGGGCCGTCGTGCTCGCGCAGCGACTCGCGCAGGTCGGCTACGGCGGGATGATTCGGCGGAAGCTGATAAAGGCTCAGAATTAGATCGAAGGCGGTGATGAAATACGCGGATTCGTCACGGAAATCGGCGTACACACGGCCGTGCAGCAGTGGTGGCAGCGAAGCCGTTTTCTCACCGTCCACCAGCAGCGGGAGCACGCTTTGTTTCTGCATTTCGGTGCCAAGAAGACGATTGGCGATCAGATCGACCTCCGCCGCCACGACGTAGCCGGGAGTGGTGTCCTTGTTCTCGTACTTCCGGCGGTAGAGCGGCGTGCCGACCACGACGATGCGGTCGCTCTTCTCGATCCGTTCGATGAACCGCGCCACGCTCGCGCCAATTTGCGCGTTGTGCCACCGGTCCAACACCACGCCGAGCCCCGCTTTTTGCAGGTCCGCCGCCAGCCGTTTCTCGACCCAGCGTTCGTGCGCCGGCACGCCCCAGGCGTAGCTGATGAAGCACTCCGGCGGCTTGATCTTCTGTGCGGCCACGTAGGCTTGCACGCGGAAGACGGCCTGCTCGAAACGCGACCGCTGTTCGGCGGCGCGGCGTTGCACTTCGACCTCGGCTGCAACCGCGCGCGTCAACTGGATCGGTTCGGCCATCGCGGGCAACGCGAGCTTCTCGCCGCAGTCGTTGCAGAAGGCGAAGGTCTTTGCCTCCTTCATCCGCTGGCGCACGACCGAGCGGTCCAGCAGGTGGCCGCAGGCCGCATTGCTGCAACGCACCGGCTCGTAGCGCAGCACCGTCAGGTTCCGCCGGGCGAGAAAGCTCTCGAACAGCCCTTGGAACAGCGTCCGCACCGGCGGGCCGACCCCGGGACCAAAACAAAGAACCAGGTCCAGTTCGCCGTCGCGCTCGGCCTCCTGCCGGAAGCCGCACACCAGGCCGTCGCCCACCTCGTAGCGGGCGTTGTTCTGCCATTGGCTCGTGCGGGTGAAGGTGTGGGTATAGCCCAGCAGCACCACCAGCGAGGCAAACACGTTCTCCGTCGGACCGCTCACCGTATAGGCCACCCCGTCCTCGGCCGCCTTCTCCTCCTCGGGCGGCTTCTTCAAGTTGATCAGCTCCGGGAAGACCAGGTACGGCTCCATGCGGAGCGGGTCGGTCTCGCGGAAGCAGACGTTGTGCTCGAGGAACAGCAATGCCGCCGAGTCCAGGAGCACTTCCCGCTCGCCCTCGCGCAAATCCGCCAGCTCCGGAAACGCATAGCCGCCCGCCAGCAGCCGTTTCTCCTCCAACGCGCCCAGCCCCTTCGGATTCCGCCGCGCCTCGAGCACGAACGACGACGCCAGGTTGTTGAGCCGCTCCGGTTCGAGCAGGACGCGCTGCTCCCCTTTCGAGGACCGCAGGCGTTTGACATAGCCGTAGTTCTCCAGGTGGCCCACGGCGGTCAGCATCTCCGCGTCGGTGAAACCCCAACCGGCATCGGTGGCCTCCAAACGGCCGCGGAGTTCCCCGGGCGTGACGATGCTCTGGCCGTCCGACTTCGCGCCCTTCAGGCCGAGGACGAAATCCTTGATCCGCTTGAAGGTTGTGGTCGTGACCGTCGCGGGCTTGTCTTCCCAGGGAATCATGGACTTCATCCGCTCAATCAGTTCGGCGACGCCTGCGCCCGTGTAGGCGCTCGTCGCGACAGGCCCCACGATGCCGTGCCTATGGCAGAACGCGTTCAGCTCCTCTGGCGTCAGCGTACAGCTCCCGCGATCCGTCTGCGCGGCCACGAGGAGGATGGGGCAGCGCCTTTGAGCCGTCTGGAGTTGCTTGAGCCAGAAGGCGACGCCGTGCAGCGGGTCGTGGAGGTCCGAGGCATCGAATAGCACCAGCGCCAGGTCCGCGTCATCCACGAAGAGCGAATGGACCAGCCGGTAGTCGGGCTGGCCCGCGAAGTCCCAGAGGATCGCCTCGCACTCGGTCCCGTCAGCGCGGCGCTTGCTCAGGGCGGAAAACACCCAGAACTGCTGCCCGTGCGTCGCTGCCTGCTCTTTGAACACGCCGTGGATCAGGCGATAGCCCAGCGCCGATTTGCCCACGCTGTGATCGCCCACCAGCACGATCTTGCCCGTCGTGTGATGGACCGCGCCCGCGGCAGCCGCGGCCTCGGTGCGCTTGCCAAGCAGCACGTCGAGGTCCAGTTCCCAGAGGTGGACCAGCCGGCATCGCTTGCGGTCCGGCGTGTCTGGCGCCGAGCCGGCAGCGGCCAGCAGCGGCAGCGTGGGATGAAAGGCGAGCGCGGGGGCCCATCCTTGTTGTCTTGGCTCCGGGATGACCGCGACCGTCTCCCACGTCTCGCAACTCCACAGGCGGATCGTGCCGTCCTCGCTTTTCGACGCCAGCAGCCGCCCATCCGTGGAGAAGGTGACGATGTCCACCAAGTCGGTGTGCCCTTCGAGGGTGCGGAGCAGCGTGCCGCTGCGCGCCTCCCAGAGCCTCACAGCGTCGTCAACACTCCCGCTGGCCAGCGTCCCGCCTTGCGGATCAAACGCCACGCTAAAGACCGAGCCTCTGTGCCCTTCGAGGGTGCGGAGCAGCGTGCCGCTCCGCGCCTCCCAGAGTTTCACAGTGTCGTCAGAGCTCCCGCTGGCCAGCGTCCCGCCTTGCGGATCAAACGCCACGCTATGGACCCAATTCTCGTGCCCTTCGAGGGTGCGGAGCAGCGTGCCGCTCCGCGCCTCCCAGAGCTTAACAGTGCGGTCACCACTCCCGCTGGCCAGCGTCCCGCCTCGCGGGTCAAACGCCACGCTCAGGACCGAGTTCTTGTGCCCTTCGAGGGTGCGGAGCAGCGTGCCGCTGCGCGCCTGCCAGAGCTTCACATCGCTGTCATAACTCCCGCTGGCCAGCGTCCCGCCTTGCGGATCAAACGCCGCGCTAAAGACCACATCCTGGTGCCCTTCGAGGGTGCGGAGCAGCTTCACCCCCGGCGGCAGTTCCAGTTTTGCCGCGGACTTCGCGTTGCGTTCTTGATTCTCAGGCATGGCCGTCTCCTATTGTTTCCGCTGAAACGCATCGCCGGCGAAGATCTTCTCTTCGCCCGGCCACGAGAGAGTGCCTTGACTCGCCAGCCCGCTCTCCCGCAACCGCTCGGGAAGCGGAGGCACCACCGCCGTGCCCTTGGCGGTGAAGCTGAAGAAAACGTGGTATTTGAATCCCGTGGACACGAAGAGGATGTTAGGAGTCGGGCCGGCCTTGGCAAGAATGTTCGCTCAGGGCGGAAGCCATCACCAGGAAGGCGCCGAGCACTTTGACCTTAACCGGCCCGCAAAGAACCGTGAGCCATGTGAGGGATCACCTGAGGGTCATCCACCTGAGGCGTCAGACCATAGGCTTTCACTTTTTGCACGTCCCGGTATTCCTGGCACAAGCCATGTGAAGCTGCCGCGCGATCTTCCAGAAGCAGAAATGTGCCGCGCCCTCGAGCGCCCGGGCTTCGAGTTCATTGGCCAAACAGGATCCCATTGGCTCGGTGCTCATGATAGCCGGGTCCCCTTCGGCAACACCGAGAATTGATTTCGTGAACGGAAGAAGCAGATGTCGAACTCCATGAAGAAGTTGATTTGCCCGAGTATCAACGGCACTTCATTCGTGTGGCACCAAGCGAAAGCGAGTCGAACCGGCGCGAAGTCCCCCACGCGCGCCATAACCAGCAGTGGCATGGCTGAGGCACCGGAAAACGCACCAGCGAGCCGCAGTGTGGTTTTGCTTGGGTCCCATTGCGCTCCCAGCGCATTGCCGACTCCGAGCGGGAGCACGTTCACGTCGGAGCCGCTGTCCGGCAACCCCTCTGCCAGGAGGCCGTTCTGGCCCAAAGTCAGGGACAGCGGTAGGAGGGGCTTGCCGCCTGTGGAATACGAGAGGATCATCGCTTCAGTGCGGTGAGGCATTCTCCAGTGCCTGTTGGAGAATCGCGCCGGCGCCGGGCTCAAAAGCGGGCGTCGAAACGATATAGGTCCGACCGTGTTCTAAAGGCGCAATGTCCCCCTCCACGTCCACCTGCTCCGCCAGGAGCCTGATCAAACGCAATTTGTCCGCCGCCGAAAGGCTGCGAATCTCAGGAAGCATCTCTGCTAGCGACATACTCATTTCAATTTGATACTCCGACTGCATCGATGCAACTCGAAACACGCTCTCGGCCCCGCCTCCGCCCGAACCCGGGCGCTGCCGCAGCCTATTTCCCAGGCGGCCGCCACTGCTGGAAGTCCGGCCTTTGGAAGATGGGGGTCAGGCGCGGGTCTTTTCGGGCCTGCTCCGCCAGGTCTGGTGCTCCGGGATTCTGTTTGAGACGCTGCGCATTGAGTTCGAGGGCGCGGCGGAGGCTGGCGGGAGCCTCGTTGGAATTGCCCAGCCCGGCTTGCAAGCCGGCCAAATTGTACCAGGCCTCCGGGGAGTCGGGAAACAGCTTGGCGGCTTTGTCGAGGACGGCGTGGAGCCGCGGCACATCCTGGATCTGGACATAGGCCCGAGCCAGGATGTCCAGCGCCCCGTGATTGATCTGCGGGCTGTTGAAGACACGGTCCAGGACTTCGACCGCTCGGTTGGTATGCTGCGTCTGGAGCAGGGCCACAGCCAGGTCAAAGGCCGCCTGGAAATTGGCTGGGTTGTCTCTCGCGGCCTGCTCGAGGGCCCCGAGTGCCTGGTCGGTCGAGACTGGCGCGGCGGCCTGGGCCTTCCAGGTCCCGACGGTCTTGACGATGCCGGCCACTTGTTCGTTGTTGGGGTCGAGTTTGAGACAGGTGTTCGCCACCAGGAGCGCCTCGTCGAAGCGGTGGAAGTTGGCCAGGAACGAAACGTAACGGCCGACGACCTCGATGTTGTAGGGGCAAAAAGCGAAGGCCTGGCGCAGGGCAAACTCGGCCTCCCGGGCCATGCGCTGATGTTCGGCGGCGGGCTTGGCCATCGAGACCAGGCGGTAACTGTAAATCCCGGCAATCGCGTTGCGCAGCTTCGAGAAGACCTTTTGCGCCTGATCGTCGCGGACGAATTTGCGGTCCCCTTTGAACCCCGTGAAATCGCGGCGCTGATAGACGCGTTCGACCCAGGCGACGATGTCCTGGATGCTGGTGTCGTAAGTAATCCAGTTGCCGATCAGGCGCTCGGAGTACTGGGTCCAGAATCGGTGATCCCGTCCGACCATGTCCTCGCTCAATTCGGCGGGCGGCTCTCGATTGAGCTTCATGATGATCCCGAACGGCGTCAGGTAAGGGTACATCCACTTAATGGGGGCGCTTTCCTCGACGAAAAACTCGTGGCCGGGGTTCTGGTCGAAAATGAGCCTGGTCAGCAGGCCGTTGATGGCCATGACCGAGACCTGGCCGTTAAGCTGGACCTTGCCGTCGGGCAGTTCCACGACGTCTTCTCCAGGCTCGAGTTTGTGGAGCTGGATTCTACGCCGGGCGTCCGCGATATACTCCTGGGTGCAGCGTTGGGCCTCGGCGGCCGGGGGGATGTTGATTTCGCGGTCTGGATAGACCCCGCCGAGGCTCCGGGCCAGCTCACGCGGGTAGGCCGCCTCGAGCAGCAGCCGGTTGAGCCGGATGCGCGTGTCCCCTTGAGGATTCTCCTCGACGAACGCGGCGAGCGAGAGCGAGAGGGAAACCTGTTTGAAGCGCTCGGGCTGGTAGAGCGGTTCCCGTTCCAAGAGTCGGTTCAGGTCCCGGGCCAGGGCTGGCCGCAGGGCCGGTTGGTCCGCGTTTCCGTCAAGGAGTCTTAGGGTCGCGGGGCTGAGGTTTTGGGAAATGTATTTCGAGAGCGGGTCCTGGCGCGGGCCCGGACGGAGGCGGGCGGCGAGGCCTGGCAAGTCGAGAAAGTCAGGCTCGGTGAACCACGAGGTGAAGGTGCGGCGCCGCTTTTCGATGCGTTGACCCAGGCGGGTAAAGAGGTGGTCCAGCGGGGCCACGGCGCGGGCCAGGAAGTTGGTGTGAGACTCCTGGTCCTGGAGGAGCAGCCGGCAGAGCTCCTGGAAAAACGGCGGATCAACCTGTTTGCTGTGGTTGTACTGCGCGCGAATGTAGTTGAGGTAGGGAATGTCGGCCAAGGCGTTCTGGGTAATAATATAAACGTCGCGGCGGTCGAAGCTCTGATCTTCCGCCGGTTGGCAAGGGTGCGGAATGAAGCTCTCGCAGAAGATCATGTAGGTCGGGCAAAAACGGCCGGCGTCGGTGCCGCCGAAGAGGATGGCGTCCCGGGCCATGGGAGGATAGAGCGGCGGCTGCGCGGGGCCCTGAAACGGGGGGCTGAACATGTCGTGGCCGTACCAGTATCCGAACCAATGGTGGCGCTGTTCATTGTCCGACCAGTGAGTGAGAATGGGATGCAGGGGCATCAAGGCAAACAGGGCCAAGGTGAGGCCCACCGGCGCCCGCTCGCGATGGAACCAAAGCGCGCCCACAAAACCCAGCGTCAGCGCCAACAGGATCAAGCCGGCATAGACTGGCAAGCCGTATTGATTGGAGTTGGAGAAGACCCTGCCGACAAAGGCCAGCAGCCGCGCGAGGCTCAACTGGGCGCCCTCGCCGAAAAAGGTGTCCTGCGTCATTTCCGTAAAGGAGATGAGCGCCAGAGCCACCGCCGCCAGTCCGCCCATCAAACCCCAGCGGCGAAAACGCTGATACTGCGTGGCCATGAACGCCGCCGTCAGGGCCAACCCGCAGCCCACCAGCAAGGCGATGCAGGTGTGGGAAGCGGTGAAAAAGACCCGCACCAGTTGCTGCGCGTTGCGGTCGGGCGGGGGATTGAGCAGGATGAGCAGTAGAATGCCCAGGCAAAAGTAAATCGCCGCCAGGCCGATCAGCCAGGCGCGTTCGCGCCGATCGAACTTGCGGAAGAACAGGAACGGGGCCAGCGCCACAAAAGCATAGACCCAGTTGAACTCTTCGATGATGCCCCGGCCCAGGCTCAACAATTGGAGGCCAAAAACTCCCGGGTGATGGATGATATCGGTGGGGTGGGTCTTCTCGTATTGGCCGCGCGTCAGGGCATGGATAAAACCGTCGGGCGTGCGGGGGTAGCTCCATTCCATGGGGGGATTGGTCATGCAGGCCAAGGGCATATAAAAGTAAAACGCCGCCCCGGCCACCCACGCGAGGCCGCAGATCAAAACGACCACCCATTCGCTGCCCAACGCGCGGGTCTGCCAGGCCAGGCGAAGGAAGACGCCCAACGCCGCCAAAGCGAGCAGGCCGCCCGCAACGCCGAGCGCGGGCATCGCGGCCAGGAAAAGCCAGAAGGCGGCATAAGCCCCATCCAGGACGAACTCGACAGGCCGCTCCCGTGTCAGGAGGGCGAACCACCCATAAGCCACGAGCGAGCAAACCCCAACGACGTGGAAGATGACCAGCACGGCGGGGTTGGCGGCCAGGGCCGTGAGGACGTGCTCGGCGCTCAGGAGCCAAAGGCCAAGATAGATGATGCTGTTGCCCAGGAACAGGTTCCGGCCCATGCGGGAATCGGCGGCGGCGATGGCGGCCTCGATGCCCATGGCGGCGACGATCAGGGTCTGGTGGTTGGTAAAGCAGAGGCCGAAGAAAAAGAGGGCGTAATAGAGATAGCGGCGTTGTTGAGGCGCGTAAATCCAGCGCAGCAAGCCGACCAGCACGATCATCAATGATAGGACGCTGAAAGAATAGACCTCGACAATCACCGATTGGCTCCACATGAAACCGTTGTAGCCCAGGAGCAGGCCCGCCACGAAGCCGGAGACCAGGCAGATAGCCCCTTCCCAGCGGGCCGCCAGGGGCTTGAGTTCCTCGAGGGCCTGGATGAGGAGGCTGCTGCTGCGGGAAACCAGCAGAGCCAGCAACCCCGCGGCCGCCGCTCCGCTGGCGGCCTCGCCCAGGGCCACCCGCCAGGCGATGTTCTTGAATGGCCAAAGGACCGTCCATAGCCAGGTGTAGAGAGTCCAGACCGGGTAACCCGGGGAGTGGGGGATGCCGGCATAAAACGAGCCGGTCGCCAGCTCACCGGAATCCTCGAGCGTCACCTCGGGCGCGAGCGTCAGGTAGTAGCCGAGCCAGACCGCGGCGGCGGTGATCGCGCAGGCCAGCCAGTCAATTCGCCGGAAGAGCGGCGCTGCAGACGAACGGGCAACAGGGGATCCTGCGGGGAGCGGAGGGAGTTGACCCGCCATGGCTCGGCCTTATCTGCGTCTTCGCGGATCAAAGATGGCGCTGATGGCGGAGGTGGCGCCGCCCCGCACCGGCCACTCATACGTATCGGCGGGCAGGCGGTTTTCGGCGCGCGGAAAGCTGCCGCACAGGTAGGCCGCGGCGCTTTGGTTGCTCAAGAGCATCGCCACCATGGGCACGGCCGGCGAAGAGCCGATGGCGGTGCTGTTGCGCCCACTGAGGAACAGGCCCAGCAGGAGCAGGGTGGCCATCGCCGGCGCCAGCCAACTCAGCCGGAAGGCGGGCGGCGCTTCGGGCGGCACCGGACCGCTCGCAAAGAGGCGTCGTTCAAGGCTCGCTGACGGGCGTCGAGGCGCCCACGAGCGTAATCGCGCTGCCAATTCGTTCATCTCGTTCATACTCGACCTCACTTCGTTTCAGGTGTTGCCTCAGTTTCTGCAGGCCGTAACGGTAACGGCCGGCGGCCGTGTTCGGTGAAATCTCGAGCAACTCGCCGACTTCCTCGAAGGTATAATCGTGCCAGATCTTCAGGACAATGACCTCGCGTTGCTCGCGGGGCAGGCGAGTCAGACACCGCATCGCCTCCCATTCCGCCGCACTGTCGGCGGCCGCGGGCTCGAACCAGCTCAGCGCCTCCCACTCGCGGGCCAGACGGCGCCACAGGCTCCGCTTATAGTTCAACGCCCGGTTTCGATAGCTGCGCAGGCAGTAATGCTCCGGCTGGAGCGGAGACTCGGAACGCCGCAGGAGCGCCAGGAACGTCTCCTGCAAGACGTCCTCCGCCTCGCCATGGCTCAAGCCCAGCGCCCGGCCGTAAAGAATCAATTCGGCCGCTTTGGCGTGATACAGGGCCTCGCACCATCCGCTTTTCTCGCCAGAACTCACATCTGCAACATTCACCTGATAGACACCAAAGGCGAGCCATTTGTATAAAGAAAATGGCGGGGGTCGAGCGACGGGGCAGTCCACCCGCCTACGCCGAGGCTACGGCGCGGCAGGCCCGCCTGCGCTGCGCTACGGCGCGGCTGGCAGTCCAGAGTCCACGGGCCACAGTCGGCAAGGGCGTGGACGCGCCGGGGAGAGAGGGAGGCTGGGGCACGGAGGGCGGGGGTGCCCGGAGCGAGTGGGGGCGGGACGCGCGCCGAGAGTTTATAATTGGTCATCATTGGTGATAATTGGTCACGTTGATGGGTGTTTTGGTTCGATGGTTGCGGGGAGGCAGACTTTTTTGTTTTTTTGCGCACTTTTCCGCGCTTTTCCGCGCTTTTCCGCTCGCGGGGCCATTTTAGCGAGCGATCGCGAATTGGCGGAGGCCGGACGGTCTCCCTGGGGCCGGGCGAGGCGGGCCGAGCGGTGTCGTTTCATCATGGCGACAACTATGTATCAATGCTATACATTGTGTCAAGGGGAAAAACGTGTGGCGGTTCCGGGGGGGCCGGACGGCCGGACAAGAGTGGTTGGACCTGCGGCCTTGCTCGGCCGGGGGGAGACACGGCAGGAACGGCACGAGGCTGGGCTGATCAATCCAGCGGACCATCGCCTCGGCATCCGGGAAAAGCCGGTCGGCGGTTTCATCCCAGACTCGGAGTTCGCGCCGAGACCTTTTCAGCTAGCTACAACCCTGCCGCATTTACGTAAGCGGCGCCTCCCCCGCCTGCCGCAGCACCTCGGCTTTTGTGGCGGGTGCCAAGTAGAAGCCGAGAGTTTCGAGCTTCTTCAGCCAGGGTGAAACCAAGGGCAGTTTGCCTTCGCGTTTGGCACGCAGCAGAATGCCAAGCGTTCCCGTGAATTTCAACCGCAGCGCCCGGGCGTGTTCACGCGCCGCACTGTCGTCAATCACCACGAGCGACTCGGCCGTTTGAGCTGCTAGCGCGAGCACCTCTGCTTCGCCGCGATGGATTTCACGCGGCAGAGGCCACAGCGGCGCGGCGACGCGGCGAATCTCCACCCGAGGCAAGTCCGAAAGCCTTGGAACCTCTGCGCCCTCAGCCGCACCGCGAGCCAACTCGTCGGCCACCGCCTGCGGCACCACTACGCGACCGTAAAAGCCTGGCAAGAGCCAAAGGAGGCCGAGCCGGTGCAGGTATTGGAACGGGGTCGTGTTCGCGATGACCTCAGGCATTCTGGCTCTCCAAGCTCAGCTCTTCGGGGCTCTGCCGAAAAGCCGCCACCCCATACTCGGCCAGCCTCTGCAAAAAGAGGGGCTTGGACATCCCCGCCAACTCGGCGGCCGCTCCACTGGAAAGTCGGCCGGTTGCATAGAGCATCATGGCTGCGGCCAGAAGCAGCTCATTGCTCAGCCGATCAGGCGGCACCCGCAGAGCGATCGGTGCGGTGTCTGGAACGGTCAGCGTAATCTGCGACATGACCGATGAGAATAACCCCCGCGCAGCGAAATGCCAAGCTGCCATTCCGCTCTCCGCGCCGATGGCGCCGATGGAGTGCGCGACAAAACCGTAACCACTAGCCGACCTGGGCGGCTTGTTGCGGCGGATCGGCGAGGCGAAGGCGCAAGTAGTCGCTTTGGTTGATGCGGTCCCAGATTTGGTCGAATTGATTGGCATAGAGCATCCGACCCTGGTTGTGCTCGAAATAGGCGATCTTCTCGCCGGCCAATTCAACGGTTCGGCCCCCCAATTTGGCGGTTCTGGCGCGGGCTTGGGTGATGACCTCTGCTACCTCGTCCACTGGCGATTGCTCTCGCCACTCGCGCCACAGGGCCTTGGCCGCCAGGGGGTCGGGGTGGAGCAGCGTCGTCAACTCGAAGAGATGCTCCAGGGCACGGAATAGATCCATGAAAGGGGGCTTGAAAACCACAACATGGTTCATTTCGCTGGACGAACCAAGCTGGACACCGGCAGAGTCACGGCATGCCGCGCAGGCTGCGCATTCAATATCCTGGCGCGAGGTGCCATCCGCCTTCGCCGGGGCTTCCGCCTTCGCTCGGAGCTACGTCGGACAGGTCGGCGGGACAGGCGTCATGAGCCGGGGAAACCGACGGGAAGATATTTTCCTGGACGATGTCGACCGGCAGGAACATCACTCGGGAGAGCTGCGGCGGGAAACGGCGGAAGCCAAGGCCGAACGGATCCTCGCCGAGGAGTTGGGGGGGGCCCGGCTCGGTTGGGAAGGGGCGGACTTGGTCTCGCGGCGCAAGAGCGGTCCGGCCAGGCTTGGAATCGCGGCGCGCCTGCGGCGGGAGACGACGCTCCCGATCAAGGCGATGGCGCGACGCATGGATTTGGGCATGTCCAAGAGCGCGAATATCCGCTTGCACGCGGCGCTGAGAGCCAGCGCGCCTGCGGACCCAGCCCAAGGCCGCCGCGGAATATGAAGGACAACGCCCCAGGTTAGGCTGACCCCTTTCTCGGCGACCGCTCACGCAGGACGCGCCGACGGAGCTTGCGTGAAGGAATCTCCGCGGTCCTGTTAGCGAGAGGCGGAAATTCACGGTTGCTTGCCAATAATTACGGAACCGCCTTGGCTGGTGCCGAGGAAAAACCCGCCGGCCCACTCGAGGTCGGTCACCACCACTCCACTGATAGACACTGGCTTGGTTGTCCCAGGCGGCACGAAGCTTCCGCTGAACGACCCGGTCGCGGGCGTGAGCGTCAGTTTCAACTTGTCCGCGTTCGCTCCGGTCACTTGTACCTGGTTCTTCGCGTTCACCGTGATGGTATTGGTTAGGTTCGCACTCAGGTTGCCGCCTCCCAGGCTCACCACTCCATTGCTCCAGTTGAGCAGCGCGTGGCCCGCGGCAGGAGCCACGTACTTGGAACCGTCCGCGTAGGTTTCATAGGCAAAGCCACCCGGGTAATAGCTGCCCCCCGCGCCGCCCGCCTTGACCCAGTTGATGGCCTGCCCCTCTAAAGTCAGGGGCGTCACCGTGACCCACCCGATCATCAGTCCGTGGCCCTGGTAAAGGGAGAGATAGAGCGGCCAGAGGCCGCTGGCTGTCAGGCTCGAAACCGTCGGCAATACCGCGGTGCCATCCGCCAAGGTCCCTTTGAAAGTCACCTGGCCGCCAGTCGTCACCACCGCGGTTCCAAAACTGAAGCCCAACGGCGCGCTCGGATAGGCGTCGCCGGCCACTACCATCGTGTAAGTGCCGGACGGGGCCGGGTTCGTCTGGGCGTTGAACGCGGCTCGGTAGGCCAGCAACGTGGCTCCCCAGCCCTTCGCCTGGACCGTCCCCGCCACTTGTTGTCCGGCCGGCAAATCCAGTTGCAGAGTGAGGGCCACCGGGTTCAGGCTCGACGGCCCGATGGTCTCCAGAGCGAGGCCTGCGGCGTTGAAAGCGCCCATCAGGCTTAGAGAACTGCCTCCCAGCCACAGCTTGCCGGTGTAAGCCCCTTTAGGCGTCAGGGTGAGCGTAACGGCGCCGGAATTGGTCGGTCCCACGGCGTTGGTGCCAAGAAACAATCCACTGTAGGTCCCTTGCAGGGCCGTGAACGGATTCACATTGAAGTTGGCCTGCAGGGTCAGCGTTGACGGCATGGTAAACGTCAGCGGGTTCTGGCTCGACACGATGTCTCCGGTCCAGCCGGCAAACACCTGCCCGGGACCCGGGACGGCGGTGACGGTGTAGCTTTTGCCGACCATGAGCGAACTGCCTTTAAAGTTGCGCGTGATCGATCCCATACCATTGGTCCGGAGTTGAAGCGTGCCGGATGCCAGTGTGGTCTGGTAGATAACCGTGACGGTGTCCGTGGTGCTTAGGTTGCCCGCGGTGTCGGCCGCGTAAGCCTCGATGGGATTCGTCCCTGGCGACAGAGAGGCCGTGAACGACCAGTTGGCCGTTCCATGCGCCGCGCTCCAAGCGCCCCCATCCACCCGGCAGTACACATTTGCGAGCCCCACGCCGCTCGCTGCGGTCCCCTCCACGCCAACTGAATTGTTCGTCACCGTAATCCCGCTGGCGGGCGAGGTTATAGTAATGGCAGGCTTCTGAGTGCCGCCGCCGCCGCCGCCGCCCACCGTCATACTAAAATCATCCACGATAAACTTGTTGTCATTGATGCCGGATTCCGGGCTTTCCCGAATCTCGAGGCGATAGACGTCCCCGTTCCCAAGGAAGTTGGTGCTCACGAGATCGACCGGGCCGCCGGTCGAGACCGTGCCGGCACTGTAAGTACTGTTGAAGAAGCCGTCATAGAGGAAGTTCCTGGTCGCCAAGTCTTGCACGGAAATCTCGAGCCGCGTGTTGGAGGTGTCAACGCCGTATTCTGACTCCCCCCACCACGTCATCCAAATCTGCCACTTGAACGACAGGTCGTAGGAAGCGCCAGCCTGAGTCGGGAAGTCCTGGTAGATATCGACGTTGTGATTATTATAGCCTTCCCCATCGGTGTTGAGACTATAATGACCGTCAATGACCGGGTAAGCCCCTGGACTCGCATGGACCGTGGCGGCGTGGCCGGGAGCAATCGTCCACCCCGGGATTAGTGACCCGATCAACGCAGTGGCACTACCGTCGTAGTAGATCGAAGTAGTGCCCCAGTTGGGTTCGTTTTCGAAGTCGCCGTTTACGAGCAGGTTGCTGGCGGCCATGGCGAGGAGCGGACTGGCACAGAGTGTCAGTCCGACCAGCAGTGGCATAGGCAAGGTTCCTCTTTTCATAATTCTATTGGTTTGTGGTTGTGTTCGGTCGATGCGTCCTGTGAAATCCAGAAGTGGACCCCATTGTTTGGACCACCAAACGCAGAAACCAGATTAGGTTTTCAGGCTCTGCTGCACTAGGTCTATTTGTTCTCTCGGCCATGCGTTTTCCCTATTTCGCCACCCCGAGGCTCCGCCGTCAAGGCCGGAGTGAGCCCCTTTTGGACAGAGCTGACCAGCGATCCCAACTCCAAGTTTTCAACTCGACCCCAGCTTCCTCACCGCCTCCTCCACCGGCAGGAACAACACTCGGGAGAACTGCGGCGGGACACGGCGGAAGCCAAGGCCGAACGGATCCTCGGCGAGGAGTTGGGGGGGGCCCGGCTCGGTTGGGAAGGGGCGGACTTGGTCTCGCGGCGCAAGAG
>Ga0209415_10012030_pt1 | contig 14480 bp, 15 predicted proteins | sample PeaSoiSIISIP2007_FD_187696 | JGI IMG/M metagenome (GOLD analysis project Ga0209415, IMG submission 187696) | Peat soil microbial communities from Weissenstadt, Germany - SII-SIP-2007 (SPAdes) (version 2) | ecosystem: Environmental > Terrestrial > Soil > Wetlands > Peat | place: Germany...
GTTTGTATAATTACCACATTAGGGGTGGGGAATCGCTATGAAAACTCTGTTGGCAGTACTTTGCCTCGCCGGAGCGCTCTGCTTCGCACAACAAAATTCGCCGCAGGACATGAAGGGTATGAACATGCCCGGGCACGACATGTCGCAAATGTCAGCGCCGGATTCCAAAGAAGACTCGGACGCCAGCATGCATGCCATGCATTCCATGGAAGGTCACCACATGGACATGGGCCCGCACATGCACTTGACCGCGCTCCGCACTCCGCAACCGGGCGACGCCGAGAAGGCCCAGAAGGTCGTTGAAGTGGCCCGCGGCGTGATGGACAAGTACAAGGATTACCACGTCGCGCTCAATGAGCATTTCGAAATCTTCCATCCCGAAGTGCCGCAGAAGATGTATCACTTCACCAATCTCCGTTACGCATGGGAAGCCAGATCAAGCTTCAACCCCGAACATCCCACTTCGCTGCTCTACGAAAAAGATGGTGATGGCTACCGTCTGGTGGGCCTGATGTACACGGCTCCCAAGCGTTTCACCGAGGACGATCTGAACCAGCGCATTCCGCTGAGCATCGCGCAGTGGCATGAGCACGTGAATTTCTGCCGCGCCCCCGCAGGCCGCAGGCTGGAAGCGCTGGGACCGAATCCCAAGTTCGGCCTGAGGGGATCGATCACCACGAAAGAGGAATGCGATGCCGCAGGCGGAGAATTTCTTCCCATCGTCTTCAACTGGATGGTGCATCTCTATCCGCTCGAGAAAGACTCAGCGCAAATCTGGTCGGTCGACCGCCAGCACTCAGACTGAAGGCCGATGACTGTGTGATAGCGAACGACGCACAGCGTGGCTGGAGCTTGCTGTTGCGACCGTTGGTGAATATCATCGGTCGTGATGAAAACGGCGTTGTTCTTGTTGTTCTGTCTGGCCCTTCCCTGTTTCTCGCAGAATCTATCGAGTTCCAAAGAAGTAGACGCCGTCTATCCCGCGGCCCACGCCCTCTACATTGATCTTCATCAATCTCCCGAGCTCTCGTCGCACGAGATTCAGACCGCATCCAAACTCGCCACCCGCTTGCGCAGCCTAGGCTACGAAGTCACCGAGGGAGTCGGCGGCACCGGAGTCGTCGCCATCCTCAAGAACGGCGCCGGGCCCACGGTCATGCTGCGCACCGAACTCGACGCGCTTCCGGTGGAGGAAAAGACCGGACTTCCCTATGCCAGCAAGGTGCATGCTAAGGATGACGCGGGACTCGACGTTTCCGTCATGCATGCCTGCGGTCACGATCTCCACATGGCGGCGCTCGTCGGCACCGCCGAGATCATGGCGCACAGCAAAACAACTTGGCACGGTACGCTGATGCTGATTGGCCAGCCCGCCGAAGAGACCATCTCCGGCGCCAAGCGCATGATCGAGGACGGCCTTTTCACGCGCTTTCCGAAGCCGGCTGTCGGCGTCGCTCTCCACGTCGGCAACATTCTTCCTGCCGGACAGGTGGGAATCACCCCCGGCATCTATAACACCAACGCCGATTCCTTGCGCATCACAATCTATGGCAAAGGCGGCCACGGTGCAGCGCCGAATTCGACCATCGACCCCATAGTGATCGCCGCGCGAACGATCCTCGCTCTGCAAACCATCGTCTCGCGCGAGGTAACGCCGGGAGAGATGGCCGTAGTCACCGTCGGTTACATCCGGGCCGGCACGAAAAACAACATCATCCCCGACCACGCGGAGCTGGGCTTGACCGTACGAACCTATAAGGCCGACGTACGCCGGCAGGTGCTGGCCGCCATCGCGCGCATCACCAACGCCGAGTCGTTGGCGGGCGGCGCTCCGCACGAACCTCTCATCGAGCACCTGGAGTCCACCGACTCGGTCTACAACGATCCAGCCTTGGCACAACGGCTCCGAGCGCCACTGGAGGCCTCGCTCGGCAAGGACAACGTGATCACCACCGAGCCGAAGCCACCCTCGGAAGACTATGCCTATTTTGTGGAACAGGGCGTCCCGTCGCTGTACATGAACCTCGGAGGCGCGGACCCGCAGAAATTTGCCGAAAGCAAAAATGGCGGCGCCATGCTGCCCTCCAATCACTCGCCGTATTTCGCTCCCGACGTGGATCCCGCATTGCACACCGGCATCCAAGCGGAAGTCGCGGTCTTGCGAAATCTCCTGAACGGCGTACCGCAATAAAAACGCACCGAATGCATTTGATCTTCGATGGCCAGATGACCCGATCACCCGATGGCCCGATTCCCTCGTGCAAGCTCTGATATCCTGAATTCTTCCGACCAGCTTTCATCTGATAACGATAACCATGACTGCGCCCCCAAGCCGATGGAAGGTCATTTTCGCTTTCGGGCTGGTCTATGTTTTCTGGGGCTCGACCTATCTCGGCATCGGTATCGCGGTCGAGCAGATTCCTCCAGCCGTAATGTGCGCCACGCGTTTCTCAATTGCGGGCATCCTGATGCTCGCGTACTGTGCGCTAACCGGACACCGCATTCGTTTCTCATCGCGGCAGCTTTTCCATTTCGCGGCGGTCGGCATTCTGCTCTTGATGGGCGGCAACCTCACGCTCTCTTACGCGGAGCTGATCGTTCCCACCGGCCTCTCGGCGCTGCTGGTTGCGGTGACGCCCCTCTGGTTTCTGGTGCTCGATAGCCTGTTGCTCGGCGACCATCACATCTCGCGACGCGGAAAAATTGGCCTGGCAATCGGAATCGCCGGTGTGGTCGTCCTCATTTGGCCCGATCTTCGCAACAGCAGTTCTCTCGGCCACCGCGAACTCTGGTGGTCGCTCGCCTTGCAACTCGGATCATTCAGTTGGGCGTTCGGTTCGGTGCTCTCGAAAAAGTGGCAGACGGTAGCCACCGATCCATTCGGCGCCATAGCGTGGCAAATGGTCTTCGCCGGAATCGCAAATCTGATTTTCGCGCTGCTCGTCGAAAAGCCTTCCAACGTAGCTTGGACGCTTCGTGGAGTGGGTGCCATCTTGTATCTCGTGGTCTGCGGTTCCTGGATCGGCTACACCGCCTACATCTGGCTCCTGCAGCACGTTCCCACTTCAAAGGTTTCCACGTATGCCTACGTCAATCCCGTAGTCGCGGTGTTTCTGGGATGGCTGGTCCTGCACGAGCGCATCGATCGCTACATCGCAATGGGCAGCGCGATCATCGTGGCGTCCGTAGTGCTGGTAACGAGCGCGAAGATCCACACCCGTCCCGCCGGAGAAGAACTCGCGGCCGTCGAACCCGCCGGTGACTGAGCAAATTCGGCGCGTGATTCCGAGCGAGCCGGCTACGGTACTACCTTAAACACCGTTCCAAATCCAGAAGCCCCACCCAGCTCAGTTGTGCCGTAAAGTTTGCCCTTCTTGTCCATAACCAAGCCGGCGATGGGGTTGGCCCCATCCGCTCCTCCGGTGAAGGTGTAGAGCAACCGCTCCGTGCCGTCCGCCGTCACTTCAAATACCACCCCGCACCCCATGTCAACAACGCAACCCGGCACGCCGCCGCCGACAGTTGTGCCATAGAGATTTCCCTGCTTATCCCGGACCAGACCGCCTTGGGGATTGCCTCCGTCTGCCCCTCCGCTGAAGCTGTAGAGCACCGTCTCCTTGCCGGTCTGGCTCAATTCAAACACCGTCCCATAGCCCATATAGCCAAACCCGTACGCGCCGCCCTCATAGGTTGTGCCATAGAGGTTCCCGTTTGCATCCCGGACAAGCCCGGCGAGAGGAAAACCGCCATCGGCTCCTCCCGTAAAGTTGTACAAAACCGTTTCCGAGCCGGTTGCACTTAGCTCAAACACCGTGCCGTAGTCGTAGGCCCCACCCTGGGAGGTGGTGCCATAGAGGTTGCCCTGCAGATCCACGATCAATCCGGATTGCGGGTTGCCCCCATCCGCCCCGTTGGTGAAGTTGTAGAGCACTGTCTCCGTGTGCGGCGGAGTGACTTCAAACACCGTGCCCCAGCCCCCAGCGCCGCCACTGGCGGTTGTGCCATAGAGATTTCCTTCCGCATCCAGGATCAACCCGTTTGCGCTTCCCTCATTGCCCTGATGGCGGAACCTGTAAAGCACTTTCTCCTTCCCGGCCGCTGTCAGTTCAAAAACTACTCCGCAGCCGGAGCCTCGGCAGCCAGTGCCGCCCGACACGGTTGTGCCGTACAGATTGCCCTGCTTATCCAAGACCACCCCGGCAGTCTCGGGGCTCGCTCCACCTGGTCCAAGGGTGAAGGTATGCAGCACTTTCTCCGCGCCGGCTCGAGTCACCTTGAACACCGTGCCGCAGCAAGCGTGTTCGAAGCCGCCCCCATTGGTTGTACCGTAGAGATTGCCCCTTGCGTCCACGATTAAACTGGCGAGCGGCTGTTCCCCATCAGGTGGCCCGTTGAAGCTGTAAAGCACGGTTTCCGTTTGTGCCCCCGCCAACTGAGCAGCAGTGACCAGCAGCGCAGCAAGCAAAGCCAACGCAAGCGTCCGCCGGGGAATTGCAGCCGTCGCTGTTCGCAAAACCTGCTTCCACGAGAACCCGGCAATACTCGCATGCTCTTTTCTTCCGCCGTTCGCTTTGTCTGCATTCATGGGTCGAAACCCTCCCTTATATTCTTGGAGACCGTGCGCCCCAAGCAGATCCGCCACGAGCGATTGTCCAATGGGTGCAGCGCTGAATCACTCCTGGAGGAGGAGTGGCGGCGAACACCACCACCCTAGTCCGCGACCGACCGGCGGTCAAGATGAAAGGCCCTTCACAGCGGCCGCGCGAAGAACCGGGAACTGGTTTGACAGACCATCGACCACTAACCGCTAATGACTGCCGCTTCTACTCTTCAGCATCTTCCGAGTCGTTCACCACATCCACCACGCGGCTTCGGATGTTAAACACCAGCTTCGAATCGTCGTCGGGCTGGAAGGTGACGCGCATTGGCGTCCGCTCCCAGACTGGCGCGGGGCATTCCGAGTCGGGATCGTCGTCTCCGCCGGGCTCGCCTACATCTTTTTTCATGATCGGCTTGCGTCGTCCCACCTGCGCCACGACTGCGTAGAGCTTCTTGCCATCTTCGGAGACGCCGCAGTAGGCGATGTAGTCGCGATACCAGCTCGCCGTCGAATAGAAGGGATCGAACTCGGGCAAGTTGAGTTGCGACACGCGTCCGGTGAGGCGGTCGACGAGCAGCCAGCCACCGCGCTGCCACTGCCAGCGCGGGGCGTTGGAATTGGAACTGGCATTTTCCGTAGGCAGCGCATCGTTCACGCGAAACGCGCGCCGCACCACAAACAGCCGGTCGGTCAGCTCATGCGGAGTTCCGGTCGTGTATTCCTTGAGGCGCGCATCCACAAACAACGGACGCACTTTCAGGTCGAACAGTTTCTGTCCGGTGGCGTTCGGCCATTTGGCCGAAATCCATCTTCCAAAAATGATTACGTGCGGCTTCGGAACGGCAGCGCACTCGCTCCCGGCAAAACAGAGCACGGTGAACATCACCAAGCACATAAGCAAAGGCTTCCGCGGCATCATGTTGGAAGGTTGGCACGAGCGCGGCCACGCTGGCTATGACCGGTGAACAGCAAAAATGTTCGGTTTTCGATGGGACGCTCCCGGTGCTTTTACTGGACGAGGGAGTGGGGTGGTGGCGTTGTTGGCGGGGGTGTGGGAAACTGAGACCATGAGTCTTCTTCCAGGACCGCGACGGACAACCCTTCCTCCGCATGGAAGCTCTTATTCAGATATGCCTGACCTCCTGGGCGCCCGCCGCAAGCAGTCGATCCTGGTGGTGGACGACGGCATTGTGAATGCGGCGCTGCTGAAAGAACTACTGGTAAGCCACGGCTATCCCACGATTGCCGTACAGAATGCGGCTGCCGCGGAGGCGGAGATCCGGCGCGAGGCTCCCGACCTGATTTTGCTCGACGTCGTCATGCCCGGCAAGAGCGGTTATGAATTGTGCCGCGAACTCAAAGCGGATTCGAAGACACGCTTGATTCCGATCGTCATGATCACCGGCCTGAGCGACCGGGAAGATCGCCTGCAGGGAATCGAAGCGGGCGCCGACGATTTTCTGACCAAGCCAATCTGCCCTGAGGAGTTGTTCGCGCGCGTGAATTCGTTGCTCAAGCTGAAGGAATTCACCGACGAACTGGAGACGGCAGATTCGGTGCTCTGCACGCTGGGACGGAGCGTGGAGGCCCGCGACCCCTATACCGAAGGCCACTGTGAGCGCCTCGCGCGCGATGCCGCGGATCTGGGACGCTTTCTCGGCGTAGACGAGGAATCGATTGTGGCTTTGCGACGAGGCGGGTACCTGCACGACTTGGGAAAAATCGCGGTGCCGGATGAAATCCTGAAAAAGGGCAGCGACCTGACGCCGGCGGAGTGGGAAATCATGAAGCAGCATCCGGTTACCGGCGAGACGATTTGCCGTCCGTTGCGCTCGTTGCGACTGGTGCTCCCGATCATCCGCCATCATCATGAGCACTCCGACGGCAGCGGCTATCCCGATGGGCTTCGGGATGGCCAGATACCGCTGCTGCCTCGCATTCTGCAGGTGGTGGACATCTACGATGCACTGCGCACGGCCCGTCCCTATAAGCCTGCGCTCGGCCACGAGCAGGCCGCGCTGACCATGCGCGCCGAGGCGCAAAGCGGACTTTGGGACCAGGAGTTGGTTTCAGAATTCTTCAACATGCTCGATCAGCGCCGGCAAGTGGCATGAAAATCGGGTGATCAACTTCTGACCTACAGCTTCATCATTCCCGCCTATAACGAACGCGCACGCATCCGGCCGACACTCGATGCGCTTCTCCGCCATACGCAGGAACAAAACTGGGACGCCGAAATTCTGGTGGTGAACGACGGCTCGACCGACGATACGGCGCAAGTCGTGCGCGAATATGGCAAGGCGCATCCGCAGGTTCTGCTGCTGGAGAACCCAGGAAATCGCGGCAAGGGGTACAGCGTGCGCAATGGAATGCTTCATGCGCGCGGCGACATTTGCCTGTTCACCGATGCCGATCTTTCTTCGCCGATAGAAGAGGCGCGGAAACTATTCGACGCCATCGGCCGCGGCGCCGACATCGCTATCGGGTCGCGCTGGCTCCGGGTGGAACTGCAGACCGAGCGGCAGCCGCTCTACCGGCAGCTGTTTGGACGAATCTTCAATCTGGTGCTGCGCGTGATTCTGGGCTTGCGTTTCGCCGACACGCAATGCGGATTTAAAGCTTTTCGCCGCGACGCCGCGCAACGCATCTTTCCTTTGCAGAAAATTGAACGCTGGGGATGGGATCCGGAGATTCTGTTTCTGGCCCGGCGCGCCGGCTTGCGGGTGGAAGAAGTTCCAGTTCTCTGGGCGCACAGCGAAGGCACAAGACTGCACCCTTTCCGCGACGGAATAAAAATGTTCCTGGAAGTCTTGCGCATCCGCTGGTACGCAATGGCTGGTGACTACGCGGCGCGGACCGTGCCTTCCGCAGGGAAGTTGTAGTTCGGTTTCCCCTGTGTCGTCCCCGGTGTTCCCCTGCGCTCCCTGTGATAGCCCTTGCCTATGAAGCGGCGCGCTCACCAGCGTGTGCGGCGAGCCGCACGAACTCGGCGATCTGCGCGCCCATTTCTTCCGTGGAAACGGTGCGCTCGTCGGGACGAGCCAAATCGCGCGTGCGGAAGCCTCCTCCCAAAATTGCGATGACGCCCGCCTCCACGCACTCCGCTTCCTTGGGTAACTGAAAAGTATGCCGGAGCATCAGGGCAACCGACAGGATTGCGCCAAGCGGATTGGCAATGCCCTGGCCGGCGATGTCGGGAGCCGAGCCATGCACTGGCTCGAAGAGACCGACTGGCCCTCCGATGCTGGCCGAAGCCAGCAGGCCAAGCGATCCCACGACCCCGCCCGCCAGATCGGACAGAATGTCGCCGAACATATTCTCAGTAAGGATCACATCGAACTCGGTGGGCTTAAGAACAAGCGCCATGGCGGCAGAGTCCACGTACTGGTGACAGAGTTGCACGTCGGGAAAGTCGTGACCGATGCGAGTCACGACTTCGCGCCACAGACGCGAGCACTCCAGAACATTCGACTTGTCGACGGAGAGCACACGCCGGCGCCGGGTGCGCGCAAGTTGAAATGCTACGCGCGCGATGCGCTCGATCTCCGGCTCCGAGTAACGCATGGTGTTAACCGCCTGGCGGCCGCCGGGAGCGCCTTCCATGGAACGAGGCTGGCCGAAATACAGTCCGCCGAGCAGTTCGCGCACGATCAGAATGTCGGTTCCCTTAACGATCTCTTCGCGCAGCGGCGAGCAGCCAGCCAGCATCGGAAAAAACACAGCGGGTCGCAAGTTGGCGAACGCTCCCAATTCCTGGCGGAGGCGCAGCAGTCCAGCTTCGGGGCGAAGTTCGCGAGGATTGTGATCGAAGGCCGGACTGCCGACGGCTCCAAGCAGCACCGCCTGCGATGCGAGGCAGGCCTGAAGGGTCGCGTCCGGCAAGGGATTGCCGAACTTTTCCAGCGCAACGCCGCCAATTTCTTTTTCGTCAAGTTCGAGATCGTGGCCAAATCCGTCGGCCACTTCCTCCAGAACACAAATGGCTTGTGACGTAACCTCAGGACCAATGCCATCGCCGGGGAGGGAGGTGACGCGGAGTTCCATGGAGTCCTCGTTTCGTTTTCGCAAGCATATACGAGGACAGGCCGCTGTGGTAAACCGTTTTAGTCTTTCACATCCTATTAATAATCAGCGGCAAAGGTTGCTACCGGTGTTTAAGAATTCAACGCCCCAGAGAATTAGACGCCCCAAAGATAGTCTTCTTGCTCGCCGTGATGCTCAGCGAAGGGGGCACCGCCAAACCAGTTAGTAGGCGGCGAACCACCCGGCCGGGCCTCCGCTTGGCCATCGCTGGCTGCGACTTGAGCGCCGCGCGACTCGCTGGAATTGGCGCCCGCGGTCGCAGTGGCGGCGCGTGGTAGCGGCAAGCTGGCAGTAGCGGGCGGAAACTTCTTCCATGGGCCGGTGGCAGCTTCGCCGGTGCTGACTCCGCCCCTCACAACGTCCTGAATCAACTCCAGCAAATGACTGTCCTGCACCTTCTTAATGCGGTCGGCAAGAACCACAAACCGGCGATAGATCTCATCCAGTTCGCGGCGTTCAAACTGATGTCCCAGTTGCTCGCAGCGCAGCGCCAGCGCGTGCCGCCCCGAGTGTTTGCCCAGTACCAGCCGTGAATCGGGCACGCCCACCGATTGCGGCGTCATGATTTCGTAGGTCAGGGCATTCTTGAGCATGCCATCCTGGTGAATTCCCGCCTCGTGAGCAAACGCATTGCGGCCCGTGATGGCCTTGTTCGGCTGCACCGGCACACGGGTAATCTCGGCCAAAGCCTGGCTCGAAGCATACAGTTGCTCGCTGGCGACGCCAGTTTCATAAGGATAACGGTCGCGGCGTACGCGCATGGCCATGACGACTTCTTCGAGCGAAGCATTGCCCGCGCGCTCGCCAATGCCGTTGATCGTGCACTCCACTTGGCGGGCGCCGTTTTGCACTCCCGCCAGCGAGTTCGCGACAGCCAGGCCAAGATCGTTATGGCAGTGCGTGGAAATCGTTACTTTCTCGATACCCGCGACTTTCTCCCGCAGCGCGCGGATGATTTGCCCATATTCCTCAGGCATGGTGTAGCCGACGGTGTCGGGAATGTTGACCGTAGTTGCGCCCGCTGCAATGACCGCTTCCACCACTTGGCACAAGAACGGTACGTCGGTACGGGTGGCATCTTCGGGCGAGAACTCCACGTCCGCACACAACGACTTGGCGTGCCGAACCGCCTCGCGCGCCTGCTCCAGGCATTGCTCGCGCGTGATGCGCAGCTTGTATTGCAGATGAATGTCAGAAGTGGCCAGAAAAACGTGAATGCGCGGCCGCGCCGCTCCCTGTAACGCCTGCCAGGCGCGGTCCACGTCGCCCTTGCAGGCGCGAGCTAGGCCGGCAATAATCGGACGCCGTACTGTGGCGGAGATCCGTTGTACCGCTTCAAAGTCGCCATCGGAGGCGATCGGAAAGCCGGCCTCGATCACGTCGACCCCGAGGCGGTCGAGTTGCTGGGCCAAGTGCAGTTTTTCCTGCACATTCATACTGCAGCCCGGCGACTGTTCGCCGTCACGAAGCGTGGTATCGAAAATGGTGATACGCGGCCGATCCATGGATTCCATCCCTCCGAAAATCTGCTTCTCGTAACTCTAGCGGCGGAAGGGTGTAAAAGAAAAGGTTATTATAGTAACCATAGTATTAGCATTGATGATAGTATTAGCAAGACTTATGGAGCATCTTGTAATTGCTGAAAGCCAGGCAGGACTCAGGTTTGCCCTGTGTTCCTCGGAGGCTGCCCTGAGCGAAGTCGAAGGACCCCGTTGTGGTAGGGATCTTGACTTGAACCCGAGACTAGCCCCATGGACCTATCGCAACTAGAAGTCTTCCTAACCGTTGCCCGCGAACGCCGTTTCTCCCGCGCGGCCGAGAAGTTGTTTCGCACCCAATCCGCCGTCAGCCAGACCATCCGGAAACTCGAACTGGAGATCGGCGAGCCCCTGTTCGACCGTTCTTCGCGAGACGGCGTACTGACCGACGCCGGACGAGTTCTGCAGGAATACGCGGAGCAGTTGCTCAACCTGCGGCAAGACGCGCAGACGGCGCTGGTGGAAATGCGCGAATTGCAAAAGGGCAAGCTGGTGATCGCCGCCAATGAATTTACGGCGCTCTACTTGTTGCCGGTGCTAGGCGAGTTTCGCAGTCTGCATCCGACCATTAAGATCACGGTGCGGCGCTCGCTGGGCAGTCAGATTCCCGACGATGTGCTCAAGCACAATGTGGAGCTCGGCATCCTCTCCTACGATCCGCAGGAGCCGCACTTGCGCTCGGCGGTGGTTTACCTGGACGAGTTAGCGCTGATTGTTCCTCCCGGCCATCCCCTGGCCTCAGCCGGCGAAGTCAGCGTTCGGCAGTTAGGTGCGGAGTCTTTCGTGGCCCACATCGTAGCCTCACCATATCGCGATTTGGTGATCGAGTCGTTCCGCCGCCACAAAACTCCCTTACACATGGACGTCGAACTCCCCACGCTGCAAGCCATCAAGCGTTTCGTGTGCATGGGGAAAGGTGTGGCGCTGGTCCCGGAGATGAGCGTGGAAAGCGAGATCGCCCGCGGAGACCTGGTGCGCGTTCCGGTGCGCGATCTGCATTTTCAGCGCAAGCTGCGCCTGGTATATCGCCAGGAATCGACGCTCTCCCACGCGGGTAGAGCGTTCTTGAAAGTGGCCGAGCAAGTGGCCAAAGATAGAGGCGGCCGCTACCGCTTTCACCGAGAGAAGTAGCTTCTTTGTGGAGTGCCGGGCGTCCCCGCCCGGCAAAAACGGACGCAACGTCATCCCCTTTTACGCCGAGCGTATTTCTCCCGAAACCATCGCCGCCATCGCCTCCGGAACGCTGGCGTACATATCGAGAACCGAGACGAGGTTAGTAATCTCGAACAGGTGCCGAACTGATTTCTTGGGACTGGCGAACTTCAGGGAGTATCCAGCCGCCTCCGCCCACATGTGGGCGAGCACAAGTTCGCCCAGGCCTCCGCTGTCGATGGAATCGATTCCCGCCAAGTCCACGACCATGCGGTGAGCGGAGGGCAGTACATCGGCCACGATGGTCGAGAGCGCCCGAGCCTCGCGGTGGAAGATCATCCGTCCCTGACAGTGCAGCACCACGGCGCCACCAGAATGTCCGGCTTCCAGGCTCATCTGAAGCTTCTTCTCAATTTTCTTGCTGGTTGCCGAAGACGCGCGCGCAATCGAAGCGTCTGGTACTACGCTTGGATTCTCGGGGTTCATGGCTAGACCTTAATCGCGTTCGCAACGCATTGGGTTGCACGGAGATGAAATTTAAGTAAATTTAGCGGGCTACATCCCCTGTGAAAATTCGCCAGGTTCCGCAGAGTGGAGCGACGGGGGGGCCACGCCCGTCCACAACGAAGCCAGCCCACAAAGGTTGTTTCTGCGTGATTAGTTTTTGCGCCGAGACGAATCCACGGCAGGAACAATCGGCCGCCGCAGCGGCACAATCGCGCCCTTGGACGGATCGGCAGCCGCCGAGGCCCGCGCCAGCACCTCGTGCTGGATATACTGCACGAATTCCTGAATCTGCCGCTGCATCTCCTCCATGCGCTCGCGCATTTGCAGAATGATGGCCATGCCGCTGATATTGACGCCCAGATCGCGCGCCAGCGACAGGATGAACTCCAGGCGCTGCAAATCTTCATCGGTATAAAGCCGAGTGTTGCCCTCAGTGCGGCTAGGCTTCAGCAGTCCCTCGCGCTCGTAGAGACGCAAGGTCTGTGGGTGAATCTCATACATCTCAGCCACCGCCGAGATCATGTATGCACCCTTGGATTTTCGCTTGGTCATATCTTCGAGTACAGTTCCAGACCCGTCATGCGCGCAATTCGCACTAAGTCCTGATCGAGCGTAAAAACGCTGGCGCCGTGTTCCAGCGCAATGGCTGCGACGAGGGTATCAATTGTGCTGGACGTGATACCTTTGCCTCGTCCGGCGCGGTAAATCGCGGCCGCGCTCCGGTAGGTGTCAAATCCCCTGGGTTCCAGCATGTCCCACTGTGCCAGGAAGCGCTCAATCACGCCAGCATCCCGCGTCAAACCCTGCAAAACCTCGGCGACGACGATTCCGGTCAGAGCGAAAGGCTCACTCTCCTCAATCATCCGCCGCAGTTCAGCCCCTCCACGTCCCGGTGACGGACGAAAGAAATCGACCCAGACGGAGCTGTCGACCAGGATCACACTCGATTTCTCCGTGAGATCTTCAGATCGCCTTGCCAGATGCCGCTTCCGTAATACTTCAGGATTCCCTTGCGGCTTTCTGAACGCACCAGTAGATCAAGAGCTCGGTCGACGATCTGCCGTTTGGTTCGGAGGCGGGTCAGTTTACGCGCCTTCCGGATCAGGCTCTCATCGATCACAATGTTGGTTCTGCCCATGCGTACAATATACACCATTTCTTCTGCATTCTGTGTATATAGCTACAAAGCCCAGCCACAAAAGACCAGACGCGAGAAAAAGAGACGCAACCATCCGCGTCTCGATTCGGGTTTCCCCGTGTTCCTCTGTGGCCTCTGTGGTTAAAGGGTCCTATGCTGCCAGTTCTGGCTTAGGCTCAGCCTACGACGCAGCAGCCAACAGCTAACCAGCCAGGCGACGGTTCCCGGCATGTACCATGCAAAGCCGGCCCCACCGAAATCAAGGGGCCAGACCCAAACCAAAATAGAGCCGAGAACAAACGCGAACGTAGGAGTCCGCCAAGAAGTCGCGTGATGCCAGTTGACTAAGATAGAGAAGCAGGATACGAAGGCGAAGACAGCAATGCTTGGTGCCACAAAGAAGAAGCCGAGAACTGCATCATCGAGATCGTCCGACCGATGGAACCTCCCAAGGAGGAAAATCAGCGTGGCTGTACCAACAGCTGCGAGCGTCACGGCTGCGACGGCGGAAGCCAGAAGAGCCAGAAGCACCGCGAAATAGGCCGGCATTCTTCGATAAGCGCTCTGGATGCTCATCCTGGGACTAATGTAGCACCGCGAGCCAAGAAAAAGCGGGACAACTCTCGTCATCCCGCCAGTCGAGCCAAATTGTTGCTAAGCCGCCATCTCCGGTTTCGGCGTAGCTGCCGCCCACCCCGACGGCTTCAGCGCGTGGTTGACGAGGAAGGCAACCACACCAGCGCCGATCAAGATCGCTCCGAACCAGAACGAACTCATGCCCAGCACAACCTCGTGTTCGCTGCGAATGATGGCAAATCCCAGCAACAGCACCGGAGGAATGCCCACTGCAATCGCTCCAAACAAGCCGCCCGGCACGCGGAATGGACGTTTCAATTCCGGCTCGCGAATGCGCAGACAAATCAGCGCCACAAACTCCAGCGCCAGGCTCGCGCCGTAAATCATAATGTCAAGCGTGACCAGCCGTTCAAATCCCAGATTCAGCGCCAATCCCCACCCAATCGCCAGCGCCAGAATCGCGACCCAGGGCGCGCGCGATTTCGGATGCAGTTTGCCAAAAACCTTAGGCAACATGCCATCCTGCGCCATGGCCAACGGCAACCGCGAATAGCTCATGACCAGGGCGTTGAACATGCCGAAGCCGCTCATCATGCCGCCCGCCACCAGAGCAATCCGCAGCACCGGTCCGCCCATCAACTGCGCGATGTCTGCCCAAGCCCCAGTCTCCCAGGCGCTGGCCGGAAGGCCCGTAATCCACATGGCGGCAAACGGCAGAACATAACTGATACAGACAATGGCCACCGCCGCCAGCATCGCGCGCGGATAGGTGCGCTGCGGCCGCTCAACTTCAGTGGCGATGGTAGAAGCGTTATCCCATCCCATGTAATTCCACATGCAGATGAGCAGCCCGCCAAGAATGTCGACGTTCGAGGTAGTAGGCTTG
>Ga0209415_10012031_pt1 | contig 14480 bp, 17 predicted proteins | sample PeaSoiSIISIP2007_FD_187696 | JGI IMG/M metagenome (GOLD analysis project Ga0209415, IMG submission 187696) | Peat soil microbial communities from Weissenstadt, Germany - SII-SIP-2007 (SPAdes) (version 2) | ecosystem: Environmental > Terrestrial > Soil > Wetlands > Peat | place: Germany...
CACCTTCAAGCCGATCGAATGCGCAAATTACTTCGCCGCCGCGGGATATGCGCCAACTTGAACGGATTCTGCTCTAGAAGAACGTCCTTATCGCCCCGACGATGTCGTAGGCGTCGTCGACGAGGAACAGCGCCTGCCACTTGTCGAAGGTCGTGCAGGGGTGGGAGATGCCGAGCGACACCATGTCGCCGGGCCTGAGCGGGCTTTCCTGCGGCACCTTCACATGAGCATGCTGGTCGTTGAGCTGCACCACCTCGTGGCCGGGTGCGAGCGGCGATGGCGCCTGGTCGGTACCGGGCCGGTACCAGGCGAGTGGAACCGGCAGATCGAGATCGTAGGAGACGTCGCGCTTCCCAGCGGTAAGGATGAGGCGACCCGGCTCGGGGCGCGACTGGACATAAGTCCATAGTTCCAAAGCGGGCTCGAGCCCGCCCTCGAGCCCGGCGACGACCGCTGAGCGGGCCCGCAAACGCGCGAAGGCCTTGCGATAGGCAGTCGAATCCTGGGTCAGGTAGCAGCCGCTGCGCAGGACCACGATGGCATCGGAGATCCCAGCGGCGGCTAACCGCTCGGCCGCCAGGTCGTAGTACGCCGAGCCGCCGGCCGACAGGATCACGCGGCCGGGCGCGAACAAGTCCTCGCGCCGGCAATCGGCGGCAATCGCCGCGAGAAAATCCAGAAAGATCGTGACCTGGGCCTCGCTGTCGGCCTCGGTGGCGCCATGGATCAAGCCCTCGAAGCCTTCAACGCCGACGAGGGCAAGATGGGGGCTTGCGGCCTTGATGGCCCGGGCCACGGCGAGAGCTTGTTCCCGATTGCGGCAGCCGGCCCTGGCCCCCTCGATGCCGCCTTCCAGCAGCAGATTGATCGGCCGCCCCAAACCCTGGCGCTTCGCCTCGGCGGCCAGCATGGCGATGCCCTCGATGGAATCGGCAAGCGCATAAAACTCGAATGTGGGGTCGCGAAGGAGCTCTCTCACCACCTCCCGTATGGCCTGCTTGCCGACGAGCTGATTGGCGAGGAGCAGCCGCCTGATTCCGAAGTGCCGACAGACCTGCAGCTGCCCCACCGTTGCAACCGTGATGGCCCAGGCGCCGTCGGCGAGCTGTCGCTTGAAGAGCTGCGGGCTCATGGTCGTCTTGCCGTGCGGGGCGATGACGCTGCCCGTCGCCTTCAGGAATCGCGCCATCCAACGGCCATTGGCATCGAGGGTGTCGCGCTTCAGCACGGCGATCGGCAGCGGCATGTCCTCGCGCAGCAGGTTCCAGCCCTGCTTGCCGACATCGCCTACCCGTACCGGCGCATGTCCGCCTGGGAATCCCTTCACCAACCCGTCCAGCAGCATGTCGTCGATGGCGTCGATCGAATCGGACATTGCGACGGTCCTTCCTTATGCAAAGCGCCTAGGCTTTATGCAAAACGCTTAGGCGATAGATCGGCCTCGGTCACGCCGAGAGCCGCGAGATCGGCCGGCATCGGCTGATGCCTGGCGAGGGCCGCGACCAGGCGGGAGATGCCGGGTGCGGTCTGGATGCCATAACCGCCCTGCCCCGCCAGCCAGAAGAAATTCTCGACCCTGGGGTCGTACCCGATGACCGGCGTCTTGTCCTTGGCAAAGGTGCGCAATCCGGCCCACCGGTGCTCGACCCGTTTCACCGGAAGGTCGGCGGCCTTCTCCATGCGGTCGATCAGGATTGCGATATCGAGCTCCTCAGGCTGCACGTCGCAAGGCGGCACGGGCGTCTCGTCGGCGGGCGAGGCCATCAGACGCCCGGCGTCGGGCCGGAAGTAGAAATGCTCATCCACATCGATGACCGAGGGCCAGCCGCGCACATCGACTGCCGCGGGAGGTTGGAAAAGAATCGCCGTACGCCGCTTGGGCACGAGTCCGACCGGCTGTGCGCCAGCAAGACCTGCGACCTCATCGGCCCAGGCGCCGGCGGCATCGACGATCACCCGACCGCGGAATTGGCCGGCTTTGCTTTCCACCTGCCAGCCGCCGCTCACGCGCGCGAGCGCACCGACGCCGGCATCGACGATCACCTGGCCGCCGCGGGCTTTCAGGCCGCGCAGATACCCGCCGTGGAGTGCGTGCACATCGATGTCCATGGCATCCGGGTCGAATGCAGCCTCGGCTACGTAGTCGGCGCGCAGCACGGGAACCCTGGCTCGGGCCGCGGCGCCGTCGAGCCGGCTGACCCGGCCGGCGAGGCTCTTCATCTCGGTCATGAAGCCGTCCATGGCGGCCTTCTGGTCGGCCCGTGCGATGAGCAGCACGCCGCGCGGCGCAAGCAATGGGTGCTCGGCGAAGCCCGTCGGGGGCCGGAGATAGAAACCCTTGCCGGCGGTCGTGAGCGCCCTGACTGTCCGGTTGCCATAGGTCTCGGTATAGAGTGCCGCCGACCGGCCGGTCGAGTGATAGCCGGGCCTTTCCTCCTGCTCCAGCACCAGGGCCGAGCCGAAGGCGGCCAGCTCATAGGCCGCCGAAGCGCCCGCCATGCCGGCGCCGATGACGATGTAATCGAAGTCTGCCATGGACGGATTTCCGCCGCTTTGCCCTAAACCGAGTTCCGATGAGGAACCACAGGCTCGGGGTCGCTGTCGAGGGTGAAACGCACCGCGACCGGCCATGAAAAATCATTAATTTGCTTTAATTTCAATGGCAAACTCGGCGTTCTATACTCTCCGCTGACAACCGCTGCCGGACTGTGAGACATTGCCGCGCCGGTATCCCTTCCGGCACGGCTCTTCGGAACGAGATTGAGGAAATGACCAACATGCGACTGGCATTTTGGATGCTTACTTCCTTCGCCCTGCTCCTGGCCTCGCCCAGCTTGGCGGCCGATGCGAGCGACCTCAAAGGGCTTTGGCTGGTGACCGACTATCCGGCCATCACCGCGCGCGCCGGGGAAAGCACCTCGGTCAAGCTGCAGCTGCAGAACACCGGCCTGGCGCCGGAGAGCGTCGCGCTTTCGGTATCCGACGTGCCGCCGGGCTGGAGGGCCGTGTTGCTGGGCGGTGGCTCGCCCGTCGGCGCCGCAATGGCAGCGACCAACGAGAGCGTGACCCTGCAGTTACGCCTGGACATTCCCGATGGCGCGCCCACCGGCAGCCACAGGCTGATCATCCACGCTCAAGGCAGCGATCTCACGGCGGACCTGCCCCTCGACGTGACCGTCGGCGAGGTGCAACCGGCAAAGCTCACCATCAAGGCGAGTCTGCCGTCGCTCCGCGGTACCAGCCGCAGCAGCTTCGAATACGCCTTCACGGTCAAGAATGAAGGCGACAAGGATCAGCTGGTCCGCCTGGCAGCCGAAGCGCCCCAGGGATTCGAGACCAGCTTCACCGAGGAATACGGCTCCCAGGAAATCAGCTCGATCCCCATCGAGGCGGGTCAAAGCAAGGACCTGAAGCTGAAGGTCCAACCCCCGAGCCAGGCGCCGGCGGCCGATTACCCAGTGACCGTGGAAGCCTCGTCCACCGGCGTCGCCGCCAATACATCCATGACGGTCGAAATCACCGGCCAGCCGAAGCTATCCCTCACCGGCGCTGACGAGGGCCGGATCAGCGTCCAGGCAGAGGCCGGCAAGCCGACGCAGGTCAGCCTCTCCGTCAGCAATGACGGCAGCGCCCCCGCCCAGGATATCGACATATCCGCCGCGCCGCCCACGGACTGGACGGTCACCTTCGACGAGAAGAAGATCGGCCAGCTCAGTCCCGGCGAAAAGAAGACCGTGCTGGCGACCCTGACGCCTTCGTCCAAGGCGCTGGCCGGCGACTACATGCTGACCTTCACCGCCTCGGACAACGCCGATTCCGCCTCCACCGACTACCGGGTCACGGTCGCCACCTCGACCCTCTGGGGCATCGTCGGCATCGGCATCATCGCGATCGCGCTGCTGATCGCCGTGGGTGCCGTCGCCCGCTTTGGCCGGCGATGAACAAGGCGTTCATCGACACCAGGAATCCGATGAACGAAGTCGTCATCGAGGCCAGTCGCCTGAAGAAGCGCTACGGGGAGTTCGCCGCCGTGGACGGGATCGACCTTTCCGTCCGGCGGGGTGAGATCTTCGGCCTCCTGGGTCCAAACGGCGCCGGCAAGACGACGACGATCCTGATGCTCATGGGCCTGACAGAAGTGACCGCGGGCCGGCTCAAGGTCCACGGCTTCGATCCCGTGCGCGAGCCCCTCGAGGTGAAGCGCCACGTCGGGTACTTGCCGGATTCCGTCGGCTTCTATGACTATCTCACGGCCGAGCAGAACCTGCGCTACACGGCCCGTCTCGCCGGCATTCCCCGGGATGAAATCGGCGAGCGCATCGAGGAGGCCCTTTCCCAGGTCGGCCTCGACGCCGTGGCGAAGCAGAAGACCGGCGCCTACTCCCGCGGCATGCGCCAGCGCCTGGGCCTGGCCGAGGTGCTGATGAAAAAGGCGGAGATCGCCATCCTGGATGAGCCGACTTCCGGCCTCGATCCTCAGGCGACCTTCGAGTTCCTGGAATTGATCCGCGGCCTCAAGGCTCAGGGATTGACCGTGTTGCTGTCCTCCCATCTGCTGGATCGCGTCCAGGCCGTCTGCGACCGGGTCGCCTTGTTCCATAAGGGCAAGATCGCGCTTCAGGGGACCGTGCTGGAGCTGTCGGCCGCCGTGCTGGGGGCGGGATTCAACCTGGCGATCAAGATCCGCAATGCTGATCCCGCGCGGCTCCTCAACGGCATCCCCGGTCTGACGCGGGTGATCGACGACGGCGACGGCGATTACCGCGTCGTCGCCGACCGGGACGTGCGCGCCGCCGTCGCCCGCTCGCTCATCGCCGGCGGTGCCACCCTGCTGAAATTCGACGCGCTCGAGCCCAGCCTCGATTCCATCTACCGCGACTATTTCGAACGCCAGGATGGTGAGGGCCAGCATGGCGAGGCGTAGGGGTTCGCCCTGGACGGGGCTCAGCGCCATCTTCCTGAAGGAATTCGCCGACCATCTGGGCGGAGCCAGGATGATGATCCTGGAATGGCTGATGCTGCTGACCGGCGTCGGCGCGGTCTATACGGCGATCCAGGACCTGCGCCAGACCACCAGCCAGGATCCGTTCCTGTTCCTTCGCCTTTTCACCCAAAGCCATGTCTTCGGAGATAGCCAAGAGTCGCTTCCCTCCTTCACGGGAATCCTGGGGTTCCTCATCCCGCTGGTCGCCATCGGGCTCGCCTTCGACAGCATCAACGGCGAGTTCAACCGGCGGACCATGAGCCGCATTCTGGCCCAGCCGATCTATCGCGACGCCTTGCTGCTCGGCAAGTTCCTGGCCGGGCTTTCGACCCTCGCGGTCGCACTCCTCGCCCTCTGGCTGCTGGTCATGGGGCTGGGGCTGGTGACGCTGGGGGTGCCGCCCACGGGGGAGGAGGTGCTGCGCGGACTTGCCTTCCTCATCGTCGCCATCGCCTATGGGGGGGTCTGGCTGGCCGCGTCGCTCCTGTTCTCGGTGGTGTTCCGATCGCCGGCGACATCGGCACTTTCGGGGCTCGGCCTTTGGCTGCTGATGAGCGTGCTCTGGCCGATGTTGACCCGGTTCCTGACCGAGGCCCTCTTCGCCTCTCAATCCGCAGCCCTGATGGGCGGACAGAGCCTGGAGCAAATCGAGGTCCAGCAGGGCTTGGCACGGCTCTCGCCAGACACCTTGTTCGGCGAGGCCTTGCAGGGGATCCTTCATCCCGCCACCCGGGCGCTGGGACCCGTGTTCCTGGATCAGCTGCAGAACGCGATCCTGGGGGCGCCTCTCCCCTTCATCCAGAGCCTGCTGCTCATCTGGCCCCAGGTGACCGGCCTGGTGGCCGGCGCCATCCTGTTGTTCGTGATCACCTACGTGATCTTCCAGCGCCAGGAAGTGAGAGCCTGAGTCGGAACGCATAGCCGGTCCACAAAAATGCCATGCCTGGCGGCCCGGGAGCGGAGTCATGCTTTCGGTCGCCGTCAGGTCAAAAATAGCAAGGGCCGCAGGCGGCGCGGCGGTGGGGAGCGCTTTCATGTCGACGGATTTGCGCGGTAGCGCAAGAGACGGGGCCCTGGCCGAGCGCGCTCGTGCGGTCCCTTCAAACCAGGTGCAGGAAGGGCAATTCCGCTTCGCAGCCTATTTCGTCATCGGCTTGGCGGTCATCGGCGTCGGTGCCGCCATCGCGAGCTTCATGCCGCTGCCCTAACCAGCTCTCCGTCGTCTCTTTCCAGCAAGCTTGTGCGATCTTGACGGGCGATGGCCCGTTGGTGTCTTACTGCGCGACAGTCGGCTCAGGCTCGCCAGGAGGATCCCAAGGTGAAATTTCTCCATTCCATGATCCGCATCACCGACGTGGATCAGTCCCTCGACTTCTTCTGCAACAAGCTCGGCCTGAAGGAAGTCGAGCGCTATACCAGCGAAGCAGGCCGCTACACCCTGATCTTCCTCGCCGCCCCGGACGACCTCGCCAGCGCCAAGAGCGACCGGGCGCCGCTCATCGAACTCACCCACAACTGGGATCCAGCACCCTATCCGGGTGGACGCAATTTCGGCCATCTGGCTTTCGCCGTGGACGACATCTATGCCGTCTGCAAGCGCCTCGCCGACGCCGGCGTCACCATCAACCGGCCGCCCCGGGACGGCCAGATGGCCTTCGTGCGCTCGCCCGACGGCATCTCCATCGAGCTGCTCCAGAAGGGCAAGGCGCAGGAGCCCAAGGAGCCGTGGAAGAGCATGGCGAGCACGGGGGCCTGGTAAGACTTATCCGTTAAGGGAGCGTTCGCTCCGGGAGAGGGCCAGATGGCGACCGAATACACCGTGGGGCTTCGCCGCGAGGGACGCTCGGACACCCTCTCCATCAAGGCCGAGGACGCCCTCATCGCCGCGTTGAAGGCCAAGGCCCAGTATCCCGAGGCCATGATCACCTATGTGCGCAAGCGCAATCAGCGGGGCGACAAGCGCCATCCCCATCACGGCCTGTAGAGCATTTTTCGCCGAAGTGGGCAACGGTTCGGCGCAGAAAATGCGACCAAACTAACAAGTCTAGAACATGCTCCGGTTCGATTGAATCGGAGCATGTTCTAGTCAGCGCTCCGCGTCCACGGCGCGCCATTCCATGGTCAGCTCGTCCAGCCGCGTCTTCAGGTCGGCTGAAAGGGGCTTCGTTACGGCCGCGACGCTATCCGCCAACTGCTCCGGCCGGCTCGCCCCGATGATCGGACAGGTGATGGCGGGGTTGGCAAGCACCCAGGCGACGGCGAGTGTCGCCAGGCTCATCCCCGCCTCGTTTGCGACCCGGCGCAGGACTTCGATGGTCGCGAATTGTCGGTCGTGCCAATAGCGCGCCTGGTACATTGAGCCCGCCCCACCCAAGGTGAAGCGCGTGCCCTCCGCGGGTGTATTCGCTTTGGCGTGCTTGCCGGTGAGAAGGCCGCCGGCGAGCGGATTGTATGGGATGACCGCGATCCCCTCCTCCCGGCAAAGCGGCAGCAGGTCTCTCTCGAACGTCCGGAACAGCAGGTTGTAGCGGGGTTGAACGGAAGCGAGCCGGGTGAGGTTCTTCAGCTCCGCCCGACCGACTGCCCGGGCCAGCTTATAGGCGGGCCAGTTCGACACGCCGACATAGCGCGCCTTGCCGGATTGCACGACCCTGTCCAGCGCCTCGAGCGCCTCGTCGAGCGGCGCTTCCGGATCGCAGCCGTGCAACTGGTAGAGATCGACGTAGTCCGTTCGAAGCCGGCGGAGCGAGGCTTCGACCGCGTCGAGGATGTGCTTGCGCGACATCCCCTGGTCCCACGGCATCGGCCCCATCCGGCCGAAACATTTCGTCGCCACGATGAAATTCCGGCGCTTGCCGGCGAGCCAGCCGCCCAGGATCTCTTCCGTCCGGCCGACTGTGCCCAGGTCGCCGCCGAGCGGATAAACATCGGCCGTGTCGAGAAAGTCGATGCCGCCCTCGGCGGCCGCATCGAGGATGGCCCGGCTCTGAGCCTCGTCGCACTGAACCCCGAACGTCATCGTACCAAGGCAGAGCCGCGACACCGGCAAGCCGGTGCGCCCGAACTTCACATGGTCCATCTTCCAACCTCGCGATCGAGTGAACTGACTCTGTTGAGGCTACTTCCGCCGCCTCGGAGTCACCGAAGCCGGAGACAGCATGCCCTCGGCCTTGAGGTCCCGCCAGAGCGCCGCGGGCACGGGCCGGGCGATGTCCGCCAGATTGGCCTTCACCTCCGCCGGCGTCACCGCGCCCAGCACCACTGAGATCACGGCCGGATGGGCCAGCGCGAAGGCAAGCGCCGCGCGGCGCAACGGTACGCGATGCCGCTTGCATACGGCCTCGATCTTGCGCACCCGGGCCATGATCTCGGCCGACGCCGGGCCATAGTTGTACTTGGCGCCCCTGACCGCGCCGGTCGCAAGAATGCCCGAATTGAACACGCCTCCCATCATGATCCCGATCTTCTTCTCCACCGCCAGCGGCAGGAAGGAGTCCGCCGCCGGCTGCTCCAGCAGCGTGTAGCGCCCGGCCAGCAGCATAACGTCGAAATCGCCGGCCCGCGCGAAACGCTCGGCCACGTCCGCTTCGTTCAACCCCACGCCGATCGCCGCCACCGCGCCCGACGCGCGCAGCTTGTCCAGCGCCTTGTAGGCACCCTCCATCGCTTCCCGGAATCGGGTCTCGTAGTCGGCGCCATGGGTCCACACGTCCACGTCATGGATCAGCAGGATGTCGAGCCGGTCGAAGCCCGTGCGCAGGAGCGACTGCTCCACCGAGCGCATGGTGCCGTCATAGGAGTAGTCGAAGGCAGCGCGATGGGAGAGCGGGCCGGCGAAACCGGGCGAGTAGACCTTGGGGTCCTTGGGCGCCACCGGTTCGAGAGGATTCATCCAGCGCCCCACCTTGGTCGAAAAGACGAAGCTGTCCCTGGGATGGCGCCGCAGCGCGGCGCCCAGCCTGAGTTCGGCCAGGCCATTGCCGTAATGGGGCGAGGTATCGAATAGGCGAACGCCGGCCTTATAGGCTGCCGCCACCGTGCCCACCGCTTCGTCCTCATCCAGCTTCGCGAACAGATTGCCCAGCGGCGCTGTGCCGAGGCCGATCTCGCTCAGGCGTAGCTTCGCGCCGGCTTTGGTGACGAAGTTTCGGGTTTTCATGGCTCTCGTCCGTTTGGTCAGGGCTGCCGCCGAAGCCGGACAAGGATGCTAGCGCGTATTTCGACAACGTCCAGTGATGCGGGAGACCAGAGCGGACTCCCGGTTCAGCCCAATTGGAGCGCGCTTCAATCCGACCGCCACGCCCTCTTCTCGGCCGCCCAGCTTGACCGCCGGCCTCGCCGCAGCGGCTTCCCAGGCCGCTGGCCCGTCGGGCGCCCATCGAGCCGCACGGCCGTTCCGTTCACCAGCACATGGCAGATTCCTTCCGAAACGGCGTCGGGCTCCTCGTAGCTCGCCCGGTCTATGACGGTCGCCGGATCGAAGACGGTGATGTCGGCGGCCATGCCGACCTGGAGCAGCCCACGGTCGGAGAGGCCGAAGCGCTCGGCCGTGAGCCCGGTCATTTTGTGCACGGCGCTTTCGATCGACATCAGTTTGAGTTCGCGAACCGAGCGCCCCAGCACGCGCGGAAACGTGCCCCAAAGGCGCGGATGGGGAATGCCGAGGCCCGGAAGCCCGTCCGAGCCGATCATGGTCGCCGGAAAGGCCAGGATGGCGCGCACATCCGCCTCGTCCTGGCAGAAATAGATGGCGCCGCCCGGCATCAGTTTCTCGGCCGCCTCTCGCTCCGAGACGCCCCAGGCTGCGGCGATATCGGAAAGATCGCGGCCCGCCATCTCCGGATGGGGCTGGGAGGATGTCACCAGGGTCCGGGAATCGTCGTAGACGAAATCGGGATGGATCATGGTCGCGGCGGCCGTGTAGGGATGCACGTCGAGGCCGACGCTCTGGCGCCCGCGGGCCTGTTCGATCAGGCCCAGGGTCCAACCGGCATGGCCCACGTTCTCCGGGCCGTCGCCCTGATGGTGGGAGAGCACGACGCGGACTCGGGCTTCGCGGCCGATCAGAAGCGCCTCCTCCATGCCTTCCTTCAGGCGCTTGTCGTAATTGCGGTTGTGGATGGTGCACACGCCCTCGAAAGGCTCGACGGCATTGGCGACCGCGATCACCTCCTCGGTCGAGGCGGCGCGGTTGGTCGGGTATTCGAGGCCGGTGCTGAAGCCGACCGCGCCCGCTTCCATGTCGCGCGCCAGAAGCCCGCGCATGGCCGCAACCTCGTCCGAAGTCGCCGGGCGGTCGATCTCGGCCATGCTGCTGAGGCGCAGCGCCGAATGGCCGATGAGGCCTGCGCTGTTCACCGCCGCCGGGTTGCGCTCGAGGAATTCGAAATAGAGCGCCAGGCCGGCAAATCGGAGGTCCCTCGCGCCGCGGACGAGATAGCTCGGCGGAAGTTCGCCATCGGCGGGGAGCGGCATGGCGCTGAAGCCGCAGTTGCCCACCACGACCGTGGTGACGCCCTGGCTCACCTTCATGGCCATGTCGGGTTGATCGATCAGGGCATAGTCGTCATGGGTGTGGGCGTCGACGAAACCGGGCGCGACCACCTTTCCCGTGGCGTCGATGTCGAGGTCGGCTGTTGCCTGGCTGAGATCGGCCAGGGACGCGATCCGGTCCCCGGTCAGGCCGACGTCGGCGCGATACGCCCTTGCCCCGCTGCCGTCGACCACCAAGCCGCCGCGCAGGATAGCGTCGTAGGAACGCGACGCTCTTGTCATCGCTCCCGCTATGTCTTGCGTCGCGGCCGTCGCCTAATGGACGGCGGCAGTCTGGGTCTCGATGCGCTGGTTCGCTTCTCTGAAGGCGAATCCTTCCGGATCGATCTGGCGTCCGTCCACCAGCACCTCGTAGTAGAGATGGGGACCCGTCGAAACGCCCGTCGAGCCGACATAGCCGATGACATCGCCGCGATGGACCAAGGCGCCCGTTGCCAGCACCGGCGAGAAGCCCAGGAGATGGCCATAGGCGGTCTCGAGATTGCCGCTATGGCGCAGGCGAATGTAATTGCCGTAGTTGCCCCGATAGCCGAAGTCCTCGACCATGCCGTCGGCCGCTGCCCTGACCGGCGTTCCGGCCACCGCCTCGAAGTCCACGCCCTTGTGGAACAGCCTGACATGGAACACGGGGTGGACGCGCCAGCCGAAGGGTGAGCTGATCGGCGCCCCGGGCAATGGATCCCAAAGGGCGACCATGGTTGCCGGCATGCTGTCCGCCTGCTGCAGGGACGGCGGCATCGCGACCGGCCGGTATTGAAGCTTGTGCCGTCTGCCGTCATGACCGGTGAAAGCAATGTAGCGCAGCTCTGCCTCTGCGCCTGCCTGCGGGTACATCGGCACTTCGTAGGCAATCGTAACAAGCTCGCCATGCACTGGCGGGTGCCTGGTTTGGGAAAGCGTCATCAACACCTGCTCGCGCAGTTGCGGCGGCAGATGGGAATCGGCCAGCGTGCGCGGCAGCGACGGACTGCCCTCCACGGCCACCATCCTAAGCACCATGTTCGCATCGGCGCTCGCCAGCATCGGCTGGCCGGTGCCGGCGATCGACGCGCCGGGAATGATCATGACGCTGCTGCTTCGGCCATGTTTGCCGGACCAGCTGACCGAAGCGAGCTGCTTGCCCTTGGCGGTGGCGATGAAACGCAGGGTCAATTTGTCGCCGGGCGTCAGCTTGCGGGCGTCGATGTGGCCTTTCAATTTGGGCAGGTCGCGATAGGCCTCGGCTGTGGGCACGCCGCCCCGGCGCAGCGCGGAGAACAGCGAGTCCCCGCGCTTCATCGTGACGACTGTGACGCTTCCCTCGTCCAGACCGGAGGCGCCCCCATACGTCCCATACGTAACGTTCATGTCCGGCGCGGCCGAGGCAACAAGCGTGCCGCTCGCGACCGTGGGCCTCAGCATCGGGACGAAGACGGTCGCGTGCTTCTGCCCGGCGAGAGATACGCTGGGAGCGGACGCGATGAGAATTGCAGCGAGAGAGGCGACCGCGGTTGCGAGGCGAATCTTCGGCAAGCCGGATCGACGGCGTTGGCGTATCCGATCCATTGCTACGGCCCCCCAATTCGGATTGTTTCAACGGACGCGCCGCGAGTCGTATGCCTTCCCCCGCCGACTCACGTTTGGTTATTGGTCCAGAATCGACCTCTCCGTCAACCCAAAAAATCCTGCTGTGGCCTCATCAACACGCTGTGGCATCGATGCATCTTGCATTTGCAAGGGCCGTGACAAATCGGTGACGGGCGGAATCGGCACGTGGGTCTTTGGCGATGCGAAGACCTGAGCGGGTTCCGCTCCGGATATTTCATTCGACTTGAACGAGTATCGGAAGCCAGTCGCCGCAGGAGCAATCACGGCGATCGCGCTTCGGCTTTGATCGCCGAGCGCCGCAAGAATTCGGGCGATGAAAGGTTCAATAACTTTCCCCGACACAGGCCGAAGAGAACTCCACCGCCGGCGCTTCATCCGGTTGCTGCGACGATTTTCATCTTCCGCACGAACGCAAGTGAGAGCCGCCAGCGATGAACACATGCCGATATGAAATAGTTTAAAATCAAACGCTTCCGAACGAACCCTGCGTGATTCGGAAAACAAAAAGCCCCGCCCTGCTCCGCCCTTTTGGGGCAGCGCAGGGCGGGGCGGATGAGTGCGGTCAGCCGAGTGGCCGGACCGGCGGCCTTCAGGTTTACAAGGCCGCCAGCTCCGGGCAGCTTGCTCTCAGCGCTTTGTTGTGTTCGTCGACTTGGCGGAGCGTTTCGATGCTGTCGGCCGGGACCGGATGAATGATCTTGTCCCAGCCGCAGGCGGAGGTGATCGGCGCCGGCGCCGGCCCGACGCAGCCGGCGAGCAGAAGCGCAGCCAGGAACGCGAACCGCCTCATGGCCGGAAATCCTTCTGCAGATCGGCCCTCACTTCGGCATCGGATTCGCCCGCCACCTGGCCGCTCGAAACGGCGGCCTTGGCGTCGGCCTTGACCGTCGCATTCAGGTCTACGTTCTGCTGCTGGACCTGACCCGCCCTGCGCGCCTCGGCCTTGTCGAAGAGCTTGGCCGCCAGATCGGCAAGTCCGAGGAGCTTCGTCACAAGGCCGAGGCCGGTGAAAATGAGGGAGAGCATCAGGCGGCCGGGGCCGCGGCTGCGGAAGCCGGTACGAGAGCCGGGGCCGCGGCGGGCAGGGAGGACTTGAGGTTCGCCACGGCCCCTTCGATGGCAGCATTGATGGCATTCTGCACCACCGGCAGGCCCTGGCTTTTCAGGGTGCTCACCACCGCGCCGGTGGCCGCCTGAAGTTTCTGGGCGCCCGTTCCGCCCGTGGTCTCCGCCGCCGTGACGGCGGCCACGGCGGCATTGATGAGGACGGGTCCGCCGTTGGCGACGATGCTCTTGGCCGCGCCCTCGAGGAAGTCGAGGACAACCTTCTCTTCGCTCGAAAACCAGGCTTCCACGCTCGCGATTTCATTGCTGAACCAGCTCATTTCACGGCTCCTTGGGTTGCGGCCGGGCTCACGGCCTTGTTGGGAATCGCGTAGACGACGGCGCCGCCGATCAGGATGGCGAGCCCGCTCGACAGCCAGGCCTGGCCGTCGGTCGGGATGGCGCCCCAGGCGGTGTGGGCGAGTTCGTTGCTGATGCCGGCAATGAACCAGTCGGTGAATCGCGTCAGGCCGCCGGCGGCGATACCGCCGGCCGCGGCCTTGTTGAAGGACAGCATCGGCATTCCTTTCTTGAGGGTGAAAGTTCGGGAGGCGGGAAAGGTCCGGGCATTCGTCGTCGGCGCCCGGCGGCCGGGAAACTCGAAGTCGAGAGCTAGAACAGCCTCGGATCGAAGCCGTGATACCTGCACACCTGCGCCGCGCTGCGCCGGAAGCTCGATCCGTGATGGGCCCTGATGCCGGCGAGGTTGTCGCGCACGTGGATCATCTCGTGGGCCATGGCCATCATCAGGCTGTGGGTGTGGCCGATGGTCCCGATCGAAATCGCGATCGTCTGATGCCGGCCGTCGTCCACGCACCGGCCGCGCAAGCCTTGGCTGGCGATGACGTGGAATTCGACCGCTGAGCCGGGCGGCAGCCTCCAGCGCCGGAACGGCGGCGTCGCACGCAGGAACTCATAGGCCGCTTCCAGCATGGCGAGGTCGAGGGGCAGCGTCATCTCCGCCTCCGCTGGCCTGTCCTGACCGGGCTCGGGCTTCCATTTCCGGTGGCGCGGCGCCTATAAGTGATGTAGCTGGAGTGTCGCGCTTCGCCGGCTGCGGGAAGCCGAATTAGCCGCCGTCCTCGTCGAAGGCGAGGCGCTAGTATCGGATCGTAGAAATTCGTGACTCGGCGCGATGTCACGAATTTCTGCGTGAATCCGATACTAAGACTGGAATCAAGGTGCCGACTTTCTCTGAAAGTCGGTACTAGGCCATGGGGAAGGGTTTGCCGGACAAGTCCGACGAGGTCGA
>Ga0209415_10012032_pt1 | contig 14480 bp, 14 predicted proteins | sample PeaSoiSIISIP2007_FD_187696 | JGI IMG/M metagenome (GOLD analysis project Ga0209415, IMG submission 187696) | Peat soil microbial communities from Weissenstadt, Germany - SII-SIP-2007 (SPAdes) (version 2) | ecosystem: Environmental > Terrestrial > Soil > Wetlands > Peat | place: Germany...
GGCGAAAGCCCGTGGGAGTTCAAGTCTCCCCTTCGGCACCAACCGCACTCGTCTTCGCGCCTCCAGGCGCGCCACGCCACGTCGATCACCGGCAGGAGGACACCGCGCTGGCGCATGACACCGCCCCTCCGGATCTCGACGCTGCGGTCCTCGGGCACCTCCGCGGCTATCCGGACGAGCTGCGCCGGTTCAGCAACCTGACGAAGCAAGCGCACCCCGACGGCCGATCCGTCGTCGAGTTCTTCTTGTCGCGCCCGACCTCCGAACGTTCGTTCCTCGCCACGCTCTGCCGGCTCGTCCGGGACGGCGAAGACGTCGTCACGGTCGTCGAAGCGGCGGAGATCCTCGGGGTTCCGCCCTCGGCGCTGCTCGATCCCTCCGGGAGCGCCGGCTTGCCGCAGCCGCTCGTGGGCGAGGGACGGTACCGTCTGTGGCGCCGCGCCGACATCGTCGCGGCGCAGGCCCGCCGCGCCGCGGGCGGCGGGTGAGCCGGTGGCACGGCTCGTCCTGCTGGTCCGCTGCCGCACCTGTGGACGCGAGTTCGACACCGGGATTCGGATGGCGACCCGCAACTTCGCCAAGGCGACGTTCGCGGCGAACTACCACTCCTGCCCGCACTGCGGGCAGCGGGGGACGTACCGCAAGGATGACTACGCGACGCGGCCAGACGGCGTGGCGGGCGACGCGCCGCCGGCCGCCGGGCGCTGACTTCCCGCAGCGACTTGCTCCGGCGTCGCGGTCGGACGTATAATCGTTTCGTCGCGCAAGACATCCGCCTGGTTGCGTTCTACCCGTGCGCGCGTGCTCCAACATCCTGAGAGGAGGGACGGTTCATGGCGAAGTACGAAGCGAAGAAGTTTCGCGCGTTTGACGTTGAGCTCAACGGCATCAGCAAGAAGGCGATGGAGGCGCACTACACGCTGTACCAAGGCTACGTCGGCAAGTCGAACGAGATCCTCGACCGGCTGGCCAGCGGCGGCGTGGATCTGTCCAAGGCCAACCCGACGTACTCGGAACTCCGGGCACTGAAGGTGGAGCTTTCCCGCGCGCTCGGCGGCGTGAAGAACCACGAGGTCTACTTCGAACACCTCGGCGGGAAGGGCGGCAAGCCCGCGGGCAAGCTCCTCGCCATGATCGAGAAGGCGTACGGGTCCTTCGACGCGTGGAAGGCCGACATGAAGGCCACGGGGATCGCCGCCCGGGGCTGGGCCTGGACCGCGTACGACTGGGACGCGGGCCAGCTCTTCAACTTCATCGGCGACGAGCAGAACACGTATCCGGTCTGGAACTGCTCGCTCGTGGTCGCGCTCGACTGCTTCGAACACGCGTACTTCATCGACTTCGCGACGGCCAAGGCAGCGTACATCGACAAGTTCTTCGAGAACCTCGACTGGGACGTCATCACCAAGCACGCGGAGGCGCACGGCCTCCTGAAGTAGGCCGGCGCGTCACGGCACGCTGCGGGCCCGGGCGCGCGCGCCCGGGCCCGCGTCGTCTGCCGCCCCAGCGGCTCACGCGCACGCCGCCGCGCAGGAGGAGGTTCGCCGGGCGTCACGAACGAAAACGGTGCGATGCCGTTCTTGTTCACCAAGACCTGTCCGGAGTGTCAGGAAGAAATGGAACTCATCACGGCGGACGACGCCGGGGAGATCCTCGTGTACGAGTGCCCCGAGTGCGGCTATCAGGAAGAGACCCGCGTCCCCGCCGACGACGCGGACGATCTCGACGAGCCTCAGCCGGCCGACGTTGCGGACCTCCTCGGCGAGGACGACGCCGACGAAAGCTTCGCCGACCCCGACGAGGCCGAGTAGCGCACCACCCCTCCGACCACCGTCAACCCCACCTGAATCTCCGGCAGCGCCTCGGGCGCCGCGGCCAGCGGGTCGTGCGACAGCGCCACGAAATCGGCGAGATAGCCCGGCGCCAACCTGCCCTTGGTCCCCTCCTCGCCGGTCGCGTGCGCCGGCCCCTCCGTGTACGCGCGGATCGTCTCTTCGACCGTCAGCCGCTCCTCGGGGTACCACGCCGGACGGTCCGGCTCGTCCAGGCGCGTCCGCGCAACCGCGGCGTGGATCCCGGCGAGCACATCCAGGGTCTCCACAGGCGCGTCGGACCCAAACGTCAGGTGCGTCCCGCACCGCAGGAGCGACCGAAAGGCGTAGGCATACCGGCTGCGGCCCCCCCAGTACGCGTCGGCGATGTCGCGGTCCTGCACGCAGTGGATCGGCTGCATCGACGCCACGACGTCGAGGGCGGCGAGGCGCGGAAGATCGTCGGGGTGCAGCACCTGCACGTGCTCGATACGGTGCCTGAGGCCCCACCGGACCGAGTCGGGTCGCGCCGCCTCGATCGCGTCGAGCACCCATCGGTTCGCGCGATCCCCGATCGCGTGCACGACCGCGGCGATCCCGTGGGCGGCGGCGGTGCCGACGAGCGCGCGGAGCTGCTCCCGCGTGCGGACGACGACGCCGCGGTGTTCCGGTTGTCCCTCGTAGGGCTCGAGCATGCTCGCGGTCTGCGAGCCGAGCGCGCCGTCCGAGAAGACCTTGACGCCGCCGATCCGGAGCGTGGCGTCGCCGAACCCGCTGCGCAACCCCAGCGCGATCGCGGCGTCCAGGGACTCCTCGGGGATCATCATGCACACGCGCAGGGTGAGCGCGCCGCGCGCGCGCAATCGCTGGAACGCGGCGAGCACGTCGCCGCCCTCCACCACGTGCACGCCGGCGATGCCCGCCCGGTGGATCACCTGGACCGCGTCCACGATCGCCTGCTCGACGGCCTCGGGGGACGGCCGGCCGATGCGCGCGGAGAGCAAATGGGTGGCGCGCTCCGCCAGCAACCCGGTGGGCTCGCCCGTCGCGGGATCGCGGACGATCGTGCCCCCCTCAGGATCGGGCGTCTCGCGCGTGATCCCGGCCAGCTCGAGCGCGGCGGAGTTCACCCACGCCGTGTGACCGTCCTTGCTCCGCAGCACCACCGGCCGGCCGGCGGTCACGGGATCGAGGTCCTCCCGCCGGGGGAACCGGCCCTCCGGCCACAGGTTCTTGTCCCACCCCCGCCCCTGCACCCACTCGCCGGGCCGCGCGGTGTCCATCGCGTCGCGCACGCGCGCCACGGCGTCTCGAAGCGAGCGGCACCCGCGGAGGTCGACGCGCCGGAGCGACAGGCCGAGCCCACACACGTGGATGTGGCTGTCGGTGAACGCCGGCAGCACGGTCCGGCCGTCGAGCCCGACCCGCGCGAACTGCGGAAACGCGTCCCGAAGCGCCCGCGTCTCGCCGACGGCGACGATCCGCTCGCCCTCCACGGCCAGTGCCGTGGGACGCGGCCGATGCGCGTCGCCGGTGTGAATCTGCCCGCCCTCGAACAGCACGCCGGTCCTGCCGTTCACCATCTGTGGCCCCCTCGCGCGCGAACGTCGTCCTGCGTGCCCACGTACCCCATTGGCGGCGGGGCCGCAGCGTTCCTACGGTGCCGGTGCGACCGCGGCCGCGGCCGGGAGCGTACGGGGACGGTCACGCGACCGCGCGGGTCGCGTTTGACGCGGGCGATCCCCTCCGCACGCGCCCTCGCGCGGCAGGGATCCGCCCCGTGCCGCCCCGACGTCGCGCGGGACCCAGACCGCGGCCCGGCTCACCCTCGGTCGGGACGGTCCGCCCCCCGCACCGCCCGAAGGGTGTTCACCAACTCGACCGCGGCGAGCGCCGCGTCCTCACCCTTGTTCCCGTGCGCGCCGCCGCTGCGATCCTCGGCCTGCGCCAGGGTGTCCGTCGTGAGCACGCCAAAGGTCACGGGGAGCCGCGCGTCGAGGGCGATCCGGCTGAGGCCGATCGCCGCGCCCAACGCGACGTAACGGTCGTGGGGTGTCTCCCCCCGGATCACGCACCCCAGGCACACCACCGCGTCGTACCGCCCCGAGAGCGCCAGCGCCTGGGCGATCACGGGAAGGTCAAACGCGCCGGGCGTCCACGCGACGTCGACCGCGTCCTCGGGGACCCCGCACCGGCTGAGCGCGGCGCGCGCGCCGGCGAGCAGGCGGCGCGTCACGTGCTCGTTGAACCGGCTGACCGCGATCGCGACCCGCAGGCCGGCGCCGTCGTACCGTCCCCGTCCGCCCTCGCCCACGGATCCCCCCGTCACTCGAGGTTGAGCAGGTGGCCGAGCTTGTGCCGCTTCGTGGCGAGGTACCGGTAGTTCTCGGGGTTCGGCGACATCTCGATCGGGATGCGCTCGACGACCTGGATCCCGTAGCCCTCGAGCCCGACGCGCTTCGCCGGGTTGTTGGTCAGCAGCCGCACGCGCCGGAGCCCGAGGTCGGCGAGGATCTGGGCGCCAACCCCGTAGTCGCGGGGATCGGGAGCGAACCCGAGCAGCTCGTTCGCCTCCACGGTGTCCTTGCCCGCGTCCTGCAGCGCGTACGCCCGGATCTTGTTGGTGAGGCCGATCCCGCGTCCCTCCTGGCGGATGTAGACGAGCGCCCCGCGCCCCTCCCGCTGGATCCTCTCGAGCGCGCTCCTCAGCTGCTCGCCGCAGTCGCAGCGCAGCGATCCGAACACCTCCCCGGTCAGGCACTCCGACTGCATGCGCACCAGCACGGGCGCCTCGCCGGACAGGTCGCCGACCGTGAGCGCGAGGTGGCTCACGCCGTCAAGCGCGTTCTCGTACACGACCGCGGTGAACTCCCCGACGCGCGTGGGCAGCCGGGTCTCGCCTTCCCGCCGGATGAACCGGTCGCGCAGCAGCCGGTAGCGGATCAGGTCACGCACGGAAAGGATCAACAGCCCGTGCCGCGCGGCGAACACCGCGAGCTGGGGAAGGCGCGACATCGTCCCGTCGTCGTTCATGATCTCGCAGAGCACGCCCGCGGGCTGGAGCCCGGCCAGGGTCACGAGGTCCACCGCCGCCTCCGTGTGGCCGGCCCGCCTGAGCACGCCGCCGGGTGTCGCGCGGAGCGGAAAGACGTGGCCGGGCCGCGAGAGATCCCCCGGCTGCGTCTCGGGATCGACGAGCGCGAGGACCGTCGCGGCGCGGTCGGGCGCCGAGATCCCCGTGCTGATCTTGTGCCGCGCCCCGACCGACACCGTGAACGCGGTGCCCTGGTGGGACGTGTTGTGGGACACCATCTGCGGCAGGTCCAGGGCCGCGAGGCGCTCCGCGCTGAGCGGCACGGTGATCAGGCCGCGCGCGTGCTTCGACATGAAGTTGATCGCCTCGGGGGTCACGCGTTCGGCGGCGATCACGAGATCGCCCTCGTTCTCGCGCTCCTCGTCGTCGACGACGATCACGAAGCCGCCCTCGCGGATGCGGGCCACCGCCTCGTCCACAGACGCGAACACCCCCGCGACCTTCGTCCGCTCAGCCATCACGCGTCACCCTCCGGGACCGGCGCGTCCGCGACGGCCGCGCCCACGGCGTACGGGGCGACGAGCCGCTCGACATACTTGGCCAGCACGTCCACCTCGAGGTTGACGTACGCGCCCACCTGCAGCCTCCCGAACGTCGTCACCGCGAATGTGTGCGGGATCAGGCACACGGTCAGCCGATCCGCGGCCGCGCTGGCGACGGTCAGGCTGACGCCGTCCACCGTGATCGACCCCTTCTCGACGACGTACCGGGCGAGCGCCTGCGGGATCGCGACCTCCAGCCACCAGCTCTGCCCTTCCTGCCGGAGGTCCGTGACGCGGCCGACGCCGTCCACGTGCCCCTGCACGAGGTGGCCGCCGAGCCGGTCCCCGAGCGCCATCGGTCGTTCCAGGTTCACGCGGATCCCGGGGCGAAGCTGCCCCAGCGTCGTCCGCCGCAGCGTCTCGACGCCGAGGTCTGCCTCAAACAGCGCCCCCCGCGCGCGCGTGATGGTCACGCAGACGCCATTCACCGCGATGCTGTCCCCAACGCGGGCACCGTCGAGAAACGCCGCGGCCTCCACGACGAGCCGGGCCGAGCCCTCCCCCTGGGTGAATGCCCTGACGACGCCCGTTGCCTCCACGATGCCGGTGAACATCTTCCGCCCCTCCCTGGGTGTTACGCCGTCGCGGCGCGACCGGCGAGATAGCCCTCCACCACGACGTCCTCGGCCACCCGCCGCACCGCCGTCCGCGTCAGCCGCCACGCGTGCGCCAGCGTGTCGACGCCGGCGCCGCCGACCGGCGCGGGGGCCGGGCCGCCCACCATCAGCGGCGCGACGAACGCCACGACCTTGTCGATCAGCCCGCCGTCCGCGAACGCGCCGAGCACCGCGCCGCCTCCCTCCACGAGCAGGCTCAGCACGTCCCGGCGGCCGAGCTCCCGCAGGAGCACCGCGAGATCGACCCTGCCGTCCGGGCCTCCCGCGCCCAGCACCTCGACGCCCATCGCCTCGAGCGACCGGCGAGCGTCCGGGCGCCCCCGGTCCGTCGTCGCCACGAGCACCGGGGTGCCGTCGCGGGCCAGCACGCGGGCGTCGAGGGGAATACGGAGGGTGCTGTCGAGCACGACGCGGCGCGGGTGTCGCGCCGCGGCCGGCACGCGGGCGGTCAGCGCCGGGTCGTCGCGGAGCACGGTGCCGATCCCGACAAGGATCGCGTCGGACGCTGCCCGCATCTCGTGCGCCAACGCCCGGGACGCCTCGCCGGAGATCCACCGCGAGTCACCCGAGCGGGTCGCGATTCGTCCGTCGAGGGTCATCGCCCACTTGGCCGTCACAAACGGCAGGCCGGCGGTCCGGTGTTTGACGTAGGCCTCGTTCAGCGTCCTGGCCTCGTCCTCGGCGACGCCGACCCGCGTCTCGATTCCCGCCTCGACGAGCCGGCGGAGCCCGCGGCCGCTCACCTGGCGGTCGGGATCCGGCATCGCCACGACGACCCGCCTGATCCCGGCCTCGATGACCGCCTCCGTACAGGGAGGCGTGCGGCCCCGGTGGGCGCACGGCTCCAGGGTCACGTACAGCGTCGCGCCGCGGGCGCGGGGACCGGCGTCCCGAAGCGCGAACACCTCCGCGTGCGGGTCGCCAGCGCGGGGATGGTAGCCGCGCCCGACGATGTCGCCATCGGCGACCACCACCGCACCGACCATCGGGTTGGGACTCGTCGCCCCGGCGCCCAGCCGCGCGAGCTCGAGCGCCTGGCGCATGTACGTCTCGTCCCCCATCCCGTCGATCGCCAAAGAAAACACCCCGGAGCAGAACGCACTCCGGGGCAATGTCGCAGACACGGACACCGCTGCGCGCCTTCTCCATCCGGACTGTACCGTCGGCTCTGGACTCTCACCAGATCCTACCCGTCCGCGTTGCGGCGAACGGGCTCGCGGGCTGTACCGCCGATCGGGAATTGCCGGCCGCGTGAGCCGGCTCACCCTGCCCCGAAGGCCTTCTGGGATTCCTATGCGATTGTGTCTACGATGATAGCATGCGGTCTCTCGGAGGGTCAACTGGAGCGGTCAGCCGGGTCGTGGGGCAGTGTGGTGACCCACGACCGCGCTGTTTGTGGTGCGCCTCGACGGCCGCACGCTCCCCGCGGCCAGGAGACCTAGCGAGACCCTTTCAGGACATCAGGCTGTGCGCCGAGATACCTCGAGAGGTCGCGATAGAGATTCTCGTGCTGCCCCACCGCGAGGACCCGCACCGTGCGTGTCTTTTCGAATGATCCGCGGGCGTTCGGCGCCTGCGCGGGACCAAGGTTGAGGAACAGGTGGACATCGAGTACGGCCAGGCCGGAACCGTCCCGGCCAACGGTCTTGTCAACATCAAACGCAACCTGCGGGGGAACGGGCCTCCCGATCACGCGGCGGCGCCCGCGCCGGGACGGGCGGCCAGCTCTTCCAGCGCCCGTCGCTGCCGCGCCACGAGCAGGCCGGCGCCCACCACCTGCGCCAGCAGCACCACCATCCACATCCCCAGGGTGTCGGCCCACGACGAGGCGTCGAGCGCGAAGGCGGCCCCCGGCGCCACGACCGCGGTGAGCGCCAGCCCCTGCGGCGTGGCGAAGAGACGCAGGGTGCCGAAGAGGATGCCCACACACGCGTACACCACCGACAGGTAGAGGACCCCCAACAGCAGCGGCCTGCCGCCGCCCCGCAGGGTCATCCACTGAAGGTACAGCACGTCGCGGGCGACCCACGCCGTGCAAAGCGCGACGCGGAAGACCGCGAGCCCGAGGTCCGACGGCGCACCGAACACCCCCGCGAGATGGACATTGACCACCGGCACGACCGCGGCGACCAGCATGCCGGCGACCACATACGGGGCCGGCCACGCCGCCGCGATCGCGCCGAACCCGTGCGCGCGCAGCCGGCGCACGCTGTCGCGCGTGCGCACCAGGGCGAGGCCCAACGCGAAGAACAGCGCGGTGTTCACCCCGAGCAGCACCCCTTGGGCCGCCAGGGGCGACCAGAACGACCAGCGGAAGAAGCCGAGGAGGACGACGTTGACGTAGAGCGCGAAGCCGAACGCCTGCCACGGCGTAAGCGTCTCGTACACGGCCGGGTCGCGCTTGATGTTCCGCGCGACCGCAAGCAGGCACCAGCCCGTGAAGGTCAAATACACGACCACGAGGACCGGGACGTGGTGCACCGGCAGCCCGAAGAAGACGTCCGTCATCCCGGAGGCCGGACCCCGCGGCCCGAGGACCGGCGCGTCCGCCGCGCCCAGCGCCCAGCTCGTTTGCCCAACCACCGTCGCCGCGACGAACGGGCTGAGCGGCCCGAGGTGCAGCAGGAGCGCGCTGCCCGAGGTCGGCAGCCCGCCCAGGATGAGGATGCCCAGGACCGCGAGGCTGACGGCCGCGTCGCGCTCCGCGAGCAACGAGATCACGAGCGTGAACGCGTGGAAGGCGATCGCGCCGAGGATCAGCACGAGGAACCCCGCCAGCACAAGCGACGGGCGCGCGCCGCCGGCGACCGCGCCCACCAGCGCCGCGGGCACCAAGCAGAGCGCGACAAAGTACGCCTGGATCGGCGCGCCGAACAGTTTGCCGAGGGTCAGCTCGAGCGGCGCCAGGCGCGTCACGCGCTGGAAGTCGAAGGTGTTCCGTTCTTTCTCCCGCTGAATCGCGTGGGCGCACCCCAGCCCGCCGACAAGCAGCAGCACGAGCGCCTGCGCGTAGACCGCGATGCGGAGCAGCTCGCGCCCCCATCGCTGCGGCTGGCCCGCGTCCCCGGCGGTGTGGGCCAGCGCAAACCCCACGACCAGCGAGAGAACCCCGCAGATCACCCCGATCACGAGCATCCGGTCCCCGCGGAGGTGGGCGCGGGCGTTGCGCACGAGTTCGGGGTTGGCGAGCACCGTCACGACGCGCCCTCCCCGCTCGCCAACCGCGAGACCACCGTTTCGAGCGTGTCCGCCACTTCGCCCACGGCGTAGACCGGGGCGCCCGCCGCGACCAGCGCCTGGACGAGCGCGGCCATCTCGAGCTCGCCCCCGGTAAGCGAGAACCGTGCGCCCTCGGCGTCGGCGGCGACTCCCGACACGCCCCGGCGGGCCGACAGCCACTGCGCGAGGGGGAAGCCCGGGGGGGCGAGCTTCACGCGCAGGACGCGCAGACCGGCCCCGCCGCGCAGGATCTCCGCGAGCCGGCCGACGCGCAGCAGGCGGCCCTGCTCGATCACCGCGATGAAGCTGCACATCTCCTCGAGATCGGCGAGCAGGTGCGAGGTGATGAACACCGTCTTCCCCAGCCGGCGGAGCTCGCCGACAAGGTCCTTGAACTCCGTGCGCCCCTTCGGGTCGAGCCCCACCGCGGGCTCGTCCAACACCAGCACCGGAGGATCGTGCAGAATGGCGCGGGCGATGCCCAGCCGCTGCTTCATGCCGCGCGACAGGCCGGCGATGAAGGCGTCGCGCTTGGCGTCGAGCCCCGTGCGCTGGACCGCATACGCGATCCGGCCCGAGATCGTCGCGGGCGCCATCTTGTAGGCGTGGGCGAAGTAGTCGAGGTACTCCCAGACCTTCAGGTCGTCGTAGAGGGAGAAGAAATCGGCCAGGTAGCCGATCATCCCCTGCGCCGTTTCCGGGTCCCGCTCCACGTCGGTCCCGTGCACCGTGATGCGGCCCGCGGTGGGCACCAGCAGGCCGCAGATCATCTTCAAGGTGGTCGTCTTGCCGGCGCCGTTCGACCCGACCAGGCCGAAGACTTCTCCCGCCGGGACCTCCAGGTTCAGGTCGGCCGCGGCGACGACCTGCGGCGCCGCGGCCGATCGCGACGGCGCGTCGTACACCTTGGACAGGCCCTCCAGGCGGATCGCCGCGGGCTTGAGGAACGCCTCCCTTGCGGGCGCTGGCACGTTGTTCTCCTCTCCTCGCCCCGAAGCGGCGCGGACCTGAAGGCCACTTCTGGCCGTCGGGGCCGTTCCCTTCGACGCCGATCCGCGACGGCGCCGGGACTCAGCGCCGCGCGGCGTCCCCCGGCGGCTCCTCCGCGATGTCGCCCACCGTCCCCGCCGTCGCGCGCGCGAGGTCCGAGGGGGCGATCGCAAACACCGCGTACGGGGTGCCGGCCGCGGCGTACACGACCGGGTGCGCGAGCAGGGCCGCGTCGAGGTACACCGACAGCGGCGCGGCGTGCCCGAGCGGCGGCACGCCTCCGATGCTGAACCCCGTCGCCTCCCGCGTGGCATCGGCGGTGGCTTTCTGAACGTGCGCCGCGCCGGCGAGGCGCGCCACCTTGCGCACGTCCACGCGGTTGGCCCCGGACGCCAGCACGAGAATCGGCCGGCCGTCCGCCAGAAACACGAGGGACTTGACGATCTGGGCCACCGAGGTCCCCACCGCCCGCGCGGCGTCCGCGGCGGTGCGGGCGCTCGCCGAACACTCGATGATCTCGCAGGAGAGGTGCCGCGCCGCCAGGGCGGCCCGGACGCGCTCGATCGCGGACGCGGCCCCGGCCTCCGGCGCGCCGCGGGGCGGGGATCCCGCGGCCGGCGGTTCGGTCACTTGTGCGCGGAGAAGCTCTTCAGGTACACGATCAGCAGCCACCGCTGGTCCTGGCTCAGCGAGCCCTCCCACGGCGGCATCGCGGAGGCGGCCGCGGTGAAGGGCAGCACGCTGCCGCCCTTCGAGACCCGCCAGAACCAGTAGCCGTCAGGCAACTGCGCGTGGATGGGCGTGGCGAAGTTCGCCGGCTTCGGGTTGAGCGCGGAGGCCGCCGGGCCGTCGCCGCGCCCGCCCGATCCGTGGCACGGCGCGCAGTTCGCCGTGTAGAGCTCCCGCCCCTGGGACAGGTTGGCCGCGGTCGGTTGAAGCGGGCTCTTCATGCTCGCGTACACCGCCGGGGGCTCCGGCCGCGGGGCGTTCGCGTCCTTGGGGTAGTCCGTCGTCGCCGCCAGCGCGGGGCCCGTGAACGCCGCGGGCTGCGCGCCCAGCGTCCCAGCCGTCGGCTGCGCCGGCGCGTGCGTACGCATCGCAAGAATCTGTCTTCCCGTGCAGCCGGCAAGCCAGAGACACGCCAGGAGGAACGCCCCGGCGAGGAGCGCGCGGGAAGACATCTCTCACCCCCGAACCACCACGAAAGATTGGCGCGCTCGCGATACCGCGGCGCGAACCGCCCTGGCCGACTGGTTATATGGCGGTCGGCGATTTCCCTGCGGGCCCGATCACGAGGCGTCCCTCAGCGCGGCGCCTGGAGCAGGCGATCCAGCGCCGCGACCAGCGACCGCTCGCCGTCCGGGCCGATGAAGCCGCCGACTTCGGTGCCGCGCACGATCCCGTCCGGGCCGACGAATACGGTCGTCGGCAGGCCGACGATCGCGTACGCACGCAGCAGGCGGTCGTCCGGCGCGACGACGGCGGGGTAGTCGACGTGGTACTGCGCGGCGAAGCCGCGCGCGGCCGCCGGTTCGTCCTCCTCGTCGACGCCGACGAACGCGACGCCGCGCGGACCGTACGTCTTGTGGAGGCGCACCAGCAGCGGCGTCTCCTCCCGGCACGGCGCGCACCAGGAGGCCCAGAAGTTCAACACGACGGGCCGGCCCCGCAGCGCGCGCAGGGCGAACGTCTCGCCCGCCAGCGCTTTCAGCGTGAACTCGGGAGCTGGCTTCCCGACCAGCGCCGAATGCGGCGACGTCGCCGACGGGACGGGGCGCGCGGCGGGGACGAGCCAGACCCACAGCGCGACGGCCGCGAGGCCGGCGAGCCCGCCCGCGGTCGCGCTCCACAGGAGGCGCGCCCTCCACTGACCCCGGCTCTCGGACGACGCCATCACGGGCTCCCGGCGCCCTGCGGCTTCCGCCGGGGAGGCGCGCCGCCCTCAGTAGGCGCGCGCATAGTACACGACGTGCGTTGCCGGCGCGCCGCAGGCCAGGCACGGCCCGTCGGCCGCCTCGTCGCCCACGACCCGGGGAGATGCGCCGCTCGCCTGACGCAGCCGCTGCTCGCACGCGTCCGCGTCGCACGCATGCACCCGCACGAACCCGCGCCGCTGCGCCACCGCCTCCACGAGTTCGTCCACCGTCGCCGCGGAGACGATGTGCGCGTCGAGATACGCCTTCGCCCTGCCGAACAGCTCGCCGCCCATCGCGGCGAGCGCGTCCGAGACCGCCTGCGCGATCCCGTCCAGGGGCACGCCGCGCTTGGTCCCCCCGACCCGGGGAACGAGCACGGCCTGGCGCTGCGCGAGATCGCGCGGGCCGAGCTCCACCCGCAGCGGCACGCCGCGCATCTCCCAGTCGTTGAACTTGTACCCCGGCGTCACCTCGGTGCGGTCGTCGAGGCGGACGCGCACCCCGGCCCCCACCAACTGCCCGGCGAGCGCCCGCGCGCCCGCGAGCACCGCGTCGCGATCCTTCCCGCTGAGGATCGGAACGATCACGGCCTGGAACGGCGCGACCCGCGGCGGCACGACGAGCCCGCGGTCGTCGCCGTGCACCATGATCAGCCCCCCGAGCACGCGCCAGCTGACCCCCCACGAGGTCGTGTACACGTACTTCTCCACATTGTCGCTGTCGAGGAACTTGATGCCGAACGCCCGCGCGAAGTTCTGGCCGAGATCGTGCGAGGTGCCGGACTGCAGCGCCTGGCTGTCCGGCATCAGCGCCTCGATCGTGTACGACCGCACCGCGCCGGGGAACTTCTCGCTCTCGGGCTTCCGGCCCGAGAGGACGGGGATCGCCAGATCAGACTCGACGAAGTCCCGGTAGACCTCAAGCATCTGACGCGCCTCGGCCTCCGCCTCCTCGGCGGTACGGTGCGCGGTGTGCCCTTCCTGCCAGAGGAACTCCATCGTCCGCAGGAACGGCCGCGTCGCCTTCTCCCAGCGCACCACGTTGGCCCACTGGTTGATCAGCACCGGGAGGTCGCGGTAGGACCGGATCCAGCGCGCGTACATGTGGCCGATGATGGTCTCGGAGGTCGGACGCACCGCGAGCGGTTCGGCGAGCTCCTCTCCGCCGCCGCGGGTGACCCACGCGACCTCGGGCGCAAAGCCCTCGACGTGCTCGGCCTCGCGGGCGAGGAACCCCTGCGGGATGAACAGCGGGAAGTAGGCGTTCACGTGGCCGGTCGCCTTGAAGCGACGGTCCAGACCCTGCTGCATCAGCTCCCAGATCGTGTACCCGTAGGGCCGCACGACGATGCAGCCGCGGACGGGAGAGTAATCGGCCAGCTCGGCCTTGAGCACGACCGCGGTGTACCATTCAGAAAACTGGGCGGCTTTCGGGGGGATCTCCTTGACGAACCCGCTGTCCTCGAGTGACTGTGTGTCGGTCGGCCGCGACATGCTCCGCCTCCCATCGCCCGGGGCTCCCTGGCGGCGCGCCCGCCGCGACGCGCCCGGAGTGGCAGCACAGGAGCCTCCGCGTCCCCGGGACGGGAGGCCCCTCTCATAGCCACGTCATTCTAGCACGGCCGCACGACGACCGTCAAACGGCGATCGAACCCTGTGGTAGGGTCGAGGGCTGGCGCAGTGCTCGGATCGAAGCAGGAGTCTTTCAGCCCTAGCCATCTCTGACGATGGCTTGCAGACCCGGACCGCTGCTCGTGCAAGTCTGGTTCCAGCCCCCGCCACCTCGAAGGTCCAGGGTATCGCGGAGGGCACTTCCGAAGAGGTTGAACCCCAGCACCACGAGGAAAATCGCGATTGAGATCCCGCAGTGCAAGATGAATGTTCGCCTCTAGCGTACTTCGGCCTAGTGGACCCGGAACTGGTCCAGGAGTTTCAAAGAGTTTGGGTGCGCCTCGAAGAAGAAGCGCGTGGGGGCGAGCGGAGACCTGAAGCTGCGGCGCGGAGAATGCCGCATGTGCTGATGGAAGCAAGTCGGCTCGGCGAGATAGTGGCTGCGGTGGAGGTGGCCCAAAGATGAATTCGCAGCAGGCGCAGAGTAAGCGTGAAATGCCTATCGCGAAAGTCGTCCGCTTGATCGACTTTGTGAACTACCAGGAAGGAGCCGTTGTCAGCCGGACGCTTGTCAACTGCGCGACGGGAACGGTCACGCTGTTCGCGTTCGACGAGGGCCAAGGCTTGAGTGAACATACAGCGCCGTTCGACGCACTGGCACACCTACTGGAGGGCGAAGCG
>Ga0209415_10012033_pt1 | contig 14478 bp, 11 predicted proteins | sample PeaSoiSIISIP2007_FD_187696 | JGI IMG/M metagenome (GOLD analysis project Ga0209415, IMG submission 187696) | Peat soil microbial communities from Weissenstadt, Germany - SII-SIP-2007 (SPAdes) (version 2) | ecosystem: Environmental > Terrestrial > Soil > Wetlands > Peat | place: Germany...
CGAGCATCGTCTTCGATGTGGACGACACGGCGAAGACGTACCTCGAACGCGAGCTGGGCCTCCAACAAGCGAATCAACTGATGTCGTCGCAGGTGCACACGTGGTATTGGAGCGCGCGATTTTTCCAGCCGCTGCAACAGGAAGAGTTCGACGTGAAGCTCGATCCGGCGGGAGAGATCGTCGGCTACGACCACATCGTCGCTGATGAGGCGCCCGGCGCCCGACTCGATCAGGCCGCGGCGCGCGCCAAAGCGGAATCCTTTCTTCACGATACGCTGCATAAGGATCTCTCCGACTACGATTATTTGCCCGAGGAGGCGAATCCCACTCAGCACCCGAATCGCACCGAGTGGAATTTCACTTGGGAGCGGCGCGGATTCCGCGCCAAGGACGCGCCGTACCGGGTCCAGGTGTCCGTGGATGGCGATTGGATCGGACAGTACAAGGAATTCCTAAAAGTTCCCGACGCGTGGCAGCGCGATTTCGCGCACCTGCGCTCGAAGAACGATTTCCTCGAAACACTCGCTTTGATTCCGTATGGCTTGCTCCTCGGCGCGTGCCTCTGGGTGATCATCATGCTTGGGCGCGAGGGCCGGCTAAGGTGGAAGGGCGGCCTGATTGTCGGCGGCGTTCTGGCGGAACTTTGGTTCCTGGCCACGTTGAACGACTGGCCTTCGACGCTGGCCGGCTACTCCACCACCTCTTCCTACTCAAGCTTCGTGCTGATGCAGATTGCGACGGCTTTGGCCGGCGCGGTGGCGCTGGCGATGATGGTGGTGGTGGCGATCGTTCCCGGCGAGCCACTGTACCGCGCGGACCAGCCGGAGCGCGTGCGTTTGAGATATTTCTGCCGGCTGCCGGGAATGCGGACGAGGGAATTCTTCCGTTCGTGCGCGATTGGCGTGTGCATGGCGGTAATGCACATCGGGTACGTGGTCGTGTTTTACATCGTGGCGGGGAAGTTCGGCGCGTGGGCGCCGCAGGACATCCAGTACGACAATCTGGTGAGCACCGTGGCGCCGTGGATTTTTCCCTTGACGATCGGCCTGTACGCGGCGGCGAGCGAGGAGTTTCTCTTCCGATTGTTCGCGATTCATTTTGTGCAGCGGGTGACGAAGTCGCGATTCCTGGCGGTGGTGCTTCCGGCGTTTGCGTGGAGCTTTCTGCACTCGAACTATCCGCAGGAGCCGCCGTACATTCGCGGGATTGAAATCGGCGTCATGGGAATCGTCGCGGGACTGGTGATGTTGCGATGGGGAATTCTCACGACGCTCGTGTGGCACTACACGCTGGACGCGGGACTCATCAGCATGTTGCTGCTGCGATCGTCGAGTTTGTATTTTCGCGTTTCCGGGGCGATCGTGGGCGCGGGCGCGCTGATTCCCTTGGTGTTTGCGGGCATGATGTATCTGGCGCGCGGCGGCTTTGAACCTGCCGCCGCGATGCTGAATGGCGCGGCGACGGAAGACGAATCGCCAGCCGCCGACGGAGCGGAGACTCCCGAGTCAGCGGCGCCCGCGGAATTGGCGGAGGAAACAGCGACGGCTCCGGTTACCGGCCGGCGCTACGACGCTCTGACGGCGCGGAAATTGGCCATCCTCGCGGTGTGCGCGCTCGTGGGAATCGGGCTCATTTGGCGCGTCAAAACGCACGAGATCGGCGATTTCGTGCGTTTCTCGATCGACGCGCGGGAGGCGCAGTCGCGTGCGGATCAAGTGATGCGCGAGTGGAAGCTCGACCCGGCCGGCTACCGCCACGCCGCGACGACAACCTTTTCCTTCGATTCTTCGGCGAACGAATATTTGCGCCGGGCGGTGGGAGTTGACGGCACAAACAAAATTTACAAAGAGCAGGTGCCGCTGGCGTACTGGGCCGTCCGCTACTTCCGCGATTCGCAGAAGGAAGAGTATCTGGTGGTGTTGTTGACGGACGGCAGGTTGCACTCGGTTCATCACACGCTCGACGACGATGCTCCGGGCGCCACTTTGAGCAAGGAAGAAGCGCAAGCGCGAGCGGAGAGCTATTTGCGCGACGCGAAACATCTCGACCTCGCGCGATGGAAAGTTGTCGAAGCGACATCCGAGAAGCAGGTGCACCGGACGGATCATCATTTCGTGTGGGAGCAGATCGCGCCTCTGGCTACGGCGCCCGGCGCGAGCGCGCCTGCGCACGTGCGCGTGATGTTGGAGGTGCAAGGCGACGAACTTTCCGGCTACCGGATTTTTGTGCATGTGCCGGAAGACTGGGAACGCAAAGAGAGCGAAAGCACGCTGGCAGGGACCGTCCAAGGCGTCGGATTCATCGCGCTTCTCGCGGGACTCGCCGTGACGGTGCTCGTCATTTTCTTTCGCAACCTGAAGCACCCGGAGATGTCCGCGCAAACCTGGCGGCGCATGGCGAAGTGGACCGTGTGGGTGCTGGCGGCCGCGGCGCTGAGATTCGTAAACGCGTCGCCGCAATACTGGTCGCTCTACGACACGAAGCTCCCGCTGAAGATTTATCTGGGCACAGTGGGCATCGGGCTCGCGCTCGGGAGCGTTCTGCTCTACACGGTGACTTTTTTCTTGTTTGGCCTGGCCTGGTTTTTCCTCTCTCGCGCGTTCGGAAAGGACCGGCTCCCGCAGTGGACCGGAATGCCCGCCGCTTATTACCGCGACGCGTTTTGCATCGCGCTGTGCGGGGCGGCGGCGTGGATCGGGCTTCAGCGTCTGCAATTCCTGGTTTGGCGTACGCCGCCGTTGCAACATTCGGTGGCGGCCGCGGTGCCGAGCATCCTCGATGCGCGATGGCCGGGGGTTTCCGCCATTGCCAGCGCCGTGATTCTCACGTTTCTGCTGACCGCGCTGCTTTGCCTCGTGGCCGGATTTTTCGCGGACTGCGTGCGCAGCGGGTGGCTCCGCGCCGCGCTGATGATCGGCTTTGCGGTGCTTGCGGCGGAGGACTATGCGAGCGCGGGATCGTTTGCCCGGGGCGCGGGGTTCACGCTTTTGACGCTTGTGGTGATCGCGCTGGGTGTGACGCAACTGGCGCGCTTCAATCTCATGGGATATTTTCTGCTGATTTTGTTGCTGGCGCTGGCGCAAGGCGGCTCGCAGTTATTGCAGCAGCCGAACTCATTTTTCCACTCGAACGGTTACACCGTCGTCGCGTTTGCGGTGATCTTGCTGGCGTGGCCGCTCATCGCCTGGCGGCGAGCCGCCGGACAGACTGCCAGATGAGCGAAGAACCAGAGCAGGCTCCGGCCCGCGTCTCTCCTGCGCGGCAATGGGGCGAATATCTGCTGGCCATTCTCGCGGGCAATATTCTCTATCTTCTGATCGAGCCTCGATTGCCGAATGCGTTGCACCATCATCTGTTCCGCGTGGATGCGGGCGTGCTGATTGATTTCGTTTTGTGCGCAGCGATCTACGGCGCCATCCGGCTGGTGCGAATCGCTTAGCAGTTTATTGAAAAAGTGTTTGAGTCTGTCATTCCGAGGAGTCCGCCGCGGCGGACGACGAGGAATCTGCTGTTTTCTCTAGCATTTAGCGAAATGCAGATTCCTCGCTGCGCTCGGAATGACAACCCGAGCGGGTTTTTCAACAAGTTCTTAGAGTTATTCGGCGCGGCGTGGCAGGCGCGCCCGGCTGAGAAAATAAATCAAGACGCCCGCAAGAATCGCGATTCCCGCGACCGTCAGCTCGTTGGTGGAGCCGATCTTTTCCCCGCGATTGCGCACGCCCGCCGCGACGAGCAACGCGAGCGGCGGAAGACCAATCAGAATTGTTCCCAGCACGCCGCCGGGCACGCGGGACGGCCGTGGCAGATTCGGTTCGCGAATGCGCAGCGCCACCAACGCCCAAAACTCCAAGAGAATGCTCAGCCCGGTGAGCAGCACATCGAGGAGCACGAGTTTCTCGAAACCCAGCGGCACGAACGCCGCCCAGCACACGGCGCAGGCCACAATCGCCACCCACGGAGCTTTCGTCCGCGAATGCCGCAACATAAACACGCGAGGCAGGTAGCCGTCTTCGGCAAGAACGACCGGCAAGCGCGTGAACGACATCATCAACGCGCCGAACGTCCCGAACGCGCCGATCACGCCCGCGGCGGCAATCGCGATCGCGAGGCCTTCGCCGCCCAATAATTTGCCGACGTCCACCCAACCCCCGGTGGTCCAGAGATTGGGATCGAGGCCCGTGTGCGCGACGGCGGCGACGGGCGCGAGGTAACTCACCGTGACGAGCGCCACCGCGCCGATCATCGCCAGCGGATAATTCCGGCGCGGCCGATCCACTTCGCCCGCTACCGTGGAGAGATTGTCCCAGCCCATGTAATTCCACATGGCAATCAGCAGGCCGCCCATTAAGTCCGCATGCCGCAATGGCGCGGGAGCCGAGGCGAAACCGTGCGGCCGCAAAATCGCGACGACGATGATTCCAACAAACGGCAAAAGCAGAACGACATTCAGCCAGATTGAGCCTTCGCCGACCGCGCCCGCACCTAGGATGTTCCACGCCGTGCACGCGACAATCATTCCAATTTCCACTGCGATGCCCGGCCTGCCAGTGGCGATCCGCGGCGCAAATCGCGAAAGATACTGAACGAACAGCACTGGGTAGAGCGCCATTTCCAGGAGGCTGCCCAGCAGCGTGAGCCAGGCTTCCTGATATCCCCAGAACGGCCCCATGCCACGCCGCACCCAAACGTAAAAGCCGCCTTCCTCGGGCAAAGCAGTGGCAAGTTCACTCACCATCCAAGCGGTCGGAATGCTCCAGAGCAGCGGCGTGAGAACGAGGATCAGCAAGGAACCGGCGTAGCCGGTTTTTTGGACAACGTCTTCGAGGCCGTAGGGACCGCCCGCCACCATGAAGTACGTGGCCGTGATCATGCCGACGAGCGTGAGCTTCCGCACGGAGGCGGGCCGCATCCGCTTCGCTGTATGTTCGCTTCGTGGGTGGCTCACGCGATGTTTTCTCGCTTCACTCTGGGGCAGCTTTATACCGCAGCTTCGCTGGGCGCGGCGCGATTTTTCAAGGCCATTGGAACAATTCCGAAGGGTGAGGCGTTGTTCCATGGAGAGAGGGTCCTGCTCACGCTCCGCCAGTCCGCGCGTCTAAATCAACGTAGACGCGCACGCCGGCATCCAACTACATTAGGGCCAGCACGCCCGGCGGGTGGGATGACGGCGCGACGCGAATGCCGGCGGGTCTTGCGCTCCGGCGATCGTCCCGGGAAAAGAGAGAGCGAGCAGGATGACGGTCGAAGGAATGACCTTCGAGTTGCCACGCGGCCCCGAGGATGCGGGCGGAAGCACGGCAGCGGACGTGCGCGCCGCGTGTCTCGCGCTGGAGCAAGTGGACGAACGAACGGTCATCGAACGCGCGCAAACGGGCGACCGGCTGGCGTTTGAGGAGTTGGTGCGGCGCTACGACCGCGACGTTTTGCGCCTCGCACTGAACGTCCTGCGCAGGGCGGAAGACGCGCGCGACGTCTACCAAGAAGCCTTCCTGAAAATTTACAAGAATCTTCCGCGCTTCCGGTTCGAGTGCAGCTTCTACACCTGGCTCTACCGCATCGTCACCAATCTGTGCCTCGATCATTTGCGGCGGCGGCACGCGCGTCCCGAGGATCAAGCTCCCGAACACGCCGAGCAAGCCCGCGAAGATGCCGCGCCGGATTTCTTTGACCGGCAGGCCGCCTCGCACGCGGGGAGCGATCCGGAACGGCACCTGCTGAATCAAGAGCTGGCGGGAAAACTTGATGCAGCGCTCGCGCGGCTTTCGCCGCGAGAGCGCACGGTCTTCGCGATGAAGCATTACCAGGGTTTGAAACTGCGCGCCATCGGCGACGCGCTGGGCACGACCGAGGAGACGGTGAAGAATTCGCTGTTCCGCGCGACGCGCAAATTGCGCGCGCAGTTGGAAGGATTGCTGTGAGCGAGCACGAAAGACAAAGCGTGCCGTCCGCCTGCCCGGAGATGGAGCAGAAGCTGCTGCTCTATGTGTGCTGCGAATTGGGCGCGGACGAGCGCGCGAGCGTTGCAGCGCACGTGAATGGGACGCCGGGGCAAGCAGGGTGTCCAGGTTGCGCCGCGGCGCTCGAGCGTGAAACCAGCTTGCAACGAGCCATCGAGTCGCTTGGGGCGCCCGCGGATTCACTGGATCGCTCCGAATTGTTGTTGGCGCAGAGCCGCAGCGAGCTTGCGGAAGCGTTGGACGACGCGGAAGCTCGCCGCGGACACGGATTCGCAGGCGGGTGGCGCGAGTTTGCCGGCCGGATTTGGAACTTCGGCCGCTTGTGGACGCTGCATCCGGCTGCGAGCGCCGCGCTGCTGCTTCTGCTCGGATTTGGCCTCGGAGTGGGCGCGCCACTTGTCTACCAGGAAATTGCGATGCGCGAGCCGCTCAAGCCCGCGATGGTGGTGGACGCGGCGCCGCGGCTCACCGACCAGGAATTGCAAAACGTGGGTTCGGTCGGATTGAAATGGGAACCGGTTCAAGGAGCGCCCGATGCCACGGATGCAGCAGGATCGACGGGCGTGAACGGATCTTCGGAGCCGCGCGTCGAACTGCAACTTTTTTCGCAGCGCCCCGTCAGCATCGAGGGCAGCGCCGGCGATGCCGAGGTCCAGCGCGTGCTGACATACATGGTGGCCAACAGCCGGCGTTTCGATCCGGGCGTGCTGCTGGATTCGCTCGATCTTCTGCGGCCCAGCGCCGGAGACCCGAACGTGCGCCGCGCGTTATGCGCCGCCGCGCGGCAAAACGAAAATCCCGGCGTCCGGCTGAAAGCCCTGGAATCCCTGCGCGGCTACGAGCGCGACGCGCTGGTGCGCCAAACACTGCTCGCGGCGTTGCGCAAGGATGCGAACTGCGGCGTGCGCGTGGAAGCGTTGAACACGCTGGTTGACGTGCTGAACGCTCAGGCCGATTCCGCAGCGGACAGTTCCGACGTGGAGATCGTAAACGCTTTGCAAGAGAGCAGGGACAGCGATCCGAACCAATACGTGCGCATGGTGAGCGCGACGGCGCTCCGCCAAGTCGCGCCTGAGCCGGCGCACTGAAGTTTCCTGAGAAAATGCGTCGACCAATGCATTCGCGCGTATTTGCTTTTTGCAAAGGCGGCGTCGCGATCTTGCTCGTTTGCATCTGCGTGCTGCCCGCGGCAGCGCGCAGGCATCGCGGCACAGGCCAGCCCGGCGACGTCGCCCGCGTCACCACGGAAAAATCCGGCAACGTGCCGACGCGTTCCGGTCTTCGCCTGCGCGCCTCTTCCGATCTCGCCAATTTTCATGTTTTCACCGACTCGACGAACGAAGTCCGCTACCGCATTCGCATCGCGGTGAACGCGCGCGAGGCCGACGCGGCTGAGGTGGCGAAGCGTTTTCTCGTGACGGCTCGCGCCACCGAATCCGGCGTGCAAATTCTGAGCCAGTTGAATCCTCGCGACGCCCACGCCGACGTGCGCGTGGATTGCGAACTCCACGTGCCGCGAAACTACAGCCTCGATCTTTCCACTGGCGCCGGCAATATCGATACGCAGGACATCTCCGGGAAACTCGTGCTCGTCACCGGCGGCGGAAACATCACGGTGGGCCAAGTCGGAGATCTGAGCCGCGAAGGCGGCGACTTCTCCGCTCGCCTGGAAACGCAAGGCGGGCACATCGTGGTGGGCGACGTCGCCGGCGATCTTCACGCGAGCACGGCAGGCGGCCACATCACCGCCGGCGACATCGGCGGCGACGCGGAATTGCACACCGGCGGCGGACATATTCGCGTCGGCTCGATTGGCGGCGACGCGCAACTGGAAACCGGCGGCGGCAACATTTTGATCGGGGTCGCCGGCGGAGACGTATCTGCTTCGACCGGGGGCGGGCAAATCAGCTTCGGCGAGGTGAGCGGCTCTTTGCATGCGCACACGAGCGGCGGCGCAATCCGCATCGCGCGATCGACCGGCCCGACTCAAGTTGAATCGAGCCGCGGCAGCATCGTGCTCACCGATGTGAAGTGCCCGCTGCGCGCTTCGACGTCCTTCGGCACTATCACCGCGTGGTTCTCTGGCGACGAATCAGGTTCGGACGAAGAAGATGGCGCAGCGGCGCAACGGTCCGTCCGCCGCGGCGTAGCGCCTTCGGAGCTGAATTCCATGCAAGGCGATATCGTCGTCTATTTACCGCGAGGACTCGGGATCTCAATTGATGCGATCGTTGCGCAGGGCGGATCGAGCCACATCGTCGCGGACCCGGACATTCCCATCAAGATCAGCTATCCCGAAGCGGTCGGTGCGGGTCCGGTGCGGGCCGAATGCGAATTGAATGGCGGAGGGGAAGTGCTGCACCTGCGCGCTCTCTCCGGCAACATCGTCCTGAAAATGAGCGACGCGCAATCCGCGTTTCGTGTGGCCGCGCAGGAGATGAATGAACTGCGCGAACAGATCGATGCGCAAACAAGAATGTTGGCGCAGGGCGACAGCGAACTTCCGATGGACGGTCCCGCTCCGCCGGAAGCTTCGCAGCCTCCCGAGCCGCCCGCACCCCCTGCATCGGCGGAGCAAGCGGAAAGCCGGTTCGATCAGTTTGAGGACCGGCTGGAAGAAATGTTTTGGGGCGGAGTCGAAGTAGCCCCCGACGAACAACAGAAAAAACTCGTGCGGAAAGTGGAAGCCGTCTATCCGGACGTTGCACGGCAAGCGGGCGTCGAAGGCACGGTGGTGCTGAACCTGGTGATCGGCAAGGACGGCGCGGTGCAGGGGGTGAAGCTGCTATCGGGCGATCCCGTGCTGGCGCAGGCCGCCATGGATGCCGTGGAGCATTGGCGCTACGCGCCGACGATTGTGGACGGGCGTCCCGTCAATGTGCTGACGAGCGTCTCGATCGAATTTCATCTGCAGTAGATCCAGGGGCCAAATTTCTCCCAGGGGTGCGAGGATGCGCAAACTTCAGCTCGGAATGATTATTGCGGCGGCGGCCGTCGTGTGGGCGCTGCCGGCTCGCGCGTCGAGCGAAACGTTCGACAAAACGTACCCGCTCGCTTCCGGAGGCACATTTGCTCTGCAGAACGTGAACGGCACAGTCGAAATTTCCGGCTGGGATCGCAACGAAGTGCAGGTTCGCGCGGTGAAGACGGCCACGCATGGAACGGAAGACCTCGCGAAGGTGACGATCGAAGTGGACGCGGACGCAAATCACGTGGCCGTGAGGACGATCTATCCGGAAGAAAAAGGCGTCGAAGTGTCGGTGGCATACACGGTGCACGTGCCGCAACGCGTTTTGCTCGGCGGGATCACCACCGTAAACGGCGGGATCCAAGTGATGGGAGTCGACTCCTCCGGCGAATTGCGTTCCGTGAATGGCAACGTGGTCGTGTGCGACAGCGCGGGCTCGCTCTCCGCGCACACCACCAACGGCGACATTCACATGGAGCTCAAGCGATTGGGCGAAACCCCGGTCGCCGCGGAGACCGTGAACGGTTCGATCGTCGTCGCGCTGGCTTCCGGGGCGAACGCCGCGCTCGATGTGCGCACGATGAACGGCGATTTCCAGTCGGACTTTCCGGTTTCGTCGCTCAGCGCTTCGGGCGCACGTGAATTCCACGGGCAATTGGGCAGCGGCGGCAACGCAATCCGCTTGCGCACCGTGAACGGTTCGGTGCGAATCATCGAATTCAAGCCGACGGTGTAACGATCCGCGCGGCGCGGCTGCTCACTGTGACGCGCGCGAAGCGTCGAACCAGTTGAGAGGAGAAACACGATGAAGAAATCCAAGATGTGGATGTTGCCGGGCGTGGCCATCGCCGCGCTGCTCGCGGCCTATCTGCCGCTCCGGCTGGGCGCGCAACAGCCGCCGGAGCCGCCGGCCCCGCCCGCTCCACCGGAAGCAAATGTCATGGTTGAACCGATTCCGGGTATGCCGGACATGATCGATCTCGACACGCAACTCATGCAAGTGGATGTGGGTTCGGGTTGGCTCGGCGTGACGATTGATGAAGTCAGCGAAGATAAGGCCAAGGAGTTGAAGCTGCCCGCGGTGCGCGGCGTCCTCCTGACGGAAGTGGAAGACAACTCACCGGCGGCGAAGGCCGGGTTAAAAACGGGCGACGTGATCACCGAATACGACGGCGAGCGCGTCGAGGGGACCGCCGCGTTTCGCCGTATGGTGCGCGAGACTCCGCCGGGCCGGACCGTGCAACTCACCTACTGGCGCGACGCGCGATCGCAGAGCGCTTCGGTGGAACTTGAAAGCCGGCAAAATGAGATGCAGGTCAACATGCAGCACATGATGCCGCACCAATTCGTCTACGATTTTCATGGCATGCCGGATATGCCGAACATGCCCGATATGCCGATGATGTTCGGGCGCGCGCCGCGGCTCGGAATTGAAGCGATGGATCTCTCGGAGCAACTCGGCCAATATTTCGGCGCGCCGGACGGCCAAGGCGTGTTGGTGAGCGCCGTGCTCGCAGATACACCCGCGGCCAAAGGGGGACTCAAGGCGGGCGACGTTATCACGAAACTCGACGGTGACGCCGTGCACAACGCCGGCGAGCTTCGCGCGAAACTCCAGGAAAAACACGCAGAAAAAACCGTTACGCTCACGCTGTTGCGCAAAGGCGCGGAGATGACGCTCACTGTCGAGCCGGAACAGCCAACTCCGCCGAAACCTACCGTGACGACCAGCCGTCATATGAGCATCTAGTTTTTCCACCTCAGTAATGCAACGCATCGCGGGCCGCTCGGACAGCATAACCGAGCGGCCCGTAACTTTTGCGCCCGGAGTGGCGAGTGTCGTAGAGTTTGATGGATACCCTCCCCCCCCGGTGTTTTTACGTAAGTGTTGGATCCAAAGGAGCTGCAGCCCAAGAATGCGTAAGTGTTGATTACACAGGACTTGAAACTGGGTGTTTTCAGTGAGATGCGAAATTTTGGAGAAGGGCTTGTAAGTGTGGATTTTAAAGGACTTAGCGGCGCAGTTAAGTCGTTTGCTGTGTATGGGTTCCGCGCCTCGCAGAGGAAACATGCAATTTTGAGGATCTTCAGCGGAGCGCGACTGGACCGAACGGGGCGCGAAGATCTGTTGCGAGTCCACGCTCTACGCTAGCATAGGAGTTGGCAATTGTAAATAGTTATTTGTATGTTAACTATTCGAATAGGATGCCATGGGTGGGCGCTAACCAACATCGATTCAGGAAGATCCGATGCTGCGTATTCGAAGGGACGGGCACCCGCAATTTCAAAAGCGCTCAAAGCCCGATCCACCCGCCGGTAATGAAGCTTTCCTTAGAAGGCGCTGGGCAGCTCAACGTCGAGGTACTTACGATTCCCGCTGCACCAGACAACGTACAAGCGCGGACTGCTGAACGTAGGAGCGACATTCACTTCGGATGACAGTTGTTTTGCGCCGAGCGCACCGCAGAAGGCTTCGAAATCAGCTCGCAGATCCGCTCTGTCGCCGAAAGAGTGAACGAGCATCACGGCCGCTTGAGCATGGAAATCGCGAGCCGTTAGCAGGGCCGAAGCGGCCCGATGGAGAAGCTGGTAGCGGATAAGATCATCGAAATGCGAGACGTGGAGCAGAGAGTGCAGCTGTTCAAGCCGTTTGCGTTGACCTTCCGATGCTTCCGCCCGCTTGTCCCTCAGCAGCGGACCGAAGTCCTCGTTCACTTTTGCTTCAACCGCGATGGCACACAGGCCCTTGTCGTTGCGTGCGAGGGCCATGACATCGGTGTGCGACGCAGTTTCACCGCCTTCAAGGCGCACCTCCCATTCCGGAATCGCGGCAAGAAGACTGAGCCCCTGCAGCGCTTCGTCATTCGATGAGGCAAGCGCTGTGGCAATCTCCTTGGGGAGGTCGTTCCCAGCATCCTCCTAAGCCGCGGCAGCCGTCATGGCCGATGCCCCTTTCTTCCAGTGCAGTTCAGGTTTGGCCAGTAGTGACTGCCAGTCGCTGCCGGTTTTGGTGGGAATGAAGATGCGTTTCAAGGGGCGCCTCTCTTCTGGGATTGGGCGTGTGACTCGGATGTCCGTTCGCTCTCGGCGGTTGATGGCCACAATTGAGGGGAGGATACCACTGTCGCAGTATGGTGCAACGCAAAGAGGCGAGGTGCGCCCAAGGGGATGATCTTACGTTGCCCAGTTCTTTTTGACGCTAGTCTCATCAGCGAACGTGGCCGCAAATTGGTCATTGACTATGGCGCGTTTCAAGACTGTGCGCAGTAAGTCCTCCGCCAAGATGTAAAGGGCCATATCCTCTGGACTCAACTTTCCTAAGCCTCGCCCGTGAGCAAGAGACGAGCGTCGATCATAAAATCGAGAGGCTTCTTGCTGGGTGAATTTTGCTAGCCCTACGGCAAGCCCCAGATTCGATGTTCGTGTGACGAACTGCGAGGTAGATTTTCCTCTGTCGGTATGTATCAGTGCTTCAAGCGAAGTGGCCAGCATGGCCCAACGGACATCCGCAAAATAGGTTCGAGCGGCGTATTCGTAGTACCAGAGGGCGCGGTTGAGCCTTTCGGGAAGCGTAAGAGGGAGCCTCATTACCAATCTCTGAAGTTCAATGCAGTCGTCCTGAGTTAGCCAGTCCCGATCGCGTTCCGCCACCCAGGCGCCTCTATATGAGCCACCGAGAGGTATAAGCTCATTGAGATTACCTTTCTCGTCCAAGGAAATCTTGACGTGATATTGGAGGGGAAATGATGTCGGGTACACCAGCCGGGAGAGTGCAACGCAAGTTTCCAGGCGTCTGTCTGGCTTCCAGTCCCACAGGTATTCGTAGTCAGTCGTGCTCCGGACAAAGCTGTAAAGCTGTGGGGACTGTCTAGCAGGCTTTGGCATTCCAAAGGTCCGAGGATCACAACTGTCCATAATATGAACGGCCAGCTCGCTGTCAATCTCGACGATTTCGACGTCTCGGTCGAGTTGAAAGCGTTCAACTGGTGGATGCCTTTCTACGAGGTCCCAATTGGAGATCACGGCGGCCTGAACGGCCTGCCTAGTCTGCAAGATGATTTCCTGTAGAAGCATGCAAGCCGAATCGTACCGTAAAATCCAAGGTCGGGGGGCGAGCAGAGAGAAGTCAAAGCGGCGTCGAGCCGCCGCACTCCACACGGGCCGGGGCGCGCTACTCGCGCTCGACGACTACTTTCGACGAAGGGACTTCAAGCCGCATCAGGCGGTGGTTCGAGTCGCAGAAGAGATGGATTTCGATGTCGGGAGTGGTGACGATGAGTTCAGTGAGCGGGCCATTGGTGGCTTGCGACTGCACGCTGACCGTGCCGGGGGTCATGTCTTGCGGGATGACCACGTGGAAATCTTGTTTGCCGGCGGCGGCCCAATCGTAGACGCGCGCCAGCACCGCGTATTGATAGTAGAGATTGTTGTCCAGCACGACGACGTGCGGATCGCCAAATTGAAAATCCCTCAGAAACGGGTCGGCCGTGCCTACGGTGAGCGAGCACTTGGCCGTGCCGCTCACAAAACTTACGGCGCCGTTTGCGGCCTTGGGGGCTTGCGACGACCACTGGTATTTGAGAAGCGCGCCGTCCGACGCCAGATGCAATTCGCCGTTAACTTTCATCTCGCCCGCGTTGGGAACCTTTAAGTCTGTCGAACCGCGAGCGACCCAAGCGTCGCCGTCGGGCTTGATTTCAAAGTCTTCGCTGCCCACCTCCGTGCCGGCGAGCGTTATGCGGAAGCGCCCTTTATCGTTGGAGAATACCGAGCCGTTCTTTCTTGGCTGCGATTGATCGGCGCGGACTCCAGCCTGCGTGAAAAAGAGAGCCGCGAAGACGACAAGCACCGCAGAAATCGCGCGGCGGCGGTTCATGCGATCACGCTCCCGGTCATCGGATTCGATTCCGGCGAACCTGCGCGATCGAAGATGCGCAGTTTCAAGATGCGCTCGACGGCTTCGCGCGAATCCGGGCCGGACTCGATGCGATGGTCCGCTTGCTGGTAGAAGGGGAGGCGGTCTTCGTAAAGTTTGCGGAAGCTGGCTTCGTCGCGAAAGAGCGGGCGATCGGCCATCATGACGCAGCGTTGCAGGAGTTGGTCCACGGGGCAATCGAGCCAGAGCATGGTGCCGCCGGCTTCGCGCAGGGCCGCGACGTTGCGCGGTTGCACGAACGTTCCGCCGCCGAGAGCCAGCACCAGCGGAAGATTTCGTTCCGTCGCCCAACCCAGCGCGCGGAGCAGGCATTCGTGTTCCAGATCGCGAAAGGCTGGTTCGCCGCTGCGCGAAAAAATTTCAGCGACGGGCAGGCCCGCGTGCTCTTCAATCTGCTGATCGAGATCGAGGAAGTGCCAGGCGAGTTGCGCGGCGAGCAGACGGCCGACGGTCGTCTTGCCGGAACCCATGAAGCCAACCAGGCATGCCAGCTTGCGCCGGGGTTCAGAGCCGGACGGCATGGGCACAGGATTGTGAGATTCGTACAAGCGATCCGGAGCGCTCAATCACGCTTTAGGATCTTAATTGTACCACTAAAGGATGAGAGCTCGACTTTG
>Ga0209415_10012034_pt1 | contig 14477 bp, 16 predicted proteins | sample PeaSoiSIISIP2007_FD_187696 | JGI IMG/M metagenome (GOLD analysis project Ga0209415, IMG submission 187696) | Peat soil microbial communities from Weissenstadt, Germany - SII-SIP-2007 (SPAdes) (version 2) | ecosystem: Environmental > Terrestrial > Soil > Wetlands > Peat | place: Germany...
CAGATCGCCGAGCCGCGCGGCGTGCGCCGAGGCGAGGCTGGCCGCATCAACCGCGAGCTCATCCTCGCCGGCGCGGTCGAACAGCTCCATCGCACTCTGGGCGTCCGCAACGACCTCGGCCGTGCGCCACTGGTTGGAGCGCAGCCGCGCTCGGCACATGAGTACGCGCCCCCGGTCCACCGGAGCGTCAGCCGACGCGAGGGCCTGCTCGATCTCGCTCTGGCACGCCTCACCCTCCGCAGGCGTCGCCGCGCGGGTAGCCCGCTCGTAGAGTGCGTCGAAGTCCGTCGTCATCGTGCACACATATATCGGCCGCGACCTACCGAAACTGGACAGCCGGCGCCAGCTCACGGTCGAGGCGGTCCTACGGCGCGCTCGCCCCACTCCGCGCGCCGCTGTTGGTCACCCTCGCCGAGATCCGCTCCGCGGGCTACGGATGAGGCGCGCCGCGGCCCGGGAACTGACCGCGACCGGCGTCTGCGCGTGCCCCCGCCGATGCCACCGGCGTCACGACTCCATGCTGAAGGTCGCCTGCCGCGATGGGTGGGTGACCGCGAGGCGGCTGCGGGCGTTCTCCATCATCGTCGCGGAGGGCGGGGCGGTTGTGAGTGCGGCGAGCAGGGCGTCGCCCTCGATCCGGTCGCAGCGGCAGGCGGTCACCGCCCGCACGGTGGCCGTGCGGGGGATGTGCGCGAGCACGCCGATCTCGCCGAAATAGGTGGGAGCGCTCATCTGCCGCAGGACGCGCTCGGGGCCACCGGCCTCGCCGCGAGCGGTCACCTCGACCTCACCCTCGAGCAGCACATACAAGGCGTCGGCCGCGTCACCCTCCACCACGATCCTGCTCTCCTGCGCGAAGGCGACCTCGGTCGCAGCAGCGGCGAGGCTCTCCAGCACGGCCCGGCTGGCCGCGGCGAAGATGCCAAGCCCTTCGAGCACCGCGATCCGCGGCGCCAGGGCGTCCGTGCTCGCGATCGTCTGACGGTCGATCGCCAGCAGCGACGGGTAGCCGAGCGCGCCGACCGCGAACGGCGCGAACGCCATCGTCAGGAGCCCGGCGTTCAACCCCCCGATGCTCACGACGGCCGGCGTGATCACGGTGCCGAGTGAGATCGCGCCGAGCACGAACGCGAAGAACACGCCGAACACGCGCGCGAGTTGCTCCTGCGGCACCGCCCGCTGCAGCGCCGTGATCGCGAGCACGTCGACGACCAGGGTCGAGCCGCCTCTGAGGATCTCCAGGGCGAAGGCGAGTCCGGGACTGTGAATCACCGTCAGCAGGGCGGTCGGCAGGCAGTAGCCGGCCACCCCGGCAATGATGATCGGGGCGAGGCGGCGCGAGGCGGCGAGCCGATTCACGGCCATCGCCATCAGGACGCCGCCGATCCCGAGACCGGCGAGCAGGTAACCGAAGCCCTCCGCCCCGGTGCCGAGCCGGTGCTCGGAGACGCCGACGAACAACACCGTGTCGGTCCCGTAGACGAAGGATACGAGCGCGCAGAAGGCGACCAGCGTGCGGGCGGCAGACAGCCCGATGATCGTCCTCGCGCCCACCGCCATCTGGGCCAGCGGTCCGGCCGTGCCCCGCTCGGTGACGTCGACGGGGCGCGAGCGAATGTGGATCCGGGAGACCAGCGCCGCCGAGAACACGAAACTGGCGGCGTTGACCGCGAACGCCGCCGCCGGCGACCCGATCAGCAGCAGCCCGGCACCGACCGCGGGCCCAAGGATCACCACGAGGTTGTCGATCGTGCCGTTGAGCGCGTTGGCCGCGACGAGGTCGTCCTCGCCGACGATCGCCGGGATCGTCGCGGCGACCGACGGGCTGTAGACGATGTTGGTCGACGAGGTCAGCCCGGCGAACACGAGCGCGAGTCCGAGCGGGCCGCCGGTGACGGCGACGATCGCGAGACCGCCCTGCCACAGCGCGCAGACCAGGTCGGCGCTGAACATCAAGCGCACCCGCTCTGTGCGCTCCGCGACCACGCCGCCGTAGGTGCTCAGCAGCAGGGCGGGAACGAAGCGGACCAGGCCCGCGCCGCCGACCCAGGCCAGCGAGTGAGTGCGGCCGAACACGAACGCGAGCAGCGCGACGTTGTAGGCCCAGCTGCCGGTCGCCGAGACGATCAGGCCGCCGAAGAGGAACCGCAGGTCGCGCTGCGCGAGCGCCGTGCGATAGCCGCCGAACCATTGCGCGACACGCCCCCTCCCCATGTGCCGGCACCCTAGATGGTTGATTGAGCGGCCGCTGCGCCGTCGGGCGCCACCCGGCGCGGTCCGCCCGGCGGCGCCGCGATAGCGTGCGCGGCGTGCCAGAGGTCAACTGGGCCGGCAACCTGGTGTATGGCGCAGCGCACGTGCACAGGCCGGCGAGCATCGAGCAGCTGAGCGAGCTGATCGCGGCGGCGCCCCGCATCCGCGTCCTCGGTTCGCGCCACTCGTTCAACGCGATCGCCGACTCCGCCCAGCTGGTGTCGCTGCGTGAGCTGCCCAGCGAGTTGCACGTCGATCGCGACGCCGGCACCGTGTCGTGTCCGGCGGCACTCACCTACGGCGAGCTCGCCCCTCTGCTCGTGGCCGAGGGGCTCGCGCTGGCGAACCTCGGCTCACTCCCTCACATCTCGGTCGCCGGGTCGGTGGCGACGGGCACGCACGGCTCGGGGGACGCCAACGGCAACCTGGCGACTGCGGTCGCCGGCGTCGAGCTGATCAGCTCCAGCGGCGAGCTGATCGAATACCGGCGCGGCGACGCAGAGTTCGACGGTGTGGTCGTCGGCCTCGGAGCGCTCGGCGCCGTCACGCGCGTCACGCTCGACGTGCAACCAGCCTACGACGTCAGCCAGGTGGTCTACGAGGGCCTTTCATGGGAGACGCTGGGCGAGCGCTTCGACGAGCTGACCGCCTGCGGCTACAGCGTCAGCGTGTTCACCCGCTGGGGGGACGACGCCGGGCAACTCTGGGTCAAGCAGCGCGTGGAGGACACCTCGCAAGCGCCGCCCGACGAGCTCTTCGGCGCACGGGCCGCCGCCCGGCAGGTTCACCCGATCCCCGGCGGCGATCCCGACGCCTGCACCGGCCAGCTCGGCCGCGCCGGCGCGTGGTGCGACCGTCTCGCGCATTTCCGCCTCGAGTTCACGCCGAGCGCCGGGGAGGAGCTCCAATCCGAGTACCTGCTGCCCCGCATGCACGCCGTGGACGCGATCGATGCGCTCCGCTCGCTCGCGCCGAGAATCCGACCGCTGCTGCACATCGGTGAGATCCGCACGGTCGCCGCGGACAGGCTGTGGATGAGTCCGCAGTACGGCCGCTCCACGGTCGGGATCCACTTCACCTGGCGGCGCGAGCAGGACCGCGTCGAGTCGCTGCTGAACGAGATCGAGGCGCTGCTCGCCCCGTGGTCGCCGCGTCCGCACTGGGGCAAGCTGTTCATGGCGAGGGCGGATACCGTCGCGCCCCGCTACGAGCGGTGCGCGGACTTTGTGGCGCTGTGCGCACGGCTCGACCCGCGCGGCGCGTTTCGCAACGACTGGTTCAAGCAGCGGGTGCTCGGGGACGGGGGATCGGGCTGAGCGCTCACGCCATCCGAACCGCGCGCCCGTGACGGCGGCGATCAGCGCGTCCGCTTGGCGAGCCCGGAGACGGTCGGTGTGCTGGCCGCCTCCTGGGCCGCGAACGCGGCGAAGGAGTCCAGCCAGGCGGCCTTCGCCGCGCGCCAGGATTCGAGTCCCCGCTCGGCGACGGCGACCGTGGTGTCGGCCTCGGTCTGCGTCGAGGACCCCGACCATTGGTGGTTTCGATGCTCCATGCAGTCAACATCGGCCTCGCGGCGCTGGGTGATGAGCGCCGGTGGTGCGGCGGCAGGCTGGCCGTGCAAGATTGCGCAATCCGCCACGAACACTGCGGTCTTTCCGCAGCCCTCGGGGCGCTGTTCACGGATGCAGGCCTGCGGTAGTCTCGGCGAACCTGCAAGGAGGGTGTCGTTGACCGTGATTGACAGCGCCGTGCTCGAACCGGATGCGCTCGAAGCGCTCATTTCGGCTCTGCGCGACCGCGGCTACCGGGTCCTCGGCCCCCGTCGGCGTGACGGCGCGATCGTGTACGACGACCTCGACTCCGCCGCCGAGTTGCCGATCGGTTGGACGGACGAACAGGCGCCGGGCGCCTACCGCCTTGCGCGGCGCGACGACGAGGCCCGCTTCGGCTACGCCGTCGGACCGCACTCCTGGAAGCAGTTCCTGCTGCCGGCTCGCCTGCGCATCTGGCGCTCGCATCGCGACGGCGACGGCTTTGCGATCGAGCCTGAGGAGACCGAGCGCGCGCCGCTCGCGTTCGTCGGCGTGCGTGGCTGCGAGCTGAGCGCGATCGCCGTTCAGGACCGCGTGCTGCTCGGCGGCGCCTACCAGGAAGCCGACTACGCCGCGCGCCGTGACGGTGTCTTCGTCGTCGCTGTCGACTGCTTCGAGCCGGCGGACACCTGTTTTTGCACGTCGATGGGCGGCGGCCCGCAGATCCGCGGCGACTGCGACATCGTGCTCAGCGAGATCCTCGACGGCGAGCACCGCTTGCTCGCGAAGGCCGCGTCCGAGCGTGGCGCGGAGATCCTGCGCGAGCTGCCCCAGCGGGCGCCGACGGACGCCGACTTCGACGCCGCACAGGCCGCCGTGGACGGAGCGGCGGCGCGCATGACCAGGACCGTCGAGGCGGGCGATCTGCGCGACCTGCTCGCGCGCAATCTGGAGAACCCCCGCTGGGACGAGGTCGCGGAGCGCTGCCTCACCTGTGGCAACTGCACGATGGTCTGCCCGACCTGCTTCTGCACGAGCGTCGAGGACGTCAGCGACCTGGCGGGCACCGAGGCCGAGCGCGTGCGGGTGTGGGAGACCTGCTTCTCGGTCGAGCATTCCTATCTGCACGGCGGCGGCGTGCGGCGGTCTGGGCGTTCGCGCTACCGGCAATGGCTGACGCACAAGTTCGGCACCTGGCACGACCAGTTCGACAGCTCGGGCTGCGTCGGCTGCGGGCGCTGCATCGCCTGGTGCCCGGTCGGCATCGACGTCACCGAGGAGCTCGCCGCGATCCGCGAAAGCGACCGGGTGGCCGCGTGACCACGCTGGCCGAGATCCTCGCCGACGCGCCGTTCTTCGCAAGCCTGCGCCCGGAGACGATCGAGCTCGTCGCGGGCTGCGGCTCGAACGTGCAGTTCGAACCCGGTGCGCTGGTCTTCCGTGAGGGCGAGCCGGCCGACTCCTTCTACCTGCTGCGCCACGGCAGCATCGCGATCGAGGCCTACGCTCCCAACAGCGGTCCGCTGGTGATCGAGACGCTCGAAGCCGGCGACGTGCTCGGCTGGTCGTGGCTGTTCGCGCCCCACCGCTGGCACTTCGACGCGCACGCCCTGACCGCGGTGCGAGCCACAGCCTTCGACGGCGCCTGCCTGCGTGGCAAGTGCGACGCCGATCCGCAGCTCGGCTACGAGCTCGTCTCGCGCTTCGCCCAGACACTGATCGAGCGCCTGCAATGGACGCGTCTGCGGTTGCTCGACGTCTACGGCCATGACGGCAAGCGCTGAGCTTGCCGCGCCTGCGGCCGGCGCGATGGTGCCGCAACCGTTCCGCGTTCTCCGCCGCCGCCGCGAGACCTCCGACACCTGGACGCTGACGCTCGAGCCGCTCGCCGGCGAGGGGATCTCGCCCGCCCCCGGCCAGTTCACGATGATCTATGTGTTCGGCGTCGGCGAGGTTCCGATCTCGGTCTCCGGAGCCGACGACGGCCTGCTCGTCCACACGGTGCGGGCGGTCGGTGCGGTCAGCGCGGCGATCTGCGCCGCCAAGCCGGGCGCCGTGCTCGGCGTGCGCGGCCCGTTCGGCACCGCCTGGCCGGTGCGCGAGGCGGCCGGGTGCGACGTGCTCGTGGTCGCCGGCGGGGTTGGCCTCGCGCCGCTGCGCACGTCCGTGCAGGCGCTCGAGCGCTCGCGCGGTGACTACGGCGAGGTGACGCTGCTCTACGGCGGCAGAACGCCCGGCGACCTGCTGTTTCGAGGTGAGCTCGCTGCCCTGCGCCGGCGCGGGAAGCTGAACGTCGACGTGACGGTCGATGCCGCAGCGCCCGGCTGGGAGGGCAAGGTCGGCGTCGTGCCCAAGCTGATCGACGGTGCCGCCTTCGACGCCGAGTCGGTCGTTGCGCTGGTCTGCGGACCGGAGGTGATGATGCATTTCAGCGTCCTCGCACTGCGCGAGCGGGGCGTCGCGCCGGAGCGCATCTACCTCTCGATGGAGCGCAACATGCGCTGTGCCGTCGGCCACTGCGGCCACTGCCAGCTCGGACCGACGCTCGTCTGCCGCGATGGAGCGGTCTACAGCTACGACAGGCTCGCTGAGCTGATGGCGGTGCGCGAGCTATGAGCCCCGCAACGCAGCGCAGGCCGAAGCTGGCGGTCTGGAAGTTCTCCTCCTGCGACGGCTGCCAGCTCTCGCTGCTGGACTGCGAGGACGAGCTGCTCGCGCTGGCGGGCGAGGTCGAGATCGCGTACTTCCCGGAGGCGACGAGCGCGACCGTGCACGGACCGTACGACCTCTCGCTGGTCGAGGGATCGATCACCACGGCGGAGGACCGCGAGCGGATCCAGAAGGTTCGCAGCGTGTCGCGCCGGCTTGTCACGATCGGCGCCTGCGCGACCGCCGGGGGCATCCAGGCGCTGCGGAACTTCGCCGACGTCGAGGAGTTCGTCAGGCTCGTCTACGCCCAGCCCGAACACATCTCGACACTCGCAACCTCGACGCCGATCGCCGAGCACGTGGCCGTCGACTTCGAGCTGCGCGGCTGCCCGATCGACAAGCACCAGCTGCTCGAGGTGATCGGCGCCCAGCTGGCGGGCCGCCGTCCACAGATCGCGACGACCAGTGTGTGCACCGAATGCAAGCGGCGCGGCACGGTGTGCGTCACGGTCGCCCACGGCACGCCGTGCCTCGGACCGGTCACGCACGCCGGCTGCGGCGCGATCTGCCCGTCCTACAACCGTGGTTGCTACGGCTGCTTCGGACCGATGGAGACACCGAACGTGGGCGCGCTGACGCGCCAGATGCGTGATCTGGATGCGACCGAGACGGTGATCGACCACCTCTTCCACACCTTCAACGCGGGCGCCGAGCCGTTCGCCTCCGCGGGCGCGCGCAATGGCTGAGCGCCGGACCAGGACGATCCGCACCGACACGCTCGCGCGGGTCGAGGGCGAGGGGGCGATGCGCGTGCGCATCGAGGCCGGGCAGGTCACCGAGGTGGCACTCGACATCTACGAGCCGCCACGCTTCTTCGAGGCCTTCCTACGAGGGCGCAACTTCGCGGAGGCGATCGACATCACCTCGCGGATCTGCGGCATCTGCCCGGTCGCGTACCAGATGAGCGCCGTGACGGCGATGGAGAGCCTCTGCGGCGTCGAGGTCGGCGGCCAGCTGCGGGCACTGCGCCGCCTGCTCTACTGCGGCGAGTGGATCGAGAGCCACGCGCTGCACATCTTCATGCTCCACGCGCCGGACTTCCTGGGCTACGCGGGGGCGGTCGAGATGGCCCGCGACCACCCGGAGCTGGTGGCCGACGCGCTGAGGCTGAAGAAGGCCGGCAACGAGGTGATGCGGGTCGTCGGCGGACGCGAGGTGCACCCGATCAACCTGCGGGTCGGTGGCGTTCACCGCGTGCCGCGCAAGTCCGAGCTCGCCACGCTCGTGGAGGGGCTCGAGCGCGCACGCGAGATCGCGTTGAATGCCGTGACCCTGACCTCGACGCTGACGTTCCCAGACTTCGAGCAGGACTTCGAACTGGTCGCCCTCTCACACCCGGGCGAATACCCGATCGACCGCGGACGCGTCGTATCCGACCGCGGCCTCGACATCGCGCCGGCGGAGTACATGTCGCACTTCGTCGAGTCCCACGTGGCCTGGTCAAATGCGCTTCACTCGCAGCGCAGCGACGGCAGCACCTACGTCGTCGGGCCGCTGGCCCGATTCGCCACGAGCTACGACGAGCTGACGCCGCTGGCGCGCGAGGCCGCCGCCGGCGTCGGCCTGCGCTCGCCGGAGCACAATCCGTTTCGCAGCATCGTCGTGCGGTCGGTCGAGCTCGTTCACGCCGTCGACGAGGCGCTCGCGCTGATTACCGCCTACGAGGAGCCGGACGCGCCGGCCGTCGAGGTGCCGCCACGCGCCGGGGTCGGGCACGGAGTCAGCGAGGCGCCGCGTGGGCTGCTCTATCACCGCTACGAGCTCGATGCGGACGGCACGATCCTCGACGCCGTGATCGTCCCCCCGACCTCGCAGAATCAGACCGCGATCGAGGCGGACCTGCGCGGCGTCGTCGAGCGCTCGCTCGATCTGCCCGACGCCGAGCTGAGTGTGCGCTGCGAGCAGACGATCCGCAACTACGACCCCTGCATCTCCTGCGCGACGCACTTCCTGAAGCTGGAAGTCGAGCGCGTCTGAGGCTCGTCGGCATCGGCAACCGCTGGCGCGGCGACGACGCGGTCGGCCTCGTGGTCGCCGCCGCGGTGCGAGCCGCCGCGCCAGGGGGTGTCGAGGTGGTCGAGCACGAGGGTGAGCCGCTCGAGATGATCGAGGCCTGCGAGGGCGTTGGGGCGGTGTGCATAGTGGACGCCGTGTGCTCGGGAGCCCCGGCGGGATCGCTGCACCGCCTCGACGCGAGCACGCAGCCGCTGCCGGCGTCGCTGTTCGGCGTCTCGACCCATCGGCTCGGACTCGCCGACGCGCTGGAGATCGCCCGCGCGCTCGGCCGCCTGCCGCCGCGGGTCCTCGTCTACGGGGTCGAGGGCACGCGCTTTGAGCCCGGCCGGCCGCTGTCGCCGGAGGTGGCGCTCGCCGCCGATCAGCTCGCTGCGACGCTCGTGGCGGAGCTGGCGGCAGCCGGCGACCCGCTACCACCATCACCTGACTAGGTATTCATGTTAAGCTGGGTGCGTGAGCCGCGACCACGGCACGGACCTCAGCTACCTCGATCACGACACGGCCCGTGCCGTGGCCGAGACGATGCACGCGCTCTCGACGCCCAGCCGCGTGCGGATCCTCAGCCGACTGGACGCCGGCCCCTGTTCGGTCGGCGAGCTGGCGCAGGCGATCTCGATGGAGCAGTCGGCGGTCTCCCAGCAGCTGCGGGTCCTTCGCCACCTTGGGCTGGTCATTGGACGGCGCCGGGGCAAGAGCGTGATCTACGGCCTGTATGACGATCACGTCGGCGTACTGCTCGCCGAGGCGGTCGCGCACACCGAACACGTGCGGCTCGGCCTGGCCGCCGGTCCCGCTCGGCAATCCGTCTTCGCGTGAGCGCGACCACACCGGCACTGCTCGCGGCTGCGGCTGGGGTCGGTTTCGGCCACGCGATCCTGCCCGACCACTGGGTTCCACTGGCGGTGGTCGGCCGCACACGCCGCTATCCGCTCGCGCGCGTTGCGCGCCTGTCGGGCCTGGCCGGCATCGCCCACGTGCTGGTGTCGATCCTGCTCGGCGGCGCCGTGATCGCCGTCGGCCTGCAGTTGCGCTCGAGCGTCCAGAGCGCCCAGGACACGATCATCGGTTGCCTGCTGATGGCCACCGGCGCGGGTTTCGCGATCATCGAGCTCGGCGGCATGCGCCGCGGCCACAGGCACCGGCACGAGCACGAGCACAGCCACGAGGAGGCTGCGGCGAGTGCCGCCGCCGAGTCGCGCGGGTTGCGCAGCTTCGCCGCCGTGATGGTCCCGTTCGGCGCCGCCGCCTCGCCGGATCTGACGATCCTTCCCGTGTTCCTCGCGGCGACCACGGCCGGCGTGGCCACAGCCGTCGGTTCGCTGGTGATCTTCGCCGCGGTGACGATCGCGACGATCGTCATCCTCACGCTCGCGGCGTGCTTCGGCGGCTACCAGCTACGCGGCCTGTGGCTCGAGCGCTGGGGCAACGTCTGCACGGCGGCGGTCCTGATCGTGATCGGTGCGCTGGTCCTCACCGGCGTGCTCTGAGCGCGCGGCGCGGGGCGCGCCCACTCAGCTGCGGCACGGGAGCGCAGCCACCTTCGCGCGCACGATGTCCATGTCGGCGCGGTTGAAGTCGAGGTGGGTCTGGCCGCGGAAGGCCGGGACCAGCTCACGGTAGTACGGACTCGAAAGGCTCTCGTTGTGGCCGATCACGCCGCTGACCGCGATGTGCCTCGTGCAGCGGAGCCAGCGGGTCAGCTCCAGCGCCGAGTGGAACTGGGCCGCGTCGCCCATCACCTGCTGATCGGAGAAGCCGACGTTCTCGATCCCGATCGCCGTGTAGTTCAGGCCAACGACCTGGCGACATGCGATGTCGAGCGGGACCAGCTGGTGGATCGTGCCGTCGGTGTCGATCACGAAGTGCGCGCAGACCTGCGGCAGCTCGTGGTAGGTGACATCCGGCACGTCGTCGGCGAAGGTGTTCCAGACGCTCTGGAAGGTCGCGCTCTCGGTGTAGTGCCAGATGATCAGGTGCGGGTCGACCAGCTTGTAGGAGTCGATCCCGTAATGCTCGATGTCGTAGGCGCGCATCTCCTGCTCGCGCCTGGCGCCAAATGGAATCAGGTCCTTCACGATCCGCGGCGGCCCGAGCAGCACTGCCGGCGAGGCGCTCGCGAGGGTGGCCGGAACGCCGGCTGCCGCCACCAGCGCCGAGGCGAGCACGAAGGCCGCCGCGCGCCGCCACGCGCCAGCGCGGCCGGCGTCGCGGGCGGCGAGGACGAGCTCCGGCTGCTCAGTGACGGTCTTCAAGGGTCAGCGACACGGTCCAGAAGCGGTCGAAGTAGGAGCGCAGCGCACCCACTCCCATCGGGTCGAGGCTGTAGATGCGGCGGTTGGCGTCCTGGCGGTCGCTGACGAGGCCGGCCTGCTTGAGCACTCTGAGGTGCTGCGATACCGCGGGACGGCTCACCGGCAGGCCCTCCGCCAGCTCGCCCACGGCCGTCGGCCCGTCGGCCAACCGCTCGAAGATCGCCCGTCTGGTCGGGTCACCAAGCGCCTGCATAGCCTCTGCGTAAGTAGCCACTTACGGTAACTCTAAACTTACGCACCCGCCCTGTCAAGGCCGTCCCCGCTCGTCTCAATGCCTCCCCGGCCCAGCAGCTCGACGACCTCCTCATCCGAGACCGGGGCGAAGTCGGCGTACCAGTACCCGACCGCCATCAGCCGCGCGGGGATCGTGTGGCAGACGACCGCGTCGGCCTCCCCGGCGAGGAGGTCCAGCGACTCCTGCGCGCCGACCGGGACCGCCACCACAACCCGACGCGCGGCGCGTGCGCGAAGCTCGCGGACCGCTGCAATCGCCGTCAGGCCGGTGGCGAGGCCGTCGTCGACGACGATCGCCGTCCGCCCGCGCACCTCGAGCGCCGGACGCCCGACGCGGTAACGCTGCACGCGCCGGCGCAGCTCCACTGTCTCGCGCTCCACGGTCGCCGCCAGAGTCTCCTCCGTCATCCCGACCCGCTGGGAGGTGACGGCGTCCACAACGGCGGCGCCACCCTCGGCGATGGCCCCCACCCCGAGCTCCGGATTCCCCGGCGCCCCCAGCTTGCGCACGACCAGCAGGTCGAGCGGCGCCCCCAGCGCGCGCGCCACCTCGAAGGCGACGGGCACGCCGCCGCGCGGCAACGCGACGACGACCGGACACTCGGCCGCGAGGCCCGTCAGCCGCGTCGCGAGCGCGCGACCCGCGTCTTGACGATCGGTGAACACGGTTCTCTTGGCTCACCCACAGGCGGCGCGCCGCCGATCCGCCGCGTCAGGCTTCGCGGGGTTCCGGCATTCCCTCGTCGGTCGCGCGCGCCTCCATCTCCTCGTCCGCGAGGCGACGGTCCGGTGGATCCGCCGCAGAGGAGCCGCGAGCGCGCCCTCGGCGGCGCCCGGCCGCGATCGTCGCGACGAGCGCTGCGCAACCAGCCGCTGCGAGCGGTCCGAACCTGCGACGCGAGCGTCTCTCCTTACCCGTCTCGGTCATCTGCGTGCCGTCACGCTAGCACTCGATCGGGGAGCCGGCGGGCTGCGGCGCGCAGCGCGAGTGGTGGCCGCGGCGGGATCGCGAGCGGCTCTCCGCTAGGTTTCAGGCGTGGAGTATCGAGCACTGGGTCGCACCGGCGTGACGGTCAGCCCGCTCTGCCTCGGCGCGATGATGTTCGGCAAGTGGGGCAACCCCGACCACGACGACTCGGTGGCGATCATCCACCGGGCACTGGACGCCGGCATCAACTTCATCGACACGGCCGACGTCTACTCGCGCGGCGAGTCAGAGGAGATCGTCGGCAAGGCGCTCGCCGGAGGCCGTCGCGACGGCGTCGTGCTCGCTACGAAGGTTCACGGCGAGATGGGCGAGGGCCCTAACCAGCGCGGCAACTCGCGCCGCTGGATCATCCGCGAGGTCGAGAACTCGCTGCGGCGCCTCAAGACGGACTGGATCGACCTCTACCAGATCCACCGACCGGAGGCGGACACCGATATCGAGGAGACGCTCTCTGCCCTCACCGACCTCGTGCGCAGCGGAAAGGTTCGCTACATCGGCTCGTCGACCTTCCCGCCCTCGGCGATCGTCGAGGCGCAGTGGGTCTCGCGCGAACGCCGGCTCGAGCGCTTCGTCAGCGAGCAGCCGCCCTACTCCCTGCTGGCGCGCGCGGTCGAGTCCGACGTGCTGCCGACCTGTGCCCGCCACGACATCGGCGTGATCGCCTGGAGCCCGCTCGCCGGCGGCTGGCTGTCCGGCCGCTACCGCAGCGGCGCCGAGCTGCCGGCGTCCACGCGCGCCGCGCGCATTCCGGAGCGGTTCGACCAGACGGTGCCTGCGAACCAGCGCAAGCTCGAGGCCGCCGACGCGCTCGGCGCACTCGCCGAGCAGGCCGGCATGTCGTTGATCGAACTGGCGATCGCCTGGGTCATCAATCATCCGGCGGTGACGGCCGCGATCATCGGGCCGCGAACGATCGAGCATCTCGAGTCCGCGCTGCCGGCCGCCGCGGTCAAACTCGACGCGGCGCTGCTTGACCGCATCGATGAGATCGTCAGGCCCGGACTCACGATCAACCCGGCCGACGACGGGTACGGAAACCCGGCGCTCGAGGCCCGGGCGCGCCGGCGTTGAGCGATGGCGCCCACCGTCGTCAGGGCCCCGAGCCGGACCCTGTTCCGAGCAACGAGTCGATCGTGACCGAGCAGGCCGGCGGGCCGACCTACGCCCTCTATGCCAGCTTCGCCGCCGATCGCGACCGACCACTTCCCGCCCGCCAGCGCGAGACCGCCGCGGCGCATGCGCAGCAGGCATTCGACGCATCGGCTGCGACGCTCCGCGGCGCCTACACGGTGACGGGCTACCGAGCGGACGCAGACCTGCTGCTCTGGCTCGTCGGCCACAGCGCCGACGCCGTTCAGGACGCGCTGATCGCTTTTCGCCAGACCATGCTCGGACAGTCGCTGTGCCCCGTCTGGTCGGCGATCGGCGTGCATCGCGAGGCCGAGTTCGCGAAATCGCACACGCCCGCGTTCATGCGCGGCGAGGAACCGCGGAAGTACGTGTCTGTCTATCCGTACGTCCGCTCGCTCGAGTGGTACCTGCTGCCTGAGGCGGAGCGCTCGGAGATGCTGCGAGAGCACGGCATGATGGGACGAAGCCGTCCCGAGGTTCGCGCCAACACGGTCAGCGCCTTCGCGCTCGGCGACTACGAGTGGCTGCTGGCGTTCGAATGTGACGAGCTCGAGCCGATCGTCGACCTGATGCGCCATCTGCGCTCGGCGCAGGCGCGCCGCCACACCCGCGAGGAGATCCCGTTCCACACCGGGCGCCGGCGCCCGCTCGACGAGATCGTCGCCGACCTGCCGTAGGGCGTCGATTGGCTCGGGAGCGGTGGGGGCGCGGCACGGACACGGGCGCGGCGCGACCCGCGAGCCGCCGAACGTGGCGACCCGACGCCGCAGGGTCGCCCGTCAACATCTGAGCTACGCCGGCGCGGCTCAGGCGCGGGGCCGCCGGCGCGTCAGCGACACGCCCGCGAGGCAGAGCACGCCGCCGGCCATCGCGACGACGCCCGGAACCTCGCCGAGCGTCAGCCAGCTGAGCGCGATGACGAGCGGCGGGACGAGGTAGGTCGTGGCTCCCTGGCGCGCCATCGTGCTGCGCGAGAGTGCGTAGGCCCAGGTGGTGAAGGCGATCGCGGTCGGGCCGACGCCCAGGTAGACAACCAGCAGCATGCTCGACGCCGGCGCGCGGTGCAGATCAGAGAGGAGCGACGGCAGGAAGGGCAGGCACGCAACCGCGCCGGCGACGCACGCGGCCCACGTCACGGCGATCGCCGAGACGCGCGCGAGCAGCGGTTTTTCGATGATCACGGCGACCGTGTAGACGGCAGCCGCCAGCACGCACAGCAGCACCCCACCGAGTCCGCCGTGGTGGTGGGCCGAGCTGACCGCGATCACCGCGGCGCCGGCGAAGGCGACCGCGAGCCCGCCG
>Ga0209415_10012035_pt1 | contig 14477 bp, 9 predicted proteins | sample PeaSoiSIISIP2007_FD_187696 | JGI IMG/M metagenome (GOLD analysis project Ga0209415, IMG submission 187696) | Peat soil microbial communities from Weissenstadt, Germany - SII-SIP-2007 (SPAdes) (version 2) | ecosystem: Environmental > Terrestrial > Soil > Wetlands > Peat | place: Germany...
GCTGATGCCGATCCTCGAGCCCGAGGTCTCGATCAAAAGCCCCGACAAGAAGGCCGCCGAGGCGATCCTGTTCGACGAACTGAAAAAGCGCAGCGACGCGCTGCCGGCCGGCCGGCAGGTCATGTTCAAGCTGACCCTGCCCGAAATCGCCGACCTCTATAAGCCCTTGGCCGATCATCCGCGTGTCGCCCGGGTCGTCGCCCTCTCCGGCGGCTATACCCGCGCCGATGCCTGCCGGCGGCTCGCCGCCAATCACGGCGTGATCGCGAGCTTCTCGCGCGCGCTGGTCCAGGACCTTCGGGTCTCGATGAGCGACGCCGAATTCGAGGCGGCCCTTGCCCAGTCGATCGACGACATCCACCGCGCCTCCACCGTCAAGGCCTGACCAGTCATCATGATCTTCCGGGGGAAGGAGTGACCATTCAGACCCCTCCGAGCAACGAGACGCGGGCGACGACGCGGCTCTACCTGATCACGCCGCCGGCGCTCGACCCCGACCGCTTTGCCCGGGACCTCGAGGACGCGCTCGCCGGGGGCGACGTTGCCTGCCTGCAGCTGCGGCTGAAGGAGGTCGACGACGCCACAATCCGGCGCGCCGCGCGGGCCTTGCAGCCGATCGCGCAGGACCGCGGCGTCGCCTTCATCATGAACGACCGCCCCGACCTCGCCGCCGAACTCGATTGCGACGGGGTGCATGTCGGCGAAGAGGATGCGCCCTACGGCGAGGCGCGCCGGCTCCTCGGACCCGACCGCATCGTCGGGGTTACCTGCGGCGACAGCCGCGATCGCGCGATCGCCGCGGCCGAAGCCGGTGCCGACTATGTCGCGTTCGGCGCGTTCTTTCCGAGCATGACCAAGGCGGCAAAGCATCGCGTCAGCCCCGAAGTCCTGCGCGACTGGTCGGAGACGACGGTGGTACCGTGCTGCGCAATCGGCGGGATCAGCCAGCAGAATTGCGCGCCGCTTGTTGAGGCCGGCGCCGATTTCCTCGCCGTCATCGGCGCGATCTGGTCGTATCCGCAGGGCCCGCGGGCCGCGGTGCGCGATTTCAACGCCCTGTTCGCCCGCCACGGACGGGCCTATACTGCCGCAGCACAATAAATCGGGTTGAATGCAACAGCGCGACCGGATCACTGAGCTGCCGCCCGCAATTGTCGTCATCGATGACGATGCCTCGATGCGACGCGCCCTCGACAACCTGTTCAAATCGGTCGGGCTCTCGGTCGAGTTGTTCGCCTCGCCCCAGGAATTCCTGCAGAGCAAGCGCGCCGACCGGCCCGGCTGCATCGTGCTCGATGTCCGCTTTCCAGGGCGCAGCGGTCTCGACATGCAGCGCGACCTCGCGGCGGCCAACGCCCAGCTCCCGATCATCTTCATCACCGGCTACGGCGACGTTTCGATGTCGGTGCGCGCGATGAAGGCCGGCGCCGTCGAGTTTCTCACCAAGCCGTTCCGCGATCAGGATCTGCTCGACGCGGTCGGAGCGGCGTTGGAGGAAGACCGCACCCGCCGCGCGGGCGAATTGCGACTGGCCGAGTTGCGCGCCCGATCCGACACGCTGACGGCGCGCGAGCGGCAGGTGATGTCGCTCGTCGTCGCCGGGCGGCTTAACAAGCAGATTGCCGGCGAGCTTGGGGTCAGCGAAATGACGGTCAAGATGCATCGCCGGCAGGTGATGCGAAAGATGCAGGCGAGCGGGGTGGCGCAACTGGTGCGCCTCGCCGACCAGCTCGGGCTCAGCGCTCTGCCGCAATCCTGACCAGCCGGCGCGAGCTGCCCGCGCGGTGATCGCGCGGCGCGGGCCGGGCCATCCGCCCCGCCCGCCGCCGCAAACGCCAGCATGTTTTCAAATCAGCCAGTAAACCGTAAATGACCGGCTGATTTCGCCGAAGTCTCGGCCTTCCGGGATTAAGCATATTTGTTGTGAATTTGAGCGCTGCAACCGGGCTGAACGCCCGCTCCGGGGCGTGCCGCCCCTTGCATCGCCCACACCCGGCAATTTATCATGACCTGCCGCTCACAAACAAAGCCGCCAGTGACCCCAGGGTTTCTCGGATAGGCGGCGGGCGTACCGTTTGTTTCGGGGGAGACCGTATGCCGAGAACCTTTAGCGGCACGTCGACTGCGTGGCGAACCCTCACCATCCCGGTGGCAGGCGACGCAGCGCTCGACCGCGCTCGCGGGACCGCCCGGATCGTTGCCAACCGTCAAACCGTCAAGAGCATCGCCAGCCAGGGCGTCGGTGTCGGGTTGCTGACAGGGGGAACCCCGTGTCGATAATCAATAACACGACGATCACCCAGACCGTCACGCTCGGGCCGGGCACCTATCCGAACTACGCCTCGCCGCTGACGATTACCTCGACCGGCGTGGTCGAGGTAAACTCGCCGACCGCCGGCGTCGCAGGAATTCTCGGCCCCTCCGGCCCCGCCGGGACGGTGGCCAATCTGGGAACCGTCGCGAGCGTCGGTAGCCTGGGTCTCGGCATCGACCTGCTGTCCGGTGGGCTCGTCACCAACGGCAGCACCAGCGTCGCGACCGCGCTCATCACCGGTCTCCAGAGCGGCGTCAGCATCAGCGGCAGCGCTGGGACGGTCACCAATTTCGGCACGATCGAGGGCACCAACCCGAGCGGCTTTCAGGTGACCGGGGTGGCGTTATTTGGCGGCAGCCTAACGAACGGCGCCGCCACGGCGACGGCCGCCGTGATCTCTGGCGTGCAATACGGCGCCGAAATCGGCAACATCGCCGGCACCGTCGTCAATTTCGGATCGATCGTGGCGACGGCAGCGGGCGGCACCGGTCTGCGCCTGGTAAAGGGCGGGACGATCGACAATCTGGGGACGATCACCGGACCGAGCACCGGCATCTTCCTCGACATCCCGACGACTGTATCCAATGGGCAGTCCGGGACTGGCAAGGGATATATCTCCGGCCAGACCGGCGTCAACATGCAGGCGCCGGGAACCCTCACCAATTACGGGCGGATTGTCGGCGCCGGCCCCAGTTCCACCACCGGCCTTTATTTGCCGGCGGGCGGCGTGGTCCACAATTTTGGCACGATCATCGCCGGCGGAACGGCCGGTGACGCCGTCAGTTTCCATAATGGCGACGCCAATCTCATCAACGGCAAGAGCGGCTCAACGGTGGGACTGATCACCGCCGTCAGCACCGGCATCGCCGTCGGCGGGAGCGGCGGCACGGTGACCAATTTCGCCACCATCACCGGCGGCAACGACGCCATCAGCATGTTCGGCACTACTGCGGTCGTCGTCGACAATTTCGGCACTCTCAGCGGCGGCAGCGACGGCGCCTATCTCGGCGGCACTGCCGGCGCGAGGGTTTTCAATTCCAGCTTGATCATCGGCGGAGCGGAGGGTGTCCACACGCGCGACGCCGCCGCCAGGGTGACAAATTCGGGCACCGGCACGATCAAGGGTAGCACCGGCAACGCCATCGACATGACCGATGGCGGCACGGTCATCAATCAGGGCACCGTTGTGACGCCGAACGCGACCCAGTCGGCGATCAATATTTCGAGCGCCGCCGGCTCGGTCAACAACTCCGGGTCGATTTCGGGTGGGATCGGGGTCCTGCTCAATGCCGGCGGTACGGTGACCAATTCCGGAAAGATCACCGGATCCGGCGGCCAGGGCGTCGCCATCTCCGGCCACGGCGCGGTCGTGAACTCGGCCAAGATCACCGGCGCGACCGGCTACGGCGTCGAGCTGGACGCCGGCGGAACCGTCACCAACAAGAGTGCAGGTTCGATCATCGGCGGCGGCGGTGGCGTCTACATTAAGAGCGCCGCCGGCACCGTCAGCAACGCCGGCACGATCGCGAACAGCGGAACCTCCAACGATGGCGTCTTTCTCCAATCCGGCGGCGCCGTTACCAATTCCGGAGTAGTGCGGGGGGCGCTCGACGGGGTTGATCTGCGCATCGCCGGGACGGTGACGAATTCCGGCACCATCATCGGCGGCGGGTCCGGTAATATCGGTGGCGTATTTCTCGGTTTCAACTACGCCGCGGGCGCCTTCCGGGTGAACAACACCGGCAGCATCTTCACCAGCGCCACCGGCGTCTTGATGCGCGGAGCCGGCATCGTCGACAATGGCCGCAGCGGGGCGACCGGAGCCACGATCAGCGGCAGCATCGGGATCCAAATCTTCGGGGTCGGCACCGTGGCCGATTTCGGCACGATCACCGGCACCGGCGGCACCGCGATCAGCTTTGGCGGGACCAGCGCCAACCGTCTGATCCTCGACCCCGGTTATCGCCTCCACGGCCAGGTGCTCGGCAGCCCGACCGCCGGCGCGACCAACACGCTGGAACTGGGCTCGGCCGCGGGTACCGGCACGGTGTCTTCGATGATCGCCGCGGAGTTCGTCAATTTCGGCACGGTCAAGGTCGATGCCGGGGCGCGGTGGACGCTGACCGGCGCCGGGTCGCTCGGCGGGATCACCCTGACCGATTTCGGCACCTTGGCCAATGTCGGCCCGCTGGGGACGACGGTGACCCTGGCGGCCGGCGGCTACCTCGACAACAAGACCGCCGGCAGGATCAGCGGCGCGGGGAACGCGGTCCTCGGCACCGGCGGCGCCGCGACGGTGGTGAACCAGGGTCAGATCACCAGCGGCATCGGGGTCCAAATCCGCGGGGTCGGCACCGTGGTCGATGCCGGCACGATCACCGGCACCAGCGGCACCGCGATCAGCTTTGGCGGCACCGGCAGCAATCGCCTGATCCTCGACCCGGGTTATCGCCTCCACGGCAAGGTGCTCGGCAGCGCAATCGCCGGCGCGACCAACACGCTGGAATTGGGGTCGGCCGCGAGTACCGGCACGGTGTCTTCGGTGATCGCCACGGAGTTCGTCCATTTCGGCGCCGTCAAGGTCGCTGCCGGGGCCCGCTGGGTGATCGCCAGCAACAACGCGATCGGCGCCGGAAAGACGCTGAGCGTCACCGGCACGCTGACCGATCTGGGCACCCTGACCAATGCGGGGGTGATCACTGGCGGCGGCCGGCTGATCGTCGACCCGGCCACCCTCATCAACAGCGGCTCCGTTGGGGTGACCGTGACCCTGGCGGGCGGCGGCATTCTCGACAACCAGACCGCCGGCAGGATCACCGTCGCGGGGAACTCGGTCTACGGCATCGGCGGTGCCGCCACCGTGGTGAACCAGGGCCGGATCACCGGTGTCGGCGGTGCCGGTGTGCGGCTGTCGGCAGGCGGCACCATTACCAATGGCAGCGGCGGCGCGACCGGAGCCGCGATCAGCGGCGGCACCGGGGTCCAGATCGTCGGCACCGCGGTCGGTAGGATTGTCAATTTCGGCACCATCACCGGGACCGGCGGCATCGCCATCAGCCTCGGCACCGGCAACGACCGGGTCGTCATCGAAAAGGGTTCGGTGCTGCATGGCTCGGTGGCGAATTTCCACCCCGGCGACACCTTCGACTTGCCGTTCATGTCGTTCAGCAGCAGCGGCACCGTCGCGCTCGAGGCCGGCAACGTGCTGCGCGTCGTCGAGAACGGCGGCACCTTCAACATCAAGCTCGATCCGAGCCAGAATTTCACCGGCGATTTCTTCCGCCTCTCGAAGGACGGCAGCACCGGCACCCTCGTCAGCGAAAGCCGCAGCCCGCCAACACCCTATTCGATCTCGCCCAACCCGGCGCAGGTGCTCGACAACGCCGGGCAACTGATTTTTACCGTCACGCGCACCAATAAGAGCGGGCCGGCGGTGGTTTATGCCAGCGTCGTGGATGACCAGGGCTTCGCCAACAACGGGGACTACACATTCAACAACGACACCGAGGTGAATTTTGCCGCAGGCGTTGCCAGCGTGAAGGTCGCGGTGGGGATTACCGACACCGGTGCGGCGAGCGGCAGCGAAGTCTTCCGCTTTATCATCCAGCAGAACCGGACCGACCCGGTCTCGACTTCGCTGGCGAGCGACAAATTCACCATCACCAACACCACCGCGGGGGCGGCGGCCGCGGCGCTGCCCTTCACGTTTGCCGATATCGCCCCGGCCGGGCTGAATTCCGGTGCGGCAAACTCGGGCACCCCGTCCACTTGTTTGCCGTCGACTATCGCCGCCAACGAAGAGGCCTATGCCGGTGGCCCCTCAATGTTCGCGGCCCCCGGCGCGTCGCTCCTCTCGCCAGCCGCCGGCGCCAACCACCATTCCCTGCTGCCCTTGGTCCGCTAGCCGGGGGCCGAGGGCGCGGTAAAACACCAATCCTCGGCGAATCCCGATTGTGCACAATCGGCGGCACCCCATATAAGCGGCACCGCACAACAGGCGTTGCGTCGAACGCCGTCGGGCGCTCGTTGGCCTGTCGGCTCGGTTTCGGCGGCCTTCAAACTGACATCATGGGCATTATTGCCCGCCGAAGGGGAGAGCAATCATGGCTGCAAAAGACATTCGCCTCAGTAGTGACGCGCGCGAACGCATGCTGCGCGGCATCGACGTCTTGGCCAACGCGGTTCGGGTGACGCTCGGGCCCAAGGGCCGCAACGTGGTGCTCGACAAATCCTATGGCGCACCACGGATCACCAAGGACGGGGTGACCGTCGCCAAGGAGGTCGAGCTTTCTGACAAGTTCGAGAATATGGGCGCCCAGATGGTCAAGGAGGTCGCCAGCAAGACCAGCACGGAAGCCGGCGACGGCACCACGACGGCGACGATCCTGGCGCACGCGCTGGTGCGCGAAGGGGTGCGCGCAGTCGCCGCCGGCATGAACCCGATGGATCTGCGGCGCGGCATCGACCTCGCGGTCGCAGCGGTGGTCGCCGACATCGCCAAGCGTTCGAAGAAGGTCTCGACCAACGACGAGATCGCCCAGGTCGGCACGATCTCGGCCAATGGCGACAAGGAAATCGGTCGCATGCTGGCCGAGGCGATGAAGAAGGTCGGCAACGAGGGCGTCATCACCGTTGAGGAAGCCAAGTCGCTCGAAACCGAGCTCGACATCGTCGAAGGGATGCAGTTCGACCGCGGTTATCTCTCGCCCTACTTCGTCACCAACCCGGAGAAGATGCTGGCCGAACTCGATGACCCTTACATCCTCTTGCACGAGAGCAAGCTCTCCAGCCTGCAGACGCTCCTGCCGATCCTTGAAGCGGTGATGCAGAGCTCGCGGCCGCTGTTGATCGTTGCCGAGGATATCGAGGGCGAGGCGCTCGCCACGCTCGTCGTCAACAAGCTGCGCGGCGGCCTCAAGGTGGCGGCGGTCAAGGCGCCCGGCTTCGGCGACCGCAGGAAGGCCATGCTCGAGGACCTGGCGATCGTGACCGGCGGCCAGGTGATCAGCGAAGACCTCGGCATCAAGCTCGAGAACGTGACCATCGATATGCTCGGGCGTGCGAAGCGCGTGCGCATCGAAAAGGAGAATACGACCGTCATCGACGGCGCCGGCACCAAGGATGCGATCAACGCCCGGGTCGGCCAGATCAAGGCGCAGATCGAGGAGACGACCTCGGAGTACGACAAGGAGAAACTGCAGGAGCGCCTGGCGAAACTGGCCGGCGGCGTCGCCGTCATCCGCGTCGGCGGTTCCAGCGAAGTTGAGGTCAAGGAGCGCAAGGATCGTGTCGACGATGCGATGCACGCGACCAAGGCGGCGGTCGAGGAGGGGATCGTCGCCGGCGGCGGTGTGGCGCTGCTCTATTCGGCAAAGGTCCTCGATGGGCTGACCCCTGCCAACAGCGACCAGCGGTTTGGCATCCAGATCGTCCGCAAGGCGCTCCAGGCGCCGGCCCGGCAGATTGCCGAGAATGCCGGAACCGACGGCTCGGTCGTCGTCGGCAAGCTGACCGACAAGGGTGATCCCAATTACGGGTACGACGCTCAGTTGGGCGACTACAAGGACATGGTGGTTGCCGGTATCGTCGACCCGGCCAAGGTGGTGCGGGTGGCGTTGCAGGACGCCGCCTCGGTCGCCGGCCTCTTGATCACGACCGAAGCGATGGTGACCGACCGGCCCGAACCCAAGCAACCCGCGATGCCGCACGACCACGACGGCGGAATGGGTTACTAGCCGAACGCCGCGCTTGGCCTGCTTCCCGCCCATGCCCTAGGGCATGGGCGGTGGCCTGCCAGTCATCAGCTAAGGGGTAGGCCGCGATGCAGGTTTTTGTGCGGGACAACGATATCAACTCGGCGCTGCGCGTCTTGAAGAAGAAAATGCAGCGCGAAGGCACCTTTCGCGAGATGAAGCGGCGGCGCTCTTATGAAAAGCCGTCGGAGCGCCGCGTCCGCGAACAGGCCGAGGCGGTGCGCCGCCACCGCAAGATGCTGCGCAAGCGCCTGGAACGCGAAGGCTATTGATCCGGACGGGGCGGACCCCACCGCCCGTCCACAGCGCGCGGCCATCCAACGTTGCGATCCGGCGCCGGTCTGAGCTATTGACGGCCTGCCGCACCAGAAGGACTTGCACGCATGCCACAGGCTGGGCCGCTTAGCGGCATCACCATCATCGATCTCTCGCGGATTCTCGCCGGACCCTACTGCACGCTGCTGTTGGCCGAATTGGGGGCGCGCGTCATCAAGGTCGAAGCCCCGGCATCCGGCGACGACGCGCGCCAATACGGCCCGTTCAAGGGCGGCAAATCGACCTATTTCGCCAGCGTCAACCGCGGCAAAGAGTCGATTGTGCTCGACCTCAAGGCGCCCCCCGACCGCGAGATTTTCGAGCGCCTCCTCGACAAGGGCGATGCGCTGGTCGAGAATTTTCGCCCCGGAACGATGGAAAAGCTGGGCTACGGCTGGGACGGCCTGCATCAGCGCTATCCCCGCCTGATTTATGCCGCGGCCTCCGGCTTCGGGCACACCGGCCCCTATTCGCACTATCCCTCCTACGACATGGTGGTGCAGGGATTGGGCGGGATCATGAGCATCACCGGCGCGCCGGGCATGCCGCTGGTGCGGGTCGGCACCTCGGTCGGCGACCTCGCCGGCGGCCTCTATACCGCGATCGCGCTCAATGCGGCCCTCCTCCATCGCGAGCGTACTGGCGAAGCGACCAAGGTCGATGTCGCCCTCTTCGACTGCCAGCTGGCGCTCCTCGAAAACGCCATCATGCGCTATACGACGACCGGCGAGATCCCCGGGCCGATGGGGGCGCGCCACCCCTCGATCACCCCGTTTGAGGCTTTTGCGACAAGTGACGGCAACATCATCATCGCCGCCGGGAATGACAGCCTCTATGTCAAGCTCACCCAGGCACTGGAGCGGCCGGACCTTGCCGGCAACCCTCTGTTCAAGACCAACGCCTTGCGCAATCAGCATCAGGAGGCGCTGAAGGCCGAAATCGAAGGGGTGCTCCGCGGCGCGACCACCGAGCACTGGATCGCCCTGTTGGAGAAGGCGGGGATCCCGTGCGGACCGGTCAACAACGTGGCGCAAGCGCTGGCCCATCCGCAGACCGCCGCGCGCAACATGCTGGTCGAGGTTGACGACCCGGTGACCGGACCCCTGCAGCTTGCCGGCAATCCGATGAAATTTTCCGCCTTCGCCGACCCCTCGACGCGCGATGCCGCGCCCGACCTCGACGCCGACCGCGACCGGATCCTGCGCGAACTGGGGCTGTCATAGTCGTTGCCTAACCCGGGGTCAGGACCTCCCACCCTCCCGCGCTATCGCGCCGGTCCCGCCCTCCCCTGCTTGCGGGCGAGGGTCCTTCAGGCTCCGGCGCGCTCCCTCCCCCGCAAGCGGGAGAGGGTTGGGGTGGGGGCTCGTCGGTGATGATCCGCCGCATTCTGCTCGGCGTCGTTCTGCTGCTCCTGATCCTCGGCGGCGCGTTTTATCTGTATCTGCGCTCCTCGCTGCCACAGGTCGATGGACGGATCGTGGTGGAGGGGCTGAGAGCCGATGTGACGATTGCCCGCGACAGCGACGGCATTCCGCTGATCACCGCTTCCAGTGACGAGGATGCCGCCTTCGGGCTCGGCTACGCGCATGCCCAGGACCGCCTGTTCCAGATGGAGCTGATGCGGCGCAACGGCGCCGGGCGCCTCGCGGAAATTTTCGGGCGGCCGGCCGTCGCGATCGACCGGCAGATGCGGGTGCTCGGCCTCTATCGCCTCGCCGAAGCGGAAGTCGCCTCGCTCTCCGCGCCGGTGCGCCGCGGGCTCGACGCCTACTCCGCCGGGGTCAATGCCTTCCTCGCCACGCACCGCGGCGCCCTGCCGCCCGAATTCCTGCTGCTGCGCTTCGCACCGGAACGGTGGCGCCCCGCGGATACGCTGGTCTGGGGCAAGCAGATGGATCTGCTGCTCGCCGGGAATTACCGCGGCGAATTGCTGCGCGCGCGCCTCGCCCGCACGCTGTCGCCCGAGGATCTTGCGGTCCTTTACCCCGAATACCCCGATGACGCGCCGACCACCCTGGCGGCACTGGCGAGGATCTATCGCCGGCTCCCGCTCGATCGCCTCTACGCGGCATTGCCGCCCGCGGTCGGCCCGATCTATGCCTCGAACAACTGGGTCGTCGACGGTGCGCACAGCATGAGCGGCAAGCCGCTCCTCGCCAATGACCCACACCTCGGCCTTGGCGCGCCGGGGTTCTGGTATCTGGCGCGGCTGAAAACCCCGGAGCGCGAGATCGCCGGAGGTACCGTCGCCGGCGTGCCGTTCGTCGTCATCGGCCACAACGATCGGGTCGCCTGGGGCTTCACCACGACCGGCGGCGATGTCGAAGACCTCTTTGTCGAGAAGGTCGACCCCAAGGACCCCGGCCGCTATCTGACGCCCGACGGCGGCAGCGAAGCGTTTGCGAGCCGGCAGGAAACGATCGCGGTCAAAGGCGCCGCACCGGTCAGCCTGACCATCCGTACGACCCGCCACGGCCCGGTGCTGTCCGACGCGCTTCCCCCCGGTTCGGCCGAGGAGGGCTATGTCCTCTCGCTCGCTGCGACGTTTCTCTCCGGCGACGACGCCACCGCGCAGGCGCTCTGGGGCATCGACCGCGCCGGTGACTGGAACGAGTTTCGCACCGCGCTGCAATCCTGGGTCGGTCCTCAGCAAAACATCGTCTACGGCGACAGCGCCGGCACCATCGGGTTTATCGCCCCCGGCCGCATCCCGATCCGCAAGCACGGGAATGGCTGGTTCCCGGTGCCGGGCTGGACTGGAGAGTTTGACTGGACCGGGGTCATCCCGTTTGCCGAGCTGCCGCAGGCCAAGAACCCCGCATCGGGCCGGTTTGTCAGCGCCAACAACAAGATCGTGCCCAACACCTATCCCTATTTCCTGTCGCGCGACTGGGACCTGCCGAACCGCGCCGAACGCATCACCGAATTACTCGCCGCAACGCCGCGGCAATCTCCCGACGCGAGCGCCGCCATCGAGGCCGACACGGTGTCGATCGCCGCCCGCCGGCTGGTGCCGCTGATGACCCGGATCGTGCCGGGGAGCGCGCCGGGGAACAAGATGGCGCGCGAGGCGATCGAGCGCCTGGCGGGGTGGGATTTCCGCATGGACGCCGACAAGGTCGAGCCGTTGCTGTTTACCGCCTGGCTGCGTGAATTTGCCCATCAGGTGTTTCTGCGCCACATGGGCGACGCGGCGGCCGACTACTGGGATCTGAAGCCCCGGGTCATCGAAACCGTGCTCACCGCCCATCCGGAGTGGTGCGCCCGTCCGGGGGAGGCGCCCGGGAGCTGCGCCCCGCTGCTGGCGAGCACGCTCGATGCCGCACTCGCCGAACTGGCCCGGGCTTATGGCCCGGAGATACGGCAATGGCGGTGGGGACGCGCCCATATCGCGCTGTTCACGAACCCGGTCTTTGGCCGGATCGCGCTGTTGCGCGACTGGCTCCAACCCAGCGTGCCAACCCCGGGAGGCAGCGATACGGTCAACCGCGGCTCGACCACGATCCGCGATCCGGCGCATCCCTACGACCAGCGCTTTGGCGCCGGGCTGCGCATCATCACCGATCTCGCTTCCCCCGCCGACGCGCGTATGATCGCGGTCCCCGGCCAGTCCGGCAATCCGCTGTCGCCGCATTATTCCGACCTGTTGTCGCGCTGGCGGCAGTTCGACTGGCTGGTCCCGGGCCGCGCGGCGCCGGTTTCCACGCTGACTTTGGCGCCAAACTGAAATTGGATCCATCGAAATGAGCGAATTGCCGATGACAATCGAGGATGTCCGCCGCGCCCAGACCGCGATCGCCGGAGCGGTGGCGAAGACCCCGACGATCCGCGCCGCGGCGCTCTCCGAGATCGCCGGGTGCGAGGTTTTCTTGAAGCTCGAGACACTGCACCCGACCGGCGCCTTCAAGGAGCGCGGCGCGCTGAACAAGCTGCTGAGCCTCACCGCGGCCGAGCGGCGCGTCGGGGTCGTCGCGATGTCGGCGGGCAACCATGCCCAGGGGGTGGCCTACCATGCTCGCCGGCTCGGCATCCCGGCGACGATCGTGATGCCGCAGGGCACCCCGTTCACCAAGATCGACCGCACCGAGGCGCTCGGCGCCAGGGTTGTGCTCAAGGGCCACAGCCTCACCGACGCAAGGCGCGTCGCCGACGCGCTCGCCGAGGAGCGCGGGTTTGTCCCGGTGCACCCCTATGACGACCTGGCGGTGATCGCCGGGCAGGGCACGATCGCGCTCGAAATGCTCGCCGATTGCCCTGACCTCGACACGATCTTTGTGCCCATCGGCGGCGGTGGGCTCATTTCCGGCATCGCGGTGGCGGCGAAGGCGCTCTTGCCGGACATCGAGATCATCGGGGTCCAGTCGGCGCTCTACCCATCAATGTACCAGATCCTGCGCGGCGAGGAGCCGGGTCTCCCGGTCGAGGCGACGACGCTGGCCGAAGGGATCGCGGTCAAGGAGCCGGGCCTGATCACCCGCGGGGTCGTCGCCGCCCTCGTCGATGCGGTGCGTCTGGTTGGCGAGCGCCAGCTCGAGAGCGCGGTCGAATTGTTGATCGAACGGCAGAAGCTGATCGTCGAAGGCGCCGGGGCGGCTGGCGTCGCCGCTCTTCTGGCCGAGCTTGAGCGCTTCCGCGGGCGCCGCGTCGGCATCATCCTGACCGGCGGCAATATCGATGCGCGCCTTCTCGCCTCATTATTGATGCGCGGCCTCGTGCGCGGCGGCCGCCTCGTGCGTCTGCGCGCCGAATTGCCCGACCTCCCCGGCGTCTTGTCGCAGGTCTCGGGCGTCATCGGCGGGCTCGGCGGCAATATCGTCGAGGTCCACCATCAGCGCCTCTTTCACGACACGTCAGTCAAGCGCGCCGAACTCGATGTCGTCGTCGAAACCCAGAACCGGCGGCATGTCGATACGCTGATCGACGCTCTCGTCGCCGCCGGCTTCCCGACCCAGCTCCTCTCCGCCAGCGAAGGCGGCGACGAGCGCCAGCTTGGGTGATCATAACGCGACCCCAGGCATGGGTCGCGAAATCGCCAGGATTGTGAATTCTTTCGAAGGGGGAACCCAACGTGACTGGCTTGTTGTGCGGTTCAAGGATCGCTGGTGCCCTCGGATTTTTGATGCTTACCTTGGTATCGCCGGTCATGGCGCAGAAATCGGGAGGCGTGCTGCGGATCTTTCAGTACGACAGCCCGGCCAGCATGTCGATCCTCGAGGAGGCGCTCAACTCGGCCCAGAACCCAGCCATGGCGGTGTTCAACAACCTCGTCATCTTCAACCAGCATGTGGCGCAGAACCGGATCGACACGATTGTTCCGGAGCTGGCGACCAAATGGTCGTGGAACGCCGATATGACCGCGCTCACCTTTCAGCTTAGGCGAGGCGTGAGCTGGCACGACGGCAAACCCTTCACCGCGGCCGACGTCAAGTGCACCTGGGACCTGATCCTCGGCACCGGCGCCGGGAAGCTGCGAGCCAACCCCCGCAAAACCTGGTATCGCAACCTGGGCTCGGTTAGCACCCAGGGCGATACGGTGACGTTTCACCTGAAGCGGCCGCAGCCGGCATTTATCGCTCTGCTTGCCTCCGGCTATTCGCCAGTCTACCCGTGCCACATATCGCCCCAGGAGATGCGGCAGCATCCGATTGGCACCGGGCCGTTCAAATTCGTCTCCTACACGCCGAACGAGTCGATCAAACTGGTGCGGAATGACCATTATTGGAAAGCTGGACGCCCCTATCTTGACGGCATTGAGTGGACGATCATTCCGAACCGGGCGACGGCCATCCTAGCCTTTGCCGCGGGCAAGTTCGATATGACCTTCCCGTTCGGGATCAGCGTACCGCTGATGAAGGACATAAAGAACGAGGCACCGGACGCCGTTTGCGACCTGGAGCCGGCAGACCAGAGCACCAATCTGATCGTGAATCGCGACACTGCTCCGTTCAACAATCCACAGATACGCCGGGCCATGGAACTCGCGCTCGACCGCAAGAGCTTCATCGACATCCTCGCGGAGGGGCACGGCGATATCGGCGGCGCAATGCAGCCGGCGCCGCAAGGCGTCTGGGGCATGCCGCCCGGCATGCTCCGGA
>Ga0209415_10012036_pt1 | contig 14476 bp, 12 predicted proteins | sample PeaSoiSIISIP2007_FD_187696 | JGI IMG/M metagenome (GOLD analysis project Ga0209415, IMG submission 187696) | Peat soil microbial communities from Weissenstadt, Germany - SII-SIP-2007 (SPAdes) (version 2) | ecosystem: Environmental > Terrestrial > Soil > Wetlands > Peat | place: Germany...
TTTGTGGGTACGCCGCCGGGTGCTGATCGCCACCAGCAACACCGTCGACACGCCGATCGCCCCGGTGGGGTTCTGCGAGGCGTTCGTCGACACGCTCGGGCCGAGCGTCGAGCGGCTCGCGAGCGCCGGCGTCGAGATCGAGCTGCGTCCCCACCCGGGGGAGGACCCCGCGCGCTATCGCAGGCTGCTGGCGGGCCACGGCGCGCGCGTGGCGATCGCGCCGGCGGGGGCGTTCGCCCAGGCACTCGCCCGTGTCGACATCCTGATCTCCTCCGCCTCCTCGGTGGCCTTCGAGGCGGCCGCGCTGGGGGTGCCCGTCCTGCTCTGGCTGGGCCCCACGCCGCGATGGGTGCGCGAAGAGCACCTGCTGCCCCCGTGGACGCAGAGCCTCCCCGGCACGTTCGAAACCGCCGCCGACCTGCGCGCGCTCGTCGACGACCTGATCGAGCGCGCGGACGCGGGAGCAGGGGCCGCGCAGGAACTCGGCCGGAGCCTGGCGCGCTACGCCAAGCCGTTCGAAGCCGCTCGGTTTGCGGCCGCGCTGCGCGAGCTGGGGTCGTGAGCGGTGCCGTGCGGGCGTGGTGGCGAGTCGCGTCGTGTCGCGGTGCCGCGCATTCGCCGCCGACCGAGAGCCCCGTCCGGGCTCAACGAACGGCCGCGGAGCCGGCGCGCGCCCGCGCGTTGAGTTCGCGCAACCCGGGCTCGCGGTCGAGCAGCTCGAGCACCTCGCGGTAGCCAAACGGCCCACCGCCGTGAAGGCGATCGTAGATCGCCCGCACGAACGCCAGATCCGAGGGATGGTCAACGGTCCAGCGCTCGCCGCCCAGATCCTCGGGGGCCTGAACCAGCGCGAGCGAGAACCGCTCGGGCCGGCGCCACACAAACGGCGTGACGTGCTCGCGCTCGTAGCGCTCGCGGCTCTCGCTCCACGCGACCGCGAGGGTGCGGGCCGTGAAGAACTCGCCGTCCAGGCCGTCCGGATAGCGGCGCAGCCCCGGGCGGGCAGCCATTGCGCCCGTCGCCACCGCGACGTGGTGCAGCGACGGTGCCGGCCCGGAGAGCCGCTGCAAGTACGTGCGCACGAGCTCCCCCAGCACCTCTGGATCCACGAGCGGGCAGTCCCCCGTCACGCGCACGATCGCCTCCGCTCCAAGCTGGCGTGCGGCGAGATGGAAGCGATCGAGGACGTCGTCGCTGCTGCCCGAGATCACCGCGACCCCGAGTTCGGCGCCCAGGCGGCGAAGCGGCTCGTCCTGGGGTGTGTCGGAGGTCAACAGGGCGACACCGTCGAGGCCGGGAGTGCGAGCAACGCGCTCGAGCACGTGGGCCAGCATCGGCCGGTCGGCCACCTGCTCCAGCACCTTGCCCGGCAGCCGGGTCGATCCCATGCGCGCCTGGACGAAGCCGAGCGTCCTCACCCAGCCCCTCCGAACGCCACGCGCGTGGCCCGCAGCGGACGCAATCCGTCCGCGGGATCGGCGCGCCAGGCCACGTCGGCGCTCTCGATCGGCATCGGGCGCTTGACGCCGTCGCCGTCCGCGGCGCTGCGGTCCGCTTCACCCTCGGTGTCCGGTCCCGCCAGCGAGGCGATCAGTTCGCCCAGCGTGCCCGGCGTCCAGTTGTGCGCACCCGCCTCGCGCCCGGCGCCGTCGAGATCGACGTGCAGCTCGACGTCCGACGCTCCCCAGCGGCGCACCGCGCGCCTGACCACATCACCGCGCGCGCTGTGATCGGACCATCCCACCGGGCAGCCGTGGCGTTCGCGCAACGCGCCGATCGCCGCCAGGTTGCACTGCTCCGGTGGCGTTGGGTAGCCCGATACGCAGTGCAGCAGACGCAGATCGCGGCAGCCGGCGGCGCGTGCGGTGTCGACCGCCGCGTCGATCTCCTCGGTGCAGGCCATGCCCGTCGAGATCACCAGCGGTCTGCCCGTGCCCGCGACCTCGCGGATCAGCTCGTGCCACAGCAGCTCGTACGAGGCGATCTTGAAGAAGTCCACGTGCGCCAGCAGCGCCTCGACCGCCCACAGGCCGAAGGCCGCTGCCCCCAGTTCCATGTCCAGCTCGCGACAGCGCTCGGCGATCGGTGCGATCAGCCCAACCGGAAGCTCCCAGGCGCGACGCTCGCGCAGATCCTCCCGCACGGCCAGCACCTCCGGCGCGAACAGATCCTCGACGCGGAAAACCTGCAGCTTGGCCGCCCCCGCGCCCGCCTGCGCGACCTGCTCCAGCAGCGCCAACGCCCGCTCGAGATCGCGATTGTGATTGGAGCCAAGCTCGGCGATGAAACGCGTCATCGGGCAGCCGCGGTCCTGGCGGCGCCGAGCATCGCCCGGCGTCGCTCGGCCTCGCGCACCTGAGCGAGCAGCCCGTCGGCGAGCGATGTCCTGGCGCGAAAGCCCAGCTCCCTGCGCGCGAGCTCGGTGCAGGCCCACGTGTCCCTCACGTCGCCCGCCTTGACTTTCTCGAAAGCCAGCCGCAGTTTGCGTTTCAGCGCCCGGCCGAGCTCCTCGAGCACCTCGAGCAGGGGCCTCGCCTGACTGGAAGCGACGTTGTAGACGGCGCCCGAGCGTCCCCGCTCGGCGGCCGCCACCGTGGCGGCCACGACATCCCCGACGTAGGTGAAGTCCCGCAGCTGGCGGCCGTCGCCGTAGATGGGGACCTCGCCTCCCGCCAGCGTGGTCTCGATGAAGCGCGCGAGCGCCATGTCGGGCCGCTGGCGCGGTCCGTAGACCGTGAAGTAGCGCAGACCGACCGTCTCCAGACCATAGGAGCGCGTGTAGGCGCCGCTCAGCATCTCCGTCATCACCTTCGAGGCGCCATATGGCGAGACCGGGCGCAGCGGCGCCGTCTCCGAGACCGGCAGCTCCGCCGCATCTCCGTACACGCTCGAGGAGGAGGCGTAGATGAGTCGCACTCCGTGCCGGGCGCACGCGTCGAGCACCGCCCGCGTGCCCAGGATGTTCGCGCGGTCGTAGTCGGCGAAGTCGCTCCACGAGTCGCGCACGCCCGGGCGCGCCGCCAGGTGGAAGACCCATTTGGCCTCGCCGACGATCTCCTCCAGCGCCGGATCGAGGATGTCCAGCTCGTGGAATGCGAAACGTTCGTGCGCAAGTGGCGAGCGCAGGTTCAGCTCCTTCAGCTCGCGCGCGTAGTGCGCCGAGAACGCGTCGATCCCATACACCGTGCAGCCTGCGGCCAGCATCGCCTCGCACAGGTGCGACGCGATGAATCCGGCGGCTCCGGTTACGACCACGGGCTTCATCGAGGACAGTCTGAACGATACGGACAGCTGGCTAACCTGGAGCGTTCGGGATGTCCACATCAAGCCGAACAGTCCAGCCGCAGCCGACCCTCGCGAGGAGCGCCGAGCCGCTCCTCGAGATCGTCGCCGAGGGCGGTCCACGCCTGGGATTCGGGCACGTCGGGCGCTGCCTCGCGCTGTCGGAGGAGCTGCGCGAGCAGGCCGTCTTCCACGTGCGTGAGGACGCCGTCGCGTGTTTCCTGCGCAAGCGCGGCGCGCCGATCGCCTGCACCCACGACGCGCCGCTTGTGCTCCTCGATCGCGCCGTCCCCGTCGCCGAGCAGGAGGTCCGCGCCCTGCACGCCGCCGGCCGGCGGGTCGTGCTGCTCGACGATCTCGGCCCCGCGCGGATGCTCGCCGACGTGGTCGTCGATCCGCCCACGGCCGCCGCCTGGCCGCCGTCCGGCGGACTGCGTCTGGCGGGCTTCGAGCACGTCCTCCTGCGGCGCGAGGTGCGCGCGGCGCGCCTCGCCCGAGCGCTGCGCGGCGTCGACGCCTCGCCCGCAGCCGGCGCTCGCGTGCTGGTCGCGATGGGCGGCAGCGACCCCGCCGATCTGACCCCGGCGCTGGCCGCCGCGCTCGCCGGCGCCGGCAGCGACGTCACCGTCGCGCTCGGCCCCGGCTACCGGGGATCGTTTCCGACTTCGGGCTCCGTTCCGGTCGTTCGCGACGATTTCGTCTCAGCGCTGGCCGCAGTGGATCTGCTCGTCGCCGGCTACGGGCACACCCTGCTCGAGGCGGCCCATCTCGGCGTCCCCGCCATCGCGGTCGTCCACCGCCCCGAGCAGCTGCCGCACGCCGCCGCCTTCTGCCGGCAGCGCACCGCGGAGCTGCTCGACGTCACCGTGCGCTCGCGCTGCTCGCGCCTGGCCGAGATCGCCGGCCGGCTGCTGGCCGAACCCGAGCGCCGCGCGCAGATGTCCGCGCGCGGGCAGGAGCTCGTCGATGGGCGCGGCGCCGAGCGGATCGCGCGAGTCCTGGCGGCGATGGCATGAGCGCCGAGGCGATCGCGGATGCGGGCGTGCGACGCGGCGCCATCAGGGACGTACCCGGACCGGAGAGCCTGCGCCTGATCGAGCAGGCCGCCGCGCAGGAGGGCCCGGCGGTCGCCCGCCAGCCGAGCGTCGCCTGGCGGCGGGCGCAGGGCGTCCACGTCGAAGACGTCGACGGCAACGTCTTTCTCGACTTCTCCTCCAGCGTGCTCGTCGCCAATGTGGGCCACACCCATCCGCGCCTCGTGGCCGCGATCCGCGAGCAGGCCGGCGAGCTGCTGCACACCTACAACTTCGTCAACCGCTGGCGCGTCGAGCTAGGGCAGCGCCTGCTCGCGCTCGCCGCCCCGCTCGACCTTGACCGCGTGTTCATCGGCACGACCGGCGCCGAGATGCTGGAGTTGGCTCTCAAGCTGGCTCGCTACGCGAGCGGCGGGCGCTTCGGCACGCTCGTGCTCGAGGGCGGCTACCACGGCAAGACGCTTGCCGCGAGCGCGCTCGGTGGCCGCGCCGGCACCCTGACCGGGCTGGGCGAGCTGCTCCCCGGTGTCGTGCAGGCTCCCTTCCCCCAGGCCGGGCGCCCCGACTCCGCCGCGCAGGAACAGGCGGCGCTGGTCTTCCTGGAGGGCCTCGAGCGCGACGGCACCGCGCGGAACATCGGGGCGGTCGTGATCGAGACCGTGCAGGGCAACGCCGGCCAGCGCATGACCTCGGCCGCCTTCCTGCAGGCGATCGAGGCGTTCGCCCGGCGCCACCACGCCGTCTTCGTGATCGACGAGGTGCAGTCGGCCTTCGGCCGCGCCGGCTCGATGTTCGCCTGCGAACAGTTCGGCCTCAAACCCGACCTCGTCGTGGCCGGCAAGGGCATCTCCAGTTCGCTGCCGCTGACCGTGATGCTCGGGCGCTCGCGCCTGCTCGACGGTGCGCCGCCGCGCACGCTGTCGAGCACCCACGGCGGCAATCCCCTCAGCTGCCGTGCCGGCTGCGTCGTGCTCGACATCCTCGCCGAAGATGCCCTGCTCCAGAACTCGCGCGAGGTCGGCGCGCTGCTGCTCGCCGGCCTGCGCGAGGCCGCTGCGCACGCCGGCCTGAACGCCGACGTGCGCGGTCTCGGATTGATGATCGGCGTGGAGGTATTCGACGAGCGCGGAGAGCCCGACAAAGACCGCGCCGGCGCCGTGGTGGCGGCCGCGATCCGCCGCGGCCTGCTGCTGCTGGCCCCCATCGGCCTGCACAGGAACGTCGTGCGGGTCGCGCCTCCGCTCGTGCTCAGCGCCGAGCAGGCGCAGGCGGGAACCGAGCTGCTGGCCGATGCCTTCAAGGAGGCTGCCGCGCGATGACGCCGAGAACGTCGCCTCCGGGATGCCGGGGATGGGTGCCGCGATGACGTCGAGGATCGCCGTCGCCGGCAACATCAACGCCGACATCGCCTGCCAGGTGCCACGCCTGCCGCGACCCGGCGAGACACTGCTGGCCGATGGGTTGGCGCTCGGCAGCGGAGGCAAGGCCGCCAACGCCGGCGTGGCGCTCGCCCGTCTCGGCGCCGAGACGCTGTTGATCGGCAGCGTCGGAGACGATCCCTTCGGCGCGCTCGTGCTGGCCGAACTGGAGCGCGAGGGGGTCGCGACCCAGCACGTCGTGCGCCGCGCCGGTGCCGCCACCGGAGTCGCCAGCGTGTTCGTCACGCCCGCCGGCGAGAACGCGATCGTCACCCACCTCGGCGCCAACATGGCGATGACCGCCGCGGACGTTCCCGACCTTGCCGGCTGCGGCGCCCTGCTGATGACGCTTGGCCTGCCCCGCCAGGTGCTCCTGGCGCTCGTGGCCGGCGCGCGCGCGGTCGGGGCGAGGATTGTGGTGGACACCACGCCGCTGCGCGGCGATCCCCTGCCGGTCGAGCTGCTGGCGGTGGACGTGCTCTCGGCCAACCTCGTCGAGGCCGAGCAGATCCTCGACCGCGCGATCGACCGCGAGGACGAGCAGGCCGTGCTGCGCGCCTGCGCCGAGCTGTGCGCCCTCGGAGCCGGCGCGGCCGTGCTCAAGCTCGGCAGCGCCGGCGCCGCCTGGGTCGAGGGCTCCCGGCACGGCCGCGTCGCGGCGCCCGCGGTCGCCGCGGTCGACTCCACCGGCGCCGGCGACGCGTTCATGGCCGCGCTCACGCTGCGCCTGCTCGCAGGCGCGTCGTTGCCCACGGCGGTCGAATTCGCCTGCCTGCTCGGCGCGCTCGCCACCACCGGCCGGGGGGCGCAGGGAGGCTGGTCCTCGCTCGCAGACGTGCAGCGCTTCGCCACCGCCTCCGGCCGGGAGGCGCTATGCGTATGAGCGCCGCCGAGCTGTTCGCCCAGGTGGTTCTCCGATGAGCGGCCTCGCCCCGGCTCGCTCCGCGACAGCTTTGCCCACGAGCGGAACGCTGCTGCTGGTCGGCGCCGGTCTGCTCCAGATTCCCGCGATCGAGATCGCCCACGAAATGGGCCTGCGCGTCGTGGCCACCGACCGCGACCCGCGGGCGGCCGCCTTCCCGCTCGTGGAGGAGGCTGTCGTGCTCGACACCAAGGACGTCCGCGGCCACATCGAACTCGCCAGGCGCCTGGCCGACCGCGGCGACCTGCTCGCCGTCTACACCGAGGGCGCCGACGTCGAGGTGACCGTGGCCGAGGCCGCGCGCGCCGTCGGTTTCCCCGGAGTCGATCCGCGAGCGGCCCGCATCTGCGCCGACAAGGCTGAGTTTCGCCGCGTCTGCGCCGCCGCCGGCCTGCCCTGTCCGCGCTTTCGCGAGGTCGACGACCTAGCCGGCGCCCGACTGGCGCTGGATGAGGTCGGACTGCCCGCGATCGTTAAGCCGCTCGACAACTCCGCCTCGCGCGGCGCCACCAAAATCGCCGCCGCGCGCGACCTGCCCGACGCCTTCGCCGAGGCGCTGCGCTTCAGCGGCGGCGACAGCGTGCTCGTTGAGGAGTGCCTGCACGGACCCGAGCAGAGCGTCGAGACGATCGTCGATCGGGACGGCCGCCAGTACCGCTGCAACGTCGTCGACCGGCCCTTCGCCTTCGATCCTTTTCCGATCGAGCTCGGCCACGACAACCCCTCGGCGCTCGATCCGCAGGCGCAGGCACGTCTCTACAAGCTCGTCGAAGCGACCACGCGCGCGGTCGGCATCGACCTGGGCGCCGCCAAGGCCGACACGATGTGGACCGAGCGCGGCCCGATCGTGCTTGAGATGACCGCACGCCTGTCGGGCGGGTTCCACGCCCAGTACACCTCCCCGTTGGCCCACGGCACAAACGACATCAAGGCCACGCTCGAACTGGCTCTCGGCAGGCCCCTCGATCCGGCCTATCTGCGTCCCCGCTGGCATCGCCACGCGGTCTGCCGCGCGCTGTTCCCCGAGCCCGGCAGGATCGTGTCGGTCACGGGGGTGCAGGAGGCCCTGGATGTGTCTGGCGTCGAGCACGTGCTCTTCCGCATGGCGCCCGGCGAGGAGATCCGGCCCTACCGCAACTGCGCCGACCGGGCCGGGTTCGTCATCGCCTGCGCCGATCGCCGCGAGCAGGCGCTCGCGGCGGCCGAGGAGGCGCGCCGGCTCATCGTCGTCGCAACCGAGCCGCCGGTGGCGGTCGGCTGAGATGCGCGCCCTGGTCAAGCGCGAGCCCGGAGCTGCGCCCGTCCTGGAAGAGCGGCCCGATCCCGTGCCCGCACCTGAGGAGGCGCTGCTGGCCATCCACGCGGTCGGCATCTGCGGCACCGACCTGCACATCCTCGACGATGTCTACCCGCACGCCTCCCCGCTGATACCCGGGCACGAGTTCGCCGCGTCGATCGTCGGCCTCGGCGCGGACGTGCGCGGGTGGCAGCTCGGCGATCGCGTGATCGGCGAACTGCACGTGGGTGCGTGCCTTCAGTGTGAGGTCTGCCGTTCCGGCAACCCCCAGATATGTCCCAGTAAGCGCGCCCTCGGAACCTGGACCGACGGTGCCTTCGCCGAGCTCGTGGCGATCCCCGCGTGGCTTCTGCACCGCACTCCCGACCGGCTCTCCGATCCCGCCGCCACCCTGATCGAGCCGGCCGCCTGCGCCTGGCACGGACTGTTCGAGCGCTCGCACCTGGATGCCGGCGACCGGGTGCTGGTCGTGGGACACGGTCCGATCGGCCTGCTCAGCGCGCACCTCGCGGCCACCGCCGGCGCCGCCCAGGTGATCGTTGTGGGTCGCAGCCGGCGCGGCACCGCGCGCCTTCAGTGCGCCCGCGCGCTCGGCTACGAGGTGCTTGACGCCTCCACCGAAGATGTCGAGCGCGAGGTCGACCGCCTGACCGGCGGTCGCGGTGTCGACCTGGCGGTGGAGACGGCCGGAGCCGAAGAGTCGCTGTCGCTCTGCGTTGGAGCCTGCCGCCGGGGCGGGCGCGTCGCCGTGCTGGGACTCAGCGGTCGCGCCACCGTGCCGCTGCCCTGGGATCGCGCCCTGCAGCACGATCTCACGCTCGCCTTCTCGTTCTCCTCGCGGGCCTCCAGCTGGAAGGCCGCGCTCGCCGCCGACGCCGCCCACCCCCTGCCCGCCGAGGTTCTGCTCACGTACGTGCTCGGGATCGAGGACTTCGCCGCGGGGTTCGACGCGGTTCGCTCGGGGCGGGCCGTCAAGGTGGTGCTGAAGCCGTGAGGGACTCGTGCCGCACGGCGGCGCCGAGGGCGGTGCGGAGCCGATGACGCCAGCGCCGAACCCGGCGATGCGAGGTCTCGCAAGCCGCCACGAGCTTCCACGCGAACCCGGCTTTCACGAGCTGCCCGCCGGCGAGCTGGAGATCCTGCGCTTTGGCCTCGCACGTCTCCAGGCCGGCGAAACCCTCCAGTTGGAGACACACGACTGCGAGGCTCTGCTGGTCCTCCTCGAGGCTACCGAAGAGGTCCGCGTGGCTGCCGGCGGACGCGAGCTGCGGCTGCCGCCCCGGCGTTCGGTGTTCGCCGACGGTCCCGCCGCCGTCTACGCTCCCGCCGCTGTCGGACTCGAGTTGCGGGGGCCTCTGCTGGCGGGCGTCTTCTGCGCGCACGCTCCCCACTCCGGCGGCGAGCCCTACGCCATCCTCCCGGACGAGGTCAGCACGGTGCAGCGCGGCCGCGGCAACTTCACGCGCCGCGTCCGCGAGATCCTGCCACCCGAGCGGCCCGCCGCGCGGCTGCTGGCCGGCGAGACCCTCAATCCGCCCGGCAACTGGTCCAGCAGCCCGCCCCACAAGCACGATCGCAACGCCCCGCCCGACGAGGCTCGCCTGGAGGAGGTCTACCTGTTCAGGGTGCAGCCGCCGCAGGGCTTCGGGCTGCAGCACTCCTACCACGCGGGCGGGCCCTCGCGCACCTTCGCGGTGGAGGATCTCGACGTCGTCGCCATTCCCGCCGGCTACCACCCGGTCGTCGCGGCGCCCGGATACGACCTCTACTACCTCTGGTGCCTGGCGGGGGAGGGCAGGGAGCTTCGCTGGCATCCCGATCCGGCGCACGCCTGGGTTGACGCCGACTGAAGGCCGCTCTGCGATCGCGTGGGAAAGCGCCGGCAGGCGCGGCACCGCACGCGCTGCGCCGCCTGACGCTGTCCCATTCGGATCGGTTTTGTCAATCAGGACGAAGCCGCTACCGTGGCAGACGTGCGTCCCGACCTCGTCACGCCCGGCCGTTCGATCGCCGTCTCCGATGCGCTGTGGGAGCGCGCGCAGCGCGTGATCCCAACCGGCACCCAGACGCTCAGCAAGGCTCCCTCACAGTTCGTCGACGGCGTCTCGCCCAAGTTCCTCAAGCGCGGCCGGGGAGCGCACGTGTGGGACGTCGACGGCAACGAATACATCGACTACCCCATGGCCCTCGGTCCGATCCTGCTCGGCTACGACCATCCCGCCGTCACCCGGGCTGTGATCGCGCAGATCCACGAAGGCACGACCTTCACGCTCATGCATCCGCTCGAGGTCGAACTCGCCGAGCTGCTGATCGAGCTGATCCCCTGCGCCGAGCGCGTGCGCTTCGCCAAGAACGGCGCCGATGCCACCGGTGGGGCAATTCGGGCGGCCCGCGCGCTGACGGGCCGCGAACACGTGATCGCCACCGGCTATCACGGCTACCAGGATTGGTACATCGCCTCCACCGAACGCGACGCCGGAGTCCCGGCGGCCAACCGCGGCCTCATCCACAAGGTCGCCTTCGGCGATCTGGATGGCCTCGAGCGCGCGCTTCGTGAGTGGCAGACGGCGGCGCTCATCATGGAGGTCCCCGCGCAGCAGCCCGCCGCCGGCTATCTGCAGTCGGCGCTCGCGCTGGCTCACGAGCACGGCGCGCTGCTGATCCTGGACGAGATCGTCACCGGCTTTCGCTACGCGCTGGGCGGCGCGCAGGAGCTGTATGGCTTCGTCCCCGACATGGCCTGCCTGGGCAAGGGCATGGCCAACGGCTACCCCCTCGCTGCCGTCGTCGGCCTGGAGGAGCCGATGCGCGCCTTCGAGCAGATATTCTTCTCGATGACCTACTCCGGCGAGACCGTCTCGCTTGCCGCCGCTATGGCCACGCTCGAGGTGCTGCGCGACGAGCCGGTCCTGGAGCACATCTGGGCACGGGGCGCCGAATTGCGCGAGGGCATCCTGCGGCTCGCCGAGGATGTCAGTTTCGGCGTCGAGCTGGCCGGCAACCCGCCGCGCTCCGCGCTGCTCTTCGAGGCCGGCGAGCACAGCACACTGCTGCGCGGCCTCTTCCTGCAGGAGTGCCATCGGCGCGGGGTGCTCTTCGGTGGGCCCATCTTCACCACCTACAGCCACAGCCGCGAGGACATCGCACAGACCCTCGACGTGGTTGCGGCGGCATTCGCGCGGATGGAGGAGGCTCACCGCACGGGCGACATCGCGACCCATCTGGAAGGAACTCCACCTGGCACCGTCTTTCGCTCGCACCGCTGATATGCCCCGCCTCGGGATCGGCACCGCCGCGCTCGCCGTGCCCTACGGCCCGCCCGGCGAGCAGCGCCGTCCCCCCGACCCGGCCGCCGCCCGACGCACGCTGCGCGCCGCCCTGCAGCGGGGCGTGCGCTTCATCGACACCGCGCCCGCCTACGGCCCGGCCGAGGAGCTCGTCGGTGCCGCCCTGCACCGACACGCCGACGCCGCGGACTGCATCCTCGCCACCAAGCTCGCCATTCCGCCCGCCGGCTGGAGTGCGCTCTCGCCCGCGCAGATCCGCGCACACGTTCGCGCCTCGGCACGCTCCAGTCTGCGCGCGTTGCGCCGCGAACGGCTCGATCTGCTCCAGGTCCACAACGCCAACCGCGCGCTCATCCGCGACGGAGCCGTCGTGGCCGCGCTCGCCGAGCTGCGCGCGCAGGGGCTCGTGCGCAGCCTCGGCGCCACCGTCTACCGCGAGGACGACGCGCTGGCCGCGATCGGCGATCCCGCGCTCGAAGTCCTCCAGATCCCCTACAGCGCGCTCGACCGCCGCCCCGAGCGGCGCGTGCTGCCCGCCGCCGCCATCGCCGGCACGGTCGTCGTCGCCCGCTCGCTGCTGCTGCACGGCGTGCTCACTGCCGCCGCGCGCGAGCTGCACGGTCCTTTCGCCCCGCTCGCCGGCGCCGCCGACGCCCTGCGCCGGGCGTTTGCCGCCAGCTGGGATGAGCTGCCCGGCGCCGCCGTCGCCTACGTGCTGCACCGGCCCGGGATCGACCGCGCGCTGATCGGCCCTCGCGACGAGGCCGAGCTGCACGCGCTGCTCGACCAGGCCGAGCGCTTTGGCCCGGCCGCCGCGAGCCTGGAGTTGGCGGCGCCCGTCCTGCCCGCCTGGCTACTTGACCCCAGTCGCTGGCCGGCGGAGGCCACCGTTGGCGGCTGAGGCGCCGAGCGCGGCGCCCGAGTTGGGGACGCCGGCCGCTTCAGAGACGGCGCTGCGTCTGATGTGCCTCTTCCATCTCAACCTCGCCTTCTCCTCGCTGGAGGAGCAGTCCCACGCCGAGGTCGTGCATCGCTGCTACCGCCCCGCGCTCGAACTCGCACGCGAGACGGACTTTCCGGTCGCCATCGAGGCCACCGGCTGGACGCTGCGCCGCGTCGCCCAGCTCGACCCCGGCTGGATCGAGCTGCTGCGCGAGCTGCTGGCGCAGGGGCGCGTCGAGTTCGTCGGCAGCGCCCACGCCCAGTGCGCCGCGCCGCTGCTCCCGGCGCCGCTCAACGCCTGGAACCTGCGGCTGGGGCGCGAGGTCTATCGCGACCTACTGGGCGTCGCCCCGCGCATCGCGCTCGTCTGCGAGCAGGTCTACTCGCCCGGCTTGGTGCCTCTGTATCTGGACGCCGGCTACGAGGCGCTCATCGTCGACTGGGACAACGCCAGCCGCTCACATCCCCAGTGGCCGGCCGAGCACCGTCTGCACCCCCAGCGCGCGCTCGGCGGCGGGCGCGCCATCCCCATCCTGTGGAGCAAGTCGATCGCCTTCCAGAAGTTCCAGCGCTTCGCCCACGGCGAGCTTTCGCTCGAGCGCTATCTCGACTACGTGCGCGATGTCGGCGGGGGCGGGGGAGGGGGCGAGGGCCGCGCGCTCATGCTCTACGCCAACGACGTCGAGATCTTCGACCACCGCCCCGGCCGCTTCGCCGCCGAGCCCGAGCTGGGCGCGGGGGAGTGGCAGCGCATCGCCGCCGGCCTGCGCGCACTGCGCGCGTACGGCGTCGGCGTGCCGGCGCTGCCCTCCGAGATGCTCGCTCTGCTCGACGCTCCCGGCGCCGGTCACGAGCTGACGCTGCAGGCGCCCGCGCAGCCGATCCCCGTCAAGAAGCAGGACAAGTACAACGTCTCGCGCTGGGCTGTCACCGGCCGCGACGACATCGGCATCAACACCCGCTGCCGGCGCCTGTACGAGCGGCTGCGCGCGCAGCGCAGTGTCGATTCGCTGCGCTGGCGCGAGCTGTGCGAGCTGTGGGCCAGCGACTTCCGCACGCACATCACCGACGCCCGCTGGCACGCCTACCTTGACCGCCTGGCCGACGCCGAGCGCCGCTGGCAGCCGCTCGGGCCCGCGCCCGCCGCCCGCCTGCGCGAGGGCGTCGAGCCGCCCGCCGGCGCCGTCGCACGCGAGGGCGACGTCCTGCGACTGCGCGCCGGCGAGTGCACGCTGCGCCTCAACACCCGCCGCGGCCTCGCCATCGAGACGTTCGCCGACAACCGCGTCTGCGAGCGTCCGCTCCTGGGCACGCTCGAACACGGCTACTTCCCGACGATCGAGCTGGGCGCCGACTTCTACTCCGGCCACCTCGTCCAGGAGTCCCCGCTCACGCACAAGCTCACCGATCTTGAGCGCGTCCAGCCCGCCGTCGGCCTCGACGAGCGGGGCCGCCTGGGTGCGCGCGCGTCGATCGCGACCCCGCTCGGGCCGATCGAGAAGGCGGTCTGCCTCGACCCGGCCGGCGGCGTCGAGCTCGAATGGGTCCTGCGCTGGCCCGAGCTGCCGCTCGGCTCGCTGCGCCTCGGCCACGTCACGCTGCTGCCCGAGGCCTTCCACGCGTCCACTCTTTGGTATGCCACCCACAACGGCGGCGCCGCGCTTGAGGCACAGCGGATCGCCGGGCCCGCCTTCGATCACGGCGCCGCGGTCTCCGCGCTGGTCTCCGCCCGTCAGGGCCTCGGCCTGACCGAGGGCGTCGTCCTGCTCGGCGACGCCCTGCGCGCCGTCCGCGTCGAGGTCGACCGGCTGTGCGCCCAGCCGCTCGGCCTGATCGGCTGGATCCCCGGTTCCGAGCGCTGGTTCCTGCGCCTCTGCTTCTCGCTCACCGAGTCCGACGAGACACGCCGCGGGGCGATCCCCCGCGCTCGGAGCGAACCCCAGCGGATGCGGATGCGCATCTCCGCGCTGCGCACCGCCGATGCCTGCCCAACGATGGCCGCACGGCCGCAAGGAGAGACATGAACGACCATAGTGCCACCTACCTCACGGCGGCCGCAGATCTTGCGCGCGCGCTCGATCCGGGACGGCTCGACGCGATGGCCCGCGGCCTCGCCGACGTGCGCGCGCGCGGCGGGCGCCTGTTCATCCTCGGCGTCGGCGGCGGCGCCGGCCACGCCTCGCACGCCGTCAACGACTTCCGCAAGCTCTGCGCGCTCGAGAGCTATGCGCCCACCGACAACGTCTCCGAGCTGACCGCCCGCACCAACGACGACGGCTGGGAGACCTCCTTCA
>Ga0209415_10012037_pt1 | contig 14475 bp, 16 predicted proteins | sample PeaSoiSIISIP2007_FD_187696 | JGI IMG/M metagenome (GOLD analysis project Ga0209415, IMG submission 187696) | Peat soil microbial communities from Weissenstadt, Germany - SII-SIP-2007 (SPAdes) (version 2) | ecosystem: Environmental > Terrestrial > Soil > Wetlands > Peat | place: Germany...
TGATCCATGACTCATGGTTGCGGATGGGGAAGAATCTCTCGGAAAAGAGAAGAAAGCCGAGATGAATCTCGGCTCAGAAGGCTTGACAGCCTGCGCCACATTGATCCTAATCATGCTTCTCCGCCAGCCGCGCGGCCACCTGCGCCAGGGCTTTGGCCCGCACGCCGAAATTCCGGAAGCGCTCGTCCTGGGTCTGCCCGCGGTGGAACCGGCTATAGATCTGCTGAATGATCACCGCCAGCTTGAAGACCCCGAGCACCTCGTAGTAGCCGATGTGGGTGACATCGCGGCCGGTCGATTCAGCATAGCGCTCTACCATCCGGTCGCGCGTATACCATCCGGGATTCGACGTCAGCGCCGGGATGCCCGCCACGCGGACCTCGGGCGCCGTCGCCCAGACCCAGTAGCACAGCGTCAATCCGAGATCGGAGAGCGGATCGCCGAGCGTGGCCATCTCCCAATCGAGCACCGCCGCCACCCGGCCGGGGCGATCGGCGTCCAGCATGACGTTGTCCAGCTTGTAATCGTTGTGGATCAGGGCCGGCGCGAGCGGCTCGGGAATGCGGGCGCCGAGCCAGCGGATCACCTGCTCCATCTCCGGCACTTCTTCGGTTTTGGCGCGTCCCCAACGGTCCGCCCAGCCGCGCACCTGCCGCTCGACATATCCCTCGGGCCGGCCCAGCGCGCGCAGCTCGGCGCGGCTCACATCGATAGCGTGCAACTCGACCAGGGCATCCAGGAACGCCTCGCTGATCAATTGGGGATGCGCCGCCACGTCCGCAATTTGCGGCGGAATTTCCTCGCGCAGGACGATGCCGCGGCGCCGCTCCATCACGAAAAACGGGGCGCCCAGCACGGCGGGATCTTCACACACTACGAAGGCCTCGGGCGCCGGCGGATAGTGCGGATGCACCGCCCGAAGCACGTGGTACTCGCGGACCATATCGTGAGCTTTGGGCGCCACGGGGCCGAGCGGAGGCCGCCGCAGCACGTACTCGCGCCCGCCCGTTCGCAGCCCGCCCGTTCGCAAAAGGTAGGTCAGGTTCGAGTGCCCGTTGGGAAACTGCTCGATGGTGAGATCAGACAGGCCGGGAGGCCTGTCCCACTGGCTGCGCAGGAAGTCGCGGAGCGCTTCGACGGCGATCTCCTCGCCGGGGCGCGTGACAATCGTTTCAAAAGGAGTTTCGGAAGGCACCGGGTCGCGCTCCTCAGAAGTACATTCGCAGGAGCCACTCGGCGGCCAGGGCCGGCTTGGCGTGGTTCTCGATCTCCACCACCACGCCCCATGCGACCTCCGCGCCGCCGCTCACGTCGCTGATGGAATTGGGTGTCACGTGCGCGCGGATGCGGGTTCCCGCGGGCACGGGCGCCGCAAAACGCAGCCGGTTGAAACCGTAGTTCACCAGCAGCTTGGAGGGCACGCGAATCTCCACCGCGTCGCGTACCAGCCTGGTCAGCAGCGCGACCGTCAGAAATCCGTGCGCGATGGGCGCGCCGAAGGGCGACTCCTGGCGCGCGCGTTCGACATCCACGTGGATCCACTGCAGGTCTTCGCTGAGGGCGGCGAACTGGTTGATCCGCTCCTGCGTGATGGTGAGCCAGTCGCTCACGCCGGCTTCCTTGCCGATCCACGTTTTCAGCTCGTCCATGCTGTCGATCGTACGTGCCATTGGCTCACCCCGCGTACACACCCGCCGCCGCGGGCGCCTCTCGCTTCCTCATATCCGCGCCGATGGTCCGCGATCCGCAGTAGAGCACGATGGCGAGCAGGATCGACAGCACCGGGATGACCAGCATCGCCTGTTGCAGGCCCACGGCCTTGAACGCTTCCGTGATCCGGGCGGCCCCGGCCGCATCGGCGGCGCGGCGCGCCATCAGGTCGCTCAGCCTGCCGGTGAACAGCGGTCCGAAGGAGGCGCCGCACAGGTACATGGCCATGAAATAGATGGCCATGGCCCGGCCGCGCAGGGCTGGCGCCACGATATCCTGGATGGCCGAATAGACCAGGCCGTAGTAGGAGTTCAGCGAGCCGTATGCCAGGGCGATCAGGGGAATCGCGGCATAGACGCTGCCGGCGCTGACGCCCAGGTATGCGAAGGGCGCGCCGACCACCGACATGCCGGCCGCGCAGAGCAACCGCCCGTTGTTGTGCGTGTGGATGACGCGGTCGCCCAGGCGCGCGGCGAGCAGTCCTCCGAAGGCGCCTCCAGTCGCGAACACGATGCCGGTGGCGATGCCCGAACGGGCCAGGCTCAGCCCGTGAATGCGGCTCAGGAACGCCGGCAGAAACGTGGCAATCGCATACATGTTGAAGTTCAGCAGCGCGCCCGAGAGGATGATCCACCACATGGTGGGGATGCGCAGGATGGTTCCCATGGAGCCTTTCGCGCCGGCTTCGCGATGCGCCTCCGCGGCCCCGCGCAGCGGTTCCTTCAAACGCAGCAGGAGCGGAATCAGCACCACAGCGGGCGCGGCGGCCAGCACCATCGCGGCCCGCCACCCGTATGCCTGGGCCATCGGACCGCTGAAGAAGTAGCTCAGCGCGCCGCCCACCGGCACGCCCAGCATGAACAGCGCCAGGGCATGCGAGCGCTCCGCTGCGGGGAACAGGTCGCCGATCCAACTGGTGGCGGCGGGCGCGACTACCGCCTCGCCCACTGCGAATCCCAACCGCGAGACCAGCAGCATGGCATAGTTGACCGCGATGGCGGCGAGGCCGGTCAGCGCGCTCCAGACCAGCATTCCGGCAGCCAGCAGTTTCCGGCGGCTGGAGGAATCCGCGACCTTGCCCAGCGGCAGCCCGACCAGCGCGTAGAGCCAGATGAAGGCGGACCCGATGAGGCCGATCTGCGCATCGCTCAGGTTGAATTCTTTGCGGATCGGCTCGGTCAGGGCGCCGATGACGTGCCGGTCGTAAAAGTTCAAGATGTTAACGGCCACCAGGATGGCGAGGGAGGTCCGGTATCCAGCGCTCTTGTCCATGGGGAATCCATGCTATCACACGCGACATGGCCGGCGGGCTTGCGCCTTGGTGGGGCAGGCGGTTTCGCCTGCCAACCGGAGATTTCCGGCAAGCGCTCTTGAACCGGCGGGCACTCCCGCTTTATACTCGACCACGTGGGCCGCCGCCGAAAACTCGGGCTTGCCGCGTTGCTGTGCCTGCCGGGAATGCTGCGGGCGCAGGAGTTCACGTTCCACGTTCCGCAGGCGGAGCTGCCGTCGAGAGTCGAATTGTCGGTTCCATACCCTGCGGACGCCGGCGGTGTGACGGCCGGCCCGGGTGCGATGCCGGCCACCCTCAGGGTGGGCGATTGGGAGATAACCGTCGCGTTCGATGTCCGGCACTGCGAGATCTCCTGTGTGTACCGGCGAATCCGGGATGTGACTCACTTACTGCCGCCGGCCGCGGAGATCCGGCTGTATAGCGGCTCCGGTTCCCAAACGGCCATCATCGTGTGCGATCCGGCCGGGTTAAGGCTGCCGTGGGCCACGAGCCGTGTCCTGGCAGTGCCGGAAGTGCCCGGCATCCCGGCCCGCAGACTTTTCGCTGCGGCCCTCATCTTGGGCGAGGATGACCGGCTGTTATCAGATGACTCACTCGTAGTTTCTTCCGTCCGCCAACCAAAAGTCACTCTGCCCGCTACCGCGCCCCTGCGTATTTAAGTCATTCCTGTCTGACAAGAGTAAAGTGACTTCCTGAGGAGAGTTATATGAATTTCGAGACAGGTGACAACCGCGTCCTGTGTCTGCATGCCGCGGCGAAACGACTGCAAATACCAGAACGTACACTGCGCTACCGGGCCAGCCGGGGCCGGGTCCAGGGCGCATTCAAGCAAGGCAAGCTGTGGAAATTCCTGCTCCCCGCCAGGGATTCAAGGCCTCGCCAGAGTTCTCTTGCGGGACGCCAGTGACTTGAGCGTGTCGAGATTCCGGCGGTCGTCATCCGGCTCTTTCACCGGAGTCTCCAGGATAAAGGGCTTCCGCCGCAGCTCGGGATGCGTGAGTATGCGGCGGAAGGCCTCGCGGCCGATGTGGCCCTCCCCGATGTTGGCGTGGCGGTCGACCCGCGAGCCCAGCGGCATCTTCGAATCGTTGGCGTGAATCACGTGGATATTGGCCATGCCGAGCAGGTCCTCGGCGCTGCGGACCGTGGAGCGCAGCCCGGCGGCGGTCGCGATATTGAATCCGGAAGCCAGCAGGTGGCAGGTGTCCAGGCAGTAGCCGATGGGCAGATCCGTAAGCTGGCTGGCCAGGCCGCGGATGGATTGCAGTTCCTCGAAGCGGCTGCCGAGGTGGGAGCCTGCGCCCGCGGTATTCTCCAGCAGCACGGTGACGCCCCGCGACCCGAAGCCTTCGGACGCTTCGCCCAGCCCCAGAACGAATGCCGCAATGCCTTCCTCCACCGAGCGCCCGCGGTAGCTGCCGGGGTGGACCACCAGGTATTCGGCGCCGATGTCGTGGGCTCGCTCCAACTCTCCGCGGAAGGCGGCGATGGATTTGGAGCGGATCACCGGGTCCATGGATGCCAGGTTCACCAGGTAGTTGACGTGAATCGCCAATGGGTGAAGGTCAAACCGCTCGCGCGCCGCCCGCAGAAGCTTCACCTGGACGCGGTCGGGCGGACGTGCCCGCCACATGCGGGGGCTCGCGGAAAAGATCTGGAAGGTGTTGGCGCCCAGTTCGGCGGCTTTGAGAGCGGCCTTTTCGAGCGACCCGGACGTGAAGGTGTGGATGCCTAGGCGCAGAAGGCCATCCTAGCAGAACGTGTACACCTGTCCACAACGTAGTCAGCGGAGACTCACTTTACTGAACCAACGACGGCACGGAAGCCAGGCCCATGGATGCGCTGCGCAGGGACGGATCGGCATAATCGCTGCCGCGGACCGGTCCTTCCCAGGCCAGGCGGTGCTCACGCAGGCACTGCGGGCAGATGTACTTGCCATGAATGGGCCACATGGCTCCCGTATGTACTTTCTGGCACCAAAGCTCCGAGATCCTATTCCACATGATGTTTCCTCCCGCTCCCCCTAGAGCAATTTGTGCGCCACGGCTTTGAGCGGCCCACGGGGTTTGCGAGCCACGGGGTTTGAGACCCACGGGGTTTGAGACAATGACTCCATGCGCGCATGGTTAATGGATTCCTACGATGGTGTCGAGAAACTACGACTGGGCGAAGTCGGCGATCCCGCGCCGGGCGCCGGGCAGGTGTTGCTGCGGATCCGCTTCGCGGCGCTGAACCCTGCCGACGCTTTTCTGGCAAAAGCCCAATATCCGGCCAAACCGCCGCTGCCCCACATCCTGGGGCGCGACGGGGTCGGCGAGGTGCTCGCTACCGGCCCTGGTGTGGAGCACCTGCGGGTGGGCGAGACGGTCGGCGTCCTGCGCTGCAATGCGGGTGTGGAAACGTGGGGCACCCTCGCGGAAAAGGCCGTGGTTTCCGCGGCCAGCGTGGCCCCCGTCCCGCCGGGGTGGTCTCTCGAAGAGATGGCCGGCGCCCCGCTGGTGTTTCTGACTGCCTGGCAGGCGCTGACCCAATGGAGCGACCCGCCGGCGCCGCCGCCGGAGGGCTCGGTGCTGCTGGTCACGGGAGCTTCGGGCGGCGTGGGAGTGGCGTCGGTGCTGCTCGGCAAGTCGATGGGGCTGCGGGTAGTGGGGCTGTCGCGCAGCGCGGAGAAGGGCGCGAAATTGAAGGAGATCGGTGCGGATTTCGTGTTCCACCCGCAGGACGCGGGACTGCGCAAGAGCGTGAACGCGGCGCTCGCGCCGAAGAAGGTGGACCTCGTGGTGGATAACGTCGCTGGCCCGCTGTTCAGCGAAGTGGTGGCGATGCTGGGCTACGGCGGCCGGATCAGCGTGGTGGGGCGGAGCGGCGGGACGGTTCCGGATTTCAATACCGGAACGCTGTTCTTCCGCAGGAATCGCGTGGGCGGCGTCGCGGTGGCGGACTTCACGCCGGAATCCGCGCAGGCCGCGTGGAAGGAGATTGCCGGGCGCCTGGACGCCCTCGGCCGGCGGCCGGTGGTGGACCAGGTGTTCCCGTTCGACCAGGTGAAGGCGGCGTTTGCGCGGCTCGATCGTGGGCCGATGGGCAAGGTATTGATCCAGGTGAACCCATGCTCTTGAAAGATAACGTTGCGCTGATCACCGGCACGGCCACCGGAATCGGCGAAGCGATTGCCAGGCTGTTCGCGCAAAACGGCGCCCGGGTCTTCCTGCTGGATCGCGATGGAGACGGAAACCGGGCGGTGGCCGATTCGATCCGCGCGGCGGGAGGATGGTCGCAAGCCTTCACGGGCGACGTACGGCGGCCCGCGGACATCGCTCCGCTGGCGGAAGCCGCGATGAAGCAGTTCGGGCAAATCGACATCCTGATCAATAACGCCGGGATTTTTCCACGCCGGCCGTTCCTCGAAACCACCGAACAGGAGTGGGACGAGATGCAGGATGTCAATCTCAAGAGCATGTTCCACTCCATCCAACTGGTGCTGCCGCACATGATCGCGCGGCGTTCGGGCCGGATCGTCAACATCTCGTCGGTCACCTTCCACCTGGGTGTGGCCGGCCTGTCTCACTACGTCGCCTCGAAGGGCGGGGTGATCGGGCTGACGCGGTCGCTGGCGCGCGAGGCGGGCGACTCGAACGTGCACGTCAACTGCATCACGCCGGGCGCCATCAAGACGGAATCCGAGGCCCGGTTCGTTACCGAAGAACAGGCCAGGGATATGATGTCGCGGCAGTGCCTGCAACGGCGCCTGGGGCCGCTGGATGTGGCACGCGTATGCCTGTTCTTGTCCTCGGAGCTCAGTGACGGCATGACGGGGCAGTGTCTGAATGTCGACGCCGGCTGGGTCATGTACTAAGGCCCATGTACTAGAGACCCATATACTTAAGAAATGACAGAAATGACCTGCGCGATTTGCGAAACCCGGCGTCCCAAGCGCTTCTGTCCCGGGATCGGCGGAGAGATCTGCACCATCTGTTGCGGCACGGAACGCGAGGTCACGGTGACCTGTCCCCTGGACTGTGAATTCCTGCTGGAGGCTCGCCGGCGCGACAAACCGCTGCCGCCTAACCCGGAACAGATGCCGAATCGCGACATCCAGGTCCCCGAGGGGTTTCTGCGCGACCACAAAGGTCTGCTCGCCTTCCTGGGGCACTCCCTGGCTCAGGCCGCATTTGCCACACCCGGAGCGGTGGACCTCGATGTGCGAGATGCCTTGGACGCGCTGATCCGCACCTACCGCACGCTCGACAGCGGAGTGTATTACGACACCCTCCCCCAGGGCCCCGTGGCGGCCAATGTGTATCGCATGATGCAGCAAGGGATCGGAGACTTTCGTCAGGCCGAACAGCAGCGGTTTGGGACCTCGCGGACACGCGATGCCGACGTTCTGCGGCTGCTGGTTTTTCTACACCGGTTCGAGGCGACGCGGAGCAACGGGCGGAGCCGCGGCCGCGCCTTCCTCGGTGCGCTCCAGGGGTTTTACGCCGTATCGGCGTCCGAGCCTTCACCCCCCTCGTCGCTCATCCTCCCGTGACCCACGCTCCGCCGGATCTGCTCGATCTGGCAGGCCCGCTTCCTTCCGGTAGTCACCACCTGTCCGGTGAACTTGTGCGTCCCGTTGACCAGCAGTTCGATGGATCTGTCGACCGGGTAATCGAAGGTCAGCAGGTGGCCCTCGGTGAGCCGCAGCAGGTCGCGGATGGTGAGTGTAGGGCCCTCCAGACGGGCCTCCACGGTCAGCATTCCCTCGCGCAGGAACCGCAGTACACGCGCCTGTTCGGCATGGCTGGCGTGGGTTTTCCGCACGGACCATTGCTGGTCGAACTTCTGGCGCATCATCTTGATCACGATCGACGGCATGGCGATGTTCATCATGCCGACGGTCTCCCCAATGCGGATCTCGATGCCGATCGAAACCACCGCCTCGTTGGGCGCCAGAATGTGCAGGAGCTGCGGCTCGGTCTCCATGGATTCGATGGTGAAATCGACCGTCGTGACCCCCTTCCAGGCTTCCCGTAGATCGTTTAGAATGATGCGAAACAGCCCGTCCAACAGCTTTTGCTCGATCTCGGTTATGTCCCGCTGGATGGTCGCGGAGGACTTCCCGGTGCCCCCCAGCAGCATCTCGAGGATAGGAAAGACCAGGGAGGGGTTCAATTCCATCACGCCGTTGCCGTCGTAGGGGTTCAGCCCCAGGGAGATCAGGCACGTGGGCGAAGGCAAGCCGTCCAGAAACTCCGCATAAGAGAGCTGTTCGACGCTCACCAGGTTGACCGTCAGGTAGCTCCGCAGATATGCCGAAAGGCTGGATACCAGGTTGCGGACGAAGGTGTCGTGAAGCAGGTGAATGGCCCGGACCTGCGACTTGGGAATGCGGTCGGGCCGGCGGAAATCGAACTTGACGGCGGGGGTCTCCCGCTTTCGTTCCTGCAGGTTCTGGAAAACTGCGTCGATTTCCTGTTGGGAAAGCTGACGGCTCAAATCCCTGGCTCCTGGGTCTTAGATCGGCAAGCCCCAGGAAAACCTTTAGAGCGATCTCACCTTGCATACCGGCTTCGAGGCGGCCACATTCTCCCGTCGATATGTGCTCCCAATGCGCGCCACCACATCGACCGGTAACCCCCCCGGCCGACCAGCGAAATCCGGAATCTCTTTTCGTCTCCAAAACGCCCGAACGCGCGCCCCGCCGCCTCGCGATCGCCAAACAGCCCGAACAGGGCGGACCCGCTGCCCGTCATCATGGCCGCCGCGGCGCCCGCTCCCTTCAGCCGCTTCTTCAGCGCCGCCAGGCGGGGATGCTGCTCGAAAACCACCGCCTCAAAATCGTTTTCCCCCTGGGTGCCCGCGCCCGCCGCCCAGGCCTGCGACTGGAAGCTAAATACTTTGTCAGCCGGCCGATCCAAACGGTCGCTCAGCCGCTCGTACGCATCCGCGGTCGAGACGTGTACATCCGGCGTCACCAGCAGCCCTGGCCGCGCCGGCGCGTCGGGCAGCGGAAAAAGCTCGCTCCCGCGGCCGATCCCTACCGCCCTGCCCCCCAGCAGAAAAAACGGCACGTCGCTGCCGAGTTGCTGCCCCATTTCGCACAAAGTCGCGAGGTCCGGCCGGCGGCCCGCCAGCACCGGCAGCGCCAGCAGCACCGCGGCCGCATCCGACGAACCTCCGCCCAACCCCGCTCCCATGGGAATCCGCTTGACCAGCCGAATCTCCACCCGCCCGGCCACGCGCAGTGTCTCCATGACCAGCCTGGCCGCGCGCTCCGCCAGGTTGCCGGGCAGGCCCAAGGGGTCGTCGAGGTCGATCGAGGTCTTCCTGCCGGGCGTGAAGGAGATGTCGAGCGTGTCGGCCAGCGAGATCGTCTGGAAGATGGTGCGCAGCTCGTGATACCCGTCCGCGCGCTTGGCCAGCACTCGCAGGTCCAGGTTGATCTTGGCCAGTGCGCGCACTTGCGCACCGCGCGCCTGGCGGGCAGCGCCGCTCATTTGTCGTACTGCAGCAGCGAAAAGACCTCGTCGCCGGCCAGCTTCCGGCGCCCGTTCAGAAAGGTCAGTTCCACCACGAACCCGAGGCCCGCCACCGTGCCGCCCACCTCGCGCACCATGCGCGCCGCCGCCGCCGCTGTGCCGCCGGTCGCCAGCAGGTCGTCCACGATGAGCACGCGCGCGCCGCTGCCCACTGCGTCCTTGTGCATCTCGAGACGGTCCGTGCCATATTCCAGGTCGTAGGTGACGCTCACGCGTTCGGCCGGGAGTTTGTTCGGCTTGCGCACCGGAACGAAGCCCGCTCCCAACGCATAGGCCAGCGCCGGGGCGAAGATGAAGCCGCGCGCTTCGATCCCCAACACCACGTCGACCTGCGTTTCGCGGTAGTGCTCCTTGAGCCCGTCGATGACGGCGCGCAGGCCGCACCGGTCCTTGAGCAGAGTGGTGATGTCATAGAAGAGGATCCCGGGCTTGGGAAAGCCGGGCACCTCGCGGATCAGTTTCTTCAGGTCTTCCATCGCGCCTCGATACGGAATTGTACCGCAGTCGTCGAGACCCCTTCCGTGCAGTTTCAGAAGTTCAACAGAAACCGCGCTCTTGACGCGGAGGCGCGGAGCACGCGGAGGAAGACGCGGAGAAAACCACGAAAAAGTCAAAGCCTGAGAAAACGGAGGAAGCGGAGCTCTGAGAGCACCGCGCTCAGGTTTGGGAGGATTCGGCCAATTCCCGGTAGGAATTCGGCTCGGTTCGTGACCGGTCGTGGCTCTGAAACGGAGCCGCGCGTCAGCGGGCGGACCGGCGATCCGCTAAGGGTTCCGGCTCGTCCGGGCTATCGAGTGGTATCCGCAGATTGCGCGAATCCTTCCGGCTCTAGCGCGTTCTCTCTCCGCTTCCTCTGTTTTTCTCAGGTTTTGACTTTCTCTTGGTCTTCTCCGCGTCTTCCTCCGCGTCCTCTGCGCCTCCGCGTCAAGGACACAGTCTCCTACGGCGCGTCCGGCCCCTGTGGTATGTTTGGGCTGGAACCTGGCCGTGCGACTGTATCCAGCTCTTGCGCTTCTTCTGGCGGTGTGTCTCTCCGCCCGCGCGCAGCCTTACACCGGCTGGAGCCTGGCCAGGACCGCGCACTTCGAAGTGTACTCGCAGGCCGGCGCCCCCACGGCTCGCTCGACCGTGCTGTGGCTGGAACAACTGCGCGCGCTGTTCGTCCAACAGACCGGCCTGACGCCCGGCAACGCCGCGCCCGTGCGCGTCATCGCCTTCCGCTCCGACAACGACTACCAGCCCTATCGCCTGCGAGTCGCCTCCGACGCTTACTGCGTGGGCGGCGAGGTGCGCGACTACATCGTGATGCCTTCGGCCGGTGTGGAGGAATTCCGAGTGGCCGCGCATGAGTACGCCCACTCGCTGCTGCACTCGAGCCGCCTCCACTTTCCGCCGTGGCTGAGCGAGGGGCTGGCGGAGTTCTTTTCCACCGTGCGCATCGGGGAGCGCGGCAGCAGCATCGGCGGCGACTTGCCGGCGCGCTCGCAAACCTTGCGCCGAATGCCCTGGATGCCCCTCGCTCAATTGCTGGCAGTGACCGGCGAGGGCGCCCCGGTCTTCTACGCGCCCGTGTTCTATGCGCAGAGTTGGGCGCTCACCGGCATGTTGATGCTCTCGCCGGAGTATGCGCCGGGGTTTGCCCGGCTGGCCGCGGCGCTGGCGTCCGGGCAGCCGGGAGTGCAGGCGCTGCCGGCCGTCTACGGGCGCCCGCTGGAGGCCATGGGGCGGGATCTGCTGGCCTGGAGCGGCGGGCGCCGGTTCCGCGCCATTCCCCTTCCCGGAATAGCAGCGGGTGCCGTGCGCGTGGAAGTCTCCCCGGTCTCGGAGTTCCAGTCCCGGTCCCTGATGGCGGAGCTGCTGGCCGCGATCGGCGAATGGGATCGGGCCGAAACTCAGTATCGCGATCTCGCGCGCGAGGCGCCGTTCGATGCGGGACCGCCGGCGGCCCTGGGAACCATCGCGCTCCAGCGGGGCGACCGCGACGGCGCGCGCCGGGAATGGAAGCGGGCCCTCGACCTGGGTGTCACCGATGCGGCCCTGTGCTACCGGTATGCCACCCTGGCGTCCTTGACGGGACTGCCGGCGGACGATGTGCGGCCCGCCTACCAACGGGCCATCGAGCTGCAGCCGGATTATGACGATGCCCGGTACTCGCTGGCGTTGCTCGAAAAGAACGCCGAAGAGTACGAGGCCGCCCTGGCGCAGTTGCGCGCCATGCGGAATGTGAGTCCCGCGCGGCTCTATCATTATTGGTTCGCGATGGCCGATGCGCTCACCCTCCTGGGCCGCCGCGAAGAGGCGGTGAGTGCGGCCAGGAAGGCGGCGGAGCACGCCGCGTCGCCCGAGGAGCGCGCGCGTGCGAGCACCCTGGCTTACATGGCGCAGACCGACCTGGGTGTCCGGTTCGTGCGCGATGCCAGCGGGCGGAATCGGTTGGTGACCACCCGCGTGCCGCACGACACGGTGGATTGGAATCCCTTTATCGAGCCCGGCGACGATGTGCGAAAGGTGCAGGGGACCCTGCGCGAGATCGACTGCGGCAGCGCGGTGACGCGCCTCATGGTCGAGACGGCGGGCGGGCCGGTGACGCTCGCGATTCCGGATCTGTCGCATCTGCAGGCGCGCAATGCGCCCGCCGAGTTCACGTGCGGCCCGCAGGAGGGGAGCGCCGTGACGGTGGTATACGCGGCGGGGAAGGTCGAGAGCACCAAGTCGGACGGCGTGCTGCGGGGGATCGAGTTCCGGTAGGGCGGGAGCTTCACCGTGATCCCAGGATCTTTATAATGGAGCTACGAACCGATGCCCACGATTCTCTATGTGCAGGGCTGGCGGTTCCATTTCTACTCGAACCAGGGCAATGAGCCGATGCACGTGCATGCGGTGAAGGGAGACGCGGAGTGCAAGTATTGGCTGTATCCGGACCGCTTCGATATCGAGGAGGAGTTTGAGTACAACTGCACGCCGCACTTGCGGCGCGAGGTGCGTCAGATCGTTTTTTCAGCATTTCGAATCGGATCGTTGCTGCCTGGTGGGAGCATTTCGGAGGAGATCGTGCAGAGTAAGACCAAGCCGGTTTTGGCCAAGGCCATTGAGGCCACGCCCGAGGCGCTCGTTGTGATCCTGGAAAGCGGGCCTGTGTCGATTCCATGGGAAAAGTGTTCCGAGCGGCTGGCCCGCGCATCCCTGATAGAACGAAGTCGAGCGGTACTCTCGCCTTCCGGCTATGGGATCCAGCCGAAGTCCATAGCCCGAACACCAAACCGGAGAGCCCGCGACCGGATCGCACGCATCCGGGGTAATTCGTCCAGCGGGGCCTATTTTAGCGCCTATGCCCCTAACCCCTAACCCCCAATTCGGGCACCTCTACCCACCGCCGCGCGCGCCAAGACTCCAACCCCTTCTCCGCGAGCTGAACTCCCTTCGCGCCTTCCATCAACCCCCATCGAAATGGCTCGTCCTTCACCACGTGCCGCAGGAACAGCTCCCACTGCCGCTTGAACGCGTTGTCGAAAGTGTCCTGCTCCGGCACCTTCTGCCAGCCATCGAAATAGTTCAACGGGCTCTCGATATCCGGGTTCCACACCGGACGCGGCGTCCCCCCATAGTGCTGCATCCAGCAGTGCCGCAGCCCCGCCACCGCACTCCCCTTCGTGCCATCTACCTGGATCGTCAGCAGATCGTCCCGCCGCACCCGCACGCACCACGACGAATTGAAATGCGCGACGATCCCGCCCTCCAGCTCGAACGTGGCGTATGCCGAGTCGTCGGCCGTGCAATGGTATGGCTTGCCGCTCTCGTCGCGCCGCTCCGGAATATGCGTCGCGCCGGTGCACGATACCGCCCGCACCGCGCCGAACAGATTGTCCAGCACATAACGCCAATGGCACAGCATGTCGATGATGATGCCGCCGCCGTCTTCCTTCCGGTAGTTCCACGAAGGCCGCTGCGCCGGCACCGTGTCGCCCTCGAAAACCCAGTATCCGAATTCGCCGCGCACCGAAAGAATCCGCCCGAAGAACCCCAGGTCTCTCAGCGTCTGGAGCTTCAGCAGTCCCGGCAGCCACAGCTTGTCCTGCACCACCCCGTGCTTCACCCCCGCCTTCTTCGCCAGCCGGTCGAGATCGAGCGCCGTCTCCAGGTCGCTGGCCACGGGCTTCTCGCAGTAGACGTGCTTTCCCGCGGCGATGGCCTGCCGCACGGCCGCCGCCCGCCGATCCGTGGTCTGCGCGTCGAAGTAGATGGAATAGTCGGGGCTGGCCAGCGCGTGGCCGAGATCCGTGGTCCACGGCAAACCGTCGAACTCCGCCGAGATCGCTTCCAGCTTCGCGCGATTGCGCCCCACCAATAGAGGCCGCGGCATGATCGTCTCGTTGTCGCTCAGCTTGACTCCGCCCTCCTGCATGATGGCGTAGAGCGACCGCCGCAGGTGCTGATTCAGCCCCATGCGCCCGGTGACCCCGTTCATGATGACGCCGACGGTATGCGTGGTCATTTCGTCTCCGCAGGTTTCTCCGTACATTGCGCAGATGCGCCCTCCGGCAGCGGCGGAGCTTCCACTCCGGCCCGCGGCAGCGTGCCATCCAGTTCCTGGCGCCAGTGCGCCACGTCTCCCGCCGGCCCGTAGCAGTAAATCATGCGCATCGGCGTGTCCCCGGTATTGGTCAACTGGTGAAACACGCGGTGCGGAATGTAGACCGCCTGTCCCGTGCGCACCGCCATCCGCTCTTCGCCCAGGCACATTTCGCCCGAGCCTTCCACAATGAAGTAGATCTCCTCCTGCTCCTGGTTGTGCCACGGCACCTGCCCGCCGTTCGGCTCCAGCGTGACGTGGCCCATCGAGAAGTTGGCCGCCTGGATAGGGCTCGCGCCGCCCACCAGGTTCTGCGTCCGGCGCCGCGCCGGGTAACTCCGCCCGGCAATCTGCGAAAGGTCAGCGATGATCATGTT
>Ga0209415_10012038_pt1 | contig 14474 bp, 9 predicted proteins | sample PeaSoiSIISIP2007_FD_187696 | JGI IMG/M metagenome (GOLD analysis project Ga0209415, IMG submission 187696) | Peat soil microbial communities from Weissenstadt, Germany - SII-SIP-2007 (SPAdes) (version 2) | ecosystem: Environmental > Terrestrial > Soil > Wetlands > Peat | place: Germany...
TCGAAGGCGATCTTCGTGTTGTCGTAGAAGGCCATGATACGCACCCACTCGCCCTCGCCGTGCGGGGTGTGGGGCATGGTCACGATGTACTCGTTGCCCAGCGCCTGGATCGGGAACATCGACGACTCGAGGTGGTCGCAGGCCTTCTTGTCTTGCGGGATGAAGGTGCAGCCGTGGCCGCCGTAGGTGATGACGGGCTGGTCGGCCTCGATGATCGAGCCGGAGATGTCCTGGCTGTACACCGGGTTGCGGATGTCGCCGGTGTCCGAGAACATCTCGAGCACGTCGCCCGCGTTGGCCAGGGTGTACGTGTAGCTGTCCCCGCGGGACATGTACTGCGGGCCCGTGCCCGGCACGCCCTGCACGCGTCCCGAGGGGAAGACGGTCACGTGCGTGTTCTTCGCGGTGGCGACCACGGCCATGAAGCCCGGGGTCGCGCCAAACGAGGGCCACGCCAGGATGCCGTAGTCCCCGGTGGCGACGTTCGTGGGCAGCAGCAGCGACGCGTCGTTCGAGTACGAGAAGCAGTGTGCCCCCGCCCCGCCGTCCCCCTCGCCGGGGCACGTCCCGCCGTCGGGCGTCACGGTTCCGGCATCGATCTCGTACTCGAGGGCGCTGAACTGGTAGACGCTCACCGGCGCCGACGTGGTCAGGTGGTAGCCGCCGCCCGGCACGATGCGGCTCGGGCCGGGATCGCCGACGACGGTGTTCTGGTCGAACGTCGGTCCCTTGAGCTCCGGAACCCACGGCAGGGTGATCGCCTGCACCTGTCCCGCCGGGATGCTCACGGTCTTCTGCGCGGTCAGCGCGCCGCCGGTGACGGTGACGGTCACGGCCGTGGTCTGCGGGTTGGACACCGCAACCGCGAAGTCGAACATCGGCCATACGGGGTTGAGGGTGACCGTCGGCCAGTAGTCGCAGCCGATGTAGCTGTTGCGGCTGACCGAGTCGGCGCACGTCGTGGGGATCGGCCCCTGGGTCCCCATCATCGATCCGTCACCACAGACGATGCAGGTGCTGCTCTCGGTCGAGCCGTCGCCGCCACCGCCGCCGTCACCCGTGGTGACGTCAGCTCCGGCGTCCATGTTGCCCTGCCCCGCGTCCGCCGAGAACCCAGAGGGGTTGCTCGAGCCGCAGGCCTGCATCGCCGTCACGGCGAGGCCCCCGGCCACCATCATTCCCAAGCCAATGCGTGCGCGAATCATGGCCATATCCTTCGTTCAGCGGCCCGTCACGGGGCTCCCGATCGTCGCGGAGTGCCACCGGAAGTGGTCGAGGATGACCGACGAATCCAGGATTCCGTCGTTCTCGTCGAACACGATCCAGCTGAGGACGAACGTCTCGCCAGGGTTGACCGGCGACGTGGTGGTCAGCCAGTCGGTTCCACCGCTGCCGTGGTTCAGGTTGCACTGCACGCCGAACGCATCGACGCCCAGCGGCTTCTCGTAGAAGGTCCCGTTCAGCCTCGCGAGGCCGTTCGGGCACATCGCGTTGAAGTTCGACCCGGGCACGCAGTCGTTGCACGGAGCGCAGTCCTGGAAGAACAAGTTGTTGACGTTGATGCGATGGCCGTTGGCGTCGTACGCGATCTCGTAGCCGCCGGGGTACATTGCCTGGAACTGCTGCGACCACTGGATGGCCAGGAAGGTGTCGTTGAACCCCTGGCACACGTAGAACGGGAACTCCTCGCTGAAGAAGGCGAAGTCGAAAGAGTACGACCCCGCGTTGATCGGCGCCTTGAGGGTCATCCGCACCTCGGTGTAGTCGTGCACCGAGACGGTCGCCTCGTTGACGCCGGTGCCGCACGGGTTCGTGTTCTGCGCGGCGGGCAGCGCCCAGGCGTTGGAGAAGGTCGTGTTGAAGTCGGTGCCGGGACAGGTCTCGTAGGTCGAGGCGCCGTTGTCCGCCTCGTCCCACGCGTCTCCGCTAGAGAGGAACGCCATGTACGGGTTGGCAGCTGCCGGCGCGCCGACGGGGTTGGCCGGAAGGATCTTGGGCACGAACGAGCCCATGTGCGCGGTCACCCGCTGGGCGCTCATCGGTGAGGGGCCGTACCAGATGGCCGACTTCAGACGCTGGCAGCCCGCGTGGGCGTTCGCGCCTGTGACGGCAGGGTTGTCGCAGATGTTGGCCGCGTTCGCGTGGTCGGCGGGCTGGTGGTCGAAGCCCGCCGTCAGCTGCGACTCGCACGTGACGACGTTGTCGACGTGCCCATCGCAGTCGTTGTCCACGTGGTCGGTCCCGACCGGGTCGTTCGGGTCGTTGGTGTCGAAGGCGCACGGGTTGACCTGCGAGTCGTGGTCGTTGCAGTCGCCGTCGCAGACTGTCCACCCGTCGCCGTCGTCGTCTGGACAGCTCGACGAGTCGGCCGACCAGCCATCCGGATGCGAGAAGCCGTCGAACGCGAACGTCGCATCGCCACCTCCGCCGCTGCCACTGCCACTGCCCGATCCGTCCGCCATGCTCGAGTCCTGGCCGGTCGTCGAGTCCTGGCCGCCGCTGCTCGAGTCCTGACCTCCGGCCGAGTCCCTCGAGCCATCGGGCCCGCTGCCGTCCGCTGAAGTTCCGGAGTCGTCGCCGCTCCCCGTGCCGGAGCCTCCGCCGCTGCCTCCGCCACACGCGCCGAGCGCCGCGGTCACAGCCAGCGCCGCGAAGGACAGAGAGGGCCATCGCCTCAGATGCAAGGATCGAAGCATCGTCCTCCAAGCGTAACAGTGCCGTGCGGACGGAAAAGGACGATTCTCACGGTCGAGCAGTCCTACCTCCTCGCACCCATTCGGGCATACGAGGCCCACCTCCTATGCTACTGACACGCGCACCCCGTGCCCGAGCCCCTCGTCGTCGCCTCGAACGTCCAGAAGTCGTTCCGCCACATGGGACGAACGCTCGACGTCCTGCGGGGGGTCGACCTCGAGATCAAGGACCGCGAGATGATCGGGATCGTCGGCCCCTCGGGCGCCGGCAAGTCGACCCTCCTGCACTGCATCGGCACGCTCGACATCCCCACCCGCGGCTCCATTCGCCTGGCAGGCGAGGAGGTCATGGCCCTGAGCGGGACCCGACTGGCAGAGCTACGCAACCGCACGATTGGGTTCGTCTTTCAGTTCCACCACCTGCTGCCCGAGTTCAACGCCCTCGAGAACGTCATGATGCCTGGCCTCGTCCAGGGGCTGCCCAAGCGCGAGGTCGAGACGATGGCCAGGGCGCTGCTCGAAGAGGTGGGCCTCAAGGATCGGACGTCCCACCGCCCGGGCGAGCTCTCGGGAGGCGAGCAGCAGAGGGTGGCGCTCGCCAGGGCCCTGCTGCTCGAGCCGAAGCTGCTGCTCGCCGACGAGCCCACCGGCAACCTCGACTCGGCGACCAGCGCGCAGATCCACGACCTGTTCTTCGCCATCAACAAGCAGCGAGGAACGACCATCGTGGTCGTCACCCACAACCCGGCCCTGGCGGCGAGCATGCCTCGCGTGGTCACGCTGCGTGACGGCCGCGTCGAGAAGGACGAACGCCGCGACGTCGACTACCGCACGCCGACGCGCGAGGTCACAGGCTCGGCGGGCAGCTAAGACCAGGAGCTACCAGCGGACCACCACCGTGGGCGGGGTGATGTGCACCTCGCACTGGTCGATCACGAGCTGTACGGTGAGCACGTCCGACCCGTGCTCGGTGGTCGATGCGACCTGGACGCGTGGGACGATCTGCTCGCTACGCAGCGCCCGGGCGACGTCGGACGGACACGAGAGGCGGACGTCGACCTCGGCCGGCTGTGCCTTGGCGTTCGTGTGACCCACGACGGCCAGCGGGACCCGCGTGAACGGTCGCTCGACCACCTCGCGCCCGATCTCGACGGTTGCGCTCACGCTCTGCACGTCGAGCTCCACGCGCTCGGGCGGGTGGTCGATCGCCAGCGCCCGCGTGTACTTGCCCTCGGTCAGCCCTGTCACGTCGAATGCGTCGGCCCGGGCGCGCTGGACGACGACGACGCGGCTCTTGGGCCCGCGCGCTCGCACCGTGGCCGGGTCCGACCCGGGGGCGCCTTTGACCACGTAGCCCGGAGCGGGCGTGCCGACGACGCCCACCTGGATCGGCACGTCCCGGACGACCACGTCCTCCCACGCGAGATCGATCGCCGGCGGGTCGATCTGCTCCACCTTGAGCCCCGGAGGCACCGGGATCATCGGCGGGTCGAACAGCACGCGCGTGTCGGTCCCGCTGCGCAGGTCGAGCTGCACGCTCCCGAGATCGTCTGCGTTCAGGTCGTCCAGCGTGGACTTGGGCCCGCGCACCGTCACGTTGATCTTCTCGGGGATCGTCGTCATGAGCACGCGGTTGGGCGTGCCGGGGAGCAGCGCGACGATGTTGAGCCGGAGCGATCGCTGCGCCTCCTGCGATCCGTGGACCACCGAGTAGAGCAGCAGGGCGAACGCGAGCGACAGGAGCTTGAGGTTGAGGTTCTCCGTCACGAGGGAGCGGAGCTGCTGGCCCAGTCCCACGGCTCAGCCCTCCTCTTCCGGGCCATTCGCCGGCTCTGCGGGGACGGGCGCGGCCATGGGAGTCTCGATGGGCCTCGCCGGGGCCATCGGTCGCGCGGGCGGCGGCTCCTTGTCGCTCTTGGGGGCCGGCTCGCCGCGTGGCGGCGGAGAAGCATGCGACCCCGTGCCCTCCCCGAGGCCCGGTGCGCGCCCGGCGGAGGACGGCGGCGTGCCCTCGGGCACCGTGGATACGCGGAAGCTCCCCGTTCCCGTCTGGGTGACCGTGCCCCCGCGCTTGCTCGCGGGCTTGCCCTGGCGGCCGCGCGCGCGCTGGCCGAAGAGGCCCAGCAGGGCCTGGCGCAGCGAAGCGCCGTCGAGGTTGGTCACGATGTTGCCGTTGAAGCAGAAGCTGATGCTGCCGCGCTCCTCGCTGACGACGACGACGACCGCGTCGGTCTCCTCGGTGATGCCGAGGGCCGCGCGGTGCCGGGAACCGAGCGACTTGTCGTGGACCTTCGTGTCGGGCATCGGGAAGAAGACGCCCGCCTTGGCCACGCGCAGGTTGCGGATGACCACGGCCCCGTCATGCAGCTTGTTGAGACTCTCGGGCAGGAAGAGGGCGACCAGCAGGTCGCGCTGCACCGCGGCGTCGAGCGGCGTGCCCTGCCCCACCACGAACTCGTCCAGGTTGGCGTCCTGCTCGAAGGCGATGAGGGCGCCCACGCGGTGGCGAGCCAGCTCGGTCGCGGCCGCGACCACCTCGTCGATCGCCTTGGACTCTTGCTGGCGGGTGACCCCCGCGAAGAACGCCCGCGCGCCCACGCGCATGAGCCCGCGCCGGATGTCGTTCTGGAAGATGACCACCACGATGAGCGGCAGCGAGGCGAGCAGGGCGCTCAGCAGGTAGAAAAGCGTCGTGAGGTTGCCCCACTTGGAGACGATGTAGACCAGGAACACGACCCCGAGGCCAATTCCCATCTGCATGGCCCGCGTCCCGCGCAGCACGAGCAGGGCGCGGTAGACGACGTAGGTGACGACCAGGATGTCGAAGATGTCGGTGAGCACCGACATGAGCGCCCTGCGGGCGAACAAGTGAAGGAAGCCCTCGAGCATGGTCTAGGGCTCCTTGCCGAGGGCTACCGACAGATCGATGGCCTGCCGCGTGGCGCGCACGTCGTGCACGCGGACGATGGCCGCGCCCGCCGAGGCTGCATGCACCGCCGCCATGATGGACGCTCCGATGCGCTCGCCGGGCGGTGCGTCGCGGTCGACCACGGCGAGGAACGACTTGCGGCTGGCGCCGATGGCGACGGGCACGCCCGCCCGCTGGACCAGCTCGCCGGTGCGCCGGAGCAGCTCGAGGCTGTGGCGGGCGTTCTTGGCGAAACCCAGGCCCGGGTCCATCACGAGGGCCTCCCGCGAGAGCCCCTGGGCCACGGCCCGCCCCGCGGCGACCTCCCACTCGGCCAGGACGTCGGCGACGACGTCCCCGTAGGCGGCGTCGGGGTACTGGCTGAACCCGGCCATGCGCTCCTGCGTTCCTCGCGCATGCATGAGCACCAGGGCCGCACCACTGCCCGCAACCACCCGGGCCAGCCGATCGTCACGCAGGCACGACACGTCGTTGATCGCGCAGGCCCCGGCGTCGAGGCACGCGGCGGCGACCTCCTCGCTCGCAGTGTCGACCGAGACGCAGGCCCCGCGATCCACGGCGGCCTTCACCACGTCGAGCACGCGGGCCAGCTGCTCGCGGGCGGACACCGGGCGCGCGCCCGGACGCGTCGACTCGCCGCCGATGTCCACGACGTCGGCCCCCTCTGCCAGCAGCTCGTCGACCCGCGCGATGGCCGCCTCCGTGCCCAGGTAACGCCCGCCGTCGCTGAACGAGTCCGGCGTGACGTTGCAGACGCCCATCAGCGCGGGGACCCCTCGTGCCCCCGCACCCGCCAGCATCTGGTGCCATGCCTCGAGACGGCGCCCCATCGACTGCGAGCCTTTCCTTCTTCCTCAAGGGCTAGCAACGGAGGGCCAACCGAGCAACGCGAAAACGTGGCAAGGTCGCTTCATGCGCGAGCAGTCGTTCATGAAGAGCCTGTTCTTCGGCGTCATCGACGAGAGCCTCATCTACCCGTGGCCCCAGCCCTCGCACGCCGAGGTGGACGCCATCCACTCACTGCTCGAGAGCGTGCGCCGGTACTTCCAGCTCCGGGTCGACTCGGCCACGATCGACCGCGACCAGCGCATCCCGGACGAGGTGCTCGCCGGGCTCAAGGACCTGGGGCTGTTCGGGATGACCGCGCCCCGCGAGCACGGGGGCGCCGGCTTCTCGGCCACCGCATACGCGCGGGTCATGCAGGAGCTCGGGGGGCTCGACTCGAGCGTGTGCGTCACCCTCGGGGCCCACCAGTCGATCGGGATGAAGGCGCTCCTGCTGTTCGGGTCGCCCGAGCTGCAGGCGCGCTACCTGCCGCGCCTGGCGACCGGGGAGATGGTCGCCGCCTTCGCCCTGACCGAACCCGGGGCGGGCAGCGACGCGGCTGCGATCACGACGCGGGCCGAGCCGCGGGGCGATGGCTACGTGCTCAACGGGTCCAAGATCTGGATCACCAACGGGGGCTTGGCCGACCTGTTCACCGTCTTCGCCCGGACCTCGGCGGCCGAAGAGGGGGTCAAGCCCAAGATCACCGCGTTCCTCGTCGAGCGCGGCTGGGGGGTGAAGAGCGGGCCGAACGAGCACAAGCTGGGCATCCGGGGCAGCTCGACGACCGAGGTTTTCTTCGACAACGTGCCGGTCCCGGCGAGCCACGTGCTGGGCGAGCCCGGGCGGGGCTTCAAGGTGGCCATGGAGGTGCTCAACAGCGGCCGCCTCGGCCTCGCCGCCGGTGCCATCGGCCTGTGCGAGCGGGTCATCAAGATGGCCGTCGAGCGGTGCAACGAGCGGCGCGCGTTCGGGCGTCCCATCGGCGAGTTCGGCCTGGTGAAGGACAAGGTCGCCACGATGATGGCCGACACCTGGGCCCTCGAGTGCATGACGTACCTGACCACCGGGATGGTCGACGCCGGCGTGGACGACTTCTCGGTCGAGAGCGCCATCTGCAAGGTCTACGGCAGCGAGACCTGCTGGCGGGTGGTCAACGAGGCGCTGCAGATCGCCGCCGGGATCGGGTACATGGCCGACTACCCGTACGAGCGGCTGCTGCGAGACGCGCGCGTCAACCTCATCTTCGAGGGGACCAACGAGATCCTGCGCGCATTCATCGCCCTTTCCGGGATGCAGGGTCCGGGGCGCGCGCTGGTCGACGTCGCCCGCGCCATGCGCGAGCCGATCAAGGGCTTCGGGCTGCTGAGCGACTTCGCGATCCGGCGGGCGCGCACGGCGCTCGGGCGCGAGCGGTTGACCCGGCACCACCCTCTCTTGAACCGCGAGGCGGTGGTCTTCGAGGAGTACGTCCAGGAGCTCGCCGGGGGCGCCGACAAGGTGCTGCGCAAGCACGGGCGCGACATCGCCGAGATGCAGTACACGCAGAAGCGATCGGCCGACATCGCGATCGATCTCTATGCGATCGCAGCGTGCCTTTCGCGCACGACCCGCGCGATCGAGAAGCGGGGGGAAGAAGGCGCGCGGCGGGAGATCGACCTCACCAGCGTGTTCGTGTCGGCAGCAGAGCGCCGGATGGCGGCGGTGGTGAGGGAGGTCGACCGCAACGACGACGAGCTGCGCAAGGCGGTGGCCAGCAAGACCTACGTCGATGGGGGATACCCGTTCGACGTCCTGTGAGGCGGTTCACGAGGGCGGGGTCGCCCACATCTCGCTCGAGCCGCCGTATCCTCCGACTCGCGCCCGCGCCGCCTCGAGCCTGACGCGCCCCAGGGCGCGCTCGATCGCCGCGGTGTCGGGATCGCCCGGCGCGAGGCGGGCCGTTCCCTTCGGGGTCCAGCGCACCAGCACGTCCGCGACGACGGGGGAGGGCGCACCCGGCGGCGTCTCGAGAGCCGGCGAGTGGGCGATGGGCGCGAACTGCTCTCCGCTCTTCCAGCCGATGGCCGCTCGAACCACGCACCCCGACGGCAGGTCGCGGGCGAACCAGTCGCCCAGCGACGCTTCGACCGCGACGTCGCGCGTGGTGGACCTGGGACCGTCCCACGTGGGCTCGACCGCGACGATCCGCAGACAGAGGGCGCCGGGCGCACCGCCGGGCTGGCGCGCGCGCAGGTGGTCCAGCGTGGAGGCCCGCGCTTCCCAGTAGACGTACAGGGTGGTGGGGTCGACCGGGATCGCGACGCACTCGTCGACGTCGTACCGGGTGGGCAGGGGCGTGTCGTCGAGCATTCCGAAGGGCTCGCGGGGAGCCTCGTCGACGGCGGCGGTCGCCTGCGCAGGCGCGGACGACCCCGCGGCCTCGGCCGCCTCGTCCGGTTCGGGGGGCAGCCTTGGCGCGGGCACGGGGTAGCTGCCGTCCTTCAGCTGCGCGAGCAGCGACTGCGCGGCCGAGTGGTCCGGCTCGCGGGCGAGCACGCTCGCCAGCGTCTCGATGGCCCGGTCGCGATGACCCTGGGTCGCGTAGATCTCGGCCAGGGTCACGGTGGGCAGCGCGGCAGGGGCGCCACGCCTGGGAGGAAGGGGAACACCGAGGGCGCGGATGCGCTCGGCCGCGTCGGGCAGGTTCAGCCCCTGCTCGACCACGCGCGCCAGCAGGTCGCGGGCGACGCCGAAGAGCCCCCGCGCCTTGCGCTTGCTCGCCTCGTCCCCGGCGCTCCGCAGCAGGAGCTCGTCGACGAGCTCGGGGCGCGTGAGGATGCGCGCGCGCGTGACCCCCGCGTCCTCGGCGCGCGCGATGAGGGCGTCGCGGTCCAGCTGCTCGAGCTGAGAACGGGTCATGGGGACTAGCCTACGCCAGCTTCGCGGCAGCGAGCGCGCAGTCGAGCCCGATCTGCTTCTTGAGCTCTTCGAGGCCGGCGAAGCGCTTCTCCTCTCGAAGTCGCGCGACGAGGCGCAGCCGCAGTTTCGCTCCGTAGAGATCTCCCGAGAAGCCGAGGAGGAACGTCTCCACGGTCCGGTGGCCTGTTTGACCTGCGACCGTCGGGCGCACCCCGATGTTGGTGACACCGCCCCCGAGGGGCCTTGCGGCAGCCCCGTCGCGGATCTCCTCGACACGGACGGCGTAGACGCCGTCGGGAGGGAGCATTTCGGCGACGGGTTCGAGGTTCGCGGTGGGAAAGCCGATGGTGCGCCCCCGCTGATCGCCGCGAGCGACGGTGCCCGACAGCTCGTGCGGGCGGCCGAGCACGCGCGCGGCTTCGTCGAGATCTCCCGCGGCGATGGCCTCGCGCGCTCGGGTGCTCGAGTAGGGCCCGTGGGCGTCGCTCGCGATGGCGTGGACGCGCACCTCGAAGCCGAGCTCCTCCCCCAGCTTGCGCAGCAGGTTCAGGTCGCCGGCACGCTTCGCCCCGAAGCGGAAGTTCTGGCCGACCACCACGACGCGCGCCCGCAGAGACGCTGACACGAGATCCCGGGCGAACCTCTCCGGGGACCAGGACGCGAACGCGGCGTCGAAGGTACGGACCCACATCCGCTCGACCCCCAGGTCCCCGACCAGCTCCGCGCGACGCTCCAAGGTGGTCAATGCGGGCGGAGAGCCCGAGCCCACGATGGCGGCCGGGTGCGGATCGAAGGTGAGCACGCTCGTCCCGAGAGACCGAGAGCTCGCCGACGCCACGGCCTCGCGCAGCACCGCGGCATGCCCCAGGTGCACGCCGTCGAAGTTGCCCACGACGAGCGACGACGGCGCGATGCCGGGAGGGGGTGTCGCGTCATCGATGCGATGTAGGGCGGCGGCGCGCATTCGGACAGCCCGTGGTTAGCACGGGGCATGGCGTCGCCCGGAGGGGGGTCCGGCGGGATCGACGAACCGACAGGCTAGTCGGAGGGGTCTCCGGGTCCATTGGAGGGGCCTCCCGCCGGACCGTGCGTACTTCCAGATCGGTCGGAGAACCATCGCGGTCCCCAGAAGTGCTCTCCAGATTGTCGATGCAGTCGTTACTGAGTCGGCAGACAGATCGGCGGAACCGGAGCCACGGCGCCGCCCTTCACGCAGTGGGTCTTGTCGGTGGTCGCGACGATCTCCACCACGGCGCGCACGCCTTGCGATCGGATGACCGGGCGCTGCTGGATCGTGCAAGTGAGCTTCGTCCAGTCAGTGCCGCCCTCGCCCGTCGCATCGCCCGTGCAGGCACCCGCCTCGTTGGGCACGGTCCACGCCTGGCCGTCCGGGTACACGAGGTTGATCGCATAGCGACCGGTGGGCAAGCATCCCTCGACGGCGGGGGGAGTGCCCGTGCCCGGCTTCCACCCCGGCGGAGCCTCGACGAGCGGCGTCGCCTGGAAGCGCGACGGATCGTTGTTGGTCAGCAGGTCGAGCGGAACCACCGGGGTTTTCTGCTTGGGCGTCGGCATTCCCGAGAAGTTGAAGTCGGCGGACTCGCTCGTCAGGTACGGCGTCACGATGTTGCCGTGCTTGTTCGAGTTGTTGTTGTCGAACAGGGTGTTGAAGCAGATCGCCGCAGGCCTGACCATCACAGTCACATGGTCTTGCTGGGAGATGATCGGATTGCCCTTCGAGTCGAGGTAAGCCCCCAGCGCGACAGGGGACGTCGCCACGAGTCCCCCTCCGACGGGGCTGGCGGTCTGAAAGAGCGAGTCGTTGTCGGTGTTCCCGCTCACGGCGATGCTGCTGGTCAGCGTGATCCCCTGCAGGATGACGACCGGGTGCGTCGCGTCTCCCTGGGCCGTCAGGCTCGCCGGATCGTTGGTGTGCCCGGGATCGTCCGAGAGCTTGCTCAGGACGACCAAGGGCCACATGAACGGTACCGGGAAGCCCTCGGGGATGTACTGCCCCTGCCAGAGCGGATTCCCCGTCTTGTCCGCCGTGAGAAACTCGCCGCGCCACACGTCGATGCTGCCTGTAGTGGCAGGCATGGTCGGCGCGAACGGGGCGATCTGCATGTTGAACGGCGGCGCGATGGCGACCGAGTTCTGGTTCGCCTTGGTCGGGCCCTGGCCCGCGCTCCACATGAGCCGCAGGTGCGGCAACCCCGAGTACTTGACGCCGGTGGCGCTGGTGCCGCCTTGCTCGAAGAGGTCCGCCCCCTTCTGCTGCGAGTCCACCGCACTCACCGGCGGGGCGAAGGTCTTGATGTCCTGCGGGATGGTGAGTATCGGCGCGTAGTTCGGGTCGCCGATGTCTACCGAGCCCGTGATGCCGGTGTTGCTTCCCGACGCGTGCGCCGTGTCCGAGCTCTGCGCGACCGACAGCTTGCCGCCAAGGAATGTCATCCCCTGCGCGAAGAAGTAGGGGCGCGTCGTGGTGAACACGTGGCCGAGGGTCACCTGCACGTTCTCGGCGACGTACCCGTCGGAGGGAAGATCGTAGAGCGGGATCGTGCCCGCCGGCGCGCCCGCCTCGACGGTGCGGGGGATCCCCACGTCGACCGGCACGTAGTCGCCCGTGTAGTTCGGGTTCTGGTTGATCGGCTGCAGCGCGGCGGGCACGTCGACCGCGCCGCCTCCCACGTCGCCCTTCTCGGGCAGCTCGCGGAACTTGAAGTTCGGCAGGAAGTTCCCCGTGTAGTCGTAGAACGACTGCAGCACGTACGAGGCGCCGGCGAGGGGCCCGACGGCGAACGAAGCGCTGGCCGAGACCTGCTCGGTGAAGCCGTGCTCCAGTGGGCAGTACGTCTTCGAGCCGCCCCATCGCGGCTCGTTCGCGAACAGGACGTCTCCCTCGACGACCGCGAAGTTGATGGCGGTGACGGCGAGCCCCGCCGGAGGCGGCGGGTTGCGTCGATCGAAGACCAGGACGAGCGCGTTGCCGACGATGTGGCCGTTGGCCGAGCAGGGGCGCGGCCCGAGGTAGGTCACCGTACCCGTGATCGCGCCGTTCGGCGGGATGACGCGCGACGTCGGATCGCCCAGGTTGTCGGTGACGATGTCGTTGGAGCAGGCGGCTGCCGCTGCCAGGGGGAGGAGCAAGAGCAGGGGGGTGCGCATGTCCGTTTGCCTCTAGAACTTGTAGGAGAAGAGAAGCATGCCGCGCCGGCCGTAGATCTGGCCGTACGGATGCTCGCGGTGCTCGTCGTCGAGGATGTTGAACATCACGCCCCGGACCTCCGCCTTGTCGCGGAAGAAGTGGTAGCCGATGCTCGCGCTGAGCAGCTCGTACTCGCTGATGTGGAACGACTGGTAGATGATCTGCTGCTTCTGCAGATCGACGACCTGCTCGGCCCAGTCGGTCGGCGTCTCGTAGTGGAGATCGAGCGAGCCATCGAGGCCGATCTTGGTACGGACCTGCATGCCCGTGTTGAACGAGAGGTCGGCGGTGCGGGCGTCGGCCGCCTGGAGCGACAGCTGGAAGGCGCTGCAGGCGCTGTTGTCCTGCTTGATGTTCATGAGCGTCGCGTTCGCGTAGAAGTCGAGACCATCCATCGGGAACACGCGGGCGCCGAGCTCGGCGCCGAGCACGTTGAACGTCTGGCACTGGTTCTCGAAGCCGCCGAGGAAGAGCGGGTACAGCCCGCTCGCGCGGTCGAACGTGGGGACGGCGGGGTTGTTGAGGTCACCCACCGTGACGGGCCGCACCGGCGGGATGTCGATGAGGTTGTTCACGTGGTTGTAGAACGCCGCCGTGTCGATCGTGACGTAGTCACTCTCCGAGTTCAGGTACCCGAGCTCCGCGGTGAACACCTGCTCGGGCTGCAGCTTGAATCCGGGCTGGTCGGGGCGGTTGCCCGCCGCGAGCTGCGCGCCGCCCGAGACGGGCAGCTGGATGGGGAAGCCGACGTAGGCCTCGAGGAAGTCCGGCGTACGGAACGCGGTGCCGACGATGCCGCGGATGGTCGACTGGTCGCTCGGGTGGACGAGGACCGAGAGGCGCGGCGACTGCACGACCTGCTGCAGGTACGGCACGTAGTCGGCGCGGTAGTCGCCGACGAGGGCGAAGCGCTTGCCGAACTTGACCTCGTCGTGAACGAAGAAGCCGGCGTGGTTCTCCGTCTTCACGCTGTCGAGATAGCTCCAGTCGACGTACTTGAAGCGGTAGTTCACGCCCAGGTGCAGGTCGTGATCGATGTTCGTGCCCGTCTCGAACTGGTCGATGTACTGCGCCTCGACGTCGAACACGTTCAGGTTGAACTGGGCGGGCAGGGTCGACTGCCCGACGCTCACCGCGTTGAGGGTGTTGGCGCCCTCGAGGCGATTCAAGAACGTGCGGAACTCGAAGTGCTTCGAGTGGAGGAACGCCGTCACGTCGGCGTTGTAGAAGTTGGGAATCACGACGTCGTTGATCGGCCCCACGCCGAGCACCTCGAAGCCGCCGTTGGTGTAGCCGCCCTGGATTCCGGCCGTGACGTCCTTGCCCAGCTGGCGCGTGACCGTCGCGTCGAGGTCGATCGTCTCCGCCGAGACGTTCTGGTTGCTCACGCCGAGGTTGAGGTCCTTGCGGCCGGGCGCGACCTCGCGGCTGAAGCGCGGCGCGTAGTCGTACCCGGCCGACAGGCGGTAGGCGGTCTCCTTGTCGCGCCCGCTCGACCATGCCCTGGCGTGGGTCGCGTTGTCGGTTCCGTAGCCGACCCGGAAGCCAGTGCCGCCCTCGCCGGGCGCCTTGGTGATGATGTTGATGACGCCGTTGAACGCGTCGGCGCCGTAGAGCGCCGAGCCGGGGCCGCGGACGACCTCGATTCGCTGGATGTCCTCGACGCCGATCGACAGCGTCGACCAGAGGGTCGCGCCGAGCAGGTCGACGTAGACGCTGCGGCCGTCGACCAGGACGAGGACCTTGTTCGACAGGCGCTGGTTGAAGCCGCGCAGCGACACCTCGGTCTGCGCTCCCGTGGTCTGCATGACGTCGACGCCAGCAAGGCGCTCGAGCAGGTCGGGGATGTCGACGATGCCGGAGAGGCGGATGTCCTGCTCGGTGATGATCGAGGTGGAGTTCGGCGCGTCGAGGGGGC
>Ga0209415_10012039_pt1 | contig 14474 bp, 13 predicted proteins | sample PeaSoiSIISIP2007_FD_187696 | JGI IMG/M metagenome (GOLD analysis project Ga0209415, IMG submission 187696) | Peat soil microbial communities from Weissenstadt, Germany - SII-SIP-2007 (SPAdes) (version 2) | ecosystem: Environmental > Terrestrial > Soil > Wetlands > Peat | place: Germany...
GTAGGCCAGGCTGCAGCCCACGCGCACCGTGAGGTCAAACTCGGGACGGGGGGCCGATGGCGCCATGATGCACCAATAGGGCACCATCATCGAGGCCGTGGCAAACGGTTTCCCCCGTTTGCCACGTCACGTCCTGCGGACTTGCAGTTGAGCCGCGCCGTGATGTGATTTCGGGCACCCCGAATGACCTCATCCAAGGACGTGTTCATAGGCTCCGACAGCGGCGCGACGACATCGAAGACCGGGGGCGTGTGGGCGGACGGCTCCATGGTGTCCATGAGGCTCCTGCAGAGCGCCACAAACACCAAGGAGGGGACCGCAGCCGTGATCAAGGGCTGGGTCCAGGGCGTCGAGGGCTTCCTCACCCAGAACAAGCTCACCTGGGACGATGTCCGGGGAGTCGGCCTCGCGATTCCCGGCCCGTATCAGCGCTACGGCGTCCTGGGGCGGGCCGCCAACCTTCCCGCCAGCTTTGACGGCTGGAACTTCCACGCGGACTACAGCCGCGCGCTCGCGCAGTCCGCGGGCCGCGCAATCCCCCTTGTGGTCGGAAACGACGGCAAGTTCGGCGGGGTCGCGGAGGCGAAGCTCGTGCGCGCCGGCAAGAAGGCGTCCGTGCTGCTGCTCGCGCCGGGCTCCGGGCTCGGTTGCGCGTACATCGACACAAACGGGCTTCCCCTGGACGGCGAGACGCTCGCGGGAATGGAGGCGGCGCACATGCCCGCTCCGCTGCACCTTCTGGGGATGACGAAGCCGTTCCTGTGCGGCTGCGGCAGGACGTGGGGATGCATCGAGACTTACACCACGCTCTCCGGGCTGCCCAACCTCCTCGAGGAATTCCTGAAGAGCCACCCCGGCCACGAGCTCGCGCGGTCGGCGCTCCCCACGAGGGAAAAGGCCCTGTCGCTTCGCGGGCTTGCGCAGAAGGAAGATCCCCTGGCGACGCAGATATTCGATTTTCAGGCCAGGGCCCTCGGACTGCACGCGGCCTCGCTTTGCCTGGCGCTCGATCCGGGGTTCGTCGTCGTCGGGGGAGGCCTCATGGATCACGAATCCACGACCCCCAAGTTCCGCGAGCGCTACATCAACATCCTGCGCGAGGCGGCGATGCCCTACCTCTGGCCCGCCCAGCGCGCGACCATAAAGTTCGCGCCCTCGGAGCTGGGCGAGCTTTCCCAGGCCATCGGAGCCGCGCTGGTCGCGCTCTACACGTCGAAGGCCGCCTGAGGGGACGCGCCCCCCCAAGGCACGCCTACGGGACGGCCCGCTTCGCGGCCGCGGGGCCCGGAATCCCGTATCCGAATTCCCCGAGGATCCTGCGCGCCGCGTCGCCGAGCAGGAACGCGACGTAGCGCGCGGCCCCGGGGTTGGCCGAGCCGTGGGCCGTGATCACCGCGACCTGCGTCAGCGGCTCGTAGAGGCTCGCGGGCACCTCGAGCCAGCGCCCCCTGCCCTTTAGCCTCGGGGAAACCACCGCGGAGAGCGCCACAAAACCGGCATCCGCATTGCCCGTCTCCACAAACTGGGTCGCCTGGGCGATGTTCTCGGCCGTCACCAGCTTCGGCCTTGCATCGGCCCAGAGCCCCAGCCTCTCGAGCGCCTGCCTTGCGGCGCGGCCGTACGGGGCGCTGGCGGTGTTCGCGATCGCGAGCGCGCGCACCTGCGGGCTGCGCACGGCAGCGCCGATGTCGGAGACGCCGAGCCCGGGCTTCACCGTCCAGAGCACGAGCCGTCCGACCGCAAAGGCGGTGAGGCTCTTGGGATCGGCGTGGCCCGACTCCACAAGCGCCTCAGGGAACTCGGGGTCCGCGGAGAGGAGCACATCGTAGGGCGCGCCGTTTCTTATCTGCGCGACGAGGCTGCCCGTGGCGCCGACCGCCACCGTCACGTCGATGCCGGGATTTGCCCCCTTGAACTCCGCATTCAGGGCCTCGAGCGCGTAGCTCAGGTTGGCCGCGGCGGCCACGCTCAGCGGCTCGGCGCCGCGCGCCGCGGCCGCCGCGCAGAGGGCCAGGCATACGCCGGCCGCGGAACAGCGGGCGCGCCTCACGGCTACGTCTTGTCGGGCGCTATGATCTTCAGCACCGAGCGCACCCGGTTGAGTTCGCCGTGGAGGTGGCTCATGATGAACGCGATCTCGATCGCGCGGGACGCAGGCACCTCGCCCTGGGGCTCGATCGACAGCCTCGTCTCGAGCGTCGAGAACCGGCGCCCGACCTCACGTAGGCCAAGGTCGAGCGCGTCGGCCTTGAGCCGTCCCGTGTCCACGGCCAGCTGCTGCCGGTCGGAGGAGCGCGCGCCCGCCTTCGCCTTGGTGAGCCAGCGCTCCATGTAGTCGAGCGTCACGCCGACCTTCGCCTTGTACGCCGGGACGTCGATCCCCAGCCGGCTGGCGGCCTCGTCGGGGCTCTCGATCTTCTTCTGGCCGGCGATCTCGGCCTTGATGATGTTCAGCTGCTCAACCACGCGGATCTTGTCGGGGGGCTTCACCATGTAGTGGCGGACGCCCAGCCGGGCGGCCCGCACGACCGTCGCGCTGTCCGTGGACACCGTGCAGATGATCACCCTCACGTAGCGGCACGCGGGCGTGGCCCTCACGCGCTCAAGCAGGTCGAGGCCCGAGATCGACGGGAGCATGAGGTCGAGGAACACCACGTCGAAAGGGTGCCGCGGGTCCGCCATCAGCTTGAGCGCGTCATCGCCGTCCGTGGCCGTCAGGATCTGGTGATTGCCCTCCATCTCGAGGATGCTCAGCAGCATCTCTCGCGACGTGGCTTCGTCTTCGACGATTAGGATGTTCACGGCGGGGCGGTTGGGCGGTTCCCCATATCGGGAAAAACACCCGGCGGTGTCAACCGTTGCGGTGCCTGGGACGGGGGATCACTTGACGGCGGCCCAGACCCGCTGGACGTCGTCGTGGTCCTCGAGCGCCTGCAGAAACTCGCCCACGCCGGCCATCGCCGCGCCGTCGAGCTCCGGGAAGGTCTTTGCGATGTAGCCGAGCTCGCTCGTGACGACCGACCACCCGTTCTGGGAAAGCCAGGTGGACACGGCGTGCACCGCCATCCGGTCGGTGATGAACCGGGCGCCCGCACGGCCCTCGGGTATGTCGTCGTTTTGGTCGTGGGTGAGCGCCTCGACGTCGTTGGCGCCCGCCTCAATGGCGGCCGCCTCGAGGTCGGACGCCGCGTCCGGGTGGTGCGCCTCGACGAGGCCCACGTGGTCGAAAAGGAACTTGTTGCTGCCGGTGGCCCCCAGCACCCCACCCTTGAAGAGGAACCGCATCTCCGCGGCGGTCCTCTGGTGATTGTCCGTGTAGGCCTCCACGATCAGCGGGATCTTGTGGGGGGCATAGCCCTCGAACACCACGTGCTCGAGAAGCAGCTTCTCGTCGCCGACGCCCGCTCCCTTCTTGATGGCGCGCTCGATGACGTCCCGCGTCACGCTCGCCTTGCGCGCCTTTTCAACGGCGGCAAAGAGCCTCGCATTTGCCGCCGGCTCGGCGCCGCCAAGCTTTGCGGCGACCGTGATCTCCTTGACCAGCTTCCCCACGACCTGACCCTTCTTCAGATTGACGATCGCGCGTTTCGCGTGGAGCCATTGACGTCCCATGGGACGGGTACGGCTAGCACCGCCCCCCCCTCCGGGCAATGGCAAAGAGCGCGGAGAGTCTCGCGCACGGCCCCAGTTGCCCCGGGGGGGGCGCCGGGGCCCGAGTCCCTCAGGGCACCCCAGCCCCGGGCCCGGCAGGCGACGGCGCGACCGTGATGACGACGGACTTGGAGGTCGGCGTGTTGCTCACCTCCGCCACGCTGTCGACCGGGACGAGCACGTTGGCCTCAGGGAAATAGGTCGCCGTGCACCGGCGCGGCAGCTGGTAGGGGGCCACCATGAACCTCGGCGCATGACGGGTCTCGCCCCTGAAGTGGCCGGTCAGGTCGACAAACTGCCCCTGCACGAGGTTTAGGTCCCTCATGTCGTCGGGATTCATGAAGACGACCCTCCTTCCGTTGTAGATTCCCCGGTACCGGTCGTCCAGGCCGTACACCGTGGTGTTGAACTGGTCGTGCGTGCGGATCGTCATCATCACGAACTCCCCGGGGCCAATCTCCTCCCGGGGCAGGGCGTGGCGCGTGAACACGGCCCGGCCCGAGGGCGTGTTGAATTTCCTCGAGTCGCGCGCGTCATTGGGGAGGTAGAACGGGCCGGTCCTGATCCTGGCATTGAACGAATCGAAGCCGGGAACAACGCGCCCTATCAGGTCCCGGATCCTGTCGTAGTCCCCGGCGAGCCGTTCCCAGTCCACGGGCGCGCGCGGCCCCAGGACCGCCGTTGCAAGCCCCGCGACGATCGCCGGCTCGCTCCGGAGAGCCGCCGAGGCCGGCTCGAGGCGCCCGCGCGAGGAGCTGATGACCCCCATGCTGTCCTCGACCGTGACGAACTGCTCGCCTTCCCGCTGCACGTCCGTCTCGGACCGCCCCAGGCACGGCAGGATGAGGGCCGTGCGCCCCGTCACGAGGTGCGAGCGGTTGAGCTTCGTGGAGACGTGCGCGGTGAGCCGGCAGCCCCGAAGGGCCGCCGCCGTGAACTCGGTGTCCGGAGTCGCGGAGAGGAAATTGCCCCCAAGCGCGAAGAACACCCGGATCCGGCCGGAGTGCATCGCCTTGATCGAGTCGACGACGTCCGCGCCGGGCTTCCTCGGCGGGTCGAACCCGAACTCGGACGCCAGCCTGTCGAGGAACTCCCCGGACGGCCTCTCGCAGATTCCCATCGTGCGGTCGCCCTGAACGTTGCTGTGGCCGCGCACCGGGCAGGGTCCGGCGCCCGGCCGGCCTATGTTGCCTCCAAGGAGAAGGAAATTCATCACCTCCTGAATGGTCCCGACGGCGTTTCGATGCTGGGTGAGCCCCATGGCCCAGCACGCGATGATCGCCCGCGCCCCGATCGCGATCCCGGCCGCCCTTGCGATCTGCTCACGGGAGAGGCCGCTTGCGGCGGTGATGGCCTCCCAGCTGACAGACCTCAGGTGGGCGATGAGCTCATCGGCGCCGGTGGTATGGCTCCCTATGAAGTCCCGGTCGAGCACCGTCCCCGGGGACCGGTCGTCCTCCGCGATCATCGCCTTCATGATCCCCTGCATCGCGGCCATGTCGCCGTTGATCCTCACCGGCAGCCACAGGTCGCACATCGCGGTGCCCGGCCCAAACAGGACGCCGGCCGCCCGAAACGGGTTCATCAGTTCCTGCGGATTGCTGAAGCGCACCATGCCCACCTCGGGCATGGGGTTGATGCTCACGAGCCGGCAGCCGCGCCGCCTTGCGGCCTGCAGAGCCGTCAGCATTCGCGGATGGTTCGTGCCCGGATTCTGCCCGATGACGAAAATGGCGTCCGCCTTCTCGAAATCCGAGAGCTTCACGCACCCCTTGCCGACCCCGATCGTGGGACCGAGCGCCGCACCGCTCGACTCGTGGCACATGTTCGAGCAATCCGGCAGGTTGTTCGTTCCGAACGCGCGCGCGAAGAGCTGGTACAGGAACGCCGCCTCGTTGCTGGTGCGGCCGGAGGTGTAGAAAGCCGCGCCGTCCGGTGAGTCCAGCGCCTTGAGCTCCCCGGCGACGATGCCGAACGCGTCCTCCCACGAGACGGGCTCGTACCGCTCGGCGCCGGGGCGCAGCACCATGGGCTCCGTCAGCCGTCCCTGCTGGCCGAGCCAGTGGTCGGACTCTTTCGACAGCTCCCCGACGGAGCGGGAGCGGAAGAAGTCCGCGCCGATCCTCCGGGTGGTGCACTCGTCGGCGACGGCCTTCGCCCCGTTCTCGCAGAACTCGGCAACGCTCCTGCGCCCGTCGGGGTTGGGCCAGGCGCAGCTCTGGCAGTCGAACCCGTCCCGCTTGTTCAACCTGAGGAGCGTGCCGAGCGCGCGAACAAGGCCCATCTCGCGCACGCTGTACGCCATCATCTCCCGCACCCCCTTTAGGCCCGCCGCAGCCTTGCTCGCGGCCCCCAACCGCGGCGCCCCGGCCTCGACCGGCGGCTGCGCGGCGGCGCCGCGCGGCGGCGCCTCTCCGGGGTTCTCGGATCTTTCCATATCGTCCTTGCCGTGGAGGCAAGGGCAAGGCGCCCTCCCCGTCAAATCGGGTTTGCGATCGGCGCCCGCCGGAGCGACCGTGCCGCATGCCCCCCGGGGCGCAGCCCTGGCCCCCGAATGCAGACCCCCGCAAACATCCAGACGATCGGCGACGAGGTCGCCATAGCCTGGAGCGACGGAAGCGAGTCCTTCATCCGCCACGACCTGCTGCGCCGCGCCTCCCCGAGCGCCGAGAACCAGGGGGAGCGCGACGTCTTCGGGAACCAGTACGGGGGCGCCGGGAAGATTGATTACTCCGGCGTCAGGGTCCTCGGGTGGGAGCAAATCGGCAACTACGCCCTACGGTTCGAATTCAGCGACGGCCACAGGACCGGGCTTTACACGTACGATTACCTGCGAAAACTGGGCGCCCTCAACCCTCCGTGACCATGGACAAACCCGCCTTATTTCCCGCGCGCACCACGATCTCCGAGGTCGAGCTTGGAACGCTTCTCCAGCCGAAGTTCGGCCCGGACGGACTGATCCCCTGCATCACCGTGGACCATGCGACCAACGAGGTCCTCATGTTCGCGTTCATGAACCCCGAGTCGCTTGAATACACGATCCGCTCCCGGAGGGCCGCCTATTGGAGCCGCTCCCGCAACAAGCTCTGGATCAAGGGGGAGCAGTCCGGCCATGCGTTCAGGGTCGTGGACCTGTTCGTCGACTGCGACCAGGACGTGATCCTGCTCAAAGTCGAGAACCTGGGGCCCGGCGCGTGCCACAACGGCTACCGGTCCTGCTTCTACCGAAAGCTCGCCGAAGGGTCCGATCCGGACCACCCAAGGGCGCTCAAGCTCGAATTCGCGGCGACGCGCGCCTTCGACCCGGCCACGGTCTACAAGAAGTAGCGCCGGGGGGTCGGGGGCGCCGGCGCCCGGGGGCCGCCCCGCTACTCGGCGCCGGGTTCCTCGAGGATCGCTATCATCAACTCGGCGCTCGACACGACCTGCCCGTCCACGGAGCAGCTCACTTCGGCGATCGCGATCTTGTTGTTCCGGATCTTGGTGAGCTTCGCGTGGATCCGGAGCTGGTCGCCCGGGCAGACCGGCTTGCGGAACTTCACCTTGTCGGCGCTCATGAAGAACGCGGGCTTCGGCACCCAGTTGTTGTGGCGGATGATCAGAATGCCCGCGGCCTGCGCCATCGCCTCGAGCTGGAGGACGCCGGGCATGACGGGGTTTCCGGGGAAATGCCCGTTGAAGTAGGGCTCATTGAACGTGACATTCTTTACCGCCACCAGCTCCTGGGTCCCCTTGATCTCGACCACGCGGTCAATCATGACGAACGGATACCGGTGGGGAATCAGGTCGAGGATGCTGCGGATATCGAGCTCCGCCACGTCCGCGGGCGGGGCCGGGCGAGCCGCGCCCCTCCTCCTCGCGCCGCCCTTCTTTCCCTCCTGGAGCCGATCGAAAAGCAGCCTGGTGAGCTCGGCATTGATCGCGTGCCCCGGGCGGGTGGCGACTATGTGCGCCTTGAGCGGCATGCCGAGCAGCGAGATATCCCCGATTATGTCCAGGATCTTGTGCCGGACGAACTCGTCCTTAAACCGCAGCGGCTCCTTGGACATGATCGTGTCGCCCTTTATGACGACGGCGCAATCGAGCGAGCCGCCCCGGATCTTCCCGAGCCGCAGGAGCTCCTCGATGTCCTCGTAGAACGTGAACGTCCGGGCGGGCGCGATCTGCGTCACATACGTCTCCGGATCGATGGACAGCGACATGTGCTGGGTGTGGATGCCTCGGTCGTCCGCCGACGTGCAGGAAATCTTCAGTCCGTCGTGCGGAAGGGCGATGATCGACGAATTGCCCCTCGTGACGGACACCGGCGCGTCGAGCGTGCAGTAGTCGCGCTCGCTGTCCTGCTCGACCGGCTCGCCCTCGATGATCAGGTTCACGAACGGCCGGGCCGATCCGTCCAGAATGGGGGGTTCCGACGCGTTCATCTCGACGACGACGTTGTCGACGCAGCAGCCGCTGAGCGCGCTCAGGACGTGCTCGACGGTGTGGATCTTCGCGTGGCCGGCCTGGATCGTCGTCGCCCGCACCAGGTCCGTGACGTGGTTCACGCGCGGCAGGATCTCGGGGGCGCCGCCCAGGTCGACCCGCTTGAAAACGACCCCATGGTTCGCGGGTGCCGGCTTGAGTGTCAGGGTCACCGCCTCACCGGTGTGCAGCGCGTTGCCCTTTACCGACACGGGGCGCGACAGGGTCCGTTGTTTCATGTGGTGGCTGGAAATGCAGTGTCGGCAACAGGTGCCGGGCAGCGCAAGCGCGGAGAGTTGGCGGCCTCGGCCTTGACAGGAACGGCGGTCTCCGTAGGACTGATCCTTCCCTTACACAGAACGCCCCGCACGATTCGCCACGACGCCATGCCCGCAGCCAACGACATTCGCAAAGGTCAGGTAATCAAACATAACGGTGAGCCGCACCTCGTCATGGAGACCCAGCATCGCACGCCGGGAAACCTGCGCGCATTCGTACAGGTCAAGATGCGCAACCTGCGCTACGGCAAGGCGCTCGACCAGCGTTTTGCCTCGACCGACACGATCGAGGTGCTCCCGACGGACCGCCGCACGCTGGAGTTCAGCTACGCGGACCGCGACGCGTTCGCCTTCATCGATCCCGCGACATTCGAGCAGATCGAGCTGAGCGCGCAGACCCTGGGGGACGTGAAGAGCTACCTCACCCCGGGCGGCAAGGTGGATGTCCTTTTCGTGGACGACAGGCCCCTCACCGTCGAACTGCCGTCCGCCGTGACCCTAAAGGTCGTGGAATCGGCCGACGGGATCCGGGGCGACACGACAAGCAACGTGCAGAAGCCGGCGAAGCTCGAGACGGGCCTCGTCATCCAGGTGCCCCTCTTCGTCAAGGAGGGCGAGCTCGTGCGGGTCAGCACGGCCGACGGCGCCTACATGGGGCGCGCCTGAGCGGGCCGCCCCGCGGCGCGTCAGGCCACCCGCGCCCAGAGCGCCTTCAGGTACCGGCCCTCCAGGCAATTGGAATAGACCGGATGGTCCGGCCCGGGCCCCGTGCGGTTGAAGAACTGCAGCCGCCTGTTGAGCCTGTGCGCGGCCTTGATCACGTGCTGCTCGAAGTCCTCCAGGCTCAGCAGCCCCGAGCACGAGCACGTGACAAGGATCCCGCCCGGCTTCACGAGTCCGATCGCAAGCTGGTTCAGGTCCTCGTATTTCTGCCGGCCCTCCCAGTTGCCGTGTCCCTCGCGCGTGAAGATGAACTTCGGGGGGTCGAGCACGACGAGGTCCCACGCCTCCTTGTTGCGGTACATCTGCCTCGCGTAGGCGAAGGCGTCCGCGTGCACGAGGCCGAGCCTCACCTGGTTCAGGTTTGCATTGCGCCTGGCCTGCTCCACGGCTGCCTCGTCCAGGTCGACGCTCGTGACTTCGCCGGCCCCGCCAAGAACCTTGGCGCACAGGGAGAATCCCCCCGTGTAGCAGCAGAGGTCGAGGACGCGGGCCCCCCTCGAGAATTGCGCGATCGCCCTGCGGTTCTCGCGCTGGTCGCAGAAGAAGCCCGTCTTGTGTCCCTCGGCGAAATCAACCTCATAGCGCACCCCGTTCTCCCGGATCCTCACGGTGCGCGGCGCGGCCGCGTTGGTCTCGTTGAACGTCGAGGGCTTGATGCCCTCGAGGCTCCCGAGATCGTGGTCCACCTGGACGCGCGCAAACCTCGTGCCCGCCAGCTCGTGCAGGAGCGGCAGCCAGCCCGGAAGCCGCTGGGCGACGCCCAGGCTGAACACCTCGCACAGGAGGACGTCCGCGTACCGGTCGATCGTCAGGCCGCTCAGCCCGTCGCCGTCCGAATTGACGAGGCGGTAGGCGTCCGTCCCGGCGTCGAGCTTGAAGAGGTCGCGGCGCAGGCCCACGGCGCGCCTTATCGCCGTCTCGAAGTAGTCCTCGCCGACCGGCTCGCAGCCGTGGACGACGACCCGCAGCGGGATCTTGGCCCGCGGGTTGAAGATGCCCGCCCCCACCCGCTCGCCGTTCTTGTCATAGACGGAGACCCAGTCGCCGGGGCGCGCATCAGGCGACACCTTGCCGAGCAGGCGCGGGAATATCGCCGGCTGGAAGGTGACGTACTTCAGCTGCGCCCAGGGCCGCGACCAGGACGATCGGTCGACCACGGTGGACAGGCCTCGGCGAAGGCGGGTCAGGCCACCCGCTCGACGATCGCCGGGGGCGGGGTCGGGCGCTTCGGCGCGAGGCGGTAGGCGTTCTTGAAGAATTCGAGCGCCTGCTCGAGCTTTGCCTCGTCGTTGTAATGGATCATCATCAGCGGTTCGCCCTGCTTCACCTGGGTGCCGACCTTCTTGATCTCAGACACGCCGACCGAGTGGTCGATCTTCTCGTGCGCCGCCTCCCGGCCGGCCCCGAGCAGGTGAACGCCGCGGGCGATCATCGCCGCGTTGATGGTGTGAACGTAGCCGCGCTTGGGCGCCGGCAGTTTCCGTATGTGCCTTGCCTGCGGGAATTTCTCCGGATGATCAATGTAGGAGGTGTCCCCGGACTGGGCCCGGACCAGCTCCTTGAACTTCTCGAGCGCCGATCCGTCGGTCAGGTGGCGCTGGACGGTCTGCTTCGCGGAAAGCGTCGAGCCGGCGACGCCGGCGAGCCGGACAATCTCCATGCCGAGCTTGAGCACGAGCTCCTTCACGTCCTCGGGACCCTCGCCCCTGAGCAGCTGGATCGCCTCCTTGACCTCGAGCGCCGTTCCCACGGAGTCGCCCAGCGGCTGGTTCATGTCCGTGACTAGGGCCACGCAGCGGCGCTTCATCGAGCGGCCGACGCGCGTCATCGAGCGAGCGAGCTGCTTTGCCTGCTCCAAGTCCTTGATGAACGATCCGTTGCCCCACTTGACATCGATGACTAGGCCCTCGGCCCCCTCGGCGAGCTTCTTCGAGAGGACGCTGCCCGTGATGAGCGGAAGGCTGGGAATCGTGCCCGTGTCCTTGCGCAGCTCGTAGAGCTTTGCGTCAGCCGGGGCCAAATCCTCGTTCTGGGCGACAATGGCGCCGCCGATCTTGGCCAGCTGGGCGGCAAACTGCTCATTGGTCTGGTGACCCTTGAAACCGGGGATCGCCGCCAGCTTCTCGAGCGTGTTGATCACGTAGTCGTGCTCGACCCCGCACATCATGGGGACGACGACGCCCGAGGCCATCGCGAGCGGAACGAGCACAAGCGCGGTCTTGTCGCCCACGCCGCCCGTCGAATACTTGTCGATTTTCGGCTTCGCGATGTGGGAAAGGTCGATCACCTCGCCCGAAAGCATCATCTCCTCGGTGAGGTCGGCCGTCTCCTGCGCCGACATGCCCGAGAAGTAGATCGCCATGGCGAGGGCGGCCAGCTGATGGAGAGGCATTTCGCCGTCCAGCGTGCTGTCGATGATGTAACGGATCTCCTCCTGCGTGAATTCTCCCCCATCTCTCTTCTTCTCAATCAAGAAGTTAAACGTGGGCTTGATGAAGCGGCGGGCGGGGATGTTGCGTTTGCTCGTCATGGAGTAGATAGGCGGGTAAGGGAGGGCCCCCCGAGGCGGGGAAAGCGTACGAGACAATACGCATCCATGAAAATGTCGAGCCAAAACGACCCATTGACTCTTGCCTTGCGCCCTCCGCCGGCTGGATGGTGGAGTCACCGGATGCACCTTGGGTTTGATTTGATCGGCGGGCTGGAGGAGGCGCTCAGAGCCGCCGCCGGCGGCGAACAAGGGACCTTTGAGCCTGGCGTGCGCACCGCCGACCCGCGCCACGGCGACTTCCAGGCAAACGGCGTCCTGGCGGCCGCCAAGAGGTCGGGCAGGCCCCCGCGGCCGATGGCCGAGGCAATCGCCTCCGCCCTGGGCGACGACATCCGCGGGGCCTTCGAGGTATCCGTCGCCGGGCCGGGCTTCATCAATTTTGCGGCCCGTCCGGCGCTCCTGCTCGGCTGGCTGCAGGCCCACAGGTCCCGGGATGACCTTGCCCGGGGGGCCTCCGCAGCGCACGCGGGGGAAACATGGGTCGTCGACTACAGCTCGCCAAACACGGCCAAGCAGATGCACGTCGGCCACTTGCGCTCCGCCGTGATTGGCGAGGCCATAGCCCGGCTACTCGGCTTCACGGGCGCCCGGGTGGTGCGCGACAACCACATCGGCGACTGGGGCACCCAGTACGGCAAGCTGATCTGGGCCTGCAAGCGCCACCTGGACGAGGCCGCGCTCGCGCGCGACGCAATCGACGAGTTCGAGCGCCTCTATAAGATAGGCAACGCCGCGGCGGAGGCCGACGCGGCCGTCATGGAGGCGGCGCGGGCGGAGCTTGTGAAACTCCAGGCGGGCGACCCGGAAAACCTCGCGCTCTGGAGGCGCATCAACGAGGCGAGCCTCGCGTCGTTCCAGCGGATCTACGAGCGGCTAGGGATCCGCTTTGACGAGACGCTCGGCGAGAGCTTCTACAACGACAAGGTCGATCGCGTCTATGCGGAGCTATCCGCCGCCGGAATCTCGTCGCAGAGCGAGGGTGCTCAGGTCGTTTTCCATCCGGAACATCCGCGTTTCAAGACTCAGCCGATGATCGTGCGCAAGTCGGACGGCGCCGCGAATTACGCCACGACCGATCTGGCGACGATCCTCTACCGGTCCGAGCACTTTGGCGCGAGCGCCATCCTCTATGTCGTCGACAAGCGCCAGGGGGACCATTTCGAGCAGCTGTTCCTCACGGCGCGCAAGTGGTTCGGAAAACGGGAGCGGCCCGTGCCCAAGCTCGAGCACGTCGATTTTGGAACCGTGCTCGGCGAGGACGGCAAGCCCCTCAAGACGCGCGCGGGCGACCACGTCAAGCTAAAGGACCTCCTCGACGAGGCCGCGCAACGGGCGTTCGCGCTCGTGACCGCCAAGAGCCCGGAGTTCTCCCAAGACGAGCGCCGGACGATCGCCGAGATCGTGGGTGTCGGCTCCGTGCAATACGCCGACCTTTCGCAGAACCGCTCGAGCGACTACGTCTTTTCCTGGGACAAGATGATCTCCCTTGAGGGCAACACCGCGGCCTACCTGCTCTACGCGCTCGCCCGGATCCGCTCCATATTCCGGCGCCACGGACTCGAGTGCGGCGACCCCGCGGGAGAGTCAGGCGCCGACGCCTTCCGGACGCCTGGCGAGATCGCCCTGGCTCGCAAGCTCGTCAAGTTCGCCGACGCGCTGCGCCTCGCCATGGAGTCGCTCCGCCCGCACTTCCTCTGCCTCTATCTCTACGAGCTCGCGGGAGAGTTCAGCACCTTCTACAATGCCGACAGGGTGATCGTGCCCGATCCCGCGGCCCGCGCGCGCCGGCTCCTGCTGTGCGCGCGCACGCTCCTTGTCCTGGAGACCGGGCTCAACCTGCTCGGGCTTCGCTCGCTCGAGCGGATGTGAGCAGATCGCGCTTGCCGCCCCAAGCGGCCTCGACCAGCCTCCGTCCGTAATGGCCACGCAGGAATACTATATTCGCGAGGCGTCGGAGAACGAGGCGCGGGGGCCCTTCAACATCGAGCAGCTCGTCTCCCTGGCCGAGACCGGCCAGGTCACGGTCGAGACGCTCTGGTACGACGCGGCCCTGGAGGATTGGACCGCGATCGGGGCGACCGAGGAGCTCAAGGGCACCCTCTTCCCCGAGAAGCGCAAGCTGCGCATGAAGCTGAAGGACGCAGCCGCGACCAAGAAATCCGACATGCTCGCCCCGATCACGATCGAGGACATGCTCGCGGGCGCGGAGGGAAGGACGGCCGAGACGAGACACAGGGTCGACCCCGGGATAAGGCAGGCCCATGCCGCCCGGATCGGTATGTGGGCGGGGGTGGTGTGCCTCGTCGTCGCCGCGGCCGGTGAGCTCCTGCCCTCGGCCGACGCGATTCAGGCGCTGGACACGAACAAGCTCATCGAGCAGCCGCTTGTCTTCCTGGGCGCGGTCGACCTGTTCACGGCCATCATGCTCGGCCTGGGCGTCACGGCCTTCTACCCCTTTGTCCGCTTCAGGGCCGCGGTCGGGGTGGGACTGTTTGGATTCGTGTACTTCACCCAGGGCCTCGACATGCCCCTGATCGCGGCAATCGGGGGATCGGCGGGCCTCTACATGGCAACGGTGTGCGTGAACATGTTTCCCGTCATTGTCATGTCATTGCTCGGCATCGCGGGCATGGCGGGAACCTCGTACTTCCTGTTGTCAGTCTGACCGACCGAAATGCCGTTTCAAGGCATCGGAACGAGGCTCTCGCGCCTTTGGCACAAGGACATCTGGCAGGCGGCGCTCCTGTCGGATCGCTCGCTCAAGGGGTGGTTTTACGCGCTTCTTAGGGCCGTCTCCATCTCCGCCA
>Ga0209415_10012040_pt1 | contig 14473 bp, 12 predicted proteins | sample PeaSoiSIISIP2007_FD_187696 | JGI IMG/M metagenome (GOLD analysis project Ga0209415, IMG submission 187696) | Peat soil microbial communities from Weissenstadt, Germany - SII-SIP-2007 (SPAdes) (version 2) | ecosystem: Environmental > Terrestrial > Soil > Wetlands > Peat | place: Germany...
GATGATGGCCCGCTACGCCGAGCGCGGCGGGCTCGTCTCCCAGGGGATCTCGGCCGAGATGATCGCCGACCAGTGGGGCGCGTCGCGCGAGGACCTCGACGCCTACGCGGCGCGGAGCCAGAAGCACGCCGCGATCGCCGCCGCCGAGGGGCGTTTCGAGAACGAGATCGTCCCGCTCCCGGTGAAGGACGACGAGGGCAAGGCCACCGACGAGATCCTGAGCCGGGACGAGGGCATCCGGCCCGACACCACGCCGGAGGTCCTGGCCAACCTGAAGCCGGCCTTCAAGCCCGACGGGAAGGTCACGGCCGGGAACTCGTCGCAGATCACCGACGGCGCCTCCGCCGTCCTGATCATGAGCGAGGAGAAGGCCGCCGCGCTGGGTCTCACACCGCGGGCCCGCTTCCACGCCTTCGCCCTGGCCGGGGTCGACCCCGTGACCATGCTGACCGGGCCCATCCCGGCCACCCGGGCCATTCTGGAGCGGGCCAAGATGTCGATCGACGACATCGACCTCGTCGAGATCAACGAAGCCTTCGCCTCGGTCATCCTGGCCTGGGAGAAGGAGCTCCACGCCGACTTGGACAAGGTGAACGTGAACGGCGGGGCCATCGCCCTCGGTCACCCCCTCGGTGCGTCGGGCGCCAAGCTCATGGGCACCCTGCTCAACGAGCTCGAGCGCACCGGAGGCCGGTGGGGCCTGGAGACGATGTGCGAGGGCGGCGGCATGGCCAACGCCACCATCATCGAACGACTGGGTTAGTCGACACGGGGCGCGCCGGCGCGCGTCGGGGCGCGCCGGAGCCCTCAGTGGTACTGGGTGGCGGTGATGAAGCCGGTGGCGATGAGGGCGATGCCCCCGAGCAGGTACCAGTTGGTGGGCGCACCGGGCATGACGTCGAAGTAGTTCAGGACGATCATGAGCGCGCCGCCGATGAGGAAGGCCAGGATGAGCGGGCCCATCCATTTGGGGCTGACCTTCACGCTCTTGGGGATGGGCGGCGTGTACCGGCCGCTGGCGGAGGCCGCTGGGGCCACGGCCCTGGTGGTGGCCCGACCCGTCGAACGGCCCTTACGGGTGGCGCCGCCCGGTCCCTGCTTTGCCGCCATCGAACGAGGATAGCCCCTGGTGCGAAGCGTCCGGGCTCCGCCGGACCACTAAAGTCGGTGGGTCATGGGAGCTCGCGTCCTGCTCATCGACAACTACGACTCGTTCACCTACAACCTCGTGCAGGAGCTCGGTGAGCTCGGGGCCGAGCCCGTGGTGTTCCGCAACGACGCCATCGACATCGCCGGGATCCGGGCCCAGGCGCCCGACGCCGTGATCATCTCGCCCGGTCCGGGGCGTCCCGAGACCGGGGGGATCAGCCTGGCCGTGGTGACCGAGCTCGGCGGGGAGATCCCCGTGCTCGGGGTCTGTCTCGGCCACCAGTGCATCGGCCAGGCCTACGGGGGTCGCGTCGTCCAGGCCCCGGAGCTCATGCACGGCAAGACGTCGTCCATCTTCCACACCGGCACCGGGGTCTTCACCGACCTGCCCAACCCCTTCGAGGCCACCCGCTACCACTCGCTAGTGCTCGACCGGGCGTCTCTCCCCCATGTCCTCGAGGTGACGGCCGAGACGGCCGACGGCGTCGTCATGGGCGTCCGCCACCGCCAGCTGGCCGTCGAGGGCGTCCAGTTCCACCCGGAGTCGATCCTCACCAAGACGGGCCCGAGGTTGTTGAGCAACTTTCTCGGGGCCGTCCAGCCGCTGGCGGTCTGACCGGTCCTTCGACGGCCGCCGGCCCGCCCTCGGCGCCTTCCCTGTCGGACTACGGCCCCGGGCAGGTTCCCGCCGCGTCGGGGACGACGGAGATGGTGACCGACGACGGCACGGGCACGGACTGACCCGGCTGGGGGTTCTGGGCCCAGACGGTCCCGGCGGAGGCCGGAGTGGTCGTGGCGGGGGGGGTCGGGACCGCGCAGTTCACGACGACGGTCAGGCTCTGGGCCTCCAGGGTCGTCTCCGCCTGAGCCTGGGTGTCGCCGATCACGTTCTGGACGACGACCGCCGCCGGCCCGCTGGAGAGGACGAGGTTGATGGTCGTCCCCTTGGGCTGGGACGATCCCGCCGGCGGATTGGTGCTCACCACCGTGTTCACCGCCAGGTTCGACGGCGTGCTGGTGGTGGTCCCGCAGACGAAACCGTCACTGACGATGGCGTTGCAGGCCTGGGTCTCGGTGTCCCCGGCCACGCCCGGTACCGCCGCCAACGGCACCGTCGTCGTGGTGGAGACGGTGGGGGCGGTGAAGAGGGTGACGGTCTTCCCCGGCAGGAGCCTCGTGCCCGCCGGCGGGACGCTGCTGCAGACGATGTTCTGTTGGGTGCAGAGACTCGACCCCTTCGTCTTGACCTGGAGCCCCAGCGCCTTCACCTCGTTCGACGCCGATCCCACCGACTGACCCACGAGATCGGACGGCACCGGGATCGTGTTGCCCTTCCCGCCGGTCACGATGGTGACGAGCTTCCCCTTCGGGACCTGGGTGCCCTGGCCCGGCACGGTCCGGATCACCCGGGTGTTCGGCACACTGCTCTGCTGGTCGGACAGCACTGTCGTCTTGAGGCCGTCGCCGTGGAGGGTGTGCTCGGCCTCGGTCACCGTCTGGCCGGCCACGTCGGGCAGGGTCACCGTGTTGCTGCCCGACCCGATGTGCCACCAGCCGAGGGACTGGCCCAGGAAGACGACGACCACGGCCAAGGCCACCAGCAGGACGGCCAGGAGCCCGGCGTAGAGCCCGGTGCGGGACCGCTCCGGCTCCTCGACGTCATGGCCGCCCGCCACCTGGGCCAGCGTCTGGGTACCGCTGTAGGGGAGGGCCTGGGTGGTCCCCATCATGGTCGGTGCCGCCATCATCGGCGGGGCCACCGCCCCCACGGCCCGTCCTTCGCGGAAGCGCAGGAGATCGACGCGGAGGTCGTCGCCCGTGGCGTAGCGGTACTCCGGCGACTTGGCCAGACACTTCAAGATGATCGCCTCGAGGTCGGGCGGGACCGACGGATTGATCTCGCGCGGCGTCGGCGGGTTCTCCCGGACGTGCTTGGAGGCGACGGCGACCGGCGTGTCGCCCATGAAGGGGGGGCGTCCGGTGACCATCTCGAAGAGGACGACGCCGAGCGAGTAGATGTCGGAGCGGGCGTCGACCCCCATCCCCTCGGCCTGCTCGGGCGAGAAGTAGGTGGCCGTCCCCATGACGGCGCCGGTCTGGGTGAGGGACTCCTCGGTGTTGATGGCCCGGGCGATCCCGAAGTCGGTGACCTTGACGATCCCGTCCTCGGTGATGAGGACGTTCCCCGGCTTCACGTCGCGGTGGATGACCCCGTGGCGATGGGCGTAGGCCAGGGCGATGGCCACGTCGGCGCCGATCTCGGCCGCCCGGTCGGGATGCATGGGCCCGGCCGTCCGCAGGATGGAGGACAGCGCCCGGCCGTCGATGAACTCCATCACGATGAAGTACGTCCCCCCGTCCTCGCCCCAGTCGAAGACGGGGACGATGTTCGGGTGGGACAGGTTGGCGGCGGCCTGGGCCTCGCGCCGGAACCGCTCGACGAAGGCACGGTCGACCGACAGCTCGGGGAAGAGGACCTTCAGGGCCACCGGCCTGTCGAGCAGGCGGTCGTGGGCCCGGTAGACCTCGGCCATCCCCCCGCGGGCCACCAGATGGGACAGTTCGTAGCGGCCCGACAGGACGCGCGGGGTCTGGGGGGGCTCCATGTGCGTCAGAGCCTACGTCGCGGCCGGAAAGGGGCCAGGGCACGTGTCATGGTCATCCTTGTGGTCCCAGGGCCGCTTCGATCATGGCCTTCATGACCGGGCCGGCCACCTGGGCGCCGACTTTGTAGAGCGCCGTGTTCGGGATGACCACGGCGATGGCGACAGTGGGGTGGTTGGCCGGGGCGAAGGCGATCATCCAGCCGTTCACGTTGGTGTTGCCCACGCCGGCCTGGGCCGTCCCCGTCTTGGCCGCCACGTCGTCCTGGGGGAGGAATCCCACGTAGTCCGCCGTCCCCTGCGTCACGACCTCCCGCATGAGGAGGTTGATGGCCTGGGCCGTCTGCGGGCTGGTGGCCTGCTTCCAGGGGATGGGCTGGTACTGGTCCACGAGGTTGCCGTCGGAGTCGCGGATCTGGTCCATGACGTGGGGGGTCATGATGACGCCGTTGTCGGCGATGGCCGACGCCACCATGGCCATCTGCAGGGGGCTGGCCTGGGTGCACTTCTGGCCGATGGACGAGTAGGCCAGGAACACCTGGGCGTTCTCGTAACAGGCCGGCTGGAGGAAGTTGGAGACCTCCTCCGATCCGTGGGGCAGGTCGATGGGCGGCTGCTGGTTGAACCCGAACCCGTCGGCCTCCGCCGTCATGGCCGGGGCGCCGATCTTCGTCCCCAGGATGGCGTAGCCGGTGTCGCACGAGATGGGGAGCATGGTGGCGATGGTGCCGCCGCAGCTGGCGAAGTCGTCGTTGGAGAGCGACTGGGACTGACCCTTGAAGTAATTGGCCGGGATGGTGGTGAAGACCGGGATCGGTGTGTTCACCAGTTGGGGCGCCTTGTCGTAGGCCGCCGCCGTGGTGACGATCTTGAAGGTCGACCCCGGCCCGAACTGGGAGGCGTCCTGGTAGGCCAGCGACGTGAACGGCGTGAAGCCGGCCGCGTTCCTGGTGTTGTCCTCGGTGAAGGCGAAGGCCTCCTTGTCCGAGTTCAACGACGCCAGCAGGTTGGGGTCGTAGGTCGGGTTGGAGTACATGGCGAGGACGGCCCCGGTCTGCGGATCGAGGGCCACCACCGCCCCCACCTGCTGGCCGAGAGCCGAGCGGGCCGCCGCCTGCAACGTGGTGGAGAGGGTGAGGGTGACGGTGTCGGTGATGGGGGCGCCCGTGGTGAGCAGGTCCTTCAGTGAGGTGATGGGCCTGTTGTGGGCCACCAGGTAGGAGTTGTAGGACGCCTCCACCCCGTAGTTCTCGTAGTTGGGCGAGTCGACCCCGACCACCCCGGAGAAGAGAGAGGCCCACTTCTCGGGGTAGACGCGCTCGTACTTGTAGCCGCTGTTCTTCGGAGCCCGCACCGACTTGGCCAGGATCTGTCCGTCGGCGCTCTGGATGTCGCCCCGGGGCTGCTGGCCCTGGGCCTTGACCGCCGGATTGTCGGGATCGGTGGCGTACTGGTGGGCCTTCACCACCTGGATGTCGTTGAGCTGGAGGAAGAGGAGGAAGAAGCAGACCACCATGCCCACGCCGAGCCACCGGATCCGTCGGGCCATGGTCAGGGCACCGCCGTCCCGGTCACCGTCGTGGCCACCGCCGGCGTCGTGGTGGCGGGGGTCGTCGTCGCCGTCGTGGTGCAGCTCGGCGGCGGATTCTCCAGGCTGCACTCGGCGGCCACCAGCTGGGCCACGTAGTGGTTGGCCGCCGCCCGCGTCGGCTCCTGCACGCCGGAGCGGAGCGCCGGGAGCACGATCGACCCCACCTGGGACGTCGTCACCCCCGTGTGGGTGACGATCTTGGGGTCGAGGCCGAGGAAGCCGCCGGGACGACCCTGGTAGATCACCAGTTGGTTCTTCTGCAGTCCCACGAAGTACGAATCCCCCACGTAGACCTTGATCACGTACCAGGCGCCGTAGGCGAGGCCACCCAGGAGGATCAGGAAGAGGAGCACCCGGAACGTGACCCGGCGCGGGCCCTTGCCCTTCGGAGGCGGTTCCACGACGACGGCGGCCACCGCCGGCACCGTGGCGGCGGCCACGGGACGGTTCTGCCCGCCCTCCGTGACGTCGGCGGGAGCGGTCCCGGCGGCCGTCTCGTCGCGGACGTCGGCCACCAGGACCGCCCCCGTGAGATCACCGGCCCCGGCGTTGGTCGCCGCCGCGCCGTCGGCGTCGGGGTCGCCCGCCTCGCCGACGAGGACATCGACCACGACGGCGGTGATGTTGTCGCTCCCGCCCGAATCGTTGGCCAAGCCCACCAGGGTCTCCGCCGCGTCGTGCGGGTCGCGCACGGTGGCCAGGACACCGGCGATGACATCGGGGAGGACCTCGTTGGAGAGCCCGTCGGAGCACAGGAGGTAACGGTCGCCCTCCACGGGGACGACCTGCCAGACGTCGACCTCGACCTGGGGGCCGATCCCGAGGGCGCGGGTGAGGATGTGGCGTTTGGGGTGGACGGCCGCTTCGGCTTCCGAGAGCGCCCCCTGGGCCACGAGCTCCTCGGCCACCGAGTGGTCCACGCTGAGCTGGACGAGGGCGGCGGCGGAGAAACGGTACGACCGTGAGTCGCCGACGTTGACGAGGACCAGGCGGTCGCCGTCGGCCGTGGCCACCAGCGCCGCGGCGGTGACGGTGGTGCCCATCCCGCGCAGGGCCTGGTCGACGACGCCGCGTTCCCACACCGCCCGGTTGGCGTCCTGGACGGCCGCCACCAGTCCGTCGATGGTGGGCGTCCGGGTGAAGCCCGCATCGAGGGCCTCGACGGCGATGGCGGCGGCCACCTCGCCGCCGGCGTGGCCCCCCATGCCGTCGGCCACGGCGAAGAGGCTGAGGCTCTCGAGGGCCCGGTCCTCGTTGACGGTGCGGACACGGCCGACATGGGAGGCCGATCCCGAGCGCAGGACGGTCACGGTCTCGGCACCTCAGCGCGCCATCTCGAACACGGTGCCACCGACCTGGAGGAGGTCGCCCCGCCCGAGCCGGGTGGGGCCGTCGATCCTCTCGGCGTTCACCCAGGTCCCGTTGGTGGAACCGAGATCCTCCACCCAGACGGTCCCGTCACGCCGGAAGACACGGGCATGGAGGTTGGAGGTGTAGGCGTCCTCCACGTGGACGGCGCACCCGGCGGCGCGACCGACGGTGATCTCGTCGTTCAGGTCGTAGACCTGGCCCCGGTAGCTCGCCGGTTCGATCACCTTCAGGTGGAAGCGCCCACTGCGCTCCCGTCGGGAGCCCCCGTCACCCGAGGCGTCGGCACCGCGGACCTTCGGGGGCCGGACCTCCACCCAGACGGCCCGGATGATCCGGAAGAAGAAGAGCCAGATGAGGGCGACGACGAAGACCTCGAGCGCCCGGAGGAGATTCTGGTTGTTGAGCGCCGTGGCGGGGAGATGGCCGGCCACGCTCTCAGGAAGTCTCGAATCGCAGGGTGGTCGTACCCACGGTGATCTCGTCTCCGTCCTCGAGCACCCGTTCGGTCACAGGAGCGCCGTTCACCTTGGTCCCGTTGGTCGACCGGAGATCGGCCACCACCACGTCGCTGCCCAGGCGCCGGATCTCGGCGTGCCGCCGACTGACATTCTGGTCGTTGAGCGTCACCGTGCACTCCGGGAGCCGGCCGATCACGATCGGCTCCGCCCCCAGCACGATACGGGACCCGTCGGGGAGAACGACGGACCCGGTCGTCATCCCGTCGGGCCCCTCCTGGACCTCACCGGTCACGGTGAACCGCCCGGGACGGAGCGTGTCGAGGCTGTGGAGGGCCATGGTGACGGGGCCCAGGAACTCGTACCCCTCGGCCCGGGCGTGGTCACGGGCGGCGTCGGCCAGCTCCCGGGCCAGGGCGTCGGCGAAGCTGTCGAAGCGCTCGGCGTCCTGGGGCGAGAGCATCACCACGAAGGCGTTGGGGGCGATGAGGCCCTTCACGCCGACCCGGCGGAGCAGGTCCATCTCGCGGGTCAGCCGCCGGGCGATCTCGACCGGCTGGAGTCCGGAGCGCAGCCCTTTGGAGAAAGCGCCCTCCACGAGGCGCTCGAGGCGCTGCTCGAATTGCTGGAGTCCCATCGTGGACGCAGATCCTACCTTTGCCTTGTCCCGCAGCGGCTGGTCGGGTACGCGGGCCCCCTGAGGGTGACCGTTGCCGAAGCCGCCTCTGAGCTGGGAAATTGTTGTCCGACAGCGCTCGGCGACCCCGATCTCGACGGTGGCCGGCCGGACGCCGTGGCCCGGCGCCAGACCGCCAGGTCGGATCCACGGCACAGACACCGAGAGGTGGTCGAGACACCGCTCCAGGCGGTATTCATCATTGTTAGTGATGAAATCACCGCTTTGAGGCGTTATGAATTGAATCAGACGAGCCCCGCACTGCGCCCCGGGAGGGCACACCGCCGAAGAAGGAACGGTAGGAACATGGAGGTCCATCAACGCCGTCTGGCACGGTTCGTCACGATGACCGTGGTCGTGACCATGGCCCTCCTGAGCGTCGGCGGCACCGCCTCGGCCCGGACCACCAAGGGGGCGGCGGGCACCAAGTGCGCCAAGCACGCCCAGGCCAAGAGGTGCCAGCAGGCCGGGGGCGGAGGGACCCCTGGTCCGGGCGGGGATGCTGCGCAGATCCAGGTGACCGTCTCCCCGAACCCGGTGGTCGAGACCGGGACCTCGGAGATCCACGCCGTCGTCGAGGTCGAGACCCTGCAGTCCTTCGCCGGCGACGAGGTGACCATCTCCTCGCAGCAGTTGCTGAACTCGTGCGCCCCCGGCACCGTGCAGTTCGTGACCAACTCACGGGGGGCGGGGCCGGAATTCTTCTCCGACGCCATCAGTGTCGCCATCGACGCCGACGGGAACGCCACCGTGGCCCTCTACGCCGTCGACTGTGCCCCGGGGACGGACCTCATCGAGGCCGACCTCGCTACCGCCCCGTACCTGACGGCGACCAGCGTTCTCACCGTCCTCCCCCCGGCGGTGACCCCTGAGGGCCTGACCGGTGTCCCCAACGACGAGGTCGAGACCGGGAACACCAGTGGCGTCTCGAACCCCAGCGGTGACTCGGACGTGTACGCCGTGTTCTACGTCGAGACGGACCCCGCCTACGCCGAGGAGATGGCGGAGATCTCGTCGCCCGAGCTCGAGAGCCGGTGTGGCGAAGGCTGGTGGTGGCAGGGCGGTAACGACGGATCGGTGGTCAGCGAGCCCACCGGTGTGGTGAGCCTCCCCGGCCCGGTGTCGCTCCTGGACAACGACGGGAACGCCGTCTTCGTCTTCTTCGGTGCGTCGTGCGCCCCCGGTGATTCGACGGTGATCGCCGACGTGGAGGCCGGGAACCACCCCACCTACTCGTCCGTCTACACGATCCTGGCTCCGACGGTGACGATCTGACGTCCTGACGGGGTCCGGGGCCGCCGCCACGTGGCGTCCACCGACTACCTCTCTCCGCGGTGGCGGACTGCCGGTCCGGCCCTCGGCAATGGCAGCTCGCGTGCCCATCTGGGATTTTCGTCAAATCTGCCGATGCGGTCTTTTCACCACCCTTCGTAGGCTCCGCCTGGTCAGGCCAGTCGGTCCGCCAAAGGGGTGGCCACGTGATGCGCACGAAGGGACCTAGAGCTCCGGAAGCGGACCCCCGCCGCCCGGGCGTGGGGGGGACCTCCTTCCCGGTCGCCGCCCCGGTCCGCGACAGCGTCGCGCCGGGGGCGACCGAGCTGCGGTACCTGGTGCTCTCCGACGGCACCGGCCCCTATCTGCTGGCCCGGGTGCGTTGGCCCGATGTCGCCCAGGCGATCAGCGCCGGATGCCCCGACTGGCAGGAGGACGTCGGCCTCTTCGATCTGCCCTACGACCGGAGCGGTGTGCTGGTGACGCCGGACGACGCGGCCGCCATCGCCGCCGGTTGGGGTGCACAGCTCCCGGCGGAGACGGCGGCCCGGGACAGCGGACCGCGGCTGATCAGGCGTATGCCCGCCAACTGGTCCGATCTGTCGCCGGCGGAGAGGCGTGCCTGGTCGCTCGACTCGGTGACGTCCGGTCGGCGGGTCGGACGGACCGGCTCCCGCCTGCGCGCCGCTCTCACCAGCGTCGGCTCCCGGCTGGTTCGCCGGCCGGCAGCGCCGGCGGCAGGCGGTCGTGCCCCCGAGCGACGTGAACCCGTGCCGGTGTCGTGAACGACACCGGCCCCCGCCGCCCCGCCCGTTCGGTTGGACGGCTGGGATCCTGTGATCGAGTCGATACCGTCGATCGTCCTACCCGGACCCGCCGACGCGGTGGCCGACCGCCCCGTGCCGGCCGTCTTCTCGAGGATGGAGACCGACGCCCAGGCCACCAACGGCAGGCGGTCGAGCGAAACCACCATCCCCTCGTGACGCCGGGCGCCGTGCGGGGTTCGTGGACGTCCCCGGTCCCGTGAACGGGCCCCGTCCCGATACGGGGAACCGGCCGCCGCGGCGCCCGGCACGCCGTCCCGACCACCGCCTGCGGGGACTGGAGTTGGGCGTCCAGACTGCCGGCGAAGCGCCCGCCCGCCTGGGACCCAAGGACCGGCGACATCGTCGACGGCGTCGTCAGCTCCTCGTCCGGTGGGCCCTCGTCCTCACCGCCGTGACCGTCGTGGCACTTCTGTTGCGGGCGTCTGTCGTGGCGCCCTTCGCCGTGCCCTCGAGTGCGATGGTGCCCACCCTCCAGGTCGGTGACCGGATCCTGGTCGTGAAGTCGACGATCCTGGCCGGGTCGGTCGAGAGGGGCGACGTCGTCGTCTTCCGCCGTCCGAAGGTCTTCCCCTGCGGCGCCGACAACGGTGGGCAGGACCTCGTGAAGCGCGTCATCGGTCTGCCCGGCGAGACGATCTGGTCGGCCGGCCAGACTGTGGACGTAGATGGACGGCGCCTGAAGGAGCCCGGCTGGTACAACGCCAAGTCGGGAGAGGTGGGATCGACGCCGATACATCGAACCAGGATCCCGCCGGGCCACTATTTCGTGCTGGGGGACAACCGGACGGACTCGTGCGACTCCCGGTCGTTCGGCGCTATCCCCGGGTCGGCCATTGTGGGACGGGTGATGGTCATCGTGACGCGCGACGGCCATCCTTATCTCCACCTCCTCTGAGAACCGTCACCGTCCTGTCTGCACCCTCGAGACCCCGCCGTCGCCCCCGGCGACCGGGAGCGACCGTCGTGATCGCGCTGTGCCTGGGGTCACTCCTGGCTGCCTGCGGACAGGTGGGGGCATCACGGGCCACCGTCTCGCTGTTGCCGGACGCCGCCGCCACGGGTGAATCGTGGAGCTGGACGGCCGAGTGCCCATTCAGCCCGTCCGCGTCACGGGACTGCGCACGATCGGGTCCCGACCTCGGATCGGCCCAGCTGAACGGCGACGAATGGAACCTCGGCGGTGGCTCGACGACGCCCGGTTCGGTCAGGATGTCAGTGAGCTCCCCCGGCGGCCTGGTCGTGCAGGGGAATCTTCCCGGCGCGCCGCCGTGCACGCAGTCCACCTGCCTGGCGCCGAGCGCGTACACGTGGGTGCGGGGCTATCCGGATGTGCTGTACGGGATCAACCAGTGTCACGCCGACACGTCACCGCCGCAGTCCCGGCGCCTGCCGCTCCCGATGCGCGTCGGTGCCATTCCCCCGGACCTGATCGGTACGACGGCCTATTCTTCGCGGACGTCACACGTCGTCTATGACGTCGCCTACGACATGTGGCTCAACGGGTCGGACACGAGGAGACCGTGCCGGACCGAGGGGACGGTCGAGGTCATGGTGTGGACGGACTATGACGACGCCGCTCTGCCGCCCCCCGGCGAGATGGTGGGAACGGCGAGCGTCCCTTTTGCCGTCGACGGTGCCCACCGGCGCGGTGGGCACGCCTGGTCGATCTACGTGAGCAACATCGGCGAGGGGGGACACACCGCACCATGGGGCGGGACGATCTGGATGGTCCTGGACAAGGCCGATGTCGTTCGCAGCGGCACGGTGAGCGTCGATCTGAGCTCTGCGTTGTCCGCCGTGGGCAGCCTCCTGCGCAACAACTACGGCTGGGGTGATTTCCAGAAGAGCTACTGGCTCGACACCCTCCCCTTCGGCATGGAATACGGCCCCGAGGGAGCTCTCGCCGGTGCCGGCCCGGCCGATTTCACGCTGAACCTCTCGTCCTACTGCCTCGATGTGGAGGCGGAGCCGTCCGGAGGAGCCTGCTGACGCGACGGAAGACCCGTTCCGACAGGGGAATGGGGAAGGACGACGCGTCCGTGGTGGACCGCATCACCGGGCAGGAGCTGATCTGGCGCGGCCAGGACGGCGGTCGTCACTCCCGCCACCAGCGCCAGGACCAGCGCCGCGGTGAGGCCGGCCACCCGGAACGACGGCCGTCGGCGTCGGGCCTGGCGGAGACGGCGTTCCTCGAAGCGGCGGCGGTATTCGTGTGCCGGCACCAGTTGCGCACGCAGGTTCCACAGCGACGCGATCGGCGCGCAGGCGTACACGGTGCCCTGGAGGGAGATGATGAAGATGAGCAGGAGAGCAGGGTGGGACGACGAGGCGAGGAGCGCAGCCGACGTGTAGAGGGCGACCGACAGCAAGGCCTCCCAACGACACAGCCGGATGGCGGTCCGCAGCCGGTGGTGGCTGGAGCCCGTCTTCGACGTCCGCAGGAACACTCCTTCGCGTCGTGACATACCCTCGATGCAGGCCAACGCCGTGATCCAACTGGCGGAGAGGCTGACGACGAGTGACAGCAGGGCGCGGCGACGCGAGATCGTCGTCCAATGGCGAAGGGTCCACGTCATGCAGACCGTGGCGACCACGATGAGGGCCATCGGCAACAGCGACCTGCTCCCGGCTAGAGGCATGAGGGCGAAGCGGGAGCCGGAGAGCCGCAGCCCGGTGATCAGGAGCAGCAGGAGGGCGAAGGCGAACATCATGAGATCCCTCGTCCACGCCAGGGAGGCCATCAGGTAGTCCCGGCGCTGGCTGCTCGTGAGATGGTTGTCGGGTGAACGGTCCCAGGGCATGAGGCTCCGCCAGTGGAGCCGGAGGATCTGCATGCCACCGAAGCACCAGCGGTGGCGTTGCGTATTGAGCCCGGCGAAGGTGGGTGGCACGACACCACGGCCGAAGCAGCGGGGGACGTACAGGCCCGACCATCCCGCCTTGAGGACGCGCAGTGATGCTTCGGTGTCCTCGCTGATGCACCATTCGTTCCAGCCGCCGAGGTCGACGAGGGCGCTGCGCCGGAACAAACCCATGGTGCCCACGAAGGGCACCGAGTCCCGCTCGTTGCGCGAGGACATCATGGCGAGATAGAAGCCCTGGTAGGAGTCGACGCAGGCCGTGTAGTAGGCGCTGCCCTCGTAGTCGCGGTTTCCTTCGAAGGACTGGACGAAGCCGAGCCCTGGATCGGAGAAGTAGGGGACGGTCTCGCGTAGGTAGTTCGGTTGGACGATGTCGTCGGCGTCGATGAGGCCGATGACCTCGGCCCGCGGGTCCGTGTACCGACGCAATGCGAGATTGCACGCCCCCGCCTTATACCCGGGCCAGGGTGCGACATGGACGAACCGAACCCGATCCCGACCTCGGCAGTATTCCTCCACGGGGCCGTACACGGCGGGATCCCGGGTGTTGTTGTCGATGACGACGACTTCGAAATTCGGGTAGTCGAGCCGTTCGGCCGCCTTGATCGTCTCGATCAGTAGCTCGGGAGGTTCGTTGTAGGTCGGGATGTGCAGCGACACCATCGGCAGATACGTCGGATCGACCGGAGGGAGCTCTCGCGAGGGGCGCGTGCGGCACAGGACGTCACTGACGTAGTTGATGTTCGAGTTCCAGACGAGAAATGCCCCCAGGTCGAGGACGATCAGGAAGGACGACGTCAGCGCCTCGGCGATCGAGCCGGTGGCATCGGCCGCCACGAGGGCGGCGAAGGCCAGAAAGGTGAACCCGGCGGCGGCGTACGACGCGTAGAAGACCTGGCCGACGACGTTGCAGTCCGGGCGCAGGATGATGACGACGACCGAGAAGATCGTGAGGATGCAGGCCGCCGTCTCGAGCCCCGGGGCGGGCAAACCCCACAACTCGACGGCCACGATGCAGGCGAGGGCCGCTATGGCGGCGGCCCCCAGAGCACTGACCAGGACCTCGGTGATCCTCGAGCCTGTCCCCTGGTACCGCGTGCCCACTGCGCGCGCCGGGCTCAGGACCAGTCCCGTCGCCAGGACCAGTTGCACGAAACTGAGGACGAAGAGGTCGTAAAGATTGAACTGATGCAACACCTGGGCTGCCCCCCCGGTAGCGCACGAGCAAAGTACCGGATTCCCCGCCACTGTAAGTGTTCAGGTTCCCGCTTGTCACCTACGTTCCGAGGTTGTCGGGCCAGCGTATGCGTTAGGAATCTCCGGTTACGTCGTGGCGCGCGCTTATGACTACCCAATGCGCGATCAAGAACGACCACCAGCTGTGGAGCGCTTATTCAAGGATCCCTCTCCACCCCGCAGGGTGGTCTCAGCGGCTCCGGAACTGACCAGCACCTTCAGGGTGTCGTGGGCGTTGGAGCGGGCTGGTCCTCGCCCGGAGTCGCCAGAGTGGCTCAGCCCTCGCCGCACGTGGGCCGTCGCTGTCTTGCCTTCTCCCGGCGCTGACCTGGCCGGAGGCCTTCCTGGAGGCTCGAAGGGGTCGACTAACGTGACCTCGTCATTCGGGCGAGTGGCGGAATTGGCAGACGCGCAGGATTCAGGTTCCTGTGT
>Ga0209415_10012041_pt1 | contig 14472 bp, 5 predicted proteins | sample PeaSoiSIISIP2007_FD_187696 | JGI IMG/M metagenome (GOLD analysis project Ga0209415, IMG submission 187696) | Peat soil microbial communities from Weissenstadt, Germany - SII-SIP-2007 (SPAdes) (version 2) | ecosystem: Environmental > Terrestrial > Soil > Wetlands > Peat | place: Germany...
GGCACCACCGCCAAGTATCTGAACTTCGACATGGCCAACGACGCCAAGCCCGCCGGGTTCATCGTCTCGCCCCAGGTCGGGGTGACCGTGGTCATCGGTCTGGCCATGCAAACCGCCAATGACTCTGCCAACGATCGTGACCCGAAGGAGATGACGGTCGAAGGTTCCAATGACGACCCGAGCACCCTCACGAACTGGAGCTCGGGGACTTGGACGCAGATTGCGGACATCCAGGCGCCGAACGACGTCACCCGTTTTGACTGGCAGTACTTCTATTTCACGAACACGCTCGCGTACAGGAATTACCGGTGGACGGTGCTGCACACCCAGGGGCCCAGCACGTGTTGCATGCAAGTGGCCGAGGTGGAACTCCTGGCGGTGACCTCGCAGGCCGATTGCACCAAGGCCATGATCGTGAGCCCGCCCGTGGATACGCCGGTATTGCCAAACGCGAAGGCCCACTTCTTCGTGACCGCCAATGGCCCCTGGCCGCTCCAGTGGTCCGTCAACGGCGTGGCCGCCCCCGGCGGGACGGGCAGCGAGTTCACCACCGACCCGGTCACGTCGACCAATGCCACCAATGTCTATGCCGTGGCCATCGTCGGCTGCCACACCAGCGCGCCGGTCCATGCCGTCCTCTTCACCCCTTCCACCACCACGAGCCTGGGCCTCCATTTCCTCGGGAGTGGCGCCAACGGCACTCCCACCTACGTCCCGCCTGACACCATTTTTGGCGTCCAACAGCAGGCCTACTGGATGGATGCCACCAACGCGACCGGGACGGCGGGCGTGGGAAATGGGAGCACCCCGGACGTGCTGAACGACAGCTCCAACAATCCCTCGGTCATCACCTTTGAATACTCGACCTCGGGAACGTGGGGCGCCGGCACGCAAGATGGCACGCCAACGGGAGATATGCTCAATGGCATTGTTGGCAACGCCGGCGTCTCGACCACCGATGAAGACATGATCTTCCACAACGTCCCGAAGGGAACGCACGCCCTGCTGATCTATGCCATCGCCCCCCCGCTCAATGTCGCGACCGTCGCTTACTCGTGCAGCAATTCACCGGTCAAGACCTACTTCGTCCGGGTGATGAACTCCGATGAATACAAGGCCGCGAAAGGATTCTATCGCGCAACCAGCACCAGCCAGGCCGCCCCCAGCATTGCCAACTTCATCAAGTTCGACAACGTCACCCCTGATGCCAACGGCGACGTCACCATGGTATTCGATACCATCGTGGCGTCCGTCAATCAGGTCGGCGTCAATGACATCCAATTGGTCCTCAACGCGCCCAACCTGGGCGCGTCGCCGGTGATCACCCAGGACCCGCAGCCCACCGTCGCGCCTGCCAACGGCGTGGCGAAGCTAACGGTGACCGCCACGGGCACCGGCCTCACCTATCAATGGCGCAAGAACGGCAGAAATATCGCCGACGTCGGCGATATATCCGGCTCCACGTCCTCGACTCTGACCATTAGTCCGCTGACGCCGGGCGACGAGGGGGTTTACAGCGTCGCCGTGTTCAACCAGGCCGGCAGCACGGTCAGCGCGAATGCCGCGGTTTACATCTCGGCCTATAACATCCAGGATGCGTTGCTCGACTACTTCAAGTTCGACGAGACTGCCGGCACCAACGCCTCCAACGCGGCCACGAACGGGTTGCCCGCCGCCATCAACTCCAGCGGGTCAACGCCGCTTTGGGCCGCCGGCCAGATCGCTGGCGCCCTGAACCTCGAGGACGGCGCCACCTACGGGCTGGTCAGCAACTACACCAAGCCGGTCCAGGCGATCAGCGCGGCGGCATGGGTGAAGCTGGATCCGAATTACGCCTCCGCGCAGAATACCATTATTCGTAATGGCGAAGGCGCGCTGACGGTCCCGTCAAGCGGCAATGCGCCGCCGGTGGGCCAGTTTGACTTCCACTTTATGTTTTCAAGCGCGGATCTGGCGCTGCACTTGGAGGCCGAGCTTCAAGTCGCTTCCACTTTCCCGACAGCGACCGATCCGAACGGCATTACCCTCAGCGCTTGGACGCACGTGGCCTTTACGGCGGACGGAGCGCAATTGCGACTCTACAAAAATGGCCAGCAGGTGGCCGAGAAGGACTACACCGGCCAACTGGACACGCCGTCGGGGGCCTTCCTGGCAATCGGCGCGGTGCTCAACACCAACGCCACCGATATCATCCCTGACCCAACGGCCCCTGACTACTTCGGCGGGCAAATGGACGAACTGGCCCTTTGGGGCCGCGTGCTCACCGCCGACGAGATATCGCAGCTCTACGCCGCGGGTAAAGCCGGCAAGGCCCTCACGACCATCGTCGAAACGCCTCCGGTCGTCACGGCGCCGCCCACGCTGACGTTCAGCTACAAGGCCGGCCAGATCACGGTGACCTGGAGCAGCGGCACATTGCAAACCGCGCCGGCGGCCAACGGACCGTGGACTGACTCCACGGCCACGAGTCCGCTGGTCGAAGCGGCGACTGGCAAAGCCCAATTCTTCCGGGCCTACGTCCCGTAGGCGGGAGATTTGGCAACGGTTTAACCCGAAGAAACCGGGCCCACGGCCCGGTTTCTTTTTTTGCAACTGTTCAGGTCGCGCATAGGAGCGCGGACATTCTTGTCCGCCGAACGTGGTAGGTCGCCCGAAGCAGACAAGACAGGTCGTGCATAGGAGCGCGGGCATTCTTGTCCGCCGAACGTGGTAGGTCGCCCGAAGCGGACAAGACAGGTCGCGCATAGGAGCGCGGACATTCTTGTCCGCCGAACGTGGTAGGTCGCTCGAAGCGGACAAAAATGTCCGCGCTCCTACGCGGCAGCGCGTCTCGCGGCGACCTGAACGGTTACCTTTTTTGTTTTCGGGCGCAGGCAACCCGATTACCCTGTTCTGGCGTATGCGCGATTTTCGGTGCGGGACCTCCCTGGGTCGGCTGCCTCATTCCTGGGATGCGTCGTGAGAACGGCGTTGGCAGTGTACTTGTGCGGCGCGGCTTGCGCCGGCGCTGCGCTCGAGTGGCACGCCGAACCCGGCTTCCGCTGGGCGGCGTTGGAAACCCCCAAGCAGGGCAAGCCCGGGTTCGCGCTGGTGCCGGAGGAAACCACCGGGCTCCGTTTCACCAACACACTGGACGAGGCCGCCGGGGCCGCCAACCGGGTCCTCAACAATGGGTCGGGCGTCGCCGTTGGGGACTTTGACAACGACGGGTTGCCGGATATTTTCTTGTGCAACCTCAATGGCCGCAATGCCCTGTATAAGAACCTGGGAAACTGGCATTTCCAGGACGTCACGGCGGCGGCGGGCCTGGGTGAGCCAATTCCGCTGACTCGAGGGGCCGTGTTCGCGGACATCAACGGGGATGGCTATCTGGATTTGTTGATTTCGGTTACCGGGCGGGGCGTGCTTTGTTTTCTGAATGATGGGCATGGGAGGTTCGTGAACGCGACGGCCAGGGCCGGCACGGGCAGCCGGTATGGCAGCACCACCATGGCGCTCGCCGACGTTGATGGGAACGGCACGCTCGACCTTTATATCGCCAATTATCGGCCCGACGATGTCCGGGACCTGGGCCGCGCGACTTTCTTAATGGTTAACGGCCGGCCGACGCTGCCGGGGACCGAGACCAACCGGTTTAGGATGGTCAATGGGCGGCTCGAGGAATGCGGCCAGCCCGACCAATTGCTGCTCAACGACGGCACCGGCCGCTTTACTCCGGTATCCTGGACCGACGGGACCTTTCTGGACGAGGCCGGGCAGAAGTTGACGGAAGCGCCGTTGGACTGGGGCCTGACCGCGACCTTTCGGGACGTAAACGACGATCTGGCGCCAGACCTCTATGTTTGCAACGACTACTGGACCCCGGACCGGTTTTGGATCAACGACGGGCACGGACACTTTCGCGCGATCGCCAAGACGGCGTTGCGCAAGACCAGCGCCAGCTCGATGAGCGTCGATTTCGCCGACCTCAACCGGGACGGGCACCTCGATTTCTTTGTCGTGGACATGCTCAGCCGCTACCCGGCCCTGCGGAAGCGGCAAGGATTCGCTCAGACCCCGATGATGAACCCGGTGGGCGTGATTGAGGATCGGCCCCAAGTGATGCGCAACACGCTGTTCCTGAACCGCGGGGATGGCACCTACGCCGAAGCGGCGTTTTACGCGAATCTTGCGGCCTCGGATTGGTCGTGGGCGCCCATCTTTCTGGATGTTGACCTCGATGGCTACGAGGACTTGCTCATTGGCGCCGGCCATTTCCGGGATGTGCAGGATTACGATGCCGAGCAGGAGGTCCAGAGGCGCCAACATCGGTGGAGCGGTTTCCGGAGCGAAGCGGAGCGTCAGCGGGCCTTTACGCGCGAACTCATGGAGCACCAGCGGCTTTATCCGCGCCTACAGATGCCGATCGGGGCCTTTCGCAACCTGGGAAACTGCACCTTCAAAGAGGTGACCGAAGCCTGGGGCCTGAACCACCCGGGCGTGCATCAAGGCCTGGCGATGGCTGATTTCGACCTCGATGGCGGCCTGGACCTGGTGGTCAATGATTTGAACGGCCCGGCCATGCTTTTTCGAAACCAATGTCCCGCCGGGCGCGTGGCCGTGCGGCTCCGAGGGCAGCCGCCGAACACCCGGGGGATCGGCGCAAAGGTTTCGCTCTTAAATGGGGCGTTGCCCAGGCAGACCACGGAAATCATCTGCGGGGGACGATACCAATCCGGCTCGGATACTGAGGCGGTCTTTGCGACGGGGGCGGCCACGAACGGGATGACCCTCGAGGTGCGCTGGCGCAACGGCAAGCGGAGTGTCGTGGCGGGGGTCCAAGCCAATCGGCAGTATGAAATCGACGAAAGCGGCGCTGAACCAACGCCGGCGCCCGTGCGCCGGCCTGAGCAATCCACCCCGGTTTTCGAGGATGTCAGCCGCCTGCTCGGCCACACCCACCATGAAACCGGGTTCGATGACTATGATCGCCAGCCCCTCTTGCCCTTCAAACTGAGCCAGTTGGGACCGGGGGTCGCGTGGTTCGACGTGGACGGAGACGGCCACGAAGACCTGGTGATTGGGACCGGCCGGGGCGGCGCGCCGGGGCTGTTCCGGTCGGATGGCCGGGGCCATTTCTCGGCCTGGGTGACGGAGTCATCCCTGTCAGTGGCGGATGATACGGCGGGTTTGGCAGGGTGGCAGGACAGTTCCGGGGCGCGCCTGGTGCTCGCAGCGCTGACCGGATATGAGGTCAAGCTCGACCATGCGGCAGTCACGTTTGGCCTGGCTGATGGGCATGTGGCCGCGAGCGGGTCTCTCGCCGCAGGCATGGCGGGCGGCGGAGCCATGGCCCTGGGTGACATGAACGGCGATGGCCGCCTGGCGCTCTTCATCGCCGGGGGCGTCATGCCGGGGCGCTATCCGGTCGCGGCGCCTTCGAGGATTCTCCGCTTCGAGGGCGGGCAATGGAGGGTGGATGCGAGGAACAGCGTGTTGCTCGACAATCTGGGGATCGTAAACGGAGCGGTCTGGAGCGACTTGGACGGGGATGGTTTGCCGGAATTGGTGCTGGCCTGCGAGTGGGGGCCAATTCGGGTGTTTCGCAATCGCGGCGGCTTGCTGTTCGAGATCACCGAAGAACTCGGGCTCAAGCCCTTCACGGGGTGGTGGCGGGGCGTCACGACGGGTGATCTGAACAACGACGGGCGGCTGGATATTATCGCCTCGAACTGGGGATTGAACAGCCCGTATCAAGCCACGGGCCGGGAGCCGCTGACGTTTTTTTACGGGGAGATCGCCCAACCGGGGGTCACGGAGATCCTGGAAACGGAATACGACGGCAAGGCGCTGGCGCCGCGCCGTCAATTCAATGCCCTGGCCGCTTCGATGCCATTTTTGCGCGAGCGATTTGCCAGTCATAAGGCCTACAGCGAGGCGACGGCGGACGAGGTGCTGGGCGAGCGCCGGGTGCTGGCCCGGCGGGTCACGGCCAATACGCTGGCGTCCATGTGTTTCATTAACACCGGGCGTGGCTTTCAGGCGCGCGAGTTGCCGCGCGAGGCGCAACTGGCGCCCGCTTTCAGCGTGAACGTGGGCGATTTCGACGGCGATGGCAACGAGGACGTCTTTCTGAGCCAGAATTTCTTTGACGTCCAACCGGAGACCAGCCGCATCGACGCCGGGTTGGGCCTGTGGCTGCAAGGCGACGGTACGGGCCGGCTCGATGCGGTCCCGAGCGCTCGTTCCGGCGTCCGGGTTTTTGGTGAACAGCGGGGTGCGGCGCTCGGGGACTACGACGAGGACGGCCGGATTGACCTGGTCGTCAGCCAGAACGGCGCTGCGACAAAACTGTACCACAACGTCGGCGCCAGACCCGGGCTGCGCGTCAAGCTCAAAGGGCCGCCGGGCAACCCCTCCGGCATCAGCGCGGTGATGCGGCTCCAGTTCAAGGAGCGCCAGGGCCCGGCGCGGGAAATCCATTGCGGTTCAGGTTACTGGTCGCAAGACAGCCTCACCCAAGTGATGGCTACGCCCAGCCCACCGGAGGCGCTTTGGGTACGCTGGCCCGGCGGACGGGTGACCACCACGCCGTTGCGCGCGGGAGTCAAAGAGGTCACCGTCGATGTGGACGGGAAACTGGTGTCGAGCCGGTAAGGAGGCGCCGCGCTGGCTCACTTTGTGTCACCGGCGGACGCCGGGCCGGCGGCCACCCCAGCCGGCGGCGGGCGCGAGACGATCGGAACCTTGATGACCGGGAATCTTGGATGGTTGGTTTTCACGGTGAGTTCAAGCTTTCTGCCTCGCGCCAGTTCGAACCCTGGCGGGAATGTCGCCCGCAGCACGAAGTGCCGGCCGGTCTCGACCTCGGTCAACTGCAGGCCGACCCCCTTGGCATCGATGGAGGGTTCCGACACGACTAAGGGCTGCGCCCAGTTACTGTGAAAGGAAACGGTGTTGGTCAGGCTATCAGGCAGCGGGGAGGCGGGTACCGATAGCTGCGCCGGGAGCACCATCACGGCGGGTTGGGCCACCGCCCAGACCGGCACTGTGAGCAAGGGCATGTCGGGGACCGAGGTGCTCATCGTGATTTGACCGAATACGTTTCCCGCGCCCAGCGGCGGAACCAGTTTGACCACCAATTGGTACTCCTGGCCGGGGCGGCTCGTGACCAGTTCGGCGGCGATCTCGCTGCGGCTGCTATGCGGTTCAGAGAGGGTCAAAGGCACGGCCTGTCGGTTGACGATGCGCACCACGCGGCTGAGGTTGGTCACGCTGTCCAGGATTCCGACGAAGGCGGCGGATTCCGGGGAGACCTCGAAGGGACGCCAGACCGTGGCCTTGACCTCGAGCGTCACCACCGGATGCTCGCGGTCGTTGCAGAGAACCGTCACCTGCTTGGCGACCGGGCCCGTAAATTTGGAGCTATGGAGCTCGATGGGGATTCTGCCCATTTTTCCCGGTTCCACCTGCCGGGACCAATTGGAGGCCGTAGCGCAGCCACAAGTGGACCGCACGTCCTGGATGACCAGCAATCCGGCGCCGCTATTGGTGAACTCGAAATCATGCTTCAGGACCGCCCCCGCCAGCACCCGGCCGAAGTCATGCTCCGGCGCCGTGAATCGGATGCTCGGCGCGCCGGGGTTGGCGCCTCCCGCGGCGGCGGTTTGCCCGGGCGGAGACGGCGCGGCGGCAAGGGCGGTTGCCAGCGCGGCGATGAGGAGGGTGAAGAGGAAAAAAAGAGGAATCCGCGCGGTGAGCTCTGGTTTCATACAGCGCAGCCCTTTCAGTTGCCGCTCTCGGCTATTTTCAACAGGCTGTTGATGGGGATATCCTTCGCCAGCACCTGTCTGATGCCCGACGGCCACCGCACCTCGACCCGCTCCACGCTGGTGGCTTCCCCCAGCCCGAAATACAACGGGATGAGGCTCTGGGAAAGATAGCCCGATTTCCCGTCATGAAATTGCGTGTAAGTCTTCCCGCCCGCCTGCACCTTGACCGTGGCGCCGAGTCCGTCGCGGTTGGAGGTGGCGCCGGTCAACCGCACTTTGAGGAAATGAATCTTCTTCTTGGCGGCCAGGTTGCTGATCAGGACTTGCGGGGGGCCGTTGAACTCGTTGACGACAATGTCCAAAGCCCCATCGTCATCCACGTCAAAAATCGCCGACGATCTCGAGCTCGCCGGCGCCCTTATCGTCAACTTGCCGGTCCTTCCCCGGCATAGCGGGTTGTCTTTGTCGGCGCCGTTGCAATCGAGTGTGAACTGCTCTCTCATTATTTTCTCGGGCGCTCGCGGCTCCACACCCAGCAGGAATTCGGCGTCAAAAAAGCGCTGGCCTCCCTCGTTCAAAAGCACCGAGTTGATGCCGTAACGACAGGAATAACCCATGCCCGCCGCCACGAATACGTCCTGGAAACCATCGGCATTGAGGTCGCCCACGCTCACGCCCCACGGCCAATAGGTTTCGACGCCCAGCGCATCGGAAACTTCCCGGAACAGCCCGTGGCCTTCATTGCGATAGAACGCGTTTCCGAAAATGACGTGGTCAAAATTGGTGCGCCCTTTGAGCGCCGTATCCTTCCCTTCACGCATGATCCACTGCTCGCTCTTGGCCTTCTCGATGTTCAGATCGAAGTCCTGCGCGAGCCTCGTTTGCGCTCTCGACATGTCCGAATGCATGTCCGTAATGTACACATCCATCAGGCCGTCGTTGTTGTAGTCGAAGAATTTGATCCCCATCGCGCCCCAGGGCGTCTTGGGAAAATAAGCGCCGGTCTTGTCCACGAACCCCTTGCCCTGCTGGTTCTCGAAGTAATGGTTGTCCCCTTGCATATTCAAGACATACAAGTCGGGCCAGCCGTCCTCGTTGAGATCGCAGAAGCTGGCATCGCCGCTCCAAGAGTCGAAAACCAGGTTCATCTCCCGGGTCACATCTTTGAACTTAAGGCCCCCCAGGTTCTTGTACAAGATGCTGTGTTCCGTCCGCTCGGGATAGAGGTGCCCCAGGAACGCATCCGGCAATCCCACATACGAGCCGTCGGCGCTCTTCTGGACGGTCGTATAGACGCCGACGTTGAGCACCAACAGGTCCAGCAGACCATCGTTGTCGAAGTCAAAGAACACCGCGCCCGAGGAATGGCCCTTGTAATCCAGGCCGGCTTCCTTGGTAATATCCTTGAATCTCCCGCCGCCCAGGTTGTGAAAAAGGACGTTCCCAAACTTGACCGTCGTTACGAACAGGTCGGGCAGGCCGTCGTTGTCCACGTCGGCGAAGGCCGCCCCGACGCACACCTTGCCCTCCAGGCCCACGCCGGCGCTTTCGGTGACGTTGGCGAATTTGCCCTGGCCCAGATTGCGCCAAAGCTGGCACTGGCCCAGTTGGTCCACGAAATAAATGTCCAACAACCCGTCCCCGAACACATCCGCCACGGCAACACCCGTGCCGTGATCGTAATGCACGGCCTTAAAGGTCCGCCCGGCATCATCCACAGCATGGGTTCTAAACGTGATGCCGCTTTCCGCCACCCGGTCGGTGAACTGGAAGTCGTAAAACGCGTGGAATTGCTTGGCCGCCTGCTCCTGCTGCTGTTTGCGCTGTTCCAGCCTCTGCAGAGCCTTGGTGGCTTCCGTCCCCACCTGCGCCGGGAACGCCGGGACCGGCCAGAGGAGCCAGCCGGCCGTCCCGGCCGCCAGCAGGCCTCGGCGGAGTCCGTTGCGGCTGGCTCCAGGGAGAAAGAGAGTTCTCATAACGCGAGCTAGGGGCGTCGGCACGAAACCCAAACATACTGCTTGGAGCGCTCGTGTCAAAGTCTTTTGGAGTGCGCCGGCAGAGCGAAGCGGCGACGGCGCTTTCGGGGCGCCTGGGACGTCCGGGAACACGAGCTGCTGCCCGAGCCAAAGCGGTGTCGCGCTTCGCTTGCCACCGCACTCCAAAGCCCGAGACGCCGCGCCCTGCCCATTTTCCTTTACTGGCGGTGCGATTGCCATCAAGGTTTTGCCATGCCCGCCAGGGAAATCATCGCCCTGTTGCTTTTCGGCGCCACATTCGCCGGTGGCGCATTCATGGCTGGCTGCTCCAAAGGTCCGGAGCCAGGCAGCCCGGCGCAAACCGCAAAGACCCTCTACACCTGCGGCATGCACCCGGAGGTCATCCGGGATCGTCGCGGCGACTGCCCCATTTGTGGCATGAAGCTGATGCCGGTCCGGGAAGCAGCCGGCGCCAAAAACGCCGGCCGCGAGCAGAACGCCCAGCCTGGCAAGCGCAAATCAGAGACCATTGCCCTTGAGTCGGTGACGATTCAGAACATGGGCATCCGCACGGCCACGGTCACGCACGGGCCGTTGCGCCGAACCCTGCGCACCGTTGGCATGATTGGTTACAACGAGACCACCCTGGTCGACGTGACCGCCAAATTCAAGGGTTCGATCGCAAGGCTTTACGTCATCGCCCCAGGCCAGCCGGTCATGCGCGGCGACCCGCTGTTCGACCTTGAGTCGCCCAAACTTTACCGCGCGCAGACCGAGTATCTGCTGGCGACCCGTCCACCCGCCAACGCCAGGCCCGGCGCGGAAGAAATCCAAACTCGCGCCCGCGCCCGGCTCAAGGCTTTCGATACTTCGGACGAGCAGCTCGCCGAACTCGAGCAAACGCGCGAGCCTCAGAAAGCCCTTCGCATCCTTGCCCCCCAGGACGGCCTGGTCATCGACTTGAACGTCGTCGAAGGGCAGAGCGTGGGGGCGGGGATGAAGCTTTGCCGGTTGGCGGACCTGGGAAGGGTCTGGATGCACGCGGACATCTACGAACAGGATTTGGCGTATCTTCAACCCGGCCAGGAGGCGACGGTGACGCTGTCGTACTTGCCGGACCGCGAGTTCCGCGGCCGCGTCGCCTATATCACTCCGAGCGTGGATGAGAGGACTCATAGCGCCCGCGTGCGGATGGAGTTCCAAAATCCTGGCGGCTTCCTCAAGCCCGGCATGGCCGCCAGCGTGAAGCTGGTCTGCGAGCTGGAGCCTTCCGCGTTGCTGATTCCCGACATGGCCATTTTGCGCAGCGGCGAAACGACCACCGTGTTCGTGGCGCTGGACGGCGGAAAGTTTGATCCGCGCACCGTCACGCTCGGGCCGCGGGCGGAGCCGGACGACTACCAGGTGCTCAGCGGGGTGAGTGAAGGCGAGCGGATTGTCACCTCGGGCCAGTTCATGCTCGATTCGGAAAGCCAGCTTCGCGAGGCGCTTCAGAAAATGAGGCCGCCGCGCGAGGCCGCCGCCGCGCGTTCCACACCCGGCGCCATGAACGCCGCGCCGACGGTGACTCCCGGCGCGGTGAAGTACCTCTGCCCCGTTCCGGAGCATGTGTCCATCCAATACGATCAGGCCGGCAAATGTCCCTTATGCGGCACGACCCTCGTGGCGGTGTCTCCAGCGACGCTCAAGCGGGTGCAGCCCGGCGGGGCGATTATTTATTACACCTGCCCCATGCCGGAGCACGGCGACGCGCGCTCGGACCAACCGGGCCAATGCTCCAAGTGTGGGATGACACTGATCCCGATCATGGAAGCGCAGCCCTTAACCGGCGCCGACGGCGGCCGGGGCCACGGGGCCATGCCTTAGTTAGAGCCTGTCCCAAAAGCGCGGCGGACGGAAACCTTTGTCGTCCTAATTCCGAATCGGGATTTCGACAAAGGCGGCCGACAAAGGTGGCCGACAAAGGTCTGGAATCGGAGCGCTTGGGGCTGGCTCCTTAGTCAGTATTGCCGCCCAACGGCCCTGAAATACGTGTTGCCAGGCCGAGTGACGGGGAGGTCCTGGGTCCACCAGAAACCAGGTGCGCCGTTGGTCGCCACGTCAGTCCAAACGGGCTTTACCGGGCTCGGTGACGACTGGATAACCGCGTCCGTGAAATCCCCCGTGGTCGTAATGATCTGGACCGTGTTCGGGTCGGCAAGCGTAATGCTGAGGAGCTGGGGAGCGCGGGAGAAAACCGCCAGAAAGCCGCTGACCATGTTCGTTGGGCTTTGCCCCAGGTACCGAAAATCTCCACCGATAAAGGCGTCGTCCTCGGTCAAGGCAATCACGCTCGGCGGCACATCCGGCGCGGGGTTCCATTGATAGGCAGAGGCGTTGAAGGACGCCAGGGAGGCCAGGTTCTGCTCGAACGCACCGCCGATGGAAGCGAAGCTGCCGGCCACATAGAGGGTGGTCGGGGTGGCACTCATGGCGGTGACGCCGGAAGAGAATTTATCCATGGACGCGTCAACGGGTTGGAGGGAATTATCGGCGAGACTGAAGGCGGCGAGATTTCTGAACGCCAGGCCGCCGATTTGTGTGAAAGTGCCGCCCACGTAGAGGGTGTCGCTCGAGGCGGCCAGAACCGTAACGGCCTGATTGGGCGCAGGCGTCCAGTTGACTGCCGAGCCATCGTCGGGGGAGAGAGCGGCGAGCTTCGGGAGGCTGGCACCCGCGACAGTAGTAAAGTCGCCTGCCACGTAAAGGCTCGATCCAGCCAGGACCAGAGAACTGATCCCGCTAAAGCCGCCTGACAGGCTCGCATTAAAGGTGGGAATCAGGTCGCCAGCCGCCGGATCGAGCGCGGCGAGGAAGCGGCGCGGTTGACCCGAAACGGCCGTAAATGAGCCTCCGGCATACAGCGTACCCGCGCTTACGGCCAAGGCATTTACAGAAAGGGTTCCGAATGAGGTGTTCGTGCCCTGGAACGCGAAACCGGGGACTGGATTTCCGCTCACTGGATCGATCAGGGCCAAGCCGTTGGCCAGAATGGGAAAAGAATTGGAGGAGACAACCACAGCATTGGAGTAGATATTCGTAAATAAGCCGCCGGCGTAAATTCCATTCGGTCCGTAGGCGAGGCTCATCACCGGCGCGTCGAAGACGGGCGCCCAAGGCAGCGCGGCCCCAGTGGTCGTTGAAAGCGCCGCGGCGCGCTGGCGCGCCACACCGCCCAAGGAAACGAAATTACCCGCAACGAGAACCTTGCCATTGGCGATCGCGATCGCATTCGCCCCGACATCGGCGCCCGACGTGCCGTTGAAATCGGTGCCCGAAGGAGTCGGGATCGTTTCGCTGGAAGCGAGATTCAGCCCCACCAGCAGCGGATGCAGCGCCCCGTTGGCATTCGTGAAACTCCCGCCCACGTATAGAGAGTTGGCGGTGGCATCGAGCGCGAGCGAGCGCACGAGGCTGGTCGTGAAAGCGCTTTGAAGTTGAAGATCGAGCGACAGCGCCGCCCCGTTGGCATTGTTGACTGCCGCAAAACCAAGCTTGCTATGGCCCCCAATGGTAGTGAAATCTCCGCCGACATACACGGCAGTGCCGCTCGCCGCTAACGCCCGGACGATCTTGTTGGGATTGGGATTCCACGACGTCGCCACCCCGGTTGTTGCATCCAGCGCCGCCAAGTAGTTCCGGGGTTTCGTGCCCACGGTCGCGAATTGGCCGCCGACATAGACCGTGCTCCCGGAAACAAAGAGGGCCAGAACTTGGAGATCGGCTTGCGGATTCCAGGCGTTGGCGAGAGCCGTCTTGTCGGTCGCTATCGCGGCCAGGTTCCCCCGGTTTGAGCTCCCCACACTGAAGAAGTTGCCGCCAACGTAGAGCAGGCTGTTCGCAATCTGCATCGCGTTGACGGAGCCTGAAAACTGTGGATTCCAACTGGACAGGCTGCCGTCCAGGGCGCTCACGGCTCCGAGACCGGTGATGGGCTGTCCGCCGAGGCGTGAAAAGGACCCGCCGATATAAAGGCTTCCGCCGTCCAGCACCAGCGCATTAACGGCCGAGCCCACGAGACCGGCATGCCAAGCGCGATCGAGAGCCAGGTTCGGATGCAGGTGCGCGACGTTGGTGATCGGGGTGCCCCCGATATTGGTGAAGGTCCCGCCGATGAACCAGCCGCCACTGCCATCGGGTTGAACTGCCTTAACCAGGCCGGCGATCATGGGAAGGCCGGCGAACGTTTGCCCGCTGGCCTCGTCAAACATCGCCGCCGGCCCCGTGCGCGGCCCCACATAGGAGAAATCGCCGGCGAAATACGCCGTGCCGTTGGTGACCACGATGGCGTTGACTGGCCCGTCGGGGACCCAGAACTTCGGATCCGGGAACGGCGCCGGCTGACCGAACAGAGGTGAAACTGCCAAACCGAAGCCGGCGAACAGGATCAGGTTGCCGACCGTGGTAAACGGGCTTCGCTGCCCGAGACGGTCGCATAGGATACGGGTTGATCGATCAAGCATATTTAGTTCAGTGCTGCTTTTCATTTTTGTCACGTCCAGCGCAATTCCCCGAGGCAGAGCCCATCATTGGCGCCTCAGCCAGGACTCTGATCGAATTAGCCGGAACAGGGCATTCTACATGGGGATCTGGTTTTGTCAAGGCGATAGTTCACTCCCAAATCCTCGCCCTCGCCTAAGCAGACAGGGCGAGAGAATTCCGCCCAGGTCTGCGCATCGCGGCGACGGCCGCCGAACAGACCTGTC
>Ga0209415_10012042_pt1 | contig 14472 bp, 12 predicted proteins | sample PeaSoiSIISIP2007_FD_187696 | JGI IMG/M metagenome (GOLD analysis project Ga0209415, IMG submission 187696) | Peat soil microbial communities from Weissenstadt, Germany - SII-SIP-2007 (SPAdes) (version 2) | ecosystem: Environmental > Terrestrial > Soil > Wetlands > Peat | place: Germany...
CTTTACCCCCCGCGGCCTTCTCCTGCGCGCCCTGCCTCGTCGCCGCCGGCGGAGACGGGGGTGAGGCCTTCCTCCTGAACATGCGGAGCATGCGATCGGTGATGAGAAATCCGCCGACGACGTTGATGGTCGCGCAGGTGACCGCCACGAAGCCCAGGATCTGGCTCAGGGCGTGGTGCGAGCCCGCGGCGAGCAGCGAAGCGACGAGCGAGATGCCGCTGATGGCGTTGGTGCCGCTCATCAGCGGCGTGTGCAGGAGCGGGGGTACGCGGGAGATGACCTGGTAGCCGACGAACGTCGCGAGGACGAACACGTACAAGTTGAACATCCACTCGATCGTCATGACGCCGCTCCCGTGGTCGCCGCGCCGCCCGGCTCGACGATCTCCTTCACCTTCGGGTGGACGATCGATCCACCGTGCGTGATGACGCACCCCCGGGCGATCTCGTCGTTGAGGTCGAGCTTCAAGGCGCCGTCCTTCGTCACGTAAAAGAGGAGCTTCTCCATGTTGCGCGAGTACATCTGGCTCGCGTGCGCGCTCATGCGGCTCAGGACGTCCGTCTGACCGATGAGCGTCACCCCGTGCTCGACGACCGTCTGTCCGGGCCTCGTGAGCTCGCAGTTGCCTTGCTGCTCGGCGGCGAGGTCGACGACGACGCTGCCGGCGCGCATCGACTTGACCATGTCGGCGGTCACCAGGACCGGGGCGCGCCGGCCCGGAATGAGCGCCGTGCAGATGACGACGTCCGCCTTCGCCACGTGAAGCGCGATGGCCTCCGCCTGCTTCTTCCTGGACTCCTCGCCCAGCTCTTTCGCGTAGCCGCCGGCGGTCTGGGCGTCCTCGGTCTCGACGTCGACGAACTTCGCCCCGAGGCTCTCGACCTGCTCCTTGACCACCTTGCGGACGTCGAACGCCTCGACCACGGCGCCCAGCCGGCGTGCCGTCCCGATGGCCGTCAGCCCCGCGACGCCCGCGCCGAGGACGAGCACCTTCGCCGGGGCGATCGTGCCCGCGGCCGTCATCAGCATCGGGAAGAAGCGAGGGAGCGCGGCGGCCGCCATGAGGACGGCCTCGTAGCCCGCCGCCGTCGCCTGGGACGAGAGCACGTCCATCATCTGGGCGAGCGTCGTCCGCGGGATCATGTCGACCGCGATGGCCGTGACGTTGCGCGCCGCGAGCGCCCGCACGAGCGCGTGGTCGACGAGCGGATACAAGAGCGAGATCAGCGCGCTGCCCTCCTTCAGCTGCCCGACGTCGTCGACGCCCGGGGCGCGGATCTGCAGCACCGCGTCGGCGTCGGCCAGCAGCGCCCCGGGGGACGCATCGACGCGCGCGCCTCCGCTCCGGTACTCGTCATCGGAGGCGAACGAGAGCGACCCGGCGCCGGCCTCGACGGACACGTCGATCTTCTTCGCCGCGAGCCGCTTGACCGAGTCCGGCACGACTGCGACGCGCCGCTCGCCCGCGCCCTCTTTTCGAACCGCTATCCTCATGGTGCGGGCGCATTCAAGACTGCACGGCGACCGGGGGTCAAGGCGGCATTTGGGAGAGGGGTCACGCGCCTTGCCACCCTTTCACGACGGCGTCGAGCCGCTCGTCCTCCCCGTCGTCCAGCAAACCCACGGCGACGGCCGTGAGCCTGTCCGGCCGCGCGAGCTGGTGCGCGGCGTCCCGGACTTCGCCGGCCTGCACCCGCACCAGCTGCGCTACGTGCTCCTCAGGCGTGGAAAACCGGTCGAAAAGCAGGCCGCCGGCGTAGAAGGCTGCGGTCTCCTCGGCCGAGTCGGCCAGCGTGCGAGCGTCCCAGGCGACGCGCCGCCGCGTCTTTTCGAGCTCTTCTGCCGTCGGCCCCTCGCGCGCGAGCTCCTCGAACATCGCGAGGATTTCGCGGGTCACGCGGGCCGCCCGCTTGTGCTGCACGCCCGCCGCGACGTCGACCACGCCGTCGTCCTCGTAGCCGTCGTAGCCCGCGGAGACGTCGTAGCAGAGGCCCCGCGCGTCGCAGAGGCGGTGGTAGAGGCGCGTCGACATCCCGTCGTCGACGATGCGCATCAGGACGTCGAGCGCGGGGCGCCGCGCGTCCGTCTCGGCGAACGCGCGAAAGCAGATGCGCAGCTCCGTCTGGCTCGAGACGTTGTCGACGATCTGGAGGCGCGGTCTCTTCTGGGTGTGCTGCGGGGCGGTCGCGGCGATCCGCGAGCCGGGCGGCAGCCCTTCGAAGTCGCGCTGCGCGAGGCGCAGCGCGTGCGCCCGATCGACCGCGCCCGAGAACACGAGGACGGCGTTTCCCGCCGTGTAGTGCCCGGCATGCCACCGGCGCAGGATGTCCTCGTCGAAGCCGCGGACGCGCTCCGCGGTCCCAGTGATGGTGAAGCCCAGCGGGTGGTCCTTGTAGATGAGCGCACGCGACAAGTTGTCGGCGTCGACCTGCCGCCCCTCGTCGTCCAGGTCCTCGAGGATCTCCTCGAGGACGATGCCGCGCTCGATGTCGATGTCCAGAAACGCGGGCTGGGCGAGCACCTCGCCGAACAGGGCGCAGGCCTCGTCCAGCGACTCCGGGGGGAGCGAGAGCGAGAATATCCCGTGGTCGACCTGCGTCGACGCGAACAGCGAGCCGCCGAGCCGTTCGAACGCGAGGTTGACCTCGTGGGCGCTCCGGACGCGCTGCGTGCCGCGGTAGATCATGTGCTCGAGGAAGTGGCTGATGCCGTTGTCCCCGGTCCTCTCGAAGCGAGACCCCACGCGCGCCCAGAGCGCGACGTGAGCGCGGTGCAGCTGCGGCTGCGGGACGACGACGACGCGCAGTCCGTTCGCGAGCGTGGAGGTCGTTGTCGGTCGAGCAGTCACCCGGATCACCTTGAGCTTCGCTGCGCCCCCTGGCGCCAAAATGCGAGCCTTGCACCTTAGCGCACTTCGGAGTCTTCTTCTGCGCCGGGAGGATGACCAACCCATGCGCTCGACGGTGAGTCTCCTGGCGGCTGCGGGGCTGCTCCAGCTTGCCGCGTGCAGCCGCTCTTCCGGACCGCCCGGACCTCCCGAGAAGAACGAGCCGCCGCCCGCCCCCCCGGAAGTGAACGCGACGCGCTTGACGGCGGCAGACCGCGATCCGAATAACTGGCTCTCGCACGGCCGCACGTACGATGAGCAGCGGTTCTCTCCGTTGAACCAGATCACGACGAGCAACGTGGGCACCCTCGGGCTCGCGTGGGCGCTCGACCTTGACACCGCGCGCGGGCAGGAGGCGACGCCGCTGGTCGTGGACGGCGTGCTCTACTCGACGAGCGCCTGGAGCAAGGTGCAGGCGATCGACGCCGCGAGCGGCCGCCTGCTCTGGCAGTACGACCCGCGGGTGCCCGGCGAGACGGGCGCCAAGGCCTGCTGCGACGTGGTCAACCGCGGGGTCGCCGCGTGGAAGGGACGCGTCTACGTCGGCACGCTCGACGGCCGCCTGGTCGCGCTCGACGCGAAGACCGGCAAGGAGGCGTGGTCCGTGGTCACCGTGGACCAGACGAAGAAGTACACGATCACGGGCGCGCCGCGCGTCGTGAAGGGCAAGGTCCTCATCGGCAACGGCGGCGCGGAGTTCGGCGTGCGCGGGTACGTCTCGGCGTACGACGCCGACGACGGCAAGCTCGTCTGGCGTTTTTACACAGTGCCCGGGGACCCGTCGCAGCCGTTCGAGGCCCCGATCCTCCGGGAGGCCGCGGCGACCTGGAAGGGCGAGTTCTGGAAGCTCGGCGGCGGAGGCACAGTCTGGGATTCGATGGCGTACGACCCGGAGCTCGACCTCCTCTACATCGGCGTGGGCAACGGCTCGCCGTGGAACCAGCGGCTGCGCAGCCCGGGCGGCGGCGACAACCTGTTCCTCTCCTCGATCGTCGCGCTCAGGCCGGACACGGGCGAGTACGTGTGGCACTACCAGACGACCCCGGGCGAGTCCTGGGACTACACCGCGACCCAGCACATCATCCTGGCCGATGTGGCCGTCGACGGGCAACCGCGCAAGGTGCTGATGCAGGCGCCGAAGAACGGCTTTTTCTACGTGCTCGACCGGACCAGCGGAAAGCTCATCTCGGCGCAGCCGTTCACGACCATCAACTGGGCGAGCGGCGTCGACACGAAGACCGGAAGGCCGATCATGAACCCCGCGGCGCTCTACGGCCAGACCGGCAAACCGTGGTTCGCCATGCCGGGCCCGCTCGGCGCTCACAACTGGCAACCCATGTCGTATAGCCCGCAGACGCGTCTGGTCTACATCCCGGCGCAGGACATCCCTTTCGCCTACGGCGATCCCAAGAAGTTCACGCCCGACCCGCTCGCGTACAACACGGGCATCGATCCCGTCGTCGCAGGGATGCCCGAAGATCCGCGCGCCAGGGCGCAGGTGCTCGCTTCGGTGCACGGTTATCTCAAGGCCTGGGATCCCGCGACGCAGAAAGAGGTCTGGCGGGTGGAGCAGCCGGGGGCGTGGAACGGCGGCGTGCTCTCGACCGCCGGAGGCCTCGTCTTTCAGGGGAACGCCGCCGGCTCCTTCAGCGCCTACTCGGCCGACAAGGGCACGGCGCTCTGGTCGTTTCCGGCGCAGACGGGCGTCATGGCCGCGCCGATCTCGTATTCGGTCGGCGGGCAGCAGTACGTCGCGGTCGTCGTCGGATGGGGTGGCGTGTACCCGCTCGCGGCCGGCGAGGTCTCGCGCAAGGGGTCGCTGGCGCAGAACCGCAGCCGCGTGCTGGCCTTCCGGCTCGGCGCGGCGGCGCAGCTGCCCCCTTCACCGCCCGCGCCGGCTCCCGCCAAGCCGCCCGAGCGCCTTGCCGGCGCTGCGGCAAAGCTCCCGATCGGCAAGCTCGTCTATCAGGGCTATTGCACCGTCTGTCATGGCGACTCCGCGGTCAGCGGAGGCGTGCTGCCCGATCTGCGCTGGTCCCCCCTGCTCGGCTCGGCGGACGCATGGCGCGACGTCGTGCTCGGCGGGTCGCACGCGGGCAAGGGAATGGTGAGCTTCGCGCAGGTGCTGACCCCCGATCTCGCGGAGCTCGTCCGCGCGTACGTGGTGGCTCGCGCCAACGACACCTACGAGGACACGCTGGCGTCCCTGTCCCATCCGACGCAGCCCCCCTCGCACTGAGCCGGCTAGTACTCCTCCTCTTCGTCGGTCGCGCCGCCGGCGCCGCCGTCGACCTTCGCCTCCTGGACGAACGACTCGTCGATCTTGATGGCGTCCTTCGCCTGCTCGCGGAGTCGCTTGACGTAGAGGCAGAGCGCCTCGTCGCGCTTGTTTCGCATGAGCTCCTGCTCGAAAGTCGCCCGATCCTTGTCGAACTCTTCCCGTGTAGCGGCCTTGTGCTGCTTCGCCTGCACGACGACGAAGGCGTCCGCGGTGCGGGTGGGCTCGGCCATGACGTCGCCGTCTTTGCTCGAGAACGCGAAGGCGGCAATGCCCGCCGTCGCGTCCGGAGACAGACCGGGGAACGGGTCGCCGCCCCGGTTGAAGGCCGACGAGGTCTGCGCCTGCGGACGGTCTGCGTCGGTCGACGCGTCGAAGCGCTTCTCCGGGAGGGCGGCCCTGGCGGCGGACGCCCCGCCGTCGACCGCGGCCGGCCTCGGCGCGGTTGCGTCGGCAGCCCCCGCGTCCGGCTCGTCGAGCGCGGGAAGGACCTTCAACATGGCCACCTTGCCCGGCGCCGTGTAGTCCGTCGTGATGCTGAGGACCGCGTCCTCCGCGCCCTTGCCCATGCGCATCGCCGCGTCGATTCGCTTGGCGACGAGCTGTGCGGCGTCGGTCGCCCTCGCCGTCACGTACGACGCGCGCAGGACGCTTCGCCTCACCTGCGCCGCGATGTCCGCGGCCTTGGCGGGGTCGTCCCTCGCGATGAAATGGTAGCCGAACTGCGTCTCGACCGCGCCCGCCGTCATCTCGCCGGGCCTGAGGCCGTCCGCGGCCGCCCTGAAGGGCGCGACGAACCCGGCGGTCTTGTCGCCGACGTCGCCGCCTTGCGAGGCGCTCCCGGGGTCGTCGGACATCTCGCGAGCCACCTCGGCGAAGGCTTCGCCCGCCTTGACGCGCGCGACCGCCCACGACAGCTTCGCCACGCCCAGCGCCTTCTCGTCGTCGGTCGCTCCGTACGGCAGCTTCACCAGGATGTGCCGGATGTGGGAGGGCTGCGGGGCGTCTTGCTTCAGGCGCTGCTCGAGCTCCTTGTCCACGTCCTGCGCGTGCTCCTTCGCCCACGCGTCGACCAGCGCCGGCTTCGCGTCGACCGCCCACCGAGCCGCCCAGGTCTCCTTCACGGGGATCCACGTCACCGTGGCGGTGCTGTAGCGCCGGTCGTACTCCTGCCAGACCTCCGCCTCGCCGACGCGGATCGGTTCGCGGATGACGTCGCGCATCTTCGACGCGAGCAGCTCGCGCGCCTGCTCTTCCCGGAACTCGGTCGTCGAGCGGTTGCTCAGGTTTCTGACCTGCCGCTCGTAGATCTTCATGTCGAACCGCTTGGTCTTGGGGTCGCGGAAATCGACCGGGATGGCCGCGTCTCGATCGTTGAAATGTGCCTGCGCGACCTCCTGCGAGACGAGCCCCGCGCGCGCGTACCCCTGGTACATCTCGTAGAGGACGGACTGCGCGACGGTGGGATCCGCCGCGGGGACGCTCACCCGGATGAAGCCGGTGAAGAGCTGGTCGGTCACCTCGGCCTCCGTCACGCCGATGCCGAGTCGCTTTGCCTCGTCGACGAGAAGCTCGCGCTCGACCAGGCCGTCGAGGGCGAGTCGCTTGAGGTTGAGGTGACGCGAGACGCTGGCGCTCCGGGTGGGCATGAGCATGCGGTAGGCAGCGCCGAAGTCCTTCGGGTCGATGCACCGGCCGCGCACCTTCGCGGCGCACGTTTCGTTCAGCGAGGCCGTGCGGGAGGTCGCGTTCGGGCGGAACGTGACGACGAACGCGAAGATCGTCGCCACGATGATCGCGCCGTAGATGGCGTTCGACAGGCCGCGCTGCCGGAAGAAATCGAGCATGGGAGGGGCAGCCCGTGTATCACGCGGCATTCCGGCCGTCGACCGACCGCCGCGGGCTAGGCGCGCTTCTCGATGCTCATCGCGAACTTGAGCTCGACGAGGGCGTCCTCCAGCGACTTCGCGGGCTTCGCGTACGTGATCTCGTAGAACGTGTCGAGCGTGCGCTCGGCGTCGCCCGGGTCGGCGACACGGGTCATCGCGGTGCCGGTCTCGGCGAAACCGCCGGAGAGGGCCGGCAGCGCCAGCTTGCGCACCCGTTCGAAGAGAAAGGCGTCGTCGTCGTTGGGGAAGTCGGCCTTCTGTGCTCTGAGGACGATACGGACCTCCAGCGACGGACCGAAGCGCAGCCGGACGCCCGAGTCCATGATGAGGTTCTCCCGCGGCCGCTCGGCCAGAACGATTTCCTCGCCGCGCGTGCGAAAGACCTCGAACCCGGCTTCGATCAGGGTTCTCCGGATGCGTGCCGCGTTGCTGGGAGAGGACTCCGCCATATTGTGGGCAAAACCCTCGGAAACCTTAGTACAAAACTTTCTTCCGCGCAGCGTCTTCCGTCGGGGGGCTCCCTCCGTCGGACGCGCCCGCCCTGCTGCGCCGCGCCAGCTTACGTGCTTTGTGGGGGCGGGGCCCGTATCCTCCTGGGGAAACTATCGTGAAAAACCGCCGCAGTCTGACGCCGTCGACGGCCGTCCCGGGGGGCGAGGTGCACGCAACGCGTCGCGCCGGGGCGCGGCACGAGGTGAGCGTGCGGGTCACGCTGACGTCCAACGGGGGTGCAGCGGGCAAGCCAGCTCAGGTGCTCGAAGGGTGGGCCCTCAACGTCAGCCGCGGCGGGGTCCGCGTGATTCTCGAGGAAAAGGTCGAACTCGGCTCGGAGTTCGAGGTGGAACTGGGGGAAGACGGGCCGGAGCCCGCGACGTCCCAGCCGGGGCGCATCGTGTGGGTGCAGGAAGAGCCGGACGGCGTCGTCGCCGGCATCGCATTCCACAACGCCTTCGTGTCGGGCGACCACGAGATGCCCCCGGCGACGGGGTGACGGACCGGGGGCGCGACCCGCGACCCCCGCTCGTGGTAAAAGCCCTGCCGCGATGGTGACGCCGAAGAAACTTCTCCCGGACTGCGGCCTTTACCGGACCACCCGCGCCCTGCCCGATCACGAAGACGAGGTTCCCTCGGGGCTCCTCGTCTACTTTCACAACCACTCGGACTCGGGGCTGCCGGTCGTCATCGCGCCGGAGCACAACGTGCACAACCGCTGGCACTTTCACGGCCCCGGCGTCGCGTTCCGCGGTCTCTCGTGGGCGGACAGCCTCGTGACGGTGCCCGCGGAGGGGTTCTACATGCTGCGCAAGGCGCTCTCCTTCGACGGCGGCGAGTGGCCGAAGGCGGCGATCGTGCAGCTCGGCTACACGCGAAACGGCGACCCGATCCTCTTCATCGGCCAGGTCCGCGCCCAGCTCGCGGAGAACGACCTTTTCTTCAGCGACCGCGGGGTCGGCATCACGCGAGACCAGTTGGCGTTGCTCGAGCCGTTGCAGGTGTTCGCCGAGCCCGTTCCCGAGGGCGCGCACACGGCCGGCGTGCACTAGACTCGGACGGGTGAAGACCGTGAGCCGGGCCGGCGCCTGCGCACTGGCCACGAGCGCCGCCTGCATCTGGGCTTGCTCGAACGCCGCGGACGGAGCGGCCTCGGAGGCCGGAGTCGACGGACCGAGCGCTTCGCCGGGAGACGTCGATGCCGCCGACGCCGGCGAGGGAGGGACCCTCGCGTGCCCGGGGGCTCCGTGCAGCGGGGCCTGCTCGCAGGGTCGATGCCTCGTCACGCTTGCCCTGACCTCTTCGCCGGCTGCCATCGCCGTCGATTCCGCGAACGTGTACTTCACGAGCTGCCCTCCCGGCGGGAGCGGCGGTTCTGCCCTGAGCGTGCCTCTCGGCGGAGGCTCGCCGGTGACGCTCGCGTCCGGTGCGGGCTGCCCTGTCGGCCTGGCCGTCGACGCCGCGAGCCTGTATCTGGCGGGCCTCGATGCCGGCGGCATCGCGAAGGTGCCGCTCGCCGGCGGAACGCTCACGACCCTCGCCTCGAGCCCCGGCGCTCCGATCGGCGTCGCGGTCGACGCTGCGAACCTCTACTGGACGACCGCCGGTGGGGCCGTGATGAAGGTGCCTGTCGGCGGCGGCGCCCCCACGGTGCTCGCGTCCGGTCAGAAGAGCTGCACCCGCCCCGTCGTCGACGCGGCGAGCGTCTACTGGGGAGACCCGAACGCCGGCACCCTCGAGAGCGTGCCGGTGGCTGGTGGCTCCCCCGTTCTCGTGACGTCGGCGAGCACGGTGACCGATCTCGCGATCGCAGGGCCGGAGATCGTCTTTGCCAGCGGATACACGCTGATGGAGGCGCCGGTGAGCGGCGGGGCGCCGACCGCGCTCGGCACCGCAGCGGGCGCGCCCGTCTTCGCCGTCGCCGTCGACACGGCGAGCGTCTACTTCACGAGCTACGGCGGGATCTGGAAGGTCCCGCTCGCGGGCGGCGAGGCCACCGCCCTCGCCTCGAATCAGGGCGCGCCGAGCGCCATCGCCGTCGATGCCACCAGCGTGTACTGGACGAACGGCACCGGCGGCCAGGTCATGAAGCTGACGCCGAAGTGAGCGCTCCGCGGCGACGCACCCGGCCCGGTCCCGCTACTGGAAGAACACGTTGACGAGGGCGCCGCTGGACGGCCAGTTGGAGATCACCGCCTGGTTTCCGACGGTGTCCGTGTCTTCCAGGCCCGGCGTGAAGCTCAGCCCGACGAAGCTCGGCGTCGTGGCGTCGATGAAGACATCGGTGAACGCGATGAAGGACGTGCTGTCGACGAGCCCGAGGTCCGACTTTCCGTTGTTGTTCTTGTCTTCCAGGAAGAGCCCGACCACGCCTCCGCCCAGGGCCGCGGTCTTGAACGCGTTCGCTCCGGAGTTGTCCGTCGTGAGGACGTTGTTTCCGCTGACGTTGAGGGTGGCGCCGAGGTCCTGCCGGAAGGCGCCTCCCGCCCAGCGGGCGACCAGCGTCACCGAGGTGGGACTGCGGTTCGCCTTGTTGGTGCTCTGCATCGCGACGAGCCCGCCCACCGACGAGCCGTCGGTGCTGCTCGCCGGAGAGAGAAAGCTCACGAGGCGGTTGGTTCGCTTGAAGGGCGTGAAGTACTGGTACCCGATGATCTTGCCCGTCGGGTCGTAGCCCGCGAACTCGTAGTACACGTTGCGGCTCACCTGAGCGACGAAGTGTCCCGTCGAGTCGGGCATGATGGTCTGTTCGGGCGCTCCGGCCGCTCGCACCGTGGTGATTGGGCGCACCTCGATCTTCCCGAGGGCGGGAGTGTTGTCCGCAAACGTCTCCGAGAGGCCCTCGATCGTGACGGGATCGTCTCCGCATTGAATGTCGGTGTACTTCGGGTCCTTGCCGGTGAGGTACTTGTAGACCTGCAGGAACGAGCCCTTGGAGGCCGCGACGGCGAAGTGGTCCTGGTGCACGAACGTGTACTGGGTCACGTTGCAGCCGGGACCCCCGTCCTCGCCCGTTCCGCCCTCCTCGACCCCTCCTTCTTGCGCGACCGGCGCCGAGCCGCCGTCCGCCTGCTCGGCGAACGCGCAGATCGACGTGCCCGTGGCGTGGTGCGGGGTGTCGTTGAGGTCGTGCTGGGACGAGAGGCTCAACGCCTGGACGTTGCCGACGTTCGGGACGCCGGAGAAATTGATGTAGTGCGCGACCTTGTCCGCGTGCGCTCCCACCCCCCCGGCTCCGATGTAGTCGCCGCAGTGCGCCGTGCCCTGCGAGTGGCCTGCGAGGTCAACCTGGGTGAACTGAGGGAACTTCGCGAGAATCGCGGTGACCACGGCGTCGATCTTCCCGCACCCCTGCGGCATGTTCGGAGCCGTGCAGTCGCTGCCCGGTGAATCGCCGAGCGAGTTGTACTCCACCCGGACGATGTGATCCGCGCAGTAACCGTTGCTCGCGAGCAGGGCTGCGACGTTCTCGAAGTTGTCGCCGGAGCCGTAGGTGCCGTGAACGAAGACGAACGGCCGCAAGGTCGTGTCGCAGTCCTCGTCCTTGACGATCGTGGTGCACGCCCCTGGCGTCGGGACCGTGACGGACGTCGCCGTGGAGCCGTCGCCGCCGTCGGCCGAAGCCGGGGACGCTTTGTCGTCACCGCTGCCGCATCCGATGCAGAGCCCCGAAACCGCGATCATCCCCGGAAAGAGAAGAAAACTTTTGTGCATGATTCCCTCGGAACGTTGACTACGCAAACAGTGCGCCGGTGAAGGTAGCCCCGGAAGCCTCATTTTCGTCTCGCTCTTCGGGTCAATGATTGCGCATCTCGGGCCACAAGCGGTCGAGCTGGTGAGCTTCTCGGCCACCCAGACGAGCGCGCCCACGTCGCCCACAGCTTGAAAGTCGGGCTAGCTAGGGCAGGTCCATTTCCGGGATCCACGACGCGTCGCGCTTCGCGCAGGTGCGGTCGCCGAGCTGGGCCTCGTGCCACCTCTTGCCCGGCGGGGAGCCGTCGATCCAGTGGAAGCTCGGCTCGCGCACGTCGAGGTGAACGAACTGGGTGCGTGGGTGCGTATAGACCCCCACGCCCACGCGCGGCTGCTCCCGCAGGTACGCGGCGAGCGTCCGGGCGGGGACGCCGCGCAGCTTGAAGTCGATGGCCTCCGCAGTTCCATGCCTCGCGGCGTTGGCGCGCCATCCCGAGACGACGACGATCGGGGCGTTCTTGAAGTGGTATGCCGCCTTGAACACGAGCTGCTCGACGCGGATGGCGAGCGGGTGCGGCTCTACGTCCCTCGCGGCGATGCGCTCGAACGTGGCGCGGGCGGCCTCGTCGATGTCGCCGTCGGCCTCGTACAGACGCACGACGGCCGTCTCGGGCGACGACGTGCTGCCGACCTCGATGCCGTCGAGGTGGGCGGCCCACGCCGCCACGCGAGCGGGGCGGTCCGCGGCCGTCAGGAGCGTCTCGATGCAGAGACGGGGGCTCCCGGGCGAACGCGCGGACACGTCCCGAGCGACCACGAGCGAGAGGCACGCGGCGAAGAGGCGAGCCGAGGGGAGCATCGGGCGAAGCATCGGGCGAGGGCAGGGCGTCGGGGCGCGGGGGCCAGCTCAGTCCTTCTTGTCGATCTTCTCACGGAGCTTGCGCACGATGTTCGGATAGCCCTCGTTCGGGTCGTGCATCTTCTTCCGGAACTGCTCGTAGTAGGCCTTCGTCATGCTCGAGCCCTCGGTGACGACGTCGACCACCCGCGGTCCGTTCGGCGTCTGCTTGACGACGTAGTCGACCCGCACCGCCGGCTCGCGGGGCTTGTTCCGGTCCTTGGCCTCGGTCAGCACGCGCGTGTCGCCCCCCGCGTCGCGAGTACCGCGGTACGTCACGTCGTAATCGAGGGTCTTGCTCAGGTTGCGCTCGTAGTTCTTCCGGACAAGCTGCTCCATCAGGCCGCGCAGCTCCGCGCGCTGTCCGTCGTCGTAGCCCGACCAGAGGTCCTCGCACGATGGTTGCGACGCGGGGCACGGTTCGCCGAAGGCCCGATGGGTGAGCTCGTCGTAGTCGACGAAGGCGGCGAGCGCCTGGCGAATCTGCACCTCCCGCCCCGGGGACTCCGGCGCGTGGAGCAGCTGCTCGAGGCGGTGGTGCTGCTGCTCGATGAAGCTCTGCGCGGAGTCGGCAGAAGCGAGGGTGGGGACGCTGAGGGCGAGCGCGCCAAGCATCCACGGGACGGCGGTGAGGTGGTGGATCCGCATGCTCGACCTTGCGGCCTTCAGTGTAACCGCTCGGCGAGGCCGAATGCTTCAGTCCGGCCCGCCCGCGCTGGCGGGCGGGGGGTGAAGGCTTCGAGGCAGACCGGACACGTCGGTGCTGAGGGTGAGGCGGAAGCTCGCGCCTCCGCCGGCAGTCCGCTCGAGCGCCAGGCTCGCGCCCATCGCGGCGTGATCGTTCACGATCCTCTTGACGACGGCCAGGCCGATGCCGGCTCCGTGGGCTCGCGTCGTGAACGATTCGTCGAAGATGCGCTCCCCCGCCTCCTCGGGGATCCCCGGCCCCTGGTCGTCCACCGAGAGCATCACGTCCCGGTCGCGCCTGTCGACTCGCACGGTGACGACCGACCCGGCGGGCGTCGCCTGCATGGCGTTCCTGACCAGGTTCCACAGGACCTGGCGCATCTGCGCGCCGTCGCAGCGGGCAAGGGTCTCCGCCTCGGGGCCCACGTAATCCACGCGCACGTCGGAGCCGCGTGCGGCGTTGGTCGCGAGATCGACCACCTCCCGCGCCAGCGCGGCCACGTCCGTCGCCTGCGCCCTGGGCGGTCGCGGCTTGGAGAGGTCGATCATGTCGCCGACCAGATCGTTGAGCCGCCGCGCTTCCCGGCGGATGATGTCGCACAGCCGTCGGTCCTCTTCGGTCAGCGCGGGCGCGTCGCGGAGCATCTCGATCGAGCCGGTGATCGACCCGAGCGGGTTGCGGATCTCGTGCGCCAGACCGGCGGCGATCCGCCCGAGCACGGCAAGCCTCTCGGCGTCGAGCGCGCGCCGCGTCGCCGCCTGAAGGGCGCCCCCCGTCAGCCTGAGCCTCTCGGCCAGGTACCCGGCGAGCAGCGCGACGACGGTGACGCCGAGTACGTTGAGGAGCAGCGGGTAGACGAGCTGCCCGGGCTCCACCACGTAGCCCGCTTCGGCCTGATCCGGCGGCGGAAGAAGCCAGCCGAAGGCGAACGCGGCGCAGAGCAACCCGTAGATCCCGACGCCCAGCGCCGCCGAGTACGCCGCGCCGCGCAGCCCCACGAGGATGGCTCCGATGAGGCAGGTGAGCGCGTAGAACGACGTCGCTCCGCTCGACGCCCCGCCGGTGACGTAGACGATCGCGGTCCACGTCAGCTGATCGAGGGTGAGCTCGGCCCAGGCCAGGAGCTGCAGGTTTTTGCCGGAGCGCAGGACCACGGCGTATGCGGCCGCGGACGCGAACCCCGCCGCGATCGTCGCGAAGGTGATCCGGAGGCTGAAGGGGTAACGGGCGAGCTCGCCTCCGAGGTAGAGCGTCGCGGTCGCGCCGAGCAGCAGCACCAGAAACCCGAGCCGCAGCCCCGTGATCCAGGCCAGGCGTGACGCGAGGCTGTGGTCGGCGCTTCGGGGATGCCGCGGCCCGGGCTGCCCGGGGCCGCTGCCAGCAGGGGCGAGGATACCGAGCTCCATCTTGGAGCTATTCGGCCTTGATCTTGCCTGCGATGCTGAAGATCGGCATGTACATCGCGATGAGCACGACGCCGACGGTGCCGCCGATGCCGACCATGAGCACGGGCTCGATGAGGCTCGTCATCGCGGAGACGGCCACGTCGACCTCGTCTTCGTAGAAGTCTGCGATCTTGTTGAGCATCGTATCGAGGGCGCCAGTCTGCTCGCCGACGCCCACCATCTGCACGACCATCGGCGGAAA
>Ga0209415_10012043_pt1 | contig 14471 bp, 9 predicted proteins | sample PeaSoiSIISIP2007_FD_187696 | JGI IMG/M metagenome (GOLD analysis project Ga0209415, IMG submission 187696) | Peat soil microbial communities from Weissenstadt, Germany - SII-SIP-2007 (SPAdes) (version 2) | ecosystem: Environmental > Terrestrial > Soil > Wetlands > Peat | place: Germany...
AAGGTGCCACCGAATTGGCGGTCATTTCCAGTGCCGGTGAGCGATATTCTTGCGGACGTCGCTAGGGAATTTCTCAGAGGAACCGGGCGGATCGTCTCCATCAAATATTTCACGTCGCTAATTGCATGGAAGGATGGCGCTCTTACACATATTCAAATGTTCAAGGAATATTCAAATCCGGGCAATCGTTTTGATCCAACTCGCAATTGGGATATGTTTGCCGAAGCGGATGAGACGGCCTCTCCAAATTCGGAAGGGGAATTTAGCAATGTTCCGCAACGATGGCGGCGATTGCTCTCTTTTCCATAGGCCAAAGGGATGAATGAATGAGCGATAAAGCCGAGGAAACTGAGCAACGCTTGCAAAAAATCCTGCAAGGCGCATTCGATGGCCCTCCCACACCCTTGAAGGACATCCCGAAAAAGAGTGGCGAGACACGGTCTTTGAAACGCAAAAAGCCTCAACGCCGTTTGCGCCGCCAGCGCAAGAATCGCGCAGCCTGAAATTTGAAATTCGGCTTAGTGAGGTTGACGATAGGTGAGGCGCTTGCCTTCACCACCCCGTACCGCTGCTATCGTACGCTCAGTGTCGTCAAAGCCGAGCGATGCACGATAATTGAAACGGAAATCGAACTCAGCAAGATACCTGTGCAGGTGTTTTTCGCTGCAATGCTGATAAACGCCGCGCATACCGCGCTTGAAGATGGCGAAATAGCCCTCAACTGAATTGGTTGTCACGTCGCCGCGAGCATATTCTTTGTCAGCATGCTTGACAGTCTCGTGCGCCGCGAACTCGCGCCCTACACGATGGTAGAGTTTACTTTCGTCAGTGTGCAGTCGCGTCTCGCGGGAGATATTGTTCTTCACAATCTCCACAACGGCATCAAGATAAGCGCCCGGCACATGGAATGAGCGCACCTCGCCGCCACGCTCGATAAGCGCGATAATTGCCCGCTTCCGGCCTGCCGCGCGGCTCGGGTTATCAGAATAGCGTCGCCCGCTCGTTTTGAACTTAGGCTGTTTCGCCTCAGGTATCTGGCCGAAATAGGTTTCATCTGCTTCGACAATCTTGCCTTCGCCTCCCATAGGCGGAAGATCGAGTCCGCCGCGGCGCATAGCTTCCATCACGCGGTGGTGTAGGAACCAAGCCGTATTGTACTGGCAGCCAAGCTCGCGATGTAGCTGGTGCGCTGAGAACCCTTTCTTGCTTGATGCGGCCAGGTGGAACGCCGCGGCCCACTGGGTGAGCTTGGCGTGGCTGCGCTCCATCACTGTCTCTGTCATGACCGTGAAGTCTTTGCGGCACGTAGAAGCTGCGCAGCGATATACGCCCGGCTTCTTTGTCGTATAGACCTTCGCGCTTTTGCACCGAGGGCAGACCGGGCCGTGCGGCCAACGGGCTTCCTCGAACCACGCCCTAGCAGCGTCCTCGTTGTGGAAATGGGGTTCTGCAAACTGGTTCTTGGCCATCGGATTAGCTCCTAGACCAAAACACTAGCACTTGCGGCTTGTGGTGTCAACTACGTCAATAGTTACACTAGACCTGTTCCAAAATTGAGCAGAATTAACCGGCTGTTTACCGCGGTTACGGAAATTCGTGGACAGCGGCGGCACGCGACGGCGGATCATGATTCGGCGCTTAGCCCGCTCCTCGCGAACGTGGGTTCAAGGCCGGGGCCATCCCCGCCGGAGAGGACATGATGAGAGCGCTTCCCTGGAGCGGCAGGGATGGGAGCGAAGAGGCGCGGCATCCGGCGCAGCGTGGCGAGCCTCGAATCTCGGCAGTCGCCCCCGCGCGCCTCTATGGCAGCCAATTGAACCGCATGGAATCGACGCTCAATTCCCTGTTGGAAGCGGTTGCGTCCTCGGCTGGCGCGGAAGGGCCGGCGCGGCCAAGCCGACCGCGGGCCGGCAAATCGCATCCCTCGCTCGGCGCGGCGATCGCCGAGATTGCCGGCCGGCAAAGAGTCTTGGAAGACCAAGAGCGGACGCCGCGGCGCGCGGAACCGTCGGTGCAGTCTCGGGCATCGGGCGCCGGGGGCGAAGTCGCCTCGCGGCCGGCCGCGACATCGCTCGTCAGCCTGCAAGGCGACATCGCGGCGCTCGCCGCCAAGCTCGACGACATGCGCCGCGAACAAGCGGCGCGCCACGCCGAACCGCCCGTCTGCAACCTCGACAAATTGCGGACGGAGATCGCCAACATGTCGGAGGCGCTGCGCGATCTCGCCTCGCGCGGTTCGATCGCCGCGCTTGAGCAGGCGATCCGCGGTCTCGCGCAGAGGATCGAATCCTCGCGCACAGAGGGCATCAAGGACACGGTGCTCCAGCCGCTCGAACAACTCGTCGGCGAGCTTAGGCATTCGCTTGCCGAGATCGATCCGCGCATGACGATCAAGGGGCTCGAGGGCGAACTGAAAAGGCTCGGCACCAAGCTCGATGACCTCGGCAAGTCGGGGCTCGATCCCGCGGCTTTCCAAAATATCCAGCAGCAGACGCAGGAAATCCGCGATCTTTTGACCGCAGCCATGGCGCGGCCGCTGCCGGTCGAGCGGATCGAACGGCAGGTGGCACAACTGGCCGAGAGCATCGACCGTCAGCGCGAGGCGGCGGTTGGGCTTAACTTTTCCGGCGAGGCCAGTCGGGACGATGCGGCGCGGATCTCGGCGCTCGACAAGATCGAGGGTCGACTCGACGCCATTGCCGCCAAAGTCGAGGAGGCGATCGCCGAGGCCCGCGACCAGAGCCGTTATGAGGCGCTTTCGCGCCGCATCGACAATGTCTATGAGGAGCTGACGGCGCGCATCGCCGAGGCCTGGCCGGCGGTGGATACGCGGCCGCTTGAAGATCTCGTCCGCGGCCTGGCCGAAAAACTCGAAAGGGCGCAGCAACCGCAGGCCGAGTCGCAGGCGATCGAAGCCTTGGAGCGACAGATCGCCGAGCTCGCGCAGCGGCTCGACCGCTCGAACGCCGGCTTTTCGTCCTTGAGCGCGCTCGAAGAGACGGTCGGCGATCTTTTCGGCGAGATGGAAAGGACGCGCCAGGTCGCTCTCGAGGCGGCGGAAAATGCAGTGCGCCACGTCCTGAATGAAGCCCCCGGCTCGCATCCGCAGCACATCGGGCAGGAACTTCAAAGGCTGCGCGTTGTGCAGGACGAGGCCGACCGGCGCACGCTCTCGACGTTGAACGCGGTTCACGAGACCTTGGAAAAGGTCGTCGATCGCTTGGCTATGGTCGAAGAGGAATTGGTCGTGCGGCCGAAACCGCCGGGCGAGCTTTTGGCCTCGGGCCCGGCGCCGGCCTTCGCGCCGCGCGACTTGGGCCAGCGCGAGCCGGCGCAGCGCGATCCGGCGGGCATGAAGAGCGCGCAGATCGGGTCCGACGATCTTGCGGCGCGGCGCGACAACGGCAAGAAAAATGGCATGCCGCCCGCCGCCGCCCTCGAAGATTTCCTCATCGAGCCCGGCAGCGGCTTTCCCGGCCGCCGCGAGGCCGTGAAGGACGAGGCGGTCACCACCGGCCGGCAAGGACGCGCGGCGGAGCCGGAGGCGCCGGCAACTCGCTCCGACTTCATCGCCGCGGCGCGCCGCGCCGCGCACGCCGCGCAGACGGAATCGGCCGCCGCGGTTGCGCGATCGCAGGTGCGCGCGGCGGTCGCTCCGATAGACAGCGCCGGCCTCATCCAGCAGGCGCGCAATTTCATCGCCCAGCACAAACGCCCGGTGGTTCTCTCGCTCGCCGCGCTGTTCGTGGCGGTCGGCGCCTATGCCGTCATCAAGACGATGGGCCATACGCAGCCGGCGAGTCTCTCCTTGAACGTGGATGCGCCGGCTCCCGCGATCACCGCGGCCCAGGCCACCCGGCCGGTGCCGCAGATCTCCGCGCCGGCGCAGATCACCGCCGCGGCGCTCGATCCCTCGCCCATCCAGAACAGCGTGCAGCAGGGCAAGCCGGACGTCGACCCGATGCCGACCGGTTCTATCGGAAGGTCCAAGGACGCGGCCGGACCAATGCGCGACATCACCCAAGCCGACATGCAGGCCGCGGCGGAGGCCGGCAATGCGACGGCGCAATTCGCCTTGGGGACGAATTATGCGGAAGGCAGGCGCGTGCCGCGCGATCTCGCGGCTGCCGCGCAATGGTACGCCAAGGCCGCGGCGCAGGACCTCGCGCCGGCCCAATATCGTCTCGCCTCGTTCTATGAGAAGGGTCTCGGCCTGCCGCGCGATCTCGCGCAATCCAAAGCCTGGTATCAGAAGGCAGCGGAGCAGGGAAACATCCGCGCCATGCATAACCTCGCGGTTCTCGCCGCCGGCGGCGGGGATAGCGGCAGGCCGGATTACGCCACCGCCGCGCAATGGTTCAAGAAGGCGGCGGAATATGGCGTGCGCGACAGCCAATATAATCTCGCCGTGCTTCTCGCCCGCGGCCTCGGCGTGCAGCAGAACCTCGTTTCATCCTACACATGGTTTGCGATCGCCGCCGCTCAGGGCGACGATGACGCCGGAAGAAAGCGCGACGATGTCGGCGCGAGGCTCAATGCCAATCAGCTCGCCGCGGCGAAAGCCATGGCCGCCGCCTTCCATGCAAAGACGCCGGATGCCGCCGCCAACGATATGCCGACCGGTGGCTGGAGAATCTCGCCGCCCGCGCCCGCCTCGATGAGCAAGACACCAAGGCCGAAGGTGACGATGCTGTGAGGGAACGGGCTCGCTACCGAGCAGGCGGAGCCGACGGAGCAGGCGCGTGGCGCCCCCCGAACCGGCACGTTGCCGCGGGAGAAGACTCTCGGGGCATAAACATGCGCACGGTCCAACTCGCGCTGACCGCTCCTTCGGCGCAGATCTGGTGGGCAAGCTGTACGGCGAGCTGCCTTTCGACGTCTGGGCTTATCGCCGAGGTTCGCGGCGTCGCTGCGACGAGATCAAGAGTCTTCGTGTTGGCGTGGATATCGTAATGCGTGATGACCCCCACGGACTTATTTGCGTCGCCGATATTGCCGAGAGCCCGCATGTCGTCGGCGCCCGCGACATTTGCCAAGCCGCACGTCGCAAAGGCTATGGCGACGGCTGCAACTTTGGCCGACCACGATGAGGTGGATAAGTTCGCTATCTGAATTTTCAACATGAGTTGAGCTCGTTGCAGGTGAAGCACAAAGAAGACGCGCGTTCCCTCTCCCCTTGCGGGAGAGGGTGGCCGGCGGAGCCGGCCGGGTGGGGGGTCGCGCAATCCCTCATCCGCTCCGCCATAGCCCGCCGCATGCGGCGGGCGTTCTATGATTGACGGGCGTGCGAAGCACGCCCTATGGCGGGGCACCTTCTCCCGCAAGGGGAGAAGGAACGCGCGTCACCAATCACTTGGCCATCTTCCACCGATTTTGGAAACTGATCTACTGGGTGCATGCGGGCGCGCCTTGCCCAAATCAACATGAAGATGCTGCCGCTCAATCCGGCAGGCATTGCTCCTGCGCCACCCTATAGACTCGTTCGCGGCCGAGGACATGCGCGAAAACTGCGGCACCGCCCGGCCCGAACAGCGCCGCAAACGCGCGGTCGCGCAGATTGAGGCCGCCGGCATAGGCGCCGAAGGCGGGCAGCACGCAGCGGGCGCCATTGCTCACGAAACAGCGCCGCCTGACCGAGCCGACCGTGCCCGCAACCCGCGCCATGGGGTGAAAATGGCCGGCGATCTCGGCCTCGCCCTCAGCCTCAGGCCTGTGGCGAAACATGATCCCGCCGATCGCGATCTCGGCGTGACGCGCGCCGCCGAGATCGGCCGGCAGGACAGGATCGTGGTTGCCGGCGACCCAGATCCAGTCGCGCCCGCTCTGCAGGCGCGAAAGCGTGGCGCGGTCCTGCGCCGCCAGGCGCTCGCCGCCGCTGACATCGTGGAAGGAATCGCCGAGCGCCAGCACGCCGCGCGGCGCGTAGCGGGCGACGAGCACGGCAAGCGCCGCAAGCGTCGTCGCCGTATCGTAGGGCGGCAGGAACACGCGGCGCGCCGCGAAGGCGGAGCCTTTTTCGAGATGCAGGTCCGCGACGGCGAGCAGCCGTTCCTCCGGCCAATAGAGCGCGCCCATCGGGTCGGCGACGAAGGAGGCTCGTCCGAGCGCGAGGACGGTGGCGGCCGAACACCATGTATCGCGTGTCGTCAGGCTATTCATGCGGGTTCCTGATGCATCTTCGAAGGGGCATTCGCAGGGGGGAGACGATTCGCCCACTATGCTGGCAGGCGTCGCCTCCATCAATAGCGAAACGGGACAGGCGAAGATGGCACCACAACAATCTGCGAACCCGCCGCCTGCTTCCGAGCCCGCGCTTTGCCGCCTCCGGTCCCGATGCTATAGGGGCGCTCCGAGCCACTCCCGGAAAAGGTCCTGCGATGAACAAGATCAAGGTCGCAAATCCCGTCGTCGAACTCGACGGCGACGAGATGACCCGGATCATCTGGCATCTCATCCGCGACAAGCTCATCCATCCCTATCTCGACATCGATCTCGAATATTACGACCTCTCGATCCAGAACCGCGACGCGACCGAAGACCAGGTGACGATCGACGCCGCCAATGCGGTGAAAAGATGGGGCGTCGGCGTCAAATGCGCGACGATCACGCCGGACGACGCGCGCGTCGTCGAATTCAATCTCAAGGAAATGTGGAAATCGCCGAACGGGACGATCCGCAACATCCTGGGCGGCGTCATCTTCCGCGAGCCGATCATCTGCAGGAACGTGCCGCGCCTCGTGCCGGGCTGGACGGCGCCGATCGTCGTCGGCCGCCACGCCTTCGGCGACCAATACCGGGCGACCGATTTCAGGGTGCCCGGCAAGGGCCGGCTCACCATCAAGTTCGAGGGTGACGACGGCAAGGTGATCGAGAGGGAAGTCTTCAACTTTCCCGGGCCCGGCGTCGCCCTGGCGATGTACAATCTCGACGATTCAATCCGCGATTTCGCCCGCGCCTCGCTGAATTATGGCCTGCTGCGCAAATATCCCGTCTATCTCTCGACCAAGAACACCATCCTCAAAGCCTATGACGGGCGCTTCAAGGAGATCTTCCAGGAGGTCTACGAGAACGAGTTCAAGGCGCAATATCTGGCCGCCCGGCTCACTTATGAGCACAGGCTCATCGACGACATGGTCGCCTCGGCGCTCAAATGGTCGGGCGGCTATGTCTGGGCCTGCAAGAATTACGACGGCGACGTGCAGTCCGACACGGTGGCGCAAGGCTTCGGCTCGCTCGGCCTCATGACCTCGGTTCTCCTGACGCCGGACGGCAAGACGGTCGAGGCGGAGGCCGCACATGGGACCGTGACGCGGCACTATCGCGAATATCAGAAGGGCAGGGACACCTCGACCAATTCGATCGCCTCGATCTTCGCCTGGACGCGCGGCCTCGCGCATCGGGCCGAGCTCGACGACAATGCCGAGCTGGCGAAATTCGCCGCGACCCTTGAAAAGGTCTGCGTCGATACGGTCGAGGCCGGATATATGACCAAGGACCTCGCCCTGCTGGTCGGCGACCAGCAAAGATGGCTCTCGACGACCGGCTTTCTCGACAGGATCAGCGAGAATATGCACCGCGCCATGGAATCGGCTGCAGCCTGATGCGCGGCAACGCACCCGGCTGCTCGGCAGCCGAGCAACACTCGCCTGCGGCTTTGGCCAGCCACTCGACAAGTGATTGTCTCGCCGCACGCATCTCGATATAAGGCCAGCGTTTTGGTTAGAGGTGCGGAGATTCGACACGTGCCGACCGATACAATCGATGTGGACTACCGGCCGTCCGAAGACGAGCCTTTCATGAATGAGCGCCAACGCGATTATTTTCGTCGCAAATTGCTGGCGTGGAAGGAGGATATCCTGCGCGAAGCCCGCGAGACCCTGGTCGTCCTGCAAAACGAAAACGAGAACCTGCCGGATCTGGCGGATCGCGCCTCCTCCGAAACCGATCGGGCGATCGAGCTTCGCGCCCGCGACCGGCAGCGCAAATTGATCGCCAAGATCGATTCGGCGCTCGGCCGGCTCGATGATGGCAGCTATGGCTATTGCGAGGAGACCGGCGAGCCGATCTCGCTGAAGCGGCTCGATGCGCGCCCGATCGCGACCTTCTCCATCGAGGCGCAGGAGCGCCACGAACGGCGCGAACGCGTCTACCGCGACGGGTGAATTCCCTCTCCCCGCTTGCGGGGAGAGGGGTGCCACTCCGCGAAATTGCTTCCTATATTGCATCGAGCTAGCTTGTCTGAGCGCCCGGCGCCGGCTGTGCCGCGCCATGGATCTTCAAGCCCTTCCAGAAAGATAAAATGTCCCACGCCAAACCGCTCGGTCCTGCCGAGCTTACGCTTTCCACATCCGCCCCGGCCAAGCCCGCCGGCCCGGCCGTCACAACGGCGCGGCTCGCCAACGGGCTCGATATCGTCGTCATCCCCGATCATCGCGCCCCCGTGGTCACCCATATGGTCTGGTATCGCAATGGCTCGGCGGACGATCCGGTCGGCAAGTCGGGGATCGCGCATTTCCTCGAACATCTGATGTTCAAGGGAACCAAGGATCACCCGGCGGGCAAATTCTCCGAATTGATCGCCGATCTCGGCGGCCAGGAGAATGCCTTCACCTCGAACGACTACACCGCCTATTTCCAGCGCGCCGCCAAGGAACATCTCAAGGTCTGCATGGACTATGAGGCCGACCGGATGAGCAATCTCGTGCTCACCGACGAAGTGGTTAAGCCCGAACGCGACGTCGTGCTCGAGGAGCGCCGCATGCGGACCGATTCCGATCCCGCCGATCTCCTGAACGAGGCGGTGCAAGCGGCGCTCTTCACCCGCCATCCCTATGGCACGCCGGTCATCGGTTGGGCCGACGATATCGAAGGCCTCGGGCGCGCCGACGCGCTCGCCTATTACGAGCGTTTCTACACGCCGGAAAACGCGATCCTCATCGTCGCGGGGGATGTGGACCCCGCCGCGGTCATCGATCTCGCCACCACGGTCTACGGCAGCATTCCCGCCCGCGGCGCAGCGCCGAAGCGCTTCCGTCCGCGCGAGCCGGACATCCACGCGCATCGGCTGGTGACGCTCGCCGACCAGAAGGTCGAGCAGCCCTCCTATCAGACCGTCTTCCGCGTGCCGTCCTATCGCACCGCGGCGCGGGGCGAGGCCGAAGCGCTGGAAGTGCTCGCCCATTTTCTCGGCGGCGGTCAGGCGAGCCTGCTCTTCAAGACTCTCGTCATCGACAAGAAGATCGCGGTCTCCGCCGGCGCCCATTACGCCGGCACGGCGCTCGACGACACGCGCTTCTACGCCTATGCCTCGCCCGCGCCCGGCGTCTCGCTCGAGACCCTAGACAGCGAGATCGAAAGGATCATCGCCGAGGTGGCGAAAAAGGGCATAGAGGAGGCCGATCTCGCCCGCGCCAAGACGCGGCTCGTCGCCGACGCGATTTATGCGCAGGACAGTCAGGTGGCGCTCGCGCAATGGTATGGCGCTTCGCTTGCCGCCGGTCTTGCGCTTACGGATATTGCGTCCTGGCCCGAGCGGATCGAAGCGGTCACGGCGGCCGATGTCGTGAAGGCAGCGCGCTGGCTCGACCGGCGGTGCAGCGTCACCGGCTTTCTCCTGCCCGAGCAGGCGGCTGCGGCATGAGGTGGCTGATCACATGACCGCACATTCCAAGACCGAGACGGGCGAGGCCGCCACACCGTCCCGCGCGGCAAGCGTGCAGACCATCGTCTCGCCAGGCGGCATCGGGGCCTGGCTCGTCGAGGATTATGCGGTGCCGCTCGTCGCGCTCGAATTCGCCCTGATCGGCGGCGCTGCGCAGGACCCGCAAGGCAAGCCGGGCGTCGCAACTCTGCTGGCCGGGCTGCTCGATGAAGGCGCGGGGCCGTATGATTCGGACGCCTTCCACCGCGCCCTCGAAGAACAGGCCATCGAGCTTTCGTTTTCGGCCGACCGCGATTTTCTCTCAGGCCGGATGCAGACGCTGGCGCGGAACAAGGCGCAAGCCTTCGAATTGCTTCATCTCGCCGTCGCCGAGGCGCGGCTCGAGGCGGACGCCTTCGAGCGGGTGAAGAGCCAGATCGCGGCCGGCTTGAAGCGCGAGTTGAACGACCCCGACCATGCCGCGAGCCGCGCCCTCCGCGGCCTTTCCTATCCGGGCCATCCCTATGGCGCGCCGCTGCGTGGCGATCTCGACACGCTCCCCGATCTCACGCGAACCGATGTCTTCGACATGCGCGCCGCGACCTTTGCCCGCGACAACTTGAAGATCGCCGTGGTCGGGGCGATCGATGCGGAAACGCTCGGCAAATATCTCGACGAGGTCTTCGGCGCTCTGCGCGAGGAGGCCTCGCTCGCGCCAGTCGCGGATGTCGTCTTTTCGGGCGCCGGCACGCGCCATATCGTCGATCTCGACGTTCCGCAATCGACGATTCGCTTTGGCCGGCAGGGCATCGCGCGCAGCGACAAGGATCTCATTCCCGCGATGGTGGTCAATCATGTGCTGGGTGGCGGAGTGTTTTCGGCGCGGCTCTTCAAGGAAGTGCGGGAGAAGCGCGGGCTCGCCTACTCCGTCTATTCGCGGCTCATCGATGAGGACCATGCGGCGATGCTGTGGGGCGGGACCTCGACCAAGAACGAGCGCGCGGCCGAATCGATGCAGGTGATCGAGGCCGAGATCCGCAATTTGAGCGAAGCGGGCCCGACCGAGGAAGAGCTCGACAAGGCGAAGAAATATCTGATCGGCTCCTATGCGCTGCGTTTCGATACGTCGACCAAGATCGCCGGCCATCTCGCCAGGCTGCAGGCCGAAGGCTACGGCGTCGATTTCCTCGACGAGCGCAACAGGCTGATCGCCGGCGTGACCATGGAAGACGCCAAGCGCGCCGCCAAGCGCCTGTTCGGCGACGGCTCGCTCCTCGTCGCTGTGGTGGGACGGCCGGTGGGGATGTAGATTGCCTGCCGCTCCTCTCCCCATTTCGCTGACGCTCATGGGGAGAGGGGACACGCCAAGCGAGGAATGATGCCCGTCCGCCGCCTCGATCCCGTGCTCGTCGATCGCATCGCCGCCGGCGAAGTCGTCGAGCGGCCGGCCTCCGCGGTCAAGGAACTCGTCGAGAATGCGCTCGATGCCGGGGCGAGCCGCATCGAGGTCGCCATCGAAGCGGGCGGCCGGCGGTTGATCCGCGTCATCGACAATGGCGCCGGCATGAGCGCTGAAGATCTCGATCTCGCGGTCGAGCGCCACGCGACATCGAAATTGCCGGACGGCGATCTCAGCTCTATCGCGACGCTCGGCTTTCGCGGCGAGGCTCTGCCCTCGATCGGCTCGGTCGCGAGCCTCGACATAACCACGCGCTCAGCGGGCGCGGCACAGGGCTCAGCCATCCGCGTCGATCAGGGCGTGAAGGGCGCGCTCGTGCCGGCGGCGCAGCCGCAGGGCACGCGGGTCGAGGTGCGCGAGCTTTTCGCCGCGACCCCGGCGCGGCTCAAGTTCTTGAAGAGCGAGCGCGCCGAGGCGCAGGCCGTCGGCGATGTCATCCAGCGCCTCGCCATGGCGCATCCTTGCGTGCGCTTCACGCTCTCCGGCCCCGACGTGACGGGCTTCGACTACGCGCCATGCGCGGCGGACGAAGCAGGCTTGCTGCAGCGGCTCACCCAGGTCCTCGGCAAGGAATTTCGCGCCAATGCGCTGCCCCTCGATGCCGCGCGCGAGCGCGTGCGCCTTCACGGCTTCGCCGGCCTGCCGACCTGGCACCGGGCCAATGCCTCGGCACAATATCTCTTCGTCAACGGCCGGCCGGTGCGCGACAAGCTCTTCGCCGGCGCGATCCGCGCCGCCTATATCGACCATATGCCGGCCGGCCGCTATCCGGCGCTCGTCCTGTTCGTCGCCTGCGATCCGGGCGAGGTCGACGTCAACGTGCATCCGGCCAAGGCCGAAGTCAGGTTCCGCGACTCGGGGCTCGTCCGCGGCCTTCTGATCGGCGCGCTGAAACAGACCTTGGCGGCGGCGCTGCATCTGGCGACGCCGTCCGGCGCCGCCGCTACGATCGAGGTGGTCACCCGCCGCCAAGGCATGAACGGCGCTTGGCCGCGCGCCAGGCCGCATGCTGCGGAATGGAGCCCGGATCGCTCGCCCGCCAATCCGGGCTTCGCCGAAGAGCAGGCGCGCTTCGAAGAATTCGCGCCCGGCGCCGATGCGCGGGCGCATGCGGGGGAGCCCGAGACCTGCGCGGCGCCGCTCGGCGCGGCCCGCGCGCAGGTGCACGAGACCTATATCATCGCGCAGACGCAGGACGGGATCGTCATCGTCGATCAGCACGCGGCGCATGAGCGGCTGGTCTACGAGCGGCTCAAGGCGGCGCGTGCGCAGGAGGCCATCGAGCGCCAGCCGCTGCTTATCCCGGCGGTCGTCGACATGGACGAGGCCAGCGTGGCGCGGCTCATCGATGCGGTGCCGCTGCTCGCCGAGTTCGGGCTCGCAATCGAGCCTTTCGGGCCTGGCGCGGTCTTGCTGCGCGAACAGCCAAGCCTGCTGAAGAGCCTCGATGCGGGGCGCCTGCTGCGCGATCTCGCCGACACGCTCGCCGAAGATGATCGGACGACCGTGCCGCTCGAGCGGCGGCTCGATCATGTGCTCGCGACGCTCGCCTGCCATAACTCGGTCCGCGCCGGCCGGCGGCTATTGCCGGAGGAGATGAACGCGCTGCTGCGCGAGATGGAACAAACGCCCGGCGCCGGCCAATGCAATCACGGCCGCCCGACCTATATCGAACTGAAGCTCGCCGACATTGAGCGCCTGTTCGGGCGGAGATGATGGAGAAGCAATTCATCTCATGGAATCCACGCGATCAAAAGCATGAATCGCTACGCGCGTTCCTTTTCCCCTTGCGGGAGAAGGTGCCCCGCGAAGCGGGGCGGATGAGGGGTTACGCGACCCCTCGCCCGGTCGGCTCCGCCGACCACCCTCTCCCGCAAGGGGAGAGGGTTCGCGCACCCGGGCATGTGAGGATGCCTTATCTGAGCCATTGCTCTAAGTGTGCATCGTGAACCTTCTTCTCCTCGGCTCGGGCGGACGCGAGCATGCGCTCGCCAATCAATTGGCGAAAAGCCCCTTGCTCGACGTTCTCTACGCGGCGCCCGGCAATCCGGGCATCGCGCGGCTCGCCACGAATATTGGGCTCGATCCGTCCGATCACCCCGCCGTCATCGATTTCTGCCAGTCGAACGACATTGGCTTCGTCGTCGTGGGGCCGGAGGCGCCGCTCGTCGAAGGCATCGTCGATGCGCTGGAGGGCGCCGGCATCACAGCCTTCGGGCCGAGCCGCGCCGCCGCGCAGCTCGAAGGCTCGAAAGGCTTCGCCAAGGAGCTCTGCCGCCGCGTTGGAATCCCGACCGCGGATTATGCGCGGTTCACCAAAGCCGCGCCGGCGAAAGCGTACATCCGCAAGCGCGGCGCGCCCGTCGTCGTCAAAGCCGATGGGCTTGCCGCCGGCAAGGGCGTCGTCGTCGCGCAGAGTCTCGCGGAGGCGGAGGCGGCCGCGGGCATGATGCTCAAAGGCGGCTTCGGCGCGGCGGGACGTTCGATCCTCATCGAAGACTATGTCGAAGGCGAGGAAGTCTCCTTCTTCGCGCTCTGCGATGGCAAGACGGCGCTCGCCTTCGCCTCGGCGCAGGACCATAAGCGCGTCGGCGATGGCGATACGGGGCCGAACACCGGCGGCATGGGCGCCTATTCGCCGGCCCCGATCATGGATCAAGCGCTTGAGGCACGCGTCATGGCCGAGATTGTCGATCCCGCCTTGCGCGGCATGGCGGAGATGGGCATGCCCTTCAAAGGCGTGCTCTTCGCCGGTTTGATGATCAGCCGCGACGGGCCGAAGCTCATCGAGTTCAACGTCCGCTTCGGCGATCCCGAGGCGCAGGCCATCCTGCCGCGGCTCAAAGAGGATCTTCTTGTGCTGATGCTCGCCTGCGCCGAGGGGCGGCTCGCCGAGCGCAGGCTCAAATTCTCGCCCAAGAGCGCCTTGACCGTGGTGCTCGCCGCTGAAGGCTATCCCGGCACGCCGAAGAAAGGCTCGGAGATCCGCGGGCTCGACAAGGCGGCGGCGATGCCGGGCGTGCTAGTGACGCAGGCCGGAACAAGGCGCGAGGGGCGGCGGCTTCTCGCCGACGGCGGGCGGGTTTTGAGCGTGACGGGCGTTGGCGCCACGCTCGCAGAGGCGCGCATCCGCGCCTATGCCGGGGTCGACGCCATCGACTGGCCGGGCGGCTTCTGCCGCCGCGACATCGGCTTGCGCGCGGTGAAGGGGTGCGGCCCCTGTCCGCGCTAGCGGGGGAGAAGGAAGCGCAACCCTCTCCCCGCTTGCGGGGAGAGGGTAGAGTGAGGGGTCGGGTGATTTGCACCAAGCGGTGCACCCCCCCTCCCTAACCCTCCCCCGCAAGGGGGGAGGGAACGCGCGCCCCGAGAATC
>Ga0209415_10012045_pt1 | contig 14469 bp, 13 predicted proteins | sample PeaSoiSIISIP2007_FD_187696 | JGI IMG/M metagenome (GOLD analysis project Ga0209415, IMG submission 187696) | Peat soil microbial communities from Weissenstadt, Germany - SII-SIP-2007 (SPAdes) (version 2) | ecosystem: Environmental > Terrestrial > Soil > Wetlands > Peat | place: Germany...
GGATAAGCGTGACGCAATGGCCTGAGCCGATGCCTCCACACGAATAGTTCCGGCGTAGTAGCTTCGCCCAAACGATTCGTCAGTGGCGAATTCGAAGGATCAATATGGTCCCAGCGAAAAAAAGGACTGTAGAAGTAGCAAAAGCCGCTTGCACGGAAACGGCGCTCCACAGAAAACCCACCAGCAAGCTCGAAAGAAAATCTCCCATCGCGTTCACCGCGGCCAGCGTGCCAAACGCCATCCCGTGCTGCTCCTTTGGCACTAGCTCGGCTGCGACCGAATCTTCTAGCGCATCCTCTGTTCCAAAATAGAGGCCGGCCAGGGCAAAAATAACGCCGAGTAACCACAGGGAATGCGTGCCCATACAAAGCAGGATCGCCGTGATCCCCGCCACCGCGTATCCGCTTGCAAGCACGATCTTGCGTTGCGGAACGTAATCGCTCAGCCATCCGCTCGCATAGGCGGATCCAGCGGAAAATACGTTTCGCAGCGTATAAAGGACGACCGCGATGCTAGCCGCGCGGGCAATTCCAAACCTCGGGGCAAGCATCCGCGAGGCGTAGAGAATGAGCAGCGAATGAGAAAAATCGCCCGCACCAAACACGCCCACTCCCACAAGAAAACTCCGGAAAGGACCGGGCAGCTCGCGAATTCCCATCAAGAAGGATCGCTTCGGCTTGGAAGCGATCGGACGTTCCCGCACTAGAAACCAGAAAGAAGCAACCGCGACCAAACCGGGGAGCAGCGTCCAGAGAAAAACTTTTTGATAATTGTGTCCGGTTTTTTCCAGCAGCCAAAGTGCAGTGAGCGGTCCAGCGATCGCCCCAAACGTGTCCATCAACCGTTCCAGGCCAAAAGCGCGGCCGTAGGCCTCCGGCGAAACATCCGCTGCGAGCAGCGCCTTCTTGGCCGGTGAGCGGACCCCGCGGCCCAGCCAGGCTACCGTGCGTCCGATGAGCACGTGATACGCGTGTGTGGCGAAAGCGAACGAAGCCGTCGCGAACGCCGTTACCGCATATCCGAATACGGCGAGCGGCTTGCGATTCTTGAGCCGATCCGTGAAGTAGCCAGCGGCCAATTTCGAAAAACTCGAAAGGCCATCCGCGATCCCCTCGATGACGCCCAGCCACGCAGGCCCGGCCCCGATTGCGGCGAGAAACGCGGGAAGAACCGCCGTAGCGGTCTCATGGCTCCAGTCGCTAAAGAGGCTGGTGAGTCCAACGCCAAGAACCGTTCGGTTCAACCAGGATTGTTTTTCTGCGGGCTCAGCCATGCTACTGCAGTCTACAGTTGACCGCGCTTCACCGAGAAATAAATGTGTAGCGGCTTGCGGAAAGCTGGCGGCAGGATTCCGTCGTTAGCACTAATCAGCGAATCGAATTATTTTTTGGCGGCGCGATACAGAATCACGCGGACTTTCTCGAGCGTTATTAATCCCCCCTCCACCATCTCATCCAATCGCGGAAGGATTTTCTCGATACGCTCCGTCGATTCGATCACCTCAACGATGATGGGAAGATCTTGCGACATGCGCAGCAGTTTGTCCGTGTGGTAGACGCTTGAACCGCCGTACCCCGCAACTCCGCGCAGCACCGTCGCGCCGGAGAACCCCTCCTTCCGCAGGAGTTCGACGATGGCTTCATGCAGCGGCTTGCTATGCCATTTGTCCGATTCGCCGATGTGAATGCGCATCAGCGTACGTTCGCCCTCGAATTTCTCGTGTGTCATCGCGGCTCCTAGAACTTGTTCGCCAGCCGAATTCCCGCTACAGACAAGAGCAAGCCCGCAATCACGCTAGCACCCACGTACGTCGTCGCGCGCAGCCACTCGCCGTCTTCCAGCATTTTTGCCGTCTCCCACCCGAAACTCGAAAACGTCGTATACCCGCCGAAGAATCCAATGGCGATAGCCATTCGCCAGTCTGGCGAAATCACCATGCGGTTCAGCGTAAATTGCCCGATCAGTCCAAGAAAAAAGCATCCGGTGAGATTTACGATTAGCGTCCCGTGTGGAAACGTGCTCCCTGCGCGCGTTTGAATCAAGCCCTGCATCCCATAGCGGCACAGAGTGCCGGCCGCCCCAAAAATCGCAATCATTAGTATCCGCAAGATAGCTCCCATCCGGCGGCAACGTTGGCCCTCAACAAAAAAACTCCCGGAGCCGCATGGCTGCCAGGAGTCATCAGAGCCAGCCTACTGCGCTGGCCCGGTTTCGGCGAACTCCATCGCCTCGAAATTTCCTAAACAAAAATCTTAATGCCCTCACGCTTCCGACGCAATAAGCCAATTTCTCCCTCGTGCGAAAACTCTGTAGGGGTGGGGCTCGCCCCGCCCGCCTTGTGAACGACTACTGCCGGTTGGCAGGCGCGACGCTCTTCCCTTGGAATACGACCGCCCTCACTTTTTCCAGCGCATGAATGTCGCTCAAAGGGTCTCCCTCGACCGCCACCAGATCCCCCTCTTTGCCCGTTTCCACCGTCCCCAACTGTTCCAGCCCCAACAACGCCGCGCTGGTTTTCGTCCCGGAAATAAGGGCTTGCTGAGGCGTCATACCGTATTTCACTTCCGTGATCATCTCGTCGCGTACTGTTCCTGTTCCCGGGCCATAAGAATGATCGGAACCCGCAGCAATTGTCACTCCCGCGCGTAGCGCCAGCTGGAAACTCGGAAAATGCGTCTTTGCCAGCGCATTCACCTTCGTGATGACGTATTCCGGAAAATGCATTTTCGCTCCGTTCGCCACACTTTCTTCCACCACGAAAACGGTCGGAACGAACACAATGCCGTGGCTCTTCATAAAGTCGACCGCCGCTTGATCCATCTCCGATCCATGCTCAATCGAATCCACTCCCGCCTCAAGCGACGCGCGAATGCTGCGAATATTCTCCGCGTGCGACGCCACTTTAACGTGAGCCATGTGCGCCTGCTGCACAACCGCCTTCAATTCCTCGGACGAAAGCTGTTCCGACGTCGGCGAATCCAGCGGGGAAAGCACTCCGCCCGATGCCATTACTTTAATCACTCGCGCTCCGTACTTGAGTTGCAGATGAACAGCTTTTTCCGCGTCCGCGGCCGAATTGACGAACCCGTGCAACGGCGTATAGAAATCGTCCATCGGTAAGTACGGAGGCTGCGCATTGAAATCCCCGTGGCCGCCGGGAATCGAAATCGGGTGGGCTGCCGGAACCAGGTGAGGCCCGGCAATCGTGCCATCCTCAATCGCATCCTTGAGCGCGACATCGATAAAACCTTGCGTGGCCATGACGCGCGCGCCGACAACGCCGGACGAAAGCGCATAGCTCATCGCCTTGCTGCCGCGCAGCGCCGCAAGCGGCTCCGAAACCGGCTGCCCAAACGCTCCCGACCAGATGTGAATGTGTGCGTCCACAAACCCCGGCAACACGGTGTAACTCGAGAGATCGATTTGCTCCGCCCCCGCAGGCACCGCGATGTCCTTGCCGACCGCTGTCACCTTTCCGTCGGTGATCACCACAACCGCAGCCACCATCGGTGCCTTCTCCGCGTCGTAAATCAGCTTCCCGCAGCGGACGTAAACCACTCTCGGCGGCGCCGCAAACGCCACAACAGCGCCCACCAAACTCGCCAACAGCACCACCCAAACTTTTCGCACGAGGCTCTCCTTTGCAGGGGCGAACGGACCAACGGCGCATTGACTCTGCGGTTCGCTCGTCGCGCAAGCCTAGAACGTGCCTCCCCTCAAGTCAACACGAGCAGGCGGTTTAGCCGTGCGTGCCGCGCGTCCTGTTAATAAAAGCAGGAGCCCGGTCCGCTCCCTGGATACAGGAACGAACCGGGCTCAACCCTGCGCCTCGGAGAAACCTAGCCGCAGCACTGGGTCAGTAGGAAAAGCCGTAACGAACCTATGGGGTTTCCAAATATTTCCCGGGGTTTGCATCGAACGCCGCTTTGTGGGCGTCCATGCAGAAGTAATAGGTTTTGCCATGGTAGATAGAGGTCAGCGCCGTTTTGCGATCAATCTCCATTTCGCAAACAGGGCAAAGCGTGTGCTCCTCCGTCGAGATAGGCACCTTGGCGTAAATCGAATTGGAGTCCGGGTTCAACCAGCCCAGCCCCTGATATTCCATCTGGTCGGCCGTTTTGGTGGCCACGTCTCGGCCAAAATAGCGCTCGACAACTCGCAGCGCTAAGTCAATTCCCGACGAAAGCCCGCCGGCTGTCGCCAGATTGCCGTCTTCCACGAACCTCGCTCCGCGCTTGACATGAATGTCCGGAAAGTCCACTGCTAGCGAACGGTACCCACCATGGTGCGTGGTGGCCGATTTGCCGGACAACAGGCCAGTTTGCGCCAGGACAAACGCTCCGGTGCAAACGGACATGGTCAGGTCGGCGGTCTTGCTGGATTTCCGAATCCATTCCAGCATCTCTTCATTGCTTCCATCCTGGGCCGGAATGACGATGACCTTCGGCGCGGGCGCATTTGCAAACGAGTAGTTCGGAACGATTTTCAACCCGCCGGCGGCTTGAATCACTTCGGTTGTTCCGCTCACCGTGTAAAGCCGAAAAAGGCTCTCCTGGCGCCCGGGAATGTATACATCCTCGAAGACCTCCCAGGGCCCGGAGAAGTCGATCACCACCGCGCCTTTCGAGATCACGAACGCTACAGGAATGCTCCCTTGGGTTGGAGGCTTGAGCGGACTTGCCTTGCTAAGATGCGCGTCGGCTCCTGCCTCCGGCTTTTGCAGAAACTCGCCACCCGGTTTGAAGGGAAGCGTCCCGATGACACCCAACATGCCCATTCGTTGAACCAATTCTCTTCGATTCATATCTAATCTCCTTTTTTTTGACAGTCCGTGACAGTGTGGAAGCGCTGAGCGCTCCTGGTGCGGTTGCGGGGTGGGCCAGTCTGGGTTAGTAGTGAAAGCGAAACCGCAGTTGCACAAAAATTTCCCGTGGATTCAAATAATGCGTCCCACCAAATGTAAAACTGTTATCGAGCAAAACGCGGCGGTTCGCGACGTTTATGCCTTGCACGTTGACGCTGAACCGCTCGCCAAAACTCTTGCCAAGCGCAAGGTCAAACGTCGTGTGCCCCGGCAAGTGGTCGCCGGGATACTGGGCGGATGGCGAACCGTTTGTAAATCCCGATCCGTAGTAGATATCGGTCGAGGCGTAGGAATGCCATGGCAGGTTGTACTCTCCGCCGATGTGCAGCGTGTTTCGCTGGTCGTGATCCAGCAGGCCGAAACCGTCGCCGAAGGAAAAGTTGGTAAGGCCACCATTGATATCGCCGAAGCCGAGCGCGAGTTGATTGGAATACGTCAAGTAAACCTGCCCACGGTTGCGAATTCGCGGAGAACGCAGTGTTAGCTCCCACCCATTGATCCGCGCACCTTGAATGGTGATGGGGATGAACAAGTCCGAGTTGTTGAAGTTGTTGTGGTCGAAGAAATTCTTCGCCAGCGTCTGGAAGTTGTCGGCGTCCAGCGTCCACCCGTGAAAGGGAATTGTGACACCAAATTGATGTTCTTCGTCCCGTTCGCCGTGCAGCGGAACGTACCCAAGGTTCTGGTCGGTGGCGAATTGCAGCAGCGGCCCGGAAACAGTGGCGAGCGGCGGCGCCTGATAGAAGTGTCCGTAGAACGCCCGGAACACCCACTTGACTTTCGGCACTCTCACGGAGAGTCCGACGCGCGGGTCGTTGGCGCTCTCCGCCGTCGACACCGGCCCACTCGAGGTGAGCACCGTGCCGCCGTCAAAGTTCGTGTGGCGGAAGCCGGCATTGATCGTCAGCCACGATGTGGCTCTCAGTTGGTCGTCAAAATACACGGCGAACAGACTTCCGCTTGGGTTTCCGCCTGTGGCTGCCAGATCAGAGCACACCGGCGGCGGAGGCGGCACAGTGGGTGGAACGGTCGGAGTGTTCACCGCGGTACAGGTGAATTGAAACTCGTCGCTGTCCTGCTGCGCAAATCCGTACAGACCGCCACGAAAATTGTTCCGCTCTTTGACCCATGAAATCGTCGCCTGTCCACCTTCGTACTTTGAGGAACGGTCTTGCAAGGTAGCTCCCGGCGAATCAAAGGGCGCGCTCTCGTAATCGACGCTGTTGTAGTGGAAAAACGGGGAAACGGTCGCGACCAAGCCCGGGCTGAACGTGTGCACCCAGGAAAACGCAGCGTACGAATCGTTCTCCCTATTCGCGTCCTTCAAGTAGTTCGGCGGCGTAATTCCCGTCAGATTGTTGGGGTCATTCGGATCGAAAGGTATCTGATAGAAGTCACGCCTGGCCTGTGCCACAAAGCGCAATTGGTCCGCCGAATTCAGGTTATAAATCAAAGAAGTGAAGCCGCCGAATCCGTTCGCGGCATCATGAATAACCGCTGACGTGGGCGTCTGCAATCCCAAATTGGTGCGGTTCCCATTCACGCTGCCGTAGTACGCAAAACGATTCGAGTGCCCGCCGAAGTTCAACACATCGTCGGTCTGGTAGAAATTCCCGATGGTCGTCACCAACTCCGCTTCATTGCTGCGTTCAAATCCATTTCGGGGAGAGACGTTGAATACTCCATAGGTACGGTCGCCGAAGTCAGCGTTGTAACTGCCACGCTGAATTTCCAGCGTATCGATATCGTGCGGATCAATCTGCGGCCCCAGATTGCTCGCGATATTCGTGTTGGGAATTGGAACGCCGTCGATCAACCAGCTCACCTGATGCCCGCCGCGCACGTGCAGCTGATCGTGTGTGAAGTAGGATCCTGGCACATAGTCAGTGATCATCGCCAGACTGTTGGTCCGCGCCGCTCCCGGAGTTTCCGCGATTTCCTCGCGGTCCACAATCGTCGTGGGGGTAACGGATTCCGCCTGCGCCGGCCCGGCATCGGAGACGACCGTCACCGACTGATTTTGCTCGGCCAGATGCAATTCAAAGTGCAATACCGGTGCGCTGCCTGACAGCACGGTGACCTCTTGCGTCTCCGTCGCGAACGAGGCTTTCGACACCGTGATCCGGTATTCGCCCAGCGGGATCGCATCAAAGTGAAACTCGCCGTTCGCGTCGCTCTGCACGGTAACCGAGAAATCGGAGTTCTTCCCCTTCAGCACTATTTGTGAGTCCACCATGGGCCTGTGCTGCGGATCGTGGACAATTCCTCTCACCGTGCTAAATACCGTTGCCAAAGCTGCGCTTCCAAGCAGCAGCAATACTGCGCATGTTTGCAAAACTCTTCGCATAAAAATTTCCCTCTCCTTTTGGAATGGCTCCCGCGCGGCTATAAAGCCGCGGTTCGAATGAATAGGCGTACGTGGAGAGCGAGCAGCCCTTTACAGGACTGGAGAGGCAAATCGAGGAGGAGGAGAAAGCGGTTTCACGAATCGAGAAATTTCCTGAGGGTTCGCCAACGGCACTGTCTGCAACACTTCACCTGCTGCGGGGACAAAATAAGCCGCAGGCATCACGAACGCGCCCGGAATCAGTGCCGGCCGCGACGGGTCCTTGCAACACGACATCGAGCACGACGTCATACCGCCCATCTCGTGCCCACAATCCATCGGAGCCGCTTCCTTCGTGGCCGCCTGTTTCTGTTTATGATGATGATGCTCCGGAATCGGACAAACCCCGCCAGCGCAACAGTTCACACCATGCGCTAAAAGCGCAGCGCCTGCCAATGGTGCATAAAGCAACGCCACGGCAAGCAGGCATACCCACGCCGCGGCCAACTGAACGCGCTTCTGTCTTTTCTTACGCACGAGGACCCTATACCACCCCATGATACCCGAATTAGACGCTCCAGCCAGCCCGACGGTAGCCTGATACCCCTCAGGATGCCAGCCGAAAACTCCCGCGCTACTTACCGCTAACTCAGCGTGAACGCCTCAATCTGTGCCAACTTGACTTGCCCGCGCTCGCATCGCAAACTAATTTTATGGCCCACACATACCTCCTCTTCGATTTTGGCACCGACGAAGAGAAAGCTCAGCTCGCGCGCCACAAACTCGAAGGCTGGAAGCAGGCTTTCCGCCTCGACAAAAAGCTGCAATACAAGCTCGAACGCGCCGAGGATGAGTCCAAAGCCGAGTCCGCACAAGCAGAAGAGCCTTCTGAAGCCCCCAAACCCGAAAAACCAAAGGCCAAATCCAAGGCAAAATCCAAAGCCAAGGAAGCGCCAGCCACCGAAGAAGCTCCCGCCGCCAACGGCAAAGTGAATCTTCTGGTCCGCCTCTATTTCTCCGGTCACGAAAAACTTACCGAACAGCGCTGGCTCGAGCGCATTCCTTCCGAGGAGCCGTTCAAGCAAGCTTCCCCGCGTGTGGTTCGCCAGGGAGAAGCGCAATTCGACGAAATTGTGAAACAGTTCGACACTCTTGGCTAACCAGGCCAAAGTATCGGGCTCAGGCCAGACTTCGGGTATAATTTGTTCATGATGCGGTCCCGCTCTGGCGAACTTCCACTTCACAACGAGGACTGACCGAATGGCGTTACAAACGCGCGTCAAACCCACAAAGCTTGACGCCACGAACCTGCAAGGCCTCGATCATCACGCGCTTATCCGCCTTTACCGCACGATGTACCTTTCCCGCAGGCTGGACGACCGCGAAATCCAGCTCAAACGCCAAAACAAAATCTACTTTCAAATCTCCGGCGCTGGCCACGAAGCCGTGACCGCGGCTATGGGGCTCCTTCTTCGTCCCGGCATCGATTGGCTCTATTCCTACTACCGTGACCGCGCCCTCTGTCTGATGCTCGGCGTCAAACCCCTCGATATGCTCCTGCAAGCCGTTGGCGCGAAGGACGACCCCAGTTCCGGCGGCCGCCAGATGCCTTCTCACTGGGGCCTCCCCCACCTCAACATCGTCAACAAGTCCTCCTGCACCGGCACGCAATTTGTCCAGGCGGTCGGCGCTGCCGAGGCCACCCTTTACTACGAGAATCATCCGAAGGCGCTTGCGCAAGCCAAGAAGGCTCCCCTCTGTCAGCACGTCCGCCACTCTCACGACGAAATCGTCTACGTCTCCGCCGGTGATGGCGCGACCAGCGAAGGCGAATTCTGGGAGTCCCTGAACGCTGCCTGCGCCAAAAAACTCCCTCTGCTTTACCTCATCGAAGACAACGGCTACGCCATTTCCGTTCCCGTCGAAGTGCAAACCGCCGGCGGCAGCATCTCGAAGCTCACGCGCAGTTTCCCTGGCTTGCACGTCGCCGAATGCGACGGCACCGACCCGCTCGAAAGCTATGCCGTCTGCAAAACCGCCGTCCAATATTGCCGCGAGCGCCGTGGGCCTGCCTTAATCCACGCTCACGTCACGCGCCCTTATTCCCATTCTCTTTCCGACGACGAAAAGCTCTACAAAACTCCCGAAGAGCGCGAAGACGAAGCCCATCGCGATCCCATTTCCAAGTTCTCCCTATTCCTCGTCCGCGAAGGCATCCTCGACCAAAAAGAGATCGAAGCCCTCGAAGCCGAGGTTGACCTGGAAGTTCGCAACGCCGCCGACGAAGCCCTCGCTGCCGAAGAGCCGCAAATCGATTCCATCCGCGTGAATATCTTCTCCCCGGATGTCGATCCCACTTCTGCCGCCTTTGAAGCACAGCCGCAACTTCACGGCGCTCCGAAAACCATGGTCGAAATGGTCGCCGCTACACTCTCCGACGAAATGTCTCGCGACGAACGCATCACCGTTTTCGGCGAAGACGTCGCCGACGCCAGCCGCGAAGAAACCTTGAAGCAGCTCAAGGGCAAGGGCGGCGTCTTCAAAGCCACCTCTGGCCTCCAGCGCAAGTACGGCCACGACCGCGTCTTCAACACGCCTCTCGCCGAAGCTGGCATTGTCGGCCGAGGCATTGGCATGGCCACGCGCGGCCTCAAGCCCGTCGCCGAAATTCAATTTTTCGACTACATCTGGCCCGCCATGATGCAAATCCGCGACGAACTTTGCGTCATGCGCTGGCGCTCCAACGGCGTCTTCAAATGTCCCGTTGTGATTCGCGTGGCCATCGGCGGCTACCTCACCGGCGGCGCCATCTATCACAGCCAAAGCGGCGAATCGATTTTCACCCATTGCCCCGGCCTCCGCGTTGTTATGCCTTCGACCGCGCTCGACGTCGCCGGCCTTCTCCGCACCGCCATTCGCTCCGACGATCCCGTCATGTTTCTCGAGCACAAGCATCTCTATCGCCAGCCCTACAATCGCTCCGAATACCCCGGCCCGGATTACACCGTCCCCTTTGGCAAAGCACGCCTCGTCACCGAAGGCGCCGACGTCAGCATCATCACCTACGGTGCACTCGTTCACCGCGCTGAAGTCGCTGCGGCTCAACTTCTCCGCGAAGGCATCTCCGCCGAAATCATCGACCTGCGCTCGCTCTCCCCCTACGACTGGGAAGCCATCGCCAAAACCATCCGCAAGACCCACCGCGTCATCGTCGCCTACGAAGATATGCTGAGCTGGGGCTATGGCGCCGAGATCGCTGCCCGCATCGCCGACGAACTCTTCGACGAGCTCGACGCCCCCGTAAAGCGCGTCGCGGCCATGGACACCTTCTGCGCCTACCAGCCGAAACTGGAAGACGTCATCCTCCCGCAAACCACCCACATCACCGCCGCGGTCAAGCAACTCCTGGAGTACTGAGCTTCCAGCCCCGCCGGAGCCTCAGTTATTGGCAACTTTTTGGTCCAGTTGGACGTATTCTATGGTAGGGAAGGAAAGAAACACGCCTCACTGGAGGGTACTCCCATGACTTGCACCAACTGCCACAAGGACATCGCCATCGGTTCCAAGTTTTGCTACAACTGCGGAGCGAAGCAGCCCGAATCCGGCTCCCCTGGCCTCTCTCCGGCTACTGGCGCTCCCAAGCGCCTCATGCGCTCCAGCACCGACAAGAAAATCGCGGGTGTCTGTGCCGGCTTGGCCGACTACTTCGACATGGACCCAACAATCCTCCGCGTCATCTGGCTCCTGCTTGTGATTTGCGGCGGCACAGGCGTTCTCGCCTATGTCATTCTCTGGATTGTCTTGCCGGTCGCCCCTGGCGGTGTCATCCCGACTTCTTCCACCGTCACCACCGCCTAGCGTCACCGTATCTCCGAATCGCTTGGCAGGGGCCGGTCTTGCCCGGCCCTCCTAAGATATCGACACAATCCTGTCGGCTCCTCTTCTCTGTGCTCTCTGCGACCTCCGCGCCCTCTGTGTAAAATCTTTTTCTGTAAATCTATTTCTTCCAATTTGCATCCCGCGGCGCCCGCGCCTTCTTCGCGCCACTCTCAAACAACGGGTAGTCCACCGAAACCAGCCCTGCCCCCGTAGTCGCCAGCGCAAAACACCCCACCGCCAGCACCAACGGATACGCATACTCATTCACCGCCAGATAGCTATGCGGTGCAGTCACCCTCCACATCAGAAACACCATTTCCATCGCCAGCAAAAATGCCGCCCCCCGCGTGAACAATCCCAGCAGCAGCAATCCCCCGCCGAATAGTTCCAGCACCCCGGAAATGTAAACGAAATAACCCGGTAACCCGTGCTGGGCGAAAAGAGCCTGCGTTGCGCTCGCCCGATGCGCCAGCATCGGATAACCATGAGAAATAAAAATGATGCCAAAGGCCGCGCGCATCAACAGCAGGGCGAGCGGCTGCAAGGCATTGAGAGATTTCATCGATTTCCTTCCACTCGAAATTGGAAATTTATTTCAACGCAGCGGCATTCTAACAGAAAAACAAACAGCCCTCGTCCAGGCCCTGCCGCACATTAAAAATCAGGTACAATTCCTAGAGAAGAAAGAGTGGGTCAACCAAAATCGAATGCCGAGAGTCTCCTTGTTTGCAGAGGTCAATGACATGCCCGCCCTTGCCATTTGCCTCCTGGAAGCTGTGCGGCCATCCATGGAGTTCGCTTTCCACGTATCCGCCGGTAACGCCGCATGAAGCGTAAACTCCTGATTGCCGTACCGCTGCTCCTCATCGTTGCCCTAGTGGCTTGGTTCTTTCGGCCCAAACACGAAACGCTTGGAGAAGCCTACGTAGGCGAGCGCACAGCCACTCTATGGAGCAGCGTCGCCCAGGTTCGCGAGCCGCTCGATACACTCCACTATGGCGACCGCGTCGATGTAGTCGCCCGCCGCAACGACAGCATCAAGGTCCGCACCGCCGCCGGCGAATTAGGCTGGGTCGAGGGCCGCTATCTGATGGATACGGCCCTCTGGCAGCGCAGCACGAAGCTCCTCAAGCAGGTCGTGCCCATGCCCGTGCAAGCTCGCGGCCGCACCAAAGTGGCTACCAATCTCCGCGTCGAACCGGGCCGCACTCAGGCGCGCCTCTATCAATTCGGCCGTGGCGTGCCCGTCGAAATCGTCGGCCGCGCGGCAGCCGATTGGGTCCAGGTCACCGACGAAAAAGAAGGCGCGAACGAGCCGCAGGACACGAAAAAGGAAGACTGGTTTCTCATTCGAGGGTTGGCCACGCGTCCTCCTGGAGAATCCACGCCTCGCGTCGCGGATACCACCACCACCACGCAGCCCGGCGACCAGACGTTGCCCATTGCCGGCTGGGTCATCGCCCGCTTCATCGAACTCGATCTGCCCGATCCGGTGCGCGATGGCGCCTCGTCCGCGAACATTCGCCCCATCGCCTGGTTCGAGTTGAACCGTGTCACCGATCCTTCTGGCGACAAGATCCAATATCTCGTTGCCGGGGCGCGGGGGCCTGAAGGCCAGCCCTGCGATTTCACCACTCTGCGCGTTTACACCTGGAACTTGAAGAAAGAACGCTATGAAACCGCCTTCATCGAAAATGATCTTTGCGGTCAGATCCCCATCCACGTTGGCAGAAGCCCGAAAGGCGATCCGGAATTTCGCTTTCAGGAAATGGACGGAAACAAAGAGGAACGCGTCTATCGGCTGATGCAAACAGTCGTCCGTCGCATCCGCGAAGGCGGCGAGAGTGCCAAAAAATCCGGGCACGCTAGCAACCCAGCTGCCAAGTAACTGTTATCGAACGGAATGCTCTTCCCGGTTGCGCAGATGAGATTGTGCAGCCTTGCGAAAGGAAAAGAGAAAGAATGACGCTGCATATCAGCGAATCCGAAGTGCGATCCGTGCTTACGATGCCCATTGCCATCGAAACCGTCGAAGAAATTTCGCGTAAGCAAGCGAATGGAGAAGTCGCCGTTCATCCCCGCCGCCGTTTTGAACTGCCGGGCGGTGGCTTTTTTCATTACATGGCCGCTGCCGATTTTTCCGCCGGTTACGTGGCGATGAAGCAGTACACCTACGTGCAGGGAAAAATTCGATTCATGGTCCCGCTCTATGAAATGAAGACCGGCGATCTTGTGGCCATGATCGAGGCGGACTATATGGGCCAACTTCGCACGGGCGCTGCCACAGGTGTGGCCACCAAGATTCTCTCACGCCAGAACTCGAGTATCGCTGCCATCATCGGCACGGGCGGCCAGGCTCGAACCCAGCTCGAAGCCGTCGCCGCAGTGCGGAAACTGGAGTCAGCTCGAGTCTTCGGACGCGACGCCGCCAAGCGCGAAAAATTCGCCAAAGAAATGACGGAGCGTCTGGGTTTTCCAGTAAAAAGCGCAGCTTCCTCCAGCGAAGCCGTGCGCGGCGCGGACATTTTGTGCACCGCGACGACCGCCGCGAATCCGGTCGTGAGCGGCGCTGATCTCGCTCCCGGTGTACATATCAACGCCATCGGCGCAAATCATGCGCACAAACGCGAACTGGACGACGAAGCCGTCGCCAGCGCCGATGTCATTGTCGTTGATTCCATCGAGCAATCGCGGCAGGAGGCAGGCGATCTGATTCTGGCCTTCCGCGGCGACGAAACGTGCTGGACCGGCGTAAAAAAACTGTCCGATGTTGCGGCAAGGAAATCGCCAGGAAGGACCAGCGACTCGGAAGTCACACTTTTCAAGTCCAATGGAATTGCTTCTTGGGATTTGGCCGTCGCGATGAAGGTCTTTGCGCTGGCCAAAGAAAAAAGATTGGGAAGGGTTTTGCCGTTCTGGATCGGGGACGTATTTGGCTAAACGGGCTGACTAATGCGCTGCTTCTTTGAACTTGCGGCGTAAAGCGTCATGCAGGCGAGAGCGCACTTCGACTGGAAGTTCGATGGGCTCGGAATCACAGAAAATCTCAATCGTCTTCTTCGTTTGGTTCACCACCAGCTTGCACTCCGAGCATTCCTCAAGATGGCTCTCCAGCTCCTGCTGCAACGCCACAGCTAGTTCGCCATCGATATAATCTGACAGCTCCTGTATGACTTTGTCGCAGTTCAATTTGCCCTGCCTTGCCGGAAGTAACGGCCCAACTTTTCTCTGAGCTTCAGCCGCGCCCTCAACAGCCTCGATTTCACCGCCGGAACGGAGATGCCCAGCGAAGCAGCCGTCTCTTCCGTCGAAAGTTCTTCCATGTCGCGCAACACAAACACGATGCGATAGTCCGGTTCCAACTCGTCGATGACGCTCGACAGAATCTCGCGCATCTCGG
>Ga0209415_10012046_pt1 | contig 14467 bp, 12 predicted proteins | sample PeaSoiSIISIP2007_FD_187696 | JGI IMG/M metagenome (GOLD analysis project Ga0209415, IMG submission 187696) | Peat soil microbial communities from Weissenstadt, Germany - SII-SIP-2007 (SPAdes) (version 2) | ecosystem: Environmental > Terrestrial > Soil > Wetlands > Peat | place: Germany...
AGGGTGAGCGACGGAAAGGCGCCGCGCACGAGCCTGACGACATCGCCGACGCCGGCCGTATGGCCGTGGGCGGTCGATACAGCCACGGCGTCCACGTGCTCGTCGACAAGGTTGCCCACGTGGGACAGGATGGCCTCCCGGTCGAGTGATCCGTCGGAGGTGCGCTTGGGCAGGAGGGCCGCCCCGGCGACCAGCCTGAACTGGGAGTCCCTCGCAGGCTTTCGCCGGGACTTAGTCTCGCCCGTTATCCTCTCCACATCCGATGCGGTGACGAGTCCGCGCAGGTGGTCGCTCCTGTCGACCAGGAGCATCTTGTTGATCCCGACGTTGGCGCTGAAGAACCGGTCGGCGGCCTTGATCGGATCCCTGGCGACATCGGACTCCCTCTCCGTGATAAGATGGGAGCGGGGCGTCATGACATCGGCGACCTTCTTGGCCCGGTAGCGCTCCTTGACGGTGTTTCCGGAAAGCAGCCCGCAAAGGCGGCCTTCATCGTTGACGACGGGGAATGTCGAGAACTCAAAGCGCTTCGCGTCGATCATCGCCAGCACGTCCCCGATCGTCAGCGCGGGGCTCACGGTAACCGGGTCGCGAATCAGGCCGTGGATGTGCCGCTTGACGCGGGCCACCGCCGTGACCTGGTCCTTGGGGGTCATGTTGAAGTGGATGAGGCCCATGCCCCCGTTGAGCGCCATGGCGATGGCCATCCGGCTCTCGGTGACCGTGTCCATGTCCGACGAGATGATCGGGATCTGCAGCCCCAGCGATTCGGAGATCGAGGTCGACGTGTCGGCGTCCCTGGGAAGGATCTCGGAATACAGCGTGGCGAGGGTGACGTCGTCGAACGTGAGCGCGGTCGGGAGATTCGCGCGGAAAAACCGGTCCGCCGGAACGTAGAATTGCCTGTCGACGGCCGACATCTCCTTATTCGCAACCTTGGTCATGGGTTGCCGGGAACGAATTAATGCCGTTCAGTGAAAGTGCAAACAAAATGGATTTTTCCTTCGCCTACCGCCGCTACTCGCTCCCGTTCCGCGTGCCCGTCCGAACGGCCCGCGGGCTGTGGCGGGTCCGGGAGGGTCTGTACGTGCGCGTGGGGCGCCCGGATGGGTCGGCCGGGTGCGGCGAGGCGGCCCCGGTCCCCTCGTTTGGCACCGAGTCCGTCGACGATGCCGAGGCTTTCTGCCGCACCCTCGGGGACCGCGTCGACGGGCAGGTGCTTTCGCGCGCGCCCGGCAGACTCGGCGCGCTTCGCAGCGCCCTGGCGGTCGCGATGGGAGGCGCCCTGGATCCCCCGAGACACGGCAGCCTGGCCATGGCCGCGCTCCTTCCCGCCGGGCGCGCGGCGCTGGAGGAGGCCCCGCGCTTGGCGGAGGCCGGCTTCAGGGCCTTCAAGTGGAAGGTGGGCGTGGGGCCTGCCGAAGACGAGATGGGCGTGCTCGACGACTTGATCGCCGGATTGCCCGGCGCCTCCAGGATCAGGCTGGATGCGAACGGGGCGTGGGGCCTGCGCACTGCGGAGCGATGGCTCAGCCGCTGCGCGGATCGCCCGATAGAATTCGTGGAGCAGCCGGTGGCAGCCGACGCCAGGGGGGCCGACGACCAGCTGGCCGGCCTTTCCGGTGACTATCCCGTGCCCATAGCGCTCGACGAGTCGATCCGCGGGGAAGGCGACGTCGAGAGATGGCTTGAGGCGGGATGGCCGGGCTATTTCGTCGTCAAGCCCGCCCTCATGGGGGACGTCCGCGGCGTCCTTGGGAAGCTCGCCAGAGCCCGGGCGCGCGTCGTGTTCTCGTCGTCGCTGGAGACCGGAATCGGGGCCCGGGCGGCCCTTCTTGCGGCATTCTCATGGCCCGGAGGGGTGTCGGCGCTCGGATTCGGCGTCTGGCCCCTTTTCCTCGATCCGGGCTTCGACGGACCCTCCTGCGTCCCATTCATCCGGATCGAGGACGTCGACCGGATCGATCCGGAGGCCCTATGGAACGCGGCGACCTAGCGGGGCGCCTCGGGGTGGCGGCCGCAGGGCGGGGCGGGGCCGCCACGGTCGTGGATGAAGCCGACCCGGCGAGGTTCATGGCCTCGTTTGCGAAGGCCGTCTCGGACGGGGGGGACATCTTCCTCGCGAATCCGGCCTGGCGCTCAGCGGAGCGCGCCGAACTTGCCCGGCTCCCCGTGACGGGCGAGCGCGCGGACCGCGGATGGCTCATGATACCCAGCGGCGGGGCCGGGGGCGGCCTCAAGTTCGCGCGGCATGATGGATGGACGATTGCGGCCGCTGTGGACGGGTTTCGCCGCCATTTCGGGATGGAGCGCGTGGATTCCGTATGCGTCCTTCCCCTCCACCACGTCAGCGGGTTCATGGCGTGGATGCGCAGCGCGCTGACCGGCGGGTCGTTCATCCCCTGTGCCTGGAGGGACGTCGAGGCGGGGCGCTTCCCCGCAGACGTACCGGCGGGCTGCTGCCTTTCCCTGGTCCCGACACAGCTGCAGCGGCTGCTCGCGACGGACGGCGCCGTCGCGTGGCTGCGAAGATTCCGGATCGTTTTCATGGGGGGCGGACCCTCCTGGGGCGGGCTCGTCGAGGAGGCCGCCCGGCTGGAAGTCCCCCTCTCGCCTAGCTATGGGGCCACGGAGACGGCGGCGATGGTCGCGGCCCTGAAGCCGGAACAATTCCTGAGCGGCCGGCGCGGATGCGGGGCGGCGCTTCCCCACGCGCGCATCGACATCGGCCCGGGCGGGATCGTGCGGATTGCCGGCGAATCGCTCTTTCGCGGATACTTTCCGGAGATGCGAAGCGAGCGATCGTGGACCACAGGCGACGTGGGGGCCTTCGACCGCGATGGGAGCCTCGTCATCCTGGGCAGGAGCGACGACCTCATCATGACGGGAGGCAAGAAGGTGTCGCCCGAAGAGGTGGAGGCGGCCCTGCGCTCAACCGGGGAATTCATTGACGTCGCCGTTATCGGGCTCCCGGACCCCGAGTGGGGACAGCTGGTCGTTGCGTGCCACCCGGTGGCCCCGCGCGAGCCGAGTATGGAGAGGCTCCAGGCCGCGCTCTCGGGCCTGGCGTCGTTCAAGCACCCCAGGAGGTATGTGGGCGTCACCCCCTGGCCGCGCAACGCCCAGGGCAAGATCAACCGCGCTGAACTGGCCAGACTCGCCTCGGGCGGGTGACCCGCCATGTCAGCCCGCGCGCACCCAGTCGGACATCGCCCCGGGAAGGGCCCTGCGCGCCCGCGTTCCCGAGTCGATGCAGACATGTTCGGTTCGGACGTGCGCGGCGCTCTTTGCGGAGCGGCCGAGGCGGGTGATTTCATAGCGGATCTCGTATGAGTCCTCCGACAGGAGCGCCGGCTTCACGGTCACGCGGAGCTTGTCGCCGCATGAGAGCGGGCGCAGGTAGTCGGCCTCGCTCTTCACGATTGGGATCACAATCCCGTGGTCGGCAAAGAACCCCTTAAGATCGATGCCGGATGCAGCGAGGGATTCCTCGTAGGCTTCGTGGCAGATCGTCAGGTAGTTGGCGAAAAAGACGACTCCCGCCGCGTCGGTGTCCGCGAAGTGCACCGTCCGGTCGTAGTTGATGGGCATCGGCCAGAGCGAACGATTCTCCGGGGCGTTAGGCAACATCGCAGGAGCATGCGTCCTGGCGCGGCTTGAAGGCGCTCAGGCTGCGGGCGCCCTGTGTGCCCGCCCGTTCGCGGGTACGCCCGCCGCCGTGAAACCCCTCCGGGGCCTTGCCGCAGGCGGGCTATTTGGACGCGGGCGCCGAGGCCGGCTGCGCCGGAGGCGGCGTTTCGGAAAAATCCTTTGCCTGCGGGGTTCCGACCTCGACACGGCCTTCCGGCGTCACGGGCAGTATGAACGTCTTCGGCCGGGTGGTTTCGCGGCCAAAATACGGGCCGCCGGCCCAGACGAGCGCCGTGAGAACGTCGGAGAACTGCGCCAGCGGGTCGGAGGGAGCGCTCATCTTGGCCTGCCATAGCAGGACCAGCTTGCGGCTATTCCGGTAGGCTTCGAAGTCGTATGCGCCGAGCACGATGAAATAGCGGTCCTGTTCGGCATTCTCGACAACCTCGAGCTCGAGCTCGCGGTCCAGGTTCCTAAGCGTGTTGCCGGCGACCAGTGCGAGCATTTCGCCCTGGTTTATGAACGCCGACAGGGGGGGGCCGAAGACGGCATTGGACGCGACCCCGCTCGTGGATGGGTGGCTCCGGCCCATTTGCATGGAAGGGGCATAGGCGATCTCCGGGTTCGCGTAGCCCAGTTGAATGAAGAGTATGAGATCCGGCATCCCGGTCATGACGGGACCATGGACGGGATCCGTCGTCCGCAACACGTGGATCACGGGCAGTGGACCTTCAGCGGCTGAGGCCGGAGCGGAACGAGCGGCCTTGAGGGAATAGGGGCCGTCGGGCGCCGCGAGCATGGCGCGCGTCAGCGGAATGTCGCCCGCCGCGTTGATCTCAAGGGGACGGCCACGGACGGGATGGGCCGGGACCGTGACGACCGTGCCGTCCCTGAAGGTGACCTCGCCGAGCTGGTTCACGCGAGGCGCGGGGTTCATCTCGAGGTAGCCCTGCCTGGCCAATTCAAGGGCGACCACGTGGGCCACGTCCCACTGCCTGGGGGGTTTCTCTCCGGCCTCGCCCTCGCCCAATTCCTCAAAGCCGCCCATCACCGGGTAGTAGTAGGCCGGCTTGCCGGGAGCGGGATGTGCAATCTTGCGGCCCTCGGGAGTGAAATCCACGACTACGTTGACCTCGGTGTTCCTCGAGGCGCCCAGGGCTGGACAGAGGGCGCCGAAGGCGAGCAGGGTGCCGAATGGTACTGCGATGTGACTTTGCATGGAGGGACAACAGCCAAGACGTCTGGCGCTCGGAAAGGTACTTGAGAGGGTGCCAAATCCGAATTTGGGCCGTCCGGCGCAATTGCCTGACTTGCGGGCGGGAAGCGCATTCAAGCCGCTTCCCGACCCCCCTGTTACCAGACTTCCGCCTTTCCCTCTAGGCCAAACGGTACCGATGGCGGAGGATGGGCCCCGTCCCCGTCTTCCGGCGTTGAACTTGCCTGAGCGCCCGGCTGGAATGGCCGGATGAACAAGACCGAGATCGCGCACGTCCTTGTCGAGATCGGGACCCTTCTGGAACTCAAGGGCGAGAACCCGTTCAAGGTTCGCGCCTACTCGGCCGGCGCGAGGGCGATCGAGGGCCTCGAGAAGGAGGAGTTTGAGGCGCTTGTTTCCGAGGGCCGCCTCCAGAGCGTCAAAGGCATCGGCGAGGCGCTTTCTTCGAAGATCGCCGAGCTGCATGGCACGGGGCGCCTTGAATTCCTTGACCACCTCAAGGCATCGATTGAGCCGGGGCTGGTCGAGATGCTGAAGATCCCGGGTTTGGGCCCGAAAAAGATCGCCGCCCTGCGCCGCGATCTCGGCGTCACCTCGGTTTCGGAGCTGGAAAAGGCGTGCAAAGACGGGCGCGTGGCGGCCTTGGCCGGCTTCGGGGACAAGACGCAGGAGAAGATCCTGACCGGGATCCGCAACAGGGAGGCCTATTCCCGCCGCCACCTGTGGTGGGACGCGGTCCAGGTGGCCGAGCCCGTCGTCGCCGGACTCCGGGCCCTGCGCCAGGTGAGCCGCGCCGAGATTGCGGGCAGCCTGCGGCGCGGACTCGAGACGATCGGCGACCTTGATTTCATCGTCGCGGCGGCGGATCCTACCCCTGTGGTCGACTGGTTCGCGGCGCGGCCCGGCGTCCGGGAAGTGACGGCCAAGGGCGAGACCAAGGCGAGCGTGCGCCTTGAGGGCGGCCTCCAGGCCGACCTGCGGATCGTCCCCGCGGACCAGTTTGCGTTCGCGCTTCACCACTTCACGGGGTCGAAGGACCACAACGTGCAGATGCGCCAGCGCGCCCTCGACCGGGGGATGAGCCTGAGCGAATGGGGCTTGGTCAAATCCGCGGGAGAAGGCACGGCCCGGGACAAGGCGGGGCTGGGCCAGGGCGTGCCGGCCGCCGACGAAAAGGCCGTCTTCCGCGCCCTGGGGCTGGCGTTCATCCCGCCGGAGCTGCGGGAGGGGATGGGCGAGATCGCCGCCGCCGAGCGAGGCGATATGCCCACGCTGGTCGAGCTTGCCGACATCCGCGGCGCCTTCCACAACCACACCTCGGAGTCGGACGGGAGCAACACCCTGCGCGAAATGGCGGCCGCGGCGCAGGCGCTCGGCTGGGACTATCTCGGAATCGCCGACCATTCCAAGTCGAGCCGACAGGCAAGGGGCCTCACCGAGGAGCGCCTCCTGCGCCAGGTGGCCGAAATCGAGGCCCTGAACGCGTCGCGCCAGTTCAAGACGAGGGTCTTTGCGGGGACGGAGTGCGACATCCTGCCGGACGGGAGCCTCGACTTCGGGGACGCCACGCTCGCCCGGCTGGACTATGTCGTCGCCTCGGTTCACAGCGCGTTCGGCCAGGACGAGGCCGTCATGACCGCGCGGATCGTCCGGGCGCTGGAGCATCCGCGCACCACGATGCTCGGCCACCTGTCCGGCCGGCTCCTCCTCGAGCGGGAGGCCTATCGGGTCGACGCCGGCAAGGTGATCGACGCGGCGATCGCAAACGGCGTCGCCATCGAGCTCAACGCCAATCCGTTCCGGCTCGACATGGACTGGCGGCTCTGGAAGCGGGCGGCCGAGCGCGGCCTCGAATGCTCGATCAATCCGGACGCACACCATGCGGAGGACCTGGTGTACGTGCGGGCCGGGATCAACGCGGCCCGCAAGGGCTGGCTCACGCGTGGAAACGTGGTCAACACGCTTCCAATCAAGGGGATCGAAGCCTGGCTTGCCAAGAAGAGGGGGCGTCGGTGATCGACGCGCGCGCGCGCGGACTCGCAAACATTCACGCCGCGATAATGACGGCGTTCGTCGGGGCGTTTTTCTGGGCCTACGCGAGCCTGATCTACCACGTCCCGTTTGTGCACCTGAGCAGGGAGGTGAACCTGCTGCCGTACTTCCTCTGCGTCATCGGAGGGATGCTGCTGTCGGCGCGCGACGTGTCACGTCGGCTCGCTGCGCGCTTCCACCTCCCGGACCTCGGGGGTTCCGCGCGGGGGGCGTTCCGGCAGGTGGCCCTCATGGCGCTCCTTATATTCGCCATGATGTTCGCGACGCAGGACCACAGGATCAGCAGGCTCTTCCTGGGCACGTTTCTCGTGTGGAGCTGGGTCTGCCTCGCGTTCCTGAACGCGTGGGTTCCGCGCAGGCTTGCCCGGTTCGTCTTCCAGAAGGGCCACCGGCTTCCGACCGTGTTCATCGGCAGGCCGGAGTCCTTCGCCAAGCTCGGCGAGTGGATCGCGAACAAGCAGCCGCTCGGAATCCATCCGGTGGGCCTGCTCTCGCCCGAGGCTCCACCCTCCCAGTCGGGAGCCCTTCCGGTCCCTTGGCTCGGCAAGCCGTCCGACCTTCCCCAGGTTCTCGACGAGGCGCGTGTGGGCCAGGTGATCATGCTCGAGCTGCCGGCCACCGACTCCGAGGCGCGATGGGTAATCGCTGCGTGCCGGGACCGGGGCTGCCGCCTCTTGATCCACAGCGATATCGAGGAGCGGTACACGCATCCGCTCGTGCCCGTGACCGAGGAGGGACGGCATTTCTACACGCTCCAGGAGGAACCCCTCGAGGACCCGTTTAACCGGCTGATCAAGCGCTCCTTTGACATCGCCGTCGCTCTGCCCGTCGTCGTCCTGCTCCTGCCCCCCCTTTGCGCCTGGGTGAGCGCCATGCAGAGGCTCCAGGCGCCCGGGCCCCTCTTCCATGCGCGGGAGCGCAGGGGCATGCGCGGAGCCGCGTTCTGCATGCTCAAGTTCCGCTCGATGTTTGTCTCGGCAGGCGATGCGACGGCGGAGTCCATGCAGGCGCTTTCGGAGGACCAGCGCGTCTTCGCCTTTGGGAGGTTCATGCGCCGCCGGAGCCTGGATGAGTTTCCCCAGTTTTGGAACGTCCTCGTCGGCGACATGAGCATCGTCGGCCCCCGCCCCTACATGCCGCTTCTGGACGAGGAGTTCCGCCAGCAGACCCAGGGCTACCGGATCCGAAACCTCGTGAAGCCGGGAATCACCGGCCTGTCGCAGAGCCTGGGCTTCCGGGGGGCCGTGCTCGAGGAGGAGATGGTCCGGCGCAGGGTGTATTGGGATGTCTACTACATCTCCCACTGGTCGATCTGGCTCGACCTTCAGATCACGGCCAAGACCCTCTGGCAGGTGGTCGCGCCGCCGGAGACCGCGTTCTGACGGCCCCCTGGGTCGGGGCGCGCCCGCGCGCCTTCAGAAGTTCTTGATGTAGGTCGCGCCCCCCGAGTCCACCAGGGTGAGGTGATCGGCGTCGACCTGCACGAGTCTGATGCCCAAGGCTCGGTCGAGGATGTCGTTGACGCGGAAGACGTGGCCGTCCACGAGCGCCTTGCTTTCGGGCCCCGCCGCCCGGACCCCCGTGACCCGGAGCTTGTCGACGAAGTTCTGGGCCTGCTCGCTTCGGCTGAGCTGCGGCGCGGCCGCGGGACGGCCGGCGTCGGCCGGCGGGGCGGTGGCTGCGGCCACCGGGATGGTCGGGGCTGCCGGCGGGGGCGTCACTGCGGCGGCGACCGGCGCCGCGGTCGGGGGCGGCGGGCTGGGCCTCGGGGCCGGTGCCTCCTGGACACGGGGCACCTGCACAACGACTGCCGGCGACTCCTGCGGCGCCGGCGTTACCGAAATCGGCTTCGGCGCGGTGGACGGCCTCGGCTCGAGCCTGCCCGTGACCAGGACGCCCGTGACGACGACCGAGGCCACGACGAGCGTGACCGCCGCGCCCGCCAGGAGCACGAGCGTCTGCACGCTTATCGGCTCGCCGCGCCGGGGTATCCGCTTACGGCGCCCCGCCTGCGCGGGAGGCGCGACCTCGGCCTGGTCCTCTGCCCGCTGCCGCGCCGCCTTCTTCAGTGCATCGTTGATGAGGCTCATGATAGGCCGCTCAGTTGGTGAGGTTGTCCATGTCGCGCGCAGCCCGTCGCGCGTCCCAGTAGTTCACCTCGTCGGACTCGCGGATGAACGCCGCGAGCATGGCCTTGTCGCAGAGGTTGTTCACGATGCGCGGGATCCCCCTGCTCGCCTTGTGGATCTCGCGGAGGGCCCAGGGTGTGAACGCAGGGCGGCCGGAGCCGCCCGCGAGAGTGAGCCGGTGCTGGATGTAATGGATCATGTCCCTGCGAGAAAGCGGATGCAGCTCGTAGTGGACCAGGATGCGCTGGCGAAGCTGGCGCAGCTCGTCCCGCGCGAGGATCTCCTTCAGCTCCGGCTGCCCCAGGAGCACGATCTGGAGCAGCTTCTGCTTGTCGGTCTCGAGGTTGGAGAGCAGGCGCACCTGCTCGAGGACCTCGAAGGACAAGTTCTGGGCCTCGTCGATGATGAGCACGATGTCGCGCCCGCGCCCGATCCGCTCGAGAAGCACGCGGTTCATCTGCGAGACGAGGTCGACCTGGCTCCGCGCGAGCTTCGTCTCGCCGAGCTCCCTGAGGATCGCCTTGAGCATCTGCGTCTCCGTCACGCGCGGATTGAGGATGAGCGCCGTGTCGAAGCGGGCCGGGTCCAGCTCGTTTAGAAAGCGCCTGCAGAGCGTCGTCTTGCCGCAACCCACCTCGCCGATCAGGACGATGAAGCCCTTCCGCTCTCGGACGCCAAACTTGAGGTGCTGCAGCGCTTCCTGGTGGGTGGGGCTCAGAAAGAGAAACCTCGGATCAGGAGTGATGTTGAACGGCATCTCCTTGAATCCGTAATAGCTCAGATACATGTGCGCCTTGCAGTAAGCCCGGCCGGTCGAAAAACGCACGCCAAAACCTCCGCCGGCAGGCAGCGGCCCGAGCGAACTGCGGCCTTCGGGGAGCTGCGCTTGCCGGCGGACAGCGCGAGGGCGCCGGCGCGTCCGGACCGGAACGAACGGGCGCGCGCCCGGCACTTGGTACTCGACGCGGTTCTTCAGAAACTGAAAATGGACGAAAGCAATGGCCACCATCCCCAAGGCATGCTGCCCCGACGTTGAGCCCATTCCGCGGCAAATCCGAGGCGCCGCCGGCAAAGTCAAATATCCGTGAATTTCCGCCAGATCATCCTAAGCCTCTACGTGCTGCTCTTCGTGGGCCTCGGCCTCGCGGGCGGGATCCTGTTCAAGGATGCGCACGACGAGTACAGCCGGCTGGAGCAGGTCGAGTCCGCGAACCGCCGCAGGCTTGCCGAGGCGCAGAGCCACCTGCGCGACCAGGAAAGGGTGCTCGAGCGGCTGCGGACCGATCCGGCGTATGTCGATAAGGTGATCCGCATCAGGCTGGGATACGCCAAGCCCGACGAGTTCGTCTTCCGTTTTGAGGACGACGACTCGAAGGGCTCCGCGGGCCCGTCTTCCGTCCTCAGGAATGACAAGTAGCCGCGCATGACTCGCGACTCCACCGGGCTCATCGACTCGTTTCGTCGTGCGGGACAGGGGCAGGTCTTCGCCTTCTTCGAGCGGCTGGCGCCGGACTCCCAGGCTCGGCTCCTGTCGCAGGCCGCCGAGATCGACCTAGGCGAGGTCGACCGCCTGGTGCGGACGCTTGTCACGGGGGGCGCGTCGCGGACCGTGGACCTGGAGGGGCTTGCCCCGGCGCCTTTCGAACGCCTGCCCTCGCGGGGGGGCGATCCCGCCGCGTGGTCGCGGGCGAAGGCGGAAGGCGAGGCCGCGCTTCGCGCCGGGAGGGTCGCCGCGTTCACCGTCGCCGGGGGACAGGGAACGCGCCTGGGCTACGACGGCCCAAAGGGAACGTTTCCAGTCACGCCCGTCCGCCACCGGTCCCTATTCCAGGTCTTCGCCTGGAAGATCCTGGCGGCGGAGAGGCGCTACGGCCGGCCCCTGCACTGGTTCATCATGACGAGCCACCAGAACCACGCGCAGACCGAGGCGTTCTTTGAGGACAGCGGGCACTTCGGCCTCGACCGGGGCCGGATCCACCTTTTCAGGCAGGGACGGATGCCCGCCGTGGACTTCACGGGGAAGATCCTCCTTGAGACCCAGGGCTCGCTGGCCCTCTCCCCCGACGGGCACGGCGGATCGCTGCGGGCGCTCGAGAGAAGCGGGGCGCTCGACCTCCTGGCCTCGGAGGGGATCGACACGCTGAGCTACTTCCAGGTGGACAACCCCCTCGTCAGGTGCGTCGACCCGGCGTTCATAGGATGGCACCTGGGCCGCGGATCCGAGATGTCGAGCAAGACCGTGCCCAAAGCGTACCCGGAGGAGAAGCTGGGCCATTTCTGCGTCCGCAGGGGCGAGCTGGTTGTGATCGAGTACTCGGACCTGCCCCTGGCGCTCCAGCGGGAAAGGGACCCGGCGACGGGCGCCCTCCGCTACGAGGCTGGAAGCATCGCGATCCACGCCCTCGACCGGGAATTCATTCGGAAGATGGCGCGCGGCGCCGACGGACTCCCGTTTCACAGGGCGGACAAGAGGATCGCAACCGTTGACGAAAACGGCTGCGAGGTGAAGCCACAGAGGGCGAACGGCGTCAAGTTCGAGCTCTTTGTGTTCGATGCCCTGCCGTCCGCAACGAGCCCGGTCGTCGTCGAGACGAACCGCGCCGACGACTTCTCACCCGTGAAGAACGCCGAGGGCATCGATTCGCCCGCCACCTGCCGCGCCGACCAGCTTCGCCAGTTTGCGCGCTGGCTCCGTTCGGCCGGCGTTTCGGTGCCGACCGATCCGACCGGGCTGCCCGGGGTCTCGATTGAGGTTTCGCCGCTGTTCGGCCTGGACGAGGAATCCTTTGCCGAGAGCTGGTCCCGCCTCGCGGCGAGGCCCGCGATCGCGGACGGCCTTTGCCTCGAGGCCCCGAACCCATGACACAGTCCGCGAAGATCGAAACCGCGGTGCGCGCGGGCCAGCTCATGCAGGCCGCGGCCTCGAATGTCGCGGCGTACCTTGGGGCGAAGCTGCCGGCCTGGGCCCAGTCCAGCATCGGGGAACTCGTGGACAGGCAGTCGTGGAGCGAGTTGAACGACCGCTTCTACCGCGAGCTCGAATTTGGCACTGGCGGGATACGGGGCAGGACGATCGGCGCGGTCTCCACCGCCGCCGAGACCGGTTCGCCGGGCGAATACGGGATGCCGGAGCACGCGGCGGTCGGGAGCAACATGCTGAACGACTTTACCCTGACCCGGGCCGTGATAGGGCTCTTCCGCTACACGAGGGAATTCCTCCGCCGCAGGGGCGACGGCGCCGCCCCTCGCCTGGTGATCGCGCACGACGTCCGGTTCTACTCCAGGCATTTCTGCGAGCTGTCGGCGTCGGTCTGGGCGCAGCTCGGGGGCGAGGCGTTCATCTTCGACGGCCCTAGGCCGACCCCGCAGCTGAGCTTCACCGTGCGCCGCATCGGCGCCCACGCCGGGGCCGTCATCACCGCGAGCCACAATCCGCCGCACGACAACGGGTTCAAGGCCTACTTTGTCGACGGCGGGCAGGTCGTGCCGCCCCATGACAGGGGCATCGTCGCCGACGTGGCTGCCGTGCCGCTCGGGGCGGTGTCGGAATTCCTCAAGAAGGACCTCTCGCGGGTGACCGTCCTCGGCCGCGAGGTTGACGACGCCTATCTTGACATCGCCGCGACCGCGGTGGCGGATCCGGCGATGCTGCGCGGCGCCAACCTGAAGGTGGTCTACACGAACATCCACGGGACGGGCGCTGTCCACTGCCCGCCGCTGCTCATCCATGCCGGCTGCAACGTCGTCGAGGTCCGGGAGCAGCTCGAGTTCGACCCGAGGTTCTCCACCGTGAAATCGCCAAATCCCGAGAACGCCGAGGCCCTCACGCTGGCCGTGGCAACGGCGGACCGCAGGGGGTGCGACGTCGTGATGGCGACCGACCCGGACTGCGACCGGATGGGCGTCGCCGTGCGCGGGCGGTCGGGAGCGATGGAGCTCCTGACGGGCAACCAGATCGGGTCGCTGATCGCGGAATACCGGCTGACGAAGTTCAAGGAGCTGGGAAGGATCCCCCAGGCGGGCTCGCCGAACGCCTGCATCATCAAGACCTTTGTCACGACCCAGCTCCAGGACGCGATCGGGCGCGCCCACGGCGTCAAGGTGATCGACACGTTGACCGGATTCAAGTGGATCGGGGCCAAGATCCGCCTGTACGAGGAGCGCCTCAAGGGCGCCATGGGGCCCGGCTGGGACTACGACAGGACGCCGCCCGCCGAGAGGGCGCGGCTGCACCTGCTGCACGGCACCTTCTTTGTGTTCGGCACCGAGGAGAGCTACGGCTACCTCCCGAACGACTGCGTCCGGGACAAGGACGGAAACGCCGCCTGCCTGATGTTCTCCGAGCTCTGCGCCTGGGTGAAGGGCCAGGGCCTCACCGTGCCCGAGTACCTCGACCGGGTCTACCTCAAGTACGGCTTCTTCCTCGAGGACACCGTCAACATCTACTACGAGGGCGCGAGCGGGAGCGCGAAGATAAAGCGCATCCTCGACACCTACAGGACGGCGCGCCCCCAGGGCTTCGGCGACGTGCGGGTCACCGGCTTCCAGGACTTCGGCCGCGAGAGGATCCTGGACGCGGACGGCGAGGAGATCCCAAAGCAGGACCTGTACGTCGTGACACTTTCGAACGGGTACCGTTTCGCCGCCCGCGGCAGCGGCACCGAGCCGAAGATGAAGTTCTACCTTTTTGCCTCGGACAAGGCGGAGGACCTGTCGGCGCTGCCCGCCGTCAAGGCCAGGGTCCGGGGCGAGCTCGACCGCCTGAAGGGGTTGATCGAGGCGGACGCGCGGGGACGCGCGGAGGGGTGAGCCCGGCGCCGCCAAAGCCTTGCCTTTCCGGGCGCGTCGGCATTCTGCTCGGCTGACCCCTGTGCCAATGCCCCACGTCCCCGGTCTCCGCAGCCCCTACGCCAAGGTGGGCCGCCTCGTCTACTTCGGGCGGATGGTGGACAAGATACGCCTCCATTCTGCGGGCAGGCTGCCGGCCGACTACGTCGAGAACATCGGCGACAGCAAGCCGGGCATGTTTGACGCCCGCTGCTGCGGTTTTCTGCGCGTTCCCTATGATGACATAAGGCACCGGGCGCTCAAGGGCGGAACCGACGAGGCGGTGCTCGAGTGGGCGGAGCGGCGCGGCGGCCGGCGCACGGACGAGGAGTGCGCCGTCTGGAACGGCTTCCTGATGAAGCGCGGCTGGCACGACGCGCCCGACCTCGTCAAGCGCCTGCGCCAGCGCATCGCGGAGGGGGGCCTCGAGGGCAGGCCGATCGAGACCTACTTCGATTTCATCGATTTCGACGAGGGTCGCGACCCGGCGTCGGAGAGACCTTGGGAAAAGGTCTAGGGAGTGTGCCGGGAGCGCTCTAGCCTGACCTTCGCTACTGGGAGCTGAAAAAGGCTTTTTTGGGGCAGGATAGCGGCGCAAGTAATTGCTGGAGAG
>Ga0209415_10012048_pt1 | contig 14465 bp, 9 predicted proteins | sample PeaSoiSIISIP2007_FD_187696 | JGI IMG/M metagenome (GOLD analysis project Ga0209415, IMG submission 187696) | Peat soil microbial communities from Weissenstadt, Germany - SII-SIP-2007 (SPAdes) (version 2) | ecosystem: Environmental > Terrestrial > Soil > Wetlands > Peat | place: Germany...
CGGTTGTTGGTGCCCACGGTGACGCCCAATTGTTTGCTCAGCGTGCGCGCCCGCTCTTCATGCTGCACCGTAGCGGTCGTCGCGTTGGGAGCCAGGATTTTTTTCCCCAGCAGCGCTTTGAGCAGGATTCCGCCGATTTTGCCGGCGCCCAGGACCGCCACGCGTTTTCCTGTCAGACCCGAACCCATCATGACCCTCCGACGGCAGCCTTCAAATGGCCGAGTGAACGGCGGCCAGAATATCACACACACGGGATCTGATCTGAGAACTGAAAACTGACAACCGGGAACTGAAAAACTGGGAACCGAGAACTGAGAACTGAGAACCGGGAACTGACAACCGACAACTGACAACCGATTTCCCTTACTGCACTGTCAACGAGAGCCCCACCCCAGGTGCCTGCACCTCCCCAGCCCCCGTTCCCTCGGTTGCACTCACCTGCACCGTGAACTGTCCCGTGGGCGTTCCCGGTTGCGGAGACACCGCAGTGCTCCCACCCGTCAGCCCACCCCCACCGCACGAGAGCAACAGCGTTGTCAACAAAACTGCAAGCAGAGCGCTCCCTGCGCGCCGTTTATGCTTTCTTTCGCCAAAGCCTGCAAATGCCAGCACGGCTCCCATCATAGGAAGCCACATGGCATCCAGCGGAACCTGCCGGCCGCCGGCCTCAGGTGCGTGCAAGCGGGCAACCGTCCCGGTCGTCGAGATGGTCAACGTAACATTGACCACGCCGCTACCGCTCGCAACTTGGCTCGGGCTAAACGAGCATGTGCTCAGCGCCGGCAGTTGCGAGCAGGCATAGTTCACCGCTTGCTGAAACGTCGGCAGACCTTCCGGCGTCACGGTCAAAGTGTAAGTTGCTGAAGCGCCCGCTTTGATGGTCCGGCTGCTTGGATTCGCGCTGATCGTGAACCCAAAGTAGTTCAGTGTCACGGGCGCGCTGTGCTGCATTGCGCTTGCGTCCGCTCCTACGCCCTGTACCGCAAAAGCATAAATACCCGGTGTACTGCTGCTTGCCGTCAGCGTGAACGCTGTCCCGCTCGCGTTCGCCGCCACCGCCGTCGGACTTACCGCACAGGTGGGCTTTGGCGCGCTGATGGCCACACAGCGTAGCTGCACAGCGCTGTTGTAGCCATTGAGCCCTGTTACCGTACCCTGCAACGTAACCGTCTGGCCGGCCGCGATCGCGGAAGGTGGTGCCGTTACGCTGAGCGTGTAGTCTTCCGAATTCGTCACGGTCACGCTCAAAGATTGGGTGACAGTTTTCAATCCTGCATCCGAGGAGCTCGCCGTAATGCTAACTGTCGAGTTTCCCGTCGACGCGCCGGATGCCGCGGCAACCGTCATGGTCACCGTCACCGAACTGCCCAGCGACGGAGTGATGGCGGCACTGGGAAAGAAATTACAGGTCAAGCCGGCCGGAGCCGCGCAGGCAAGCGCAACTATGCCATTCGTTGGATACGAACCCAGAAAGTCGACCTGCATCGTGACTGGCGACGACGTGGCCCCCAGAGGAACGGTAGTAGTCGCCGGAGCGGGCGCACTCAGGCTGAAGTCGACCACGTGCAGGGTCAACGCCGCCTGGTGCGCGATCTGGTTCGTATCGGTGCCGGCGCCCAGCAGGTCGAACGAATAATCTCCCAAGGGCGCGCTGGCCGTCAGGGTGAACGGCGTTCCCGCGGCAGTCGGTGGCACCGGGCTTGCACTCGGCATGCAAGTACTCAGCGGAGCGGGACTCTCCGCCGTGCAGCTCAGCATGACTTGGCTGCTGTAGTTGTTGAATTCGCTGAGCACGCCGCTGAACGTCGCGATCTGCGAGGCAAAGACCGTGTGGACCGGATTCGGAAAGGCAATCTGGAAGTCCGGATTCGTGGTCAGTGGAAACTGCCAAATGCCTCGCCCGTAAGTCGAGGCTCGCAACAGCTTGGTCGTGCCGGTGTTGAACAGCCGCAGCGCGGTCACGGCAACGTCGGGGAGATACCCTGTCAGCCCGCTTTCCGGAGCGGGCCCCACTTCGCTCCAGTTGGCGGGGGATGCCGTACTGCTCACAAATACACCTACGTCGGTTCCCACGTAAACCGCTCCTGACGTTGAGTCGACGGACACCGCGTTAGCGGGAGCATCCGGCAGATTCGCGGTGAAGTCTGTCCACGCCTGTCCGGCATTCGTCGTCTGCCAAACGTGGGAAACATGGAAGCCCATGATCGTCACATAGGCCGTCTGGCCCGTGATATCCGAAGGGTCGATAGCGATGCTCGAGATCGGGAAGTTTTCAGGATTGATCGTTTCCGTACTGTCAATCCACGCAGCAGTTCCGTCGCCGGCATTGGTTGTGATCCAAACGCGGCCTCCCGTTGGTGTCGTTACCAGCGAGCCCGTGCCTTCCGTTCCTGCGTAGAGCACATTGGAAACTCCGTTGCTGTCTTTCGGCCCGCCGGCCGCCAGCGCTCGCACGAGATTGACTTCGTTGCCGCTGCAAACATCGCTGCCGCCCGTCTCGAAATTGTTGCTGAGGGCTGCGAATCCACTGCCCATCGTGGTTCCTCGCCACACCCGGCAGGTGCCCACAATCAACTCGCCGGAATTCTGCGGGTCCAGTATGTATGGCGTGTACAGCGGCCCCTCATCACCGCCGACCGTGGCGTTGGAGACGATCACGTTGCTGTCGAAATCCGCAGCCCGGCAGGCGATTCCGTTTTCGCACCGCTCAATGCTGACGCCCGTGTTCTCCGCCAACCACTCGGTAGAATTGTCGGGATTGATTTCGCTGTACCCGCCATCCCCGGAATTCACGTTGCTCCACGTCGTGTCAATTTGCGCCGAGGCTGTGCCCGGCGAGCCGTTGCCCTGCGTCCCTCCCAGCAGCGTGTTGGCGTCGCTGGGATGCTGCGCGAAGGCCACAAACTGCGTCATCGATCCCAGCGTCTGATTCAAACTGTCAAACAGATTCGGAGTTCCGCAAGTTCCGCTAATCAGGCCGCCGTAGCCGTCGAGGGCGCGATAGATTCCACCGTCGTTGGCAAAATACATCACCACCTGCGCGCCCCCGTCGATGGGGAGAAAATCCATCGCGTGCTGGCTGGGATGCACATGCGCAATCGACCCCAGATCGGGAGGACAGCCATACACGTGGGTCAAGTTCAGAAAATTCGCCTGCGGCGGAGGCGCCGGCGTCACATTCGGATCGCACGTGGGAAACGTGCTCGTAATCTGGCACTTGAACAGGTTGACAGCTCCGGCGTAAAGGTCCGTGCCGCTGCCGTCCGGCACCGCTGCCAGGGTAAGATTGTAAGCGCCGTTTTCCGTTCCGCAACCGCCGATCAGGTCGCCGCAATTCGTGATGCTCGTATCTACAATCTGGACCCAGGTCGAGCCGCCGTTGGTGGTTTCCCAGATGCCCTGGTCAGCGTCATTCGCGTCGACGTACCAGGCATACATTTCATTGCGGCCAGGCACGACCGCCAGTTCGCCGCGATAGAAGGGGCAGGTCTGCAAGGTTGGACTCGCCGGGCAGGCCGATGTGCTCAGCCCACCTCCCGGCTGATTGGTCAGGCGAGTCCAGTTCATCCCGTCGATCGAAGAATAAAATCCGTGAAAGCGCACTGCGGCAAAGAATGTTCCCGGCGCGGCGATGGGGTTGTAGACCACAGCTGTAACCGATCCGGGTCCAACCGTCGAGGGTCCGTCTTTGCTGATCGCGTAGTTCCACGTGATGCCGCCATCGGCCGAGGCGTAGAGTCCCAGATTCGCGGTCACCGGACTCTGCAAGCCGTTGAGTTCCCCCTGTGAGGTGCCCGCCATTGCCGCAACCACCAGGTTTGGATTGGCCGTGCTGAAGGCCAGCGCGCTGACGCCCATCCCGGCAAAGGGATGCGTGCCTGTGCTGTCCTGTGTAATCAGCGTCCAGGTATTGCCGGCGTCGGCGGATCGCAGAATGCCGAGCCCGTAGTAGGAGTCGATCGAGCTATTGGTCTCGCCCGTCCCCACCAGGATCACGCTCTGGGTGGGATCAGGACTACTCAGCTGGGGCTGAATGGCGATCGCTCCCACCGCCAGCGTAGCCTGGTTGTCGATGAGCGGAGTCCAGGTGACACTCGCGGCGCTCGGACTGAGTGGCCCCGCGTTCGTCGACTTCCACACTCCGCCATAGGCGCCTCCGATGTAGACCGTGTTTCCAGCAGCATCTGCGTGGTCGACGGCAACGGCAGTCGCGCGCCCCGAAACCCAGTTGTAATCCTGCACTCCGGTGCCACTCGCGTCCGAAGCCAGCGGCGCCGGCCCCAGAGAAGTCCAGCCGACGGGGCTGGAAGCGTGCGCCACCACACTCGAGGACTGAGTCCGCGCCACAGCCAGACGCGCCGCCCGCATCCGCAGTTTCTGCTGATATGCGCGATAGCGCAGCGCCGCTGCCGTTTGGCCCACAGCGCCACGACCGCGGAGGAACCACTGCTCGCGCTGACGAAGAATCGCGCGAGCCTGGTTCGCCCTTGCTCCAGATTCGACGGGAGCAGCTGCTTCCTGTCCGCTGACACCTACGGCGATGACCAGAATGCTAACTACAAATACGCCGCTAAAAAAATGCCGCCAGGCACGCATGGAATGCCCCTGTCCAGCCGGAGGACGTGTCCACGCGACCGCTGGCGATGAAATCCGTTTGCCCTAAATAAATATCAATATCAATGCGAACTAATCCGCGATGAGCTGCGCTTCATATGGCCTGGTCCCGGGAGACACGTTTCCAGTCGCTCATTGTCAGGATTAGCATGGGTTTCCGGACACGGGAAGCTCCGAATCCAGTTCAGCCCCTGTCTAGTGCCTGTATGGGAATTTTGTGGGTGCGAAACCGATACCGCCGTGGACTACCCGAAAGTTGACTTGACGGCTAAAGGGATAGGAGTTCTGTCTTGTCTTACCCTTACTTCCAGCATAGCAGGTTGCACCGGGAGAGTGAGACAGGGCGGTGGACTTTATATCTGCCACTGATTGAGCGAGTTACGGCAAATTGCTCAACTTTTAGGTCTTGACAAGAAATTGCCTTGAGTCGAGCCGGGCCAGTTTCCTAGGCCGCGTCCCGCCTTGACGCCGCCGGCTTGATTTCCCCTAATTTCACCAGGCGCGCCACGATGGAGGGCACGGTCCGGTTGTGGGTTTTGGCGATCTCGTGGAAGTCGATGCCCTTGCGGACTTCGGCGCAGACTTGTGCATCTTCGTCACGCGACCAATAGCCTCCCGCATTCGCCGGACGGCGTCGCTCCCGCTGCTCGAGCTGCACTAAGGCTCCCAAGGCCCGGTTCAAAGCTTTGACGACTTGCGGCTTGCGGCAGACCGAGTCCGCCTCCAGGCCTTCTCCAGTTTCCGGATTCATCCCTCCGGCCAACGCCCGCATGATGGTGAGTGCTTCGCTGATTTCCATGGCACATTTCTCCTCTCTGCTCCTCCTCTCGATTGTGAGGCCGGAAGCGGCTCAGCCTCTGTGACAGTTGAACATCCTGCGGGATTACTGGCCCACTTTGGGAACCAGATGTGGGGCGCGCGTTGTACCATCATTACCCGGAGGCTTGCGGTCGCAGGAAAAGGGAGACGCGCTCATGAACTGGCAGGCATTTTGGCTCACCATCCGGTTGGCCGTGGTGGTGGCGGCGGTGCTGGCGGTCGTGGGATTGCCGGTGGCGTACTGGATCACGTACTCGCGCTGGCGCTGGAAATTCCTGGCGGAGGCCGTGGTCGCCTTGCCGATCGTCTTGCCGCCCACCGTGCTGGGATTTTACGTGCTGGTGGCGCTCGGTTCGCGCAGCCCGCTGGGACGCTGGTGGCAAGCCATGACCGGGCATACGCTGGCGTTTACGTTTGCTGGCCTGGTGATTGGCTCCATCCTGTACAGCTTACCGTTTGCGGTGCAACCGTTCGCGGCTTCGTTTGCCGGAGTGGATTCGCGTTTGCTCGCAGCTTCGTCGACGCTGGGGGCTTCCCGGTTGCGAACTTTCTTTCGCGTGATCTTGCCGCTGTCGGTGCCCGGCCTGGTGACCGGGGTGGCACTGAGTTTCGCCCACACCATGGGAGAGTTCGGCGTGGTGCTGATGGTCGGCGGCAATATCCCAGGAGTGACTCGAACCGTCTCGATTGACATCTATGATCAGACCCAGGCGCTCAACTACTCCGCGGCCAATCAGACCGCGCTGCTGCTGCTGGCGATTTCGTTTGTGGTGTTGTCGCTGGTGTATGGAATGAACCGGAAAATGTGGGCGGGGGTGTGGAAGTAGAGATCAGATTGTAAACACAGAGGGCACAGAGTCACACAGAGGATCTGCCTGTAGATTGCGTTTATGCACGCTGTTTTAGCAAATCCTGACGTTGCCGCGCCGCTATCGAACACAAGTCTGTCCGTCCAGATTTGCAAGCGACTCGGCGATTTTCAGCTAGATGTTCCTTTCACCCTGCCGCCGGGCATCACAATTCTCTTTGGCGCTTCCGGGGCAGGGAAGACGACGCTGCTTGATTGCATCGCCGGACTCTCTACGCCCGACTCGGGCAGGATCGCCATGGGCGGGGAAGCTTATTTCGACTGCGAGACGAAGGTCGCAGTACGGAATCGGAGGATCGGTTACGTCTTTCAAGATCTGGCGTTATTCCCTCATCTGAGCGTGGAGAAAAATATCCACTATGGGCTCGCGGGCCTCGGCGGGGCGGAGCGACGGCGCCGCAGTGACGCCTTGCTGGAGTCGTTTCGCATCGCGCACCTTCGAACGCGAAAGCCGGGCGAAATTTCCGGCGGAGAGCGGCAGCGGGTGGCGCTGGCTCGCGCGCTGGTGACGGATCCCCGCCTGCTGTTGCTGGATGAGCCGCTGGCCGCCCTCGATGCCAGGACGAAATCGAAAATCGTCGAAGACTTGCGAAGCTGGAATCAGGCGCATCGGATTCCGATTCTTTACGTCACGCATAGTCGGGAAGAAGTGTTTGCCCTGGGAGAGCGGGTGCTGGTGCTCGAAGACGGGCGGATCATGGCGCAGGGCACGCCGCATGAAGTGATGACGGCGCCGCGGCAGGAAACGGTGGCGCAGTTGGCGGGCTTCGAAAATATCTATGAGGCGGTGGTTGTCGTCTCGAATGAAGATCGCGGCACCATGACGTGCCGGCTGGCTGGAAGCGAAGTTGAACTGGAGACGCCACTGGTGCGGGCGAATGTCGGTTCTGCCCTGCGTGTGGGGGTTCGCGCCGGCGACATTCTGCTGGCCACCGTACGCCCCGAAGGATTGAGCGCCCGCAATGTGCTTCCGGGGCGGATGGTTTCGCTGGCGCAGCGCGATGTGATGGTGGTGGCGCGCGCGGATTGCGGAGTCGAGATGGAAGTGCATCTGACCCTGGCGGCGCGGGATGCGCTGCATCTTCAGCCGGGGCGCGAGGTATGGCTGGTGGTGAAGACCCATTCCTGCCATTTGATGGCGGGGTAGTTCTGCCGTTTGTCATGCTGAGCGGAGACCGGCCGGTCGCTTGCGACCGGCCAGGCATAGTCGAAGCATCCCTAGTTGACCAGCACGGTCTCCCTTTTTGGATGGTAAGGCTGTCTCTGACATACACAGAGTGGGATTGCTGCATTTTGAGCCATAATCCGCGGGTAGGGATTCTTCGACTGTGTTTGCCTGCGCTTTGCGCAGGCAAACTTCGCTCAGAATGACAGGGTGGCCTCTTGCACTTGCTCCATCTCAATGACTCCCACCCACTGGCCGTTGCGAAATTCGGTGTAGACGAGGCGGCCGCCTAGGATCTGCGCGGCCGCTGCCGGGGGCACGTCGCGATAGTAGCCGAAATATTCCTTCTTGATTCTTTGCCAAGAGCGCCAATTCGCCAGCAGAGGATGGCGAGGCTCGTACTTGGTAGAGAACACCAGCGCGACCTCAAAGTTCGAGCGCTGCTCGGCCGCGGACATCAGTTCTTCCACCGTGAAGTTTTCAATTTGCACGACATGCATAGGGCGCGTGACGTAGCCGAGCGAAGGCTGAGAGAGTTCGCCGCTGGCCGGCCACGCAGTCAGCACGTGGGCCATGGGATAGCGCGCTTCCAGAAGAGTCTCCGCGCGCTTGTGCAGCAGGATGTAGTCGCGATAGGCGAGATTGTCTTCCAGCGAAAACCCGTAGGGCGGATTGACGAACAACGCCGCCACCAGCGCCAGCAGCGCGAGCGCAACCACGCCGCGCCACAAGCGGACCCGGCGCCAGAGCGTGGACACGCAAATAATGATTCCGAGCGGGACCACCGGCAGCATGTAACGCGCCAGGACCGCGCCGCCAATGACGGCCATCGCCAACGAGTAAGTGACAATGACGGCCAGAAAGGCAAGCTGAATGTCCAGGGCGATCCGGGGCCGTGGTTCGGTGTTGCCGGGGCCGTGGTCGCGCAGGGGCGGAAGCCACATGGCGGCGAGCGCCGCCAAGGTGAGCGGGTAGAGATTCATGTATCCGACCAGCTGCCAGAGCCGCATCAGCAGCGCGAGCGCGATGCGGAGCGGATGCATGGTCGCCTGCACGTTGTAGCGAAAAAATTCCGGATTGCCAAAGACAAAGCCGGTGCGCAGGCGATGATAGGCATACCACAGGGCAAGCGGAATGGCTGGGATGAGTAGCCAGAGAGACTTCGCAGATGGGAATGTACCGCCGCCGTCCCGGCGGTCACGAGTGCAGGCGTCGTCGCCCGCAGCCGGCAGGCCTGTCCTGAGCGAAGCCGAAGGAATGTCGGCGCCGCATTCCCAGAGCAGGAGCGCGGCGGGCACAAGCACCGCCGTTTCCTTGGCCAGCGCGGCCAGAGAAAACCAGATCAGCATAGCCGCGCGGCGATTTTCAACATAGGCGAGCAGGCCCCAGAAGATAAGGCCGGCGGCTGCCAAGTCCACCTGCGCGAGAGAACTCTGGGTAAAGAAAACCGGGTACAGCGCGGTGCAGAGCACGGAAGCCGCGGCCACCTCGGTATTGGCGACGCGCTGCGCCAGGCGGAACAAGCCGAGCAGGGAGAATGCCGCGACCAGCAGCATGGCCAGCCGAGTCACGATCGGGGCATAGCCGGCAATCTTCCACCACAGCGCCAGATATGCCATCACCAGCGGGGGATGGGCGTTGGACGGCGTGGAGCGCGGGATGAGCGAGCCGGTCTGCAGCAGATCGTGGGCGGCGGGCACATAGTATCCGGCTTCATCCCAGAAATACGGCAGGCTCAGCAGGGAAAAGTGGAGCACGACCAGCCCGGCGAAGAACAACGCAAAAATCAGCGGAGCATGAAGCCGGCGCGGCGCGATGTTGGTGGAAGCCACGGGCGGCGTCTAGTGTACCTGCCCAGGGACGGTGCGGGGGTCGAGCTTGATTTCTCCAAAAGCATTTTCGTAGTTGGCGATGTCCTGGCGCAGGATGCCCAGCAGCGCCTTGGCCTGCTGTGGACTGAGGTACACACCCTGAAAGTTGCGCACCTCGACCTGGGTCTCGCTTTGCTGCTGCATGGTGCCAAACACCAGAAAGAAATCCCACACACTGGCGCGCACTTGCACGCTGTTGGCATAGCCTTCGCGGTATTCGGAGGAGTTCACCAGCTTGATGTTAGGTTGCGATGGAATCGTCATGGCGAGTTCAGTGTAGCGGCATTGCTGATCCACAGCAACGCGGTCATAGCTACGACCGACAATTGCAGATGGGTGAAGCGCATCAGCGGCCCCAGCAGGAACAGGGGATAGCAGAGATAAAGCAGCCACTGCAGGGTTAGGGTGTGACGCCAATCCGGGTGCGCAAGGGCCCAGTCGCCGAGCAACAGAAAAGCGGGCGCGAGGATGACCAAATCGTAGACCGTCAAATGCGGCGCCACCAGAATACTGGCCAGCAGCAGCGCGGAGTAGCGGAGCTCCAGCGGCAGGCGGCTGGGCCAGCAGCGGACCAGCAGCGCGAGGACAAGCAATGCGCTCACCACATATAACGCAAAGGCCACACCAGGCCAGGGAAGGAGCAGCGACCAAAAGGCGAGCAGGGAATGCATCTGGTGAGGTCGTGGCTCAAGCAGTGGAAGAACCTCACGGATATGCAGCAGCGCATGCAGGTAGTCACGCATGACGGGCGTCCCGTAGTGCCACCAGCCCACGGCGAGCTGCGCCAGCGAAGCCGTGACGGCGCCCAGCACCACGCTCCATTCACCGGCCAATACGAATACCACTGCCGCGGCCAGGCCCAATTGCGGTTTGAAGATCAGGCAGCCGATGGCTAGGCCGGCAAGCCACGGGCGCTGCGCGCGGAAGGCGAGAAACGCCAGGGTGAAGCAGGCCAACGCCAGGCCGGATGTTTGTCCCCAGGCCAGCAGATGGAAAAATCCCGGGAAGGCGATGGCTAGGATCAGCACCGTCCAGCGATAACGTTGGAGATTTGGACAGGCTTTCCACACCGCGTAGATGCAGAGCGCATAGATTGCGACGTTCAGCGACAGCCAGGCCAGCAGCGCGTATCCGTAAGGCAAACGCGCGAGGGGCGCGAACAGCAAAGAAACCTGCGGTCCGTAAAGAGCGACGTACAGGCTTCCCGCGGCCTGAGGCACTCGTTGCGAGATCAATGCCGCCTGGGCGGGCATGTCATACAGCAAATCGCCACGGCCGCTGGAGGCGAGCGTTCCCAGGGTGTAGAAATGTAGAAAGTCGGTGCCTTTGATCAGGCCGTTGCGGTCACGCAGTCCGGGCGTAGAGAGGTCTACGGCATACACCGACCACAAACAGATGGCCAGCAGCAGCCCGTGAACGCGAACACTGCGCGGGTTGAGCCAGGAAGATGGCAGGATTCCGTTCACCATGAAGTTGGCCCATGATACCGGAGTCATGGGCCCAACGAGACGGGAATACGGAGATGTGGGAGCAAATTGAGAAAGTGGCCAGCGGGCGCGGTGGTTCGCTAGTAAGAGTAGCGGACTCGCGACAACGCTGATTTCCGGCCTTGCACTCCAAATTGGATCAGAATTTTCTTGTCTTTGCTCTGAGCGGTGAAGTACGTCTGATCGCTGTTTGGGTATTTTCCACCGGCAAAATCAAATTGATCGGCCTGTTGAATGACCTCGTTTAGATCCAGGCTGTCGGCCTGGGAGGCTATGACCTCAAACCCGACAATCCGGTTGTCAGGACCGACCAGCAGTTGTGCCTGCTTGCAAAAATCCGGAGCGGTCGGAGAATTGACCGCCAGACGATCCAGCGTGCCGGCCATACGGCTGACGCCAAGATCCGGCTTCGACAGCGCGTCTTCCGCCGGCAGGTGAGCAAAGCCGGCGTAGAGAGGGGTAACGCTGCACATGAGTATGTCTTGCAAGGTCCACTTCTTCGTCTGATCCTCGACTTGCTCTTTGAGTTCGGCGATCAAATCCTTGGTTGCATGATCCACGCGCCAGGCGCCCCATCGCCGCGAATCGCTCCACAAGTTTGCACCTGTGCGCGGGTCCACGAGCGTCATGATCGTAAAGTCAACCGAAAGCGGCCTTGGATCCGGGCCGTCGCGTGTGAGGTAGTCGCCAAGATACTGGTTTCCTGAAAACAGAAAGACGACGTCGGCCTCTTCGCGGCGTGGCACCAGCTGAAAGCGTCCCCAACGTTGCAGTTCTGCAACCGCTCTCCGCTCAGCCACGGCCAAGCCACGCGGACACTCGCAGACAATCAGGGCAGACTTTGCCTGCAGAACTTTGGCGGACACGTGGGAATGTTGGGCGGCGGCCGAGCGAGGCAACGCCCACGCCAGGATCAAGAGGAATTGGGCCAACCGTTTCATGACTGCCTTATTTCAATCAGGATTTCCTTTTTGAATTCGAAAAACTGCGATCATTTTACATCCGTGATGTTTGCTCGGACCTCATTGAGGCAATTTTCGCCCGGAACGCCCGCGCAACGGTCAGCGATCAGAACCAGCGCCCTGGATAAGGAGTCCGAGATGTGGATTTACGGAGCTATGTTGCGAGCCCATAGCATATGGAAAACGTGGCGCCCGCTGACGGGCAAAGCCGGACGCGCAGATCGTTGAAGGGATAGAGAACGCAAGCTTCCTCCGCTCCGGTTGGTTGCGGTCGAGATAACGGAGCTACTCGAGTCTGACTCAGGGGCCTACTTCCCCGAATCCACCGTCGCCGAATAGGGGGAGAGCTCCATGGGAGATTTTTCCGGACGCAGCAGCCATGCCCGCCGGTTATGGAAGTAGCGCAGCAGTTCCTGATTTTTTTCCGCTCCCATGTCGCGCGCCCAAACGATGCGGGCGTGATCGATGTCGGCGGCGTTGTAGACCCATTCCGAATCCACGTTGTGTCGAGGGCCATAGCTCACGACTACCAGGTGATCTCCGGGAACGTGTTGCAGTTCGTGAATGACCTTGGGGCGATCCAGGTTGCCGCGCGGCCAAGGCGCTTCGATGGGCGCGTGAGCGGCGACCGCGCTGACCCGCAATACGATCATGGCGCAGGCAATCACGGGAATCGCGCGCACCAAGGCGACCCCGGTGGCGCGTCCGCGCCAGCGAAAGTGGCGCAGATGCCGCATGCACTGCAGCAACACAAGATAGATCAACCCGGCTGCGGGAGAAACGTAGTGCGGCATGGTCCAGGTCTGCGGGACCAGCCCGAGGGCAAAGAATCCGCCGGCCCACAACGCAAACCGCATTTTGCGGTCACGCAGGATGCAGGGGAACGCCAGCAGCGGAATGGTGAGCAGTGGGCCGAGATAAAAGCTCCACAGTCCTCCTATCTTGTGAATGGTGCGAAGGGTCAGGCCGCTCAGGGACTGCGTCTGCAGAAACTCTGTGCGTTCCCAACCGGTGTAGAAGTCTCGCATCACCGCGTGGTGGTATTCCGGTTCGGGCCGCAAATGCTGCCAAACGAAATAGGGCGCCACCGCATAGGTGTCGCGGTTCACTTGATAAGTCATGCGGAACGGGTTGCCCGTCACTCGCCGGTAGTAATAGCCCATGCCGGCGGCGGCGATGGCGAGCAGCAGAACGATCGGAGCCAATACGCGGCCCCATGCCACCGCCGGCCGTGGGCGGTGCTTGCCGGCGAGCCAAAATAGCAGCGCGGCGGCGACCGGCAAACTCAGGATGAATCCTTCATAGGGGCGGCTGTTGGCAAGGATCACAAGGCCAATGGCCATGAGAAGCGAGTAGCGCGCCCGCGGATGCTTCTTCAGCCGTGGCCATGCGCCCAGCAGCAGGGCGCCGCCCAGCGCGGCCACGGATGCGCACCAGTAAGTGTTCATCCAGTAGCTCAGGATGCCGATGCGCAACCCGGCCAGCAGACCGCCGAAGAGCGCCCATTCCGGAGGAAGCCATGCCTGCAGCATCCAGCACAGCGCCGAGCACATCAGCGCGGTGATCAGCCATTGGCCAATCCACGGACTCCCCAAGAGCTGACCTGCCGCGAGCACCAGGCCCTGCGCCGGCGGATACATCGACATATTAGTCGGCTGCTGAATGATGTGGAAGCTTTCGAAATGCACCCACATGGGGTGCGGCGGATTGGTCACTCGCCCATGAGCAAATGTGTCGGCGGCGAGCAGATAGCTGAATTCATCGTTCCAGCGAGGTTGGGGTACGCCGAGAATGGGGAGAAGAGCGGCGCGAATAATAAGCACCAGCAATCCAACCGTAATGACGGAAAGCGTTTTTCGGCGCGCCAGCCGCCCGAAAGCGCGTTCCAGGGTCCGGAAGCCGGAAGTCTCGCGCTGGCTGCGCGCGGCTTTGCGTTCGGAGAACAGAATCATCAGCCCGGCTGCGATGACCAGGACGAGCTCGATCAGCGCGATCAGCGAGGGAGCCAGCCAGATGTAGATCTTTCCCATGAGTCAGAGGATTGGCACGGACCCATACTGTACGTCACCCGCAGAGAAAACAAAAAGCCTGGGCAGGGTTGCCCAGGCTGGAAGACGGACTCCGGAAGCAGTTACTTCGCCAAAGCCTCTTTCTCTCCTGCCGGTTTTTCGAGGATTCCGTTGGCCACGTCGATCATCTCCTGGTCGACGGTGCGGTTCTTGGAGATGGCGTCCGACAAAGGAACGGAGACGATTTTGTTTCCCCGCAGCGCTGCCATACAGCCGAACTCGCCGCGGTGCACCATGTCGATCGCTCCCAGGCCATAGCGCGTGGCCAGCACGCGGTCGAAGGCGCTCGGCGAGCCGCCGCGCTGGATGTGTCCGAGAACCACGGCGCGGGTTTCGAATCCGGTGCGGCGCTCGATTTCGCGCGCCAGAATATTGCCGATGCCGCCCAGACGCGCGTGTCCAAATTCGTCCTTCCCCATTTCCTGCACGATGGGTGCGCCGTGGGTGGGATCCGCGCTGCTGGAGAATTTAGCGCCTTCCGCGGCTACCACGATGCTGAAGTAGCGCCCGCGCGCATGACGCTGACGGAGGGTCTCCGCGACCGCGTCGATATCGAAGGGACGCTCGGGAATGAGGATCACATCGGCGCCGCCGGCCACGCCGCTGTGAA
>Ga0209415_10012049_pt1 | contig 14465 bp, 15 predicted proteins | sample PeaSoiSIISIP2007_FD_187696 | JGI IMG/M metagenome (GOLD analysis project Ga0209415, IMG submission 187696) | Peat soil microbial communities from Weissenstadt, Germany - SII-SIP-2007 (SPAdes) (version 2) | ecosystem: Environmental > Terrestrial > Soil > Wetlands > Peat | place: Germany...
GGAGATCGAAGAGATTCGAGCCGATCCAGGAAATCGTCGCCAATTCCGCGCAGGAACTGAGCCGTGCGATGGCAGACGCCGAACGGCGCCTCGTCGATTTGGAACGGCAACACGAGCAGCTCAAGACCTACCGCGAAGAATACATCCGCCGAGCGACGCTGTCGGGCGCCATGGATGCCGTGCGCATGCAGAACTATCGCGCGTTTCTCGACCGATTGACCGACGTGTTGCGCCAGCACGTGCAGCGGCTCGGTGTGGCACGGTCCGAATACGAAGCACGGCGCGTGCAGTGGAGCGAGAAGCGTATCGAGGCGGAGTCTCTCGGCCGTGCGGTGGAGCGCTTTCGGCACGAGGAGCAGCAAGCCGCCGAGCGGCGCGAGCAGCGTGAGGGCGATGAATCGGCACTGCGCCAATCGCTGACCGGAGCCTCGCGCGAAAACCGCTAGAGTCGCGGTTGGCATGGGCTTTGCAACAATCGGGGCATGAACGCACCACTACCGGTCTTGCAAGTCACGATCCCGAATACTGCTGCGGCGACGGTCGGGCCAGCGCGCGGCGCAATGCCTCAGCCGGCCGCAATGGCCACGTCGGGCACAAAAACCAAGGATTTCGCTTATCAATTGACCGCGGCCGCCAAGAATGCCGACCGCAAGGCGGGAGGCGCACCGGCCGCTGCGCCGCCGCCGGCCGGCTCGCCCGTGCCGGCGCATGGCAATGCATTGCCGCCTGTGCCGCTCGTGATCCTCAGCGAACTGCGCGGCGGTTCGCCACAGGCTGCGAATGCGACCAGCGAGGCAGCAGCGGTGCTCTCGGCAGCGGCGGCCGGCGCGCCGACGCCTGCCGTGCCGGGTGCGACGAATTGGCAAGTCACGGCTATTTCGCAGCCTGCGGCGCAAACGGCGCCGCTCACGAACCAGACCGTTGGGTCGCGTCAACAGGCTCTCGCGGATGCGGGCGTGGCGGGTATCGCGGGCACCGCGGGCACTTCGGGCGCAGGCGCGGTCGCGGTCGGCGCATCGGGCCAGTCGGTTCTCGCGAGCCTCGCGGATCCGACCGCAGCGCAGGAGCTGTCGAGCGCCGCGCTCGCCGCGGCTCAGCCGACTGCAGCCAATGCGGCCGTCCCGAATTCGCAAAGCGCCGCGGCCAAGCAGATCGCAGACGAGGCGATGAGCGCGTCGGCCGCGATCGCCGAAGGCGCCGGCAATCACGGACCGCACGCGGCCCGCCTGGGCGGCGCTGCGCCCAATGAACGAGCCCGTACCGCCGGGGCGGCATCTGCTGCGCGATCGGGCATCTCCGGCGCAAGCGCCATCGCCGATGCCGCGGCCGCCGCGACTCGCGGCGCAGGAACTTCGACGCTGCCCCCGGCTGCGGCGAGTACCGATCCGACTTTGAGCGCGCTCGGCTCGAGCTTCAACGCACAGCTTCAGGTCGATTTCACGGATTCGATTTCCGGGCCGAGCAATTTGGGAAAGACTGGCGGCCTCTCCGCTGCGGCGGCCGCATCAGGCTCCACAGCCGCGTCTGCAGCGCCATCCGCCGATGGATCCGCGACCGCTGCGAACGCCGCCGCGGCTTCCGCTACCGCTGCCGGAACTGCGCTGACACAGCTCGGCGCATTCGCCGCGGCGCTCGGGGCCGCCGACAAGCATGGCCGCGACACCAACATCGATGCATCGAGCGGGATCGGTGCGGCGAGTGGATCGGCCGCGGCTGCTGCCCCGACGGGCACCGACGGTGGCGCTGCGGTCTTGGCCGCGCATGCCAATCAACCGCCTGTCGCGATCAGCGATGCAGGGTCGGCCGGACTCGCGAAGATCGACGCCGGCATCAACTCCCCCGAATTCTCCCAAGCGCTCGCGGATCGTGTCTCGTACATGGCTGGCAACAATCTGAACGGCGCAACGCTGCAAGTCAGCCCGCCGCAGCTCGGTCCGATCGAATTGCGCGTTTCAGTCGAAAACGGTCACGCGCAGGTGTGGCTCAGCTCACATAGTCCGGCGACCCTGGACGCTCTGCAATCGAGTACGCCGAAGTTGCGCGAGATGTTGAGTTCGCAAGGCTTCACTCAGGTCAGTGTCGATGTCTCGCAGCGCTCCTTCCAGGATCGCTCCGCGTATCCGCAGAACAGTCAGTGGACACCCGCGTCCGAAAACGACGCGGCGCCCGCGCTGGCCGCGGTCAGTGCGAGCGCATCGCCGCGCGCCGCCCTCGGCGTGCTCGACGCGTATGCCTAGGGCTCGACGCGACTAGGCCAGGCCGCCGCTGATCGCTATGCACTGTCCGGTGATGTAGGCGGCCTCATCGGAGGCGAGAAATGCGACCAAACTCGCGACTTCCTCCGGTGTCCCCGCACGCTTCATCGGGACGATCTCGGCAATGCGCGCGGCATCGAAGGCGGGACTCGCCATGCCGCCGGAAACGATCCCCGGGGCGACCGCGTTGATCGTGATGCCGCGGCTCGCGACTTCGAGACTCAAGGACTTCGTGGCCGCGTTGAGCGCGCCCTTGGCCGCCGCGTAATTGACTTGGCCGCGGTTGCCGATCAGCGCCGTGACCGAGGAGATATTGACGACGCGTCCCCATCGCGTGCGGATCATCGGCAGCAGCAGCGGCTGCGTCACGTGATAAAAGCCGTTGACCGACACGTCGATGACGCGATGCCACTGTTCGGAACTCATGCCTGGAAACGCGGCATCGTCGTGGATGCCGGCGTTATTGACGAGGATTTGGATCGCGCCTCGCTCGATGAGCGCCTCGAGCGCCGCGCGCGTCGGCGCTTCCTGTGTGAGGTCGAACGAGATCGCTTCCGCGAGCCCGCCGGCCTCGACGATTTCGGCGGCGAGTGCCTGCGCGGCGGCGACACCGCGATTGGCGTGGACGTAGACGTGGTGTCCGGCCGCGCCCAGCCGGCGGCAAATCGCCGCACCGATCGCACCGCTGCCGCCGGTCACGAGCGCGCGCTTGACTGTCTGACTCATGCATTCACCGAGATGGCGCCATTCGAGGCGGGTCAACGCTTGGAAACGCAATAGTAGCGCGTCCGCTCACTAGGGTTCGCGCGCCGGCCTCGCGCGCCGCAGAGTCGAGCGGATGCCCGGCGCGCAGCGTGAATTCGTAAACGACGGAGTCTCGATCGCCCGCGATGCGCGTGGCTTCACAGATCAAATCGGCGGCTATGTCGTCGAGTCTCGCGACCGCGAGGATGAGCCCCCGCACACTCGCCAGATACCCGATGCGCGGCTCAGCGGCGGTTTGACGCGCGACCAGGGCACCGTGGACTGCCATGGCCTGGGCCGCGTATTCGATGCCGCAGGAGGCGCCGAGCCGGCCTTGAGCGCGCAAGGGATGATCGGCACTGCGGTGCGTGCCGCTGCGGCATCGGATCCAATGCGCATCCCAGGCGAGCACTTCGTCGAGCAGGCACATGCGGCCGCGGTGGGGAATCTGCCTCTCGATCCAGGCGCGCGTCAGAAGCACGGCTTCACTTCGATCGACAGTCGTGTGTCGTCCAGATAGTCGAGGATCGTGCGGCCGCCGCTGCGCATCGCGAGCCATCGCAGCAGCGGCAGGCCGCGCGCCGCCGGAATCGAGCGGCGCAGCTGCTCGAGCTGCGGTTCGGCGAGCGTCTCGGATTGCTCGCCGGTCAAGCGGATCGCGAGCTGCGCGATCGACTGGGGCCGCTGCTGGTCGCTGAGCACCAAGGCGATGCCGAACGCGTCGGGAATCGGCCGCTTTTCACGCAGTGGAGCCGGATAGTCCGTGTCGTAAGCGGCGAGCAGCACCGATTCGCGATTCACGCAGACCTGCGCAACGGCATCCAAGAGTCCCGCGCCGAAACTCGCATCGAATGCGCAGAGCACGTTCGATGCGCTCATCGCGCCGGTCGCAATGCTCCAATATCCCGAGGCCGCATTGTGCACCGAATTCGAAAATCGCGTCGGCGATATCGCGCGGTCCTGCGTGGCGAGCGACTCGCAGATCTCATGACAATTGTGGCCATCGCCTCCCGAAGAGGAAAACACGCTCGGCAGCTTCGAGGCATCCGCGCGCGCTTGCGCGGTCGCCTCGAGCGCAATGCCGATCGCGAGTTTCACGACGCGCCCCGTGCGCCTGCGCTCCGCCGCCGGCAGCAGCGCGGGCGCCGCAAGCGCCGTGGCCGCCGTCTGGTAGGCGCTGCGGCCCGTGAGAACGGCCGCCGCCGCGGGCCAGCCCTGCAGGCCCGGGCCGAGGATTCCGATGCCGTCGACGTAGACCGAGAGGTTCATCCAGCGCGCCCGAGAATCAAGCTGCAATTGGCGCCTCCGAAGCCGAACGAATTGCTGAGCACGCGATCGAGCGGAAAGCGTCGATTGTCCATCAGATAGTGTGCCGTCAATTGCGGATCGACGCGGCTCGTGTGCACGCCGCCGGGCATCAGCCGGTGACGCAGCGCAATCGCGCTGATGACCGCCTCGAGTGCGCCCGCTGCTCCGAGCGTGTGCCCCGTGGCGCCCTTGGTGGAACTGCAGGGAGTCGTCGGTCCGAACACGCTCGTGACCGCCTGGCTCTCGGCCCGATCGTTGCTCGGCGTCGCGGTCCCATGCAGGTTGATGTAATCGATGGCATCCGCATCCAAATTCGCGGCGGCCAGCGCCGCGCGCATCGCGATGCGCGCGCCCAGCCCTTCCGGGTGTGGCGCCGACATGTGATGGGCATCGCTCGACTCGCCGATTCCGAGCAGCAAAATGTCGTCGCCGCTCAAACTGCCGGGCTCGCGTTCGAGCAGCGCGAAAGCGGCGGCCTCGCCGATCGAGATGCCGTCGCGCGCGGCGTCGAAGGGACGGCACGGCGCTGCCGACGTCAGCTGCAGGGAATGAAATCCGTAGAGCGTCGTCAGACACAAGGAATCGACGCCACCGACGACCGCAGCGTCGATCAGGCCGGCCTCGATGAGTCTGCGTGCGGACGCGAAGACCTTGGCCCCCGAGGCGCAGGCGCAGGAGACGGCCGCAGCGGGTCCCGCGAGCTCGAGGCGCCGTCGCACGTAATCGACGACCGAAAAGGAGTTCTGGGTCGCGCCGTAGTCGAACCCGCTCGGCAGCGCACCGCTCTTGGCATCGCGCTGGCGGTAGGCCAATTCGGCCTCGAGAATTCCGGCGGTGCTCGTGCCGAGAATCACGCCGATGCGCCGGCGCCCCCAACGGCCCGCGGCCTCCTGTACCGCATCGAGGAATCCATCCTGCCCTAGGCCGAGTTCGGCGAGCCGATTGTTGCGGCAATCGTAGCGGCGCAGCGGCGCCGGAATCGGTTGCTGATCGACGCCAGCGACCTCGCCGACAAAGGTGTCGAGCCGCACGGTCTCGAATTGGCAAGCGCGCAGGCCGCTGCTCGATGTGCTCAGCGCAGCGAGCGTTGGCGCGAGGCCGTGGCCGATGCAGCTCGTCGCGGTGAATGCTCTGAGCAGCAGCGGCGCCATCGGCGCCGTTGGCGTCGTTGGCGTCACTGGCGGCTGGGGCGTCTGCGGCGGCGTCGGCATCATGGACGGTTTACTCGAGGGCCGCGCGCAGCGTCATCGGCTGCAGGCGCCGTTCGTCGAAAGTATCGAGCAGTCGCGGCAGCACTTCGAGGATCACCGGCCCGCCGCTGCGCCGGCGCGCCGCATTGCCGTCGTGCAGTAGCAGGATGTCGCCGCCGCGCAGCTCGGTCGTCAAGCGCCGCAACACGGCATTCGCGTCCGCATTGACGGTATCGAAGCCGCGCCGCGTCCAACTTGCGAGTCGCAGCTGCAGGCGCGCCAAAACGGGCTCCAAAAACACGTTGCGCAGTCCCGCGGGTGCACGAAACCATCGCGGCGGCGTGCCGGTCAGCGCCGCGACGCAATCCTGCGCGCGGCCGATATCCGCGGCGATCGCCCGCGGCCCCAGCAACGAAAAACTATGCCGGTGCCGATAGCTATGATTTTCGATCGCGTGGCCTTGTGCGTGAATTTCCCGCGCGAGGTCGCGATGCCGTTCGAGCCGCTCGCCGATGCAGAAGAACGTTGCGCAAGCGCCGCGCTCGCGCAGGATCGTCAAGACGCGCGGCGTCACCTGCGGATCGGGGCCGTCGTCGATCGTGATCGCGACGCCGCCGCGCGCCGCCGCCGCGGCGGGCAGGCGCGTCAGATTCGGGCCGAGCAGATGGCTCTTCGGCCAAAGGCCGGCGGCCGTCAACGCGAGGTGATCGGCGACCAACAATCCGAGCGCCCAGGGCCAGATCGCCGGTCGCGCCAGCAGTGCGGCTCCGGCCACAAGATGCGCGGCCGCGGAGCCTGCGATGAAGCCCGAGGGATTCCAAGCCCGTTGCGATCGTCGCCTCATACCTGTCCTGACTCCAAAAACACCTCCCAGAGCCTGCGCCACGTACTCCAGTCGTGAGCGCCGGCAATGATCGTGCAGGCCGCCGGCGGCAGCGCGGCCGCCATGAGCGCCTGAATCTCAGCAAACCGGTCCTCGCGTCCGAATCCAAGATACACATGCAGCGGCGATTCGGGGAGTGCTTTGATGAACGCCCAAATTCGCCGCTCGTCGTCGTCGGGTGCCAACTCGCCGGGCGACCAGACGGCAAGCCCGCCCGCGCGGGCGATTTCGCCGGCGACGATGCGATTGCCCAAGTAGGGTGCCAGCAAGCAGATGCCGTCGACCTCCTGCGGGTAGCTGCTGAGGTAATCGAGTGCGAGCCGGCCGCCCAGCGAGATGCCGACCAGCCAAGTCTCGGCATAACCGAGCGCGCGCGACGGGCCGACGATCTCGTCGCGCAAGCGGCGCAACACGCCGCGGTCGGTCAGGGATTCAGGTTCGACGTCGACGCAAGACAAGTCGGCGTCGATCCCGCGTTGGCGCAACGCGCCCGGAAAATCGGCCTTCAAGACCTCCTCGGGCGCCTGATACGCACCCGGCAGCAGCACGAGGTGCGTGCGCGCGACCGCGCCGCTCACTGCCGGCGCGAATATCCTACGCATTGGATGGCTGCGGCCGGCGTAGGCGCGGCTCGCGTAGCGAGGGCGCGAGCAGCGCGGAAAAAACCAGCGCGAACAATGCGCCCGGGGCGACCGTCATTCCGAGCGCCTCGAGCACCGGCACCTGCGAGAACGACAGCAGGCCGAACCCGATCACGGTCGCGAGGTTCGCGATCGCCACCGCTGCGATCGTCAAAGGGTCGATGCCCGCGGCCGCGTCGGCCGGCGGTCGGTTGAAAAACAGCGCGTAGTTCGAGCCGACCGCAACGATCAGCAGCAATCCGACCAAATGCAGGATCGTCAATTGGATACCCGCCGCGGCGAGCAGGGCGGCCGCGCACGACACGGCGACCACCAAAGGCGCGAGCACGCGCGCGGCGCGCGCAGCGGAGCGCAGCGCCACCGCGAGCAGCAGCGAGATCGCGGCGAGTCCGCCGAGCGACAGACGGATCGCCTCGGACAGGTAGCCGGAGTACAGATCGTTCGATTCTTGCTTCAGATCGAGCACCGTCGCCGACTCGCAGTGGTCGCGCTGCAGCGCATCGCGCAGCGCGGCGACCTCGATGTCCCCGGTGCCGCTGGCTGGGTGCAGCGGCAACAAGGCGTTCCAGCGTGGTCCCTCATGCAAGATCAGCGCGGAAAAGCTGGCCTTGAGCGAGGTCCCGTCGAGATCGGCCGGCGTGATCACCGGCGCGTTGCGCGCGGCCGCGGCGTCGGCGAGAAACGCTTCGAGCCGCTCCGCCTTGATGGGCAGATCCGCGGTCGCGAGCTGCAATCGGGAGCGCAACTGTGCCTCGTCGGGCAGACTGCGCCGGCGCGTCTCCTGCGCCTCCCGGCTCGGGAGAAAACGGGCGGGACTGTCGAAGCCGTCGATCCGATTCGCCTCGACGAGGCGCGTCAGCGTCGCACCCGCTTGTTCGGCGCCGCGCAGCACGCTGTCCAAATCGGTACCCGAAATGACGACGAGATCGCGCGGGTCGGGGGCGCCCAAATCGGCGCGCAACGCGGCGTCGAAGGCCTGATCTGCGGCCGACACCGGACTCAAGGCCGATAATTCGTGGCTCCACAACGCGTCCCTGTGCAGGTAAAGCACGAACGTCGCTGCGATCAAGGCCGCGCCGGCGAGCAGGCGCGGAAACGGGATGCGGCTCAAGCCGCGCGCGATCGCCACACCCAAGGGCGCGACATGACGAACGCCCACTGTTGGCGGCACCGCTTGCGGAAGCACAAAGCGAGTCACCAGGGCCGCGACGATCAAGCCAGAGATCGAATAAGCTCCGAGCTGTGCCAAGCCCGGAAATCCCGATGCGAGCAGCGACGCGAAGCCGCAAACCGAAGTCAACATTCCAAGCCGCACCGTCGGCCAAAAGTCACGCCGCCACTGCAGCAGCCCGCGCGCCGGCTCATCGGGTCGATGGGCCTGCACGAAATAATAAATCGAGTAGTCGACCGATTCGCCGATCAGCGTGACGCCGAATCCCAAGGTAACACCGTGCACCGCGCCGAAGCCGAGTGCGACCGCGGCAACACCGGCTAGAGCTCCGGATGCGACCGGCAGCAGGCCGAGCAAAACGGCCGCCGGAGAACGGTAAACCACGAGCAATAGCGCGATGACAAGGGCGGAACTCGCGACCGAGAGCCGCACGGCCGCGGATTTGATTTGATTGCGCGCTCGCACCGCATACACGCCCGGGCCGGTCAGGCGCAGCCGCAGCGTCGCCGCAGAGGCCGTCGATTCGCTTGAGAGCGCGAGATCGAAGGCGCGCTGGATCTCGCCGATCGCGCGCTCCTGGCCATCCGTATCCGAGCCCGCGGCGCGCGTCATGGCGACGATGAGCGCACGCTGCCCGTCGCGCGAGCTCCAGAGCGCATCGATCGTGCGCGGCGCGGTACCGCGCTGCAATTCATCGACGATCTGCAGCATCTCGCCGGTGGGGTCGCGCGGCAGCAGGGATTTCATCAACACGCCCGCAGGCGACGCCAGTTCATCGAGCGTCTGTTGAATTGCCGTCCTCAGCCCCTCGACGGAGAAGCGTTGCGCGTCGACCGCGCCACTGAGCACATAGCGATGCTCGAACAGGAAGTTAAGGTCGCGCTCCGCGTGCAGCGCCGGCCCGTTATCGATCGACTCGAATTGCTGCGCCGTGCGCAGCCGTTCGGTGATCGCCGCCGAAACCCGCGCGCGCATCGAGGCGTCCCCGCCCTCGATCGCGCCGAGAATGACACGCGCCGCCGGACCGTCACGCAATTGGTCGACCAGCAGCTGCTGCAGCGCCGTCGGATGCGTCGGCAGGAACGCGGACATGTCGGCGACATAGCGCGCGCGGATGACGACCAGAGCCGCGAGCATCGACAGCATCAGCCAGAGCGCGACTGCGGCCGCGCCGCGCCTCGTCATGGCGGCGCCGCAGCGCGCAGCGTCATCAGCGATCGATCGCCGTCGGTTTGCTTGATCTCGATGTGCAGCAGAGTGTCGCGCGCGCCATCGATTTGGATTTCCGCGACCGATTTCGCGAGCGCCGCGTCCAGGGGCCTCAACACCATGGTCCAGCGCGCGAGGCTGCCCGCGAACTCGACGTGGAACACGCGTTCGAGCCCGGCCCGATCGCCCGCCAAGGTCGCGCGGATGCTCGCGACGAACGGCTCGATCGGCGGGTAGTCCTGCAGATTCCACTGATGACGGCGCCGTCCGCGCTGCACGACGATCTGATCGCCGTCAACGACCAGCGATTCGACGCGAGGTTCGATCGTGCGTTTCTCGAGCCGGTCGGGTGGCTCGTAAATCAGCTCCCCGCGCGATTCCAGGGGCCGCTTGAGCAGGCTCGAGAAATGCTGCTCGATGTACTCCGAGTGGGCGCGCCCGCGCGTCTTGAGCAGTTCCATGAGCCGATTGAAATCGTCGGTCTCGCCGGCTGCGCTCGTGGACAGCAGCGTCAGCGCACAGAGGAGCGCGAGAATACGCATCAAGGTCCATGCTCCGCGGCGCGCGGCCGCCAAAAATCGAAAAAATTAAACCAGTTATACGGGTCGCTGCGGCAGTACCGGTCGAGCAAGGCGGCATAGCGATCGATCGCGTCGTGCACGGCGGCCGCGCGCGCCGCGGCGGGAATCCCGGAAAAATCGGCGAGCTTCGCGAACACCACGTGGTAGCGATTCGCGCCGCGATAGAGCCCGGCCATGAAAATCACCGTGCACCCGAGAATCGCCGCCATGCGCATTGGGCCGGTCGGCAACTGCGCGCGCTCGCCGAGCAGCGTGACCGATTGCAGCGGCTCTGGCCCAAGGGTGCGATCCGCGAGCACGCCGACAAATGCGCCCTCGTCGAGACGTTGCGAAACCTGCAGCATCGCGTCGATCCGGCCGAGCGGAATGATATCCGACGCGAGCTGCGGATTGACGTCCTTGAGGATCGCGCTCAACTTGGTCGCGTTGTCTTCATACATCGCCATCGCGACGCGCAGCCCGGGCTCGCGCCGGCCGACGGCCCCGACGATTTCGAAACTCCCCAAATGACTCCCCATGAGGATCGCGCCCCGACCGCTCGCGATCTGGGCGCGCATCAAGTCCTCGCCTTCGATCGATATGTCGAACAGATCGTCGCGCTCATTGAGCAGAAAGACGCGGTCGTGAATCGTCGTCGCGAAGCAGTGCAAATGCCGCAGGCGATCGCGCGCCGTCGGACGGCGTCCGAGTGCGAGGCGCAAGTACCGGTGCGCATCGCGGCGTGCCGCGGGCGCAAAGGCGAAAAAATACCAGGCGATCGCGTGCAGCGGCAGGCGGCTCGCGCGCCGGCCCAAATGCAGCGATAGGGTGGCCATGAGCCGCAGCAAGCGCGGGCTGCCGCGCTCCGGTCTCGCGACCCACTCGGCGGGTCGCGCGCGCGCCGCCGGTTTGTCGCTAACTTGCATGGCTAAGCGTTCCGGAGGCGACCCGGCGGTCGTCGTTGAGTATCGAGAACTGAATCGACGCGTTCGACAGCACTTCGTACTCGACGCGCAGCCGATCCGCGGGCCGTACCACCGCGTGGAACTTGACGGCGGAAATCCGGCAGGCCGCGAGATCGAAGTGTACCGCCGCTGCCACAGTCAGCAGCGCCGCATCGAGCAGCACGACGCCCGGCAGAATCGGCGCACCCGGGAAGTGGTCCGCATAGGCCGGGTGATCGGGCGCGATGTCGAGGGGTTCGACGTGCTTCATCTACGGCGGCCCGCGCTTCTCGCGTGTCGATCAATGAGCGCTTGCAGCGCCTGCTGCGGCAACTTGCCGGTCGCGTTGCGCGGCAGTCGATCGACGATCAGCAGCGGTCTAGGCAGGAACACCGGATCGATGCATTGGCGCAATCGCTGCGTCAAGCGCGCGCAATCCCACGTGGGCGCAACGACCGCGGCGGCGAGCCGGGTCACTCCGGTCGCGCCCGCGGTGTCGTCGCCGCGCAGGAAAAAAACTCCGTCGAGTACGCCCGGAATGGCGTTGAGCTGATGATTGAGGTAGGCAAAGGAGCTGCGCTTGCCGGCGATATTCACGAGATCCGCGCTGCGTCCGCGCAGTAGGAAACTCGTCTCATCGATGATCTCGATGACATCGCCCATGCGCGTACGCTGCTCGACATGTCCGCCGTGCGCATAGACACCGTCGTCCTGTTCGCTGAGCCGAACGTCGGGCCAGAGCTGCCAGGCGCCGGTTTGCGCCGTACGCCGAGTCGCAATTTGCCCGGTCTCGGTGGAGCCGTAAATTTCGACGAGAGCGGTTTCAAAGCGCCGTTCAACCTCCTCGGCGAGATCGCGGGAGAGCGGCGCCGTCGCCGAGACGATCAAGTCGACGGCGGGCAAGCGGCTGTCGTCGGCGAGCAGCGATCGCAGATGAATCGGAGTGGAAACCAAGATGCGCGGGCGCGGAACGCACGCGAGGCCGGCGCAAATGTCCGCCGGATAGAAGGGCCGCTCGGCGCTGAACGCGCTGGCGCTTTGCAGCGCGAGCAGCACCGTCGATTCGAAGCCGTACATGTGCTGCGCCGGCACTGTGCCGACCAGCGTGTGAGCGCGGCCGCCGGAAAGCCCCAGACGCTGCGCCGCGGCTTGAACGCAGCGCGCGAGACGACCCCAGGTCTTGCGGTAAGGCAGGGGGACCCCGGTCGAACCGGACGTGAAGACGATGGCCGCGAGCTGCGCCGCTTCGATGCGGGGCGCCGGCCATGAAGGCTCGCGGGCCGCCCGCATCTCGGGATAGTGAACGCGCGGCAGCTCGACGGCGCAGTCGGCATCGTCGGTCAGACAAAACGCGTCGGGCGCGAATTGGACCAATTGGCGCACGACTTCCGGCGTGTAAGTCGACGGCAGTAGACTGACTCTGCGGGTTGCGAGACACGCCGCCAAGCCAACCGCGAAGCGATACCGGTCCGCGCAAGTATTGAGCACGTGGGAGCCTGCCGGCAAATGGAGCTTGAGCTGCGCGACATCGGCGAGGAACCTTCCGGCGCTGATTGCCTCGCCGCCCCGATACGCTAGGACCGCGGAAGGCGACTCATGGGACAAAAGCGCAATCGCATCCACGGGCGAGTGTTCAACCGGAGCCGGCAAAGTAGATCCGCAGCGTGGCAATGAATCCGGCGCCCGACGACCTCGGCAATACCCGGCGCCTCACGGCATATTCGCCGATGAACATCAGCAGCACGAGCGGCAGCGTGCAGAAGTTGGAAAATAACGACCAGATGTGCAGCGGCGCCCAAAAGAACAAGCCGAGCGTCATGGCGATGATCAGCGCGAACAACAGCGCCCAGGCCGCGGTGATGCGCCGGGTGTAGCGCAGCTCCGGCGCCGTCAGTGGTCCGTGCACCTGATCTGCGAGCAAAGTGCAGATCGGAACGTGACCCTCGAGCAAGGAACGCGCGAAGCTCAGCGCCAGTAGTCCGTAGAGGCTGCATTCTTCGAGCAGATAGACCGAAGAGAAATTCTTCTCGAGCAGCGGCCAGGCCGCAAAGATCGCGAGGCCCATCGAGGCAAGAATCGCGAGTGCCGCGAGCGGATGGGCCCATCGCCAGGCGAGGCCGGCGCCGATCATGGTGAGCGGTGCCAAGGCTAGCGCGGCGCCGAGTTCGCGCGGCGCTCCCGTGTCCGCATTGGTGTAATGACAGAGCGCGGCGTAGGCGAGGATGCAGATTGGGGCCGCAGCGTACCGCAGCGTCGTCGCCCGGCGCGCAGTCACTTCGTTCTCTGTACGGCGATGTACTCCGCAAGGTGGCGCAGCGAGCGGAAAATTTGTTGATTCTCTTCGGCATTGGCACGTAGTTGAATGCCGTACTGCTTCGAGACGATCAGGGCGACTTCCAAGATGTCGATCGAATCCAGGCCGAGGCCCGCGCCGTACAGCGGCGCATCCGGATCGATGTCCTCGGCGGACACGTCGAGATTCAATGCCTGGACGAAGAGGCTGGCGATCTCCCGCTGCAGACCTTCGTCGGCGAGCGGCGCCGTAGGTTGGATAAGCGACGCTTTATCGAGCATGCGGCATATTATAATGAATTATGCCGGCGCCGCACCCGCCTCTGACCAAGTACTACAGCTCGGAAGCCGACCGGGGCGGCTGGGTGCGGCGTCTATTCGATCGGACCGCCGGCGACTACGATCGCATCGAGCATGCAATGGCCTTCGGTACGGGCTCTTGGTATCGCCGCCGGGCGCTGCTGCGCTCGGGTCTCGCCGCCGGCATGCGGGTCCTCGACATCGGCGCCGGCACCGGGCTGACGGCGTGCGAGGCGGCTCGGATCGTCGGCGATGCCGCGCTCGTCACAGGCGTCGATCCAAGTCCGGGAATGGTCGAATGCGCGAAGGTCCCCCCCGGCTTGGAATTGAAGCTCGGCAGCGCCGAGGCGATCCCGGCCGGCGCCGCCGCCGCCGATTTTCTCTCGATGGGATATGCCTTGCGGCATATTGGCGACTTGTCGGCGGCATTCGCCGAATTCATGCGGGTGCTCGCACCCGGAGGGCGCATCTGCCTGCTGGAAATTACTCGACCGCAAGGCCGCGTCGCTCGCGGGCTCTTGAAGGCCTATATGCGCGGCGTCGTGCCGCTGCTCGCCAAACTCATTGCGCGCCACCGCGATATGCCTCAATTGATGCGCTATTACTGGGACACGATCGAGGCCTGCGCTCCGCCCGAAGAGATTTTGGCTCAGATGCGCGCCGCCGGATTCGAGTCGGTGCGCCGGCACGTCGAGGCCGGGATTTTTTCGGAATATTGCGGACGCAAACCCTCATGAGCGCATCCGGCGCGAAAGCAGCAGCGGCAGGCGCCATACGAAACCGGCCATCAATCGCATATGCATCCAGGTGAGTAGCGCATTGTCGCGCCAATAATTGAAATGCGAGACGCCGCCATCGGCCGCCGCAAAGTAGCGAACCACTGCCGGCAGATTGGTCGGTAGGACGCCGCGCCAACATAAGCGCACGGCCGCTTCGGCGTCGAAGTCGAAGCGGCGCATCCAGAGCTG
>Ga0209415_10012050_pt1 | contig 14464 bp, 10 predicted proteins | sample PeaSoiSIISIP2007_FD_187696 | JGI IMG/M metagenome (GOLD analysis project Ga0209415, IMG submission 187696) | Peat soil microbial communities from Weissenstadt, Germany - SII-SIP-2007 (SPAdes) (version 2) | ecosystem: Environmental > Terrestrial > Soil > Wetlands > Peat | place: Germany...
AGGCGGTCCACTCCGCGCCGGATACCTCCAGCAAGATCGTCGCGAAGTCCATCGCGATCCGGGGCGGCCAGACGAGCTACCGGGGCCTTCTGCACGTGGCGCCGGGCGCCACGGGGGTCAAGGCGGCGGTTCGTTGCGACGCGTTGCTCCCCGACGAGCTGGGCCGGTCGGACACCTACCCCTACAATGAGATCCACGAAGAGGACGCCACGATCACGCACGAAGCGGTCGTGGGAAAGATCGGCGAAGAGCAGATCTTCTACCTGATGAGCCGAGGGCTCAACGAGTCCGATGCGATCCACCTCATCCTGATGGGTTTCCTCGCGGAGTTCGCGAAGGAGCTCCCGGTCGACTACGCGCTCGAACTGAATCGGTTGATCCAGCTCGAGATGACCGGCGCGGTCGGGTAAGTTATCCTATCCGGCCCGCACCGTGCGCCTCGATGGGACCCGCGACGCCGACGCGCAACGTTCAAGGGAAAGAGGATCCGCCGTCGGGTCCCAGGTTCAATTCCACAGGTCGGCTCTTATAGCCTAATTCCGGTGAGGGGGGGCCAAGGAGTCGAGATGCCCGACAATTCGGACGATCAGGTGAAGGCCGGCTGGTGGGCACGAAATGTCTCGCCGATGAATTCGCTGCTCCGGATGATGCTCGGGATCGTCTGGACTATCGATGGAATTCTCAAGTTCTATTCGGGATTCGCGGGGAGTTTCTTGGGCAACCTCCAGAACACTCAAGCGGGCGCTCCGGGCTGGCTCTCGGGTTGGTTTACGTTCTGGGTGAACGTGACCTCGCCGAACCCGACCGCCGTCGTCTACACCGTGGGGGTATTCGAGATCCTGTTGGGCGTCGCGCTCATGCTCGGTTTCATGAGGAAGATGGCCTACGCGGGGGGCTTCGTGCTCGCGCTCTTCATCTGGGCGATCCCGGAGGGGTTCGGTGGATTGTATACCGTCACTCCGCAGACCACCGACATCGGGACGGGGATCCTCTACTCCTTCGCGATGATGGGACTGATCCTTATCAACGCGGCTCACGGGACCAGCCGATGGAGCGTGGATTACTACATCGAGCGGCGGTTCCCGGGATGGGCGCGCATCGCGGAGTACTCGACGCCGCTGTTTGGGTCGACGAAGGCACCGCCCGCTACCGCTCCGAAGAGCCCCGCTGCGTAGTCGGCGACGGTGCACCGAGTCCAACCCTTTCCGGTCGGCTCAGCGCAGCTTCGAATCGAACCGCCAATCGGGGGCCGCCTCAGTGCCGGTGACCTCGAGCCGGGGGAGGGCCGGGTATTGGCCCTCCCGCCAGAGGATGTCGGTCCCATCCCAGCGCGCCTGGAGCGAGGGGTAAAGGATCTCCCGGAGGCCCGAGATCGGGGCCCGGTCGTAGACGTTCGCCAGGAAGCCCTCTCCGATCATCCGGATCGCTTCGGAGGGGGGGACGCCCCGGGACTCGAGATAGAAGACCTTCTCCGGGTCGACTGGCGCGACCGACGTGGAGTGCGTCGCCTTCACGTCGCGGCAAAGGATCTCGAGGATGGGAATCGTGTCGGAACGGGCGCCGCGACTGAGCAGCATCGCGTGCTCCGAGATCAGTGCGATGGTCTTGCGGGCTTCTGCCTCGATCCGGACCAGCCCCCGGCTCATCCCGCGGGCCTGGTCCGTGAACACTCCCCGGGTGACGGAGGTGCCGTGGGTGTCGGTGGCGGTGTGGGTCAGGTCGAAGGAGCTGTCGTAGGATTGGTCGTGCGCCCCATAGAACGTCTGAAGGTCCTCGGCGATCGACCCCCGACCGGTGAGGCGGGTGTGGTTCCTCATCTTGGCCCGGAATCCCCCCAGCCCGTTCCACATCCAGCCGACCCGCGAGTTCGTGCCGGTCGTCGCGGTCCGACGGTACACCGACACCGTCCGCAGGTCCGGCGCATGCACCGTTAGGAAGACCATCTTGGCGTAATCCGCCAGGTCGAGGTCCGTGTTGGAGGCATAGAGTCGCTGTCCTTCCGGCGACGGGTCGGTCGAGTAGACCTCCTCGGTGACGAGGAGTTGAGATTCCGCACCGAGACGAATCGCCCGTCGCACGGAAAGGGCCTCCTTGGGTACAGAGAGCAGCGAGAACTCCTGCACCCGCACCGGTCGAGGGAAATGATCGGGGATCTCGAGCCGATACCCGCGATTCAGCAGAGCCGTGGCCATCGCCGAGAGGCGGTCGTCGGGCGCTTCCGTTCCCCGAAGGAACGCGTTGGCCTCCTCCTTTCCGGCGCCCCACACTTCCGATAGCGAGATCGCTCGAACGCCGGCGTCCCGAAGATCCTCCGCGAGCTCGATCCGAGTGCCCGACACGTCATGGACGATGCGGACGGCCCCATCGAGCCGCGGGGGCAAACCGACCGCAGGTCCCTCGAGCCCCGGGTCGACCCCAGAGAGGTCGACATTCGTGAAGTAACCGTACCCCCGGTACAGGGGGTTCGGTTCGATGGGAAGGTGCCGGAATCTCTCGTACGCGTCGGAGCGTTGAGCCGCGAATCCCTCGGGATCTCCGAGCTCGCCCGAGAGCCGAACGACCTGCTCCGACGTGAGCCAGTCGTCGAGTTTGGGCACCGCGGCGGCCATTGGATTTACACACCGAAGTGTGTTTATAACCTGAGCGGGCAACTTTGGGCACGGCGGACGGCGACGGGCACGTTCTGTGCCGCCTCCTTAGAGCGGGCCGGATCCACTGGAGGCGCCCTCCGCCAGGGCTCCGTCAGAGCCAATTTGTAGGCGGTGGGTTCTCCGGAGAATTGAATGTGCGACTGGAATGAAGCGGAGTACGCGGAGTATCTGCTTTGGGTCGAGTCCGCGCGAGCTCGCGAGCGGGAGTGGCGAGCGCAGCCCGCTCGCGCGAGGGAGAGCCGGATGCGGACTTCGGAAGTCACCCAACCGATCGGCGTCGAAGCGTAGGATCGGTTCTCGAACCGGTCTCGCGCGTCGGAAGGCTCGGATATCCGGCCGCTTCTCCGCCCGGAAGCCGTTTAGTAGCCTGCCGGCCGTAAGATGCACTCCGAGGTTACACGATGTTCGACATGTACCAGGAAGTCATTCTTCAACACTACCGAACCCCGAGGAATTTCGGTCCGTTGCCCGAGGCCGACCGAGTCGGCGAGGAATCGAATCCGCTCTGCGGGGACCACATCACACTTCGCCTCAAGGTCGACCCGGCCTCCCAGAAGATTTCGGAGGTCCGTTTCCAAGGAGACGGATGCGCTATCAGCGTAGCGAGCACGTCGATGCTGACCGAGAAGGTGGAGGGACTGACCCTGGACCAAGCCGGACGACTGACTCGGGACGACGTTCTCCAACTGTTGGGAATTCCCCTCTCGCCGGTTCGGGTCAAGTGCGCGCTCACGGGGTTTGCGGCGCTGGGCCGGGCGTTGCACCCCGAGACTCTCCCCCCCGCCGCGTGAGGGTTCGGTTGCCCGGCTCGTCGTTTGCAAGAGTCGGACCGAAGCGAGCCAGAGCCGTTCCTTCACCCCGGGCAGGGGGCACGAAATGATCGCCGTCGATCCCGACATTTGCGTGCTCTGCGGGCTCTGTACGGCGGTCTGTCCGCCGGACGCCCTCGAACTCACTGCCGACCGGCTCGTCGTGCACCCGAACTGCACCGATTGCGGCTGGTGCGTCCCCTACTGCCCGGTCGGGGCGATTTCCGGGGGTCGCAGCGTCCGTCGTCGACCGCGCGATTCCGACTAGGCGCCGTCGGCCGGCGAAGAGAGCTAATCGCGGGTCGTTCCAGGGTGGACCGGGCATGCCCGCTTGAGACGACAAAACCGACACTTCTCGGGAGAAACGGGTGGGATTGGCTTTCTAAGTCGACCGTACTTTCGGCGGGGCATGGACTCCGTTCGGGGCGAAAGCCGGGATCCCTTCATCAAGCTGACGAGGTCGATCGCTCCAAGCGACGCCCCGGTAGTCCTTTTGTGGTTTCTCGTCCCGGGCCGACCGTGAGCGCGCATGCCGGCGCCGCAACCCTCCCGGGCACCGTTCGATTCCGGGACCGGGCAGTGGAGACTCGCAAGCTGCCTCCCCAGCATTTCCGCAACGGACCGGGCGGGCTGGTCCTCTCCTCACTGGGCCTCGGGACGTACATCGGTCCCCCCGATGCGGCCACCGACCTCGCCGTCGAGCACGCGGTCACGGTGTGTCTTACGTCCGGCCGGGTCAACGTCCTCGATACCGCGATCAACTACCGATACCAACGGGCCGAGCGAAGCATCGGCCGTTCGCTCGCGCATCTCTTCTCGGGCGACGAGGTCCAGCGGGACGAGGTGTTCGTCGCCACGAAGAACGGGTACTTCGCGCCCGACGCCGAATCCTCTACTCCTCCCGACCGCTGGATCCAGGAGGAGCTCGTTCGCCCGGGCATTCTCGACCCGGCCGACATCGTGGATGATTGCCACGCGATGAGCCCGTCGTATCTTTCGGACCAGCTAGAACGCAGCCGGAGGAACCTGGGGCTCCGGACGATCGACCTCGTCTACCTGCACAATGCTCCGGACGCGCAACTGCCGGTCGTGGGTCGACCGACCTTCTCCGCACGGCTCGAAGACGCGTTCCGCCTCTACGAGAAATTCCGAGGAGAAGGTCGCCTCCAGAATTACGGTCTCGCGACTTGGGACTGCCTGCGCGCCCGTCCGAGCGACCCGAACTTCTTCCCGCTCGAAGAGGCGGTCCGGCTCGCTCGCAAGGTCGGCGGAGAAGAACACGGGTTCCGATTTGTGCAGTTCCCCTTCAACATCGCCATGCCCGAGGCCGCGGCGGTGGAGAATCAACCGGTAGCAGGGAAGCGGACCACCCTGTTCGACGCAGCGCATCGTCTCGGTATCGGCTGCTTCACCAGCGTTCCGCTGTTTCAGGGACAGCTCGCCCGTTCCGGTCCCAAGCGCAACGGGCTCACCTCGGCCCAGACCGCGCTGCAGTTCGCGCGTTCGGCGCCCGGTACGATCGCTCCGCTCATTGGCCAGAAGAGTTCTGAGCACCTATCGGAGAACCTCGAGCTGGCCGCGCGGGCGCCGTGGGACCTCGAGCAGTTTCGCGGACTCGTCGCCTAGGGGCCGTCCGGACCCCGGTCTGGCACGCCGCATTCAGGGATCGGTCGGTACGGGCGACTCGTTCGACTCCTCGGGCCGGGCGTCCTCGAGAACGGAGCGCCCGTCCACTTTCTGGACCCGGACGACGCGGTCGGCGATCGCGGCGAGCTCGGACTCGTGGGAGACGAGGATCACCTGGGGCAAGGCCAGCTCGTCGAGGAGCTCGCCCATCCGGATCACCTGCTCCGGAGAGAATCCGTCCGTCGGCTCGTCGAGCAGGATCGTCTCAAGCCGCAGACTCCCCATGGCACGGACCACCTGGGCCAGGGCAAGGCGGAAGGCGAGCGCGAGACTCGTCCGTTCGCCGCCGCTGAGCGCCTCGGCCGGAGTCCATTCCCCCTCGATCATGACCAGGGGGGTGAACGCCGGGTCCGTGCGGGCGACGAGCCCCGGATCGTCGATGAGGGAGGCGAAATAGCGCGCAAAATCTCGCTCGAACAGCGCTTGCGCGTGCGTGAGCAACTTCTGCTCCATCGTGAGGACCGCGTCGCGGAAGGCGCTGCCGACCCACGCGGCCTTCTCCTCCATGTCCTTCGCCTCGGTGAGCAACTCGGCCCGCTCGTGGCGGCCCGCCTCGGCGGAGGCCACCCGCCGGACCGCCTCGTCCAGCTGGGCGTCCAGACGAACCAAGGTCGACCTTTCGCCGTTCCAAGCGTCCTCCGCGCTCCGTAGCTCCCGTTCGGCGTCCGCCATCGCGCGCCGAATCTCCGCGGCGTCTTCGCGGGCGGCGCGGAGCGAGGAGATTCGATCCGCTCGCCGCTCCCGGCGGTCCTTGAGGAGGGCCGCGTCCTGTTCCAGTCGGCGAATCTCGGTGTGAAGAACCTCGAGGGAACGCTCGATACCGCGACGACGTTCGGCCGCGAGGACGGAACTTTCCAATTCTCTCAGCGCCGCGGCCCGGGCTTCCTCCTTTCGGGCCAGCTCCGCGCGGAGCGCCGAGTCCTGCGATTCCTGGGGGGAGAGTTCCTCCACTCGTTGCCGGGCAGCTAGGGCGGAACGCTCCGCCGCCTCGAGGCTACGGACCGACCCCTCGAACGACTTCGTAGCGCGGCCCAAGACGGTTCGCGCTGCGGACCGGCGCTTCTCGACCTCCCTCCAACGGTCCAAGGACCGTTCGTAGCGCTCCCGCGATCGCCGTTCCTCCTCGAGTCGCTGTCGTTCGGCGACCACCGCGGTAAGGGTCATGCGAGTCGCTGCGAGCTCGGAGGCGGACTCGGTCCGGTGAGTCGCGTACTCGGCGGGGTGGACCGGCTGGTGGCACCGGGGACACACCCCGGCGCGGAGGAGCTCGTCGACCTCAGCCAGCGAGCCTTCTGCTTGCGCGACGGCCTGAAGCGATCTCGATTCGCGGGCGCGGGCCTCCGACAGGCGCTCTTCGATCTGCGAGAGGAGGTCGGGGGTGGGAGCCGGAGGCTCCTTTCCGGGACCTTCCGCCAGCGCGTCCTCGTTGGCCCGGCGGGCCTCGGCCTCCTCCCCGCGGGCCCGCTCCGAGGCTTCGCGTGCTTCGACGACCCGTCGCTCCGACGATTCCAGGTGCGCTCGGCTTTCCGCGAGCGCTCGGAGCCCGGCCGATCGACGGTCGACTTCGGATCGGAGTCGCGCGAGCTCGTGATCGACTCCGGCCAGCGCCCCCCGCCGAGTCTCGAGGGCATCCGCGTCCGAGTTCACGGCGGCGGATTCTTCGCGGCGGCGTCGGGCCTCTTCCTGCCGTTCCGCCACCACTCGCCCCGCATCTTCGTAGGTGCGCTGGTCTGCCTCCTGCTCCCGCTCCAAGCCGGCGAGCTCCCGTTCGTCCGCTTCGAATTTTCGTATCCGAGATTCGAGCTCGGTGCGCGCGACACGACGGGTGGCGACCGTCGCCTCGCGCTCTCGAAGCGCCCGTTCTAGCACGGTCCGGTCGATGCGGAGACGATCCGCCTGTCGGTTCCCTTCCGCGAACTCCTCGTCAAAGTGACGAAGCCGGTCCGCCTCGGCTTTTCGGGAAGCGGCGCTGCGGCGGAGGTCCGTGGCGAGCTCCTGCGCGTTGTCGGCCGCGGTTCGGTACCGTTCGACACCCAGCGCCTTGCGCACCGTCTCGAGACGGTCCTGAGGGCGGGCGCCGAGGATGTCCCGCATCCGCTCCTGCGGCACGTAGACCGCCCAGCGCCACAAGTCCGAATGGGCCTGGGGGCTCGGGTTGTCCGGAAATCCGAGGAGACCGATGACCTGCTGACGCAGTTCGGTGGCGGAGTACGACGTCTCCGCCCCGTTGACCGTGAACCGGATCTTCTCCGCTTCGAAGGTATCTCGGCCTTTCCGCCGGAGCCGTCGGAAGCGCCGGAAGATCTCGTAGCGCTGTTCGGACCCATCGAAGGCGACCGAGACCTCGGCGTGCGCCGCCCCATGTCGTACGAGATAGGCAGCGTCCACCTCGGCGACTCCGAAGAGCGCCATTTCGATCGCGTAGAGGAGGCTCGTCTTACCGGCGCCGACGTCGCCCGCGATCAGGGTCGTTCCCGCGCCGAAGTCGACCTGGGCGGAGACGTAGCTGCGGATGTTCTTGACGCGGAGGCGGCGCAGCTGCACGGTGCGCCCTATGCTCCGCCCTGTTCGAGGCGCACTCCGAGTATTCGGCGCGACGCGGCGATCCGGGCGTTCGCGTAGTCCTGCCGAGACTCACCTTCGGATTTCGGTAGGCCGAGCTCGCGTACGAGCTCGCGAACCCGCCGCTCTCCGTCGGGGCCCTCCAGCCAGGGCCGGCCGGCGAGGTTCGCCTCGAGGAGTCGATGGATCTCGTCGGTCTCGATCTCGGTCTCCGAGATCGGCTCCTGGCCGTCCGAGGGCGCGGGCGCCAGGTCTCGCACATCCCAATGAACCGTCCCCGACTCGGGGCCGCGTTTCCGAGCGACCTGGGTGAGAGCGAGGCTCGCGAGCGTTCCGTCCGCGAGCGTCCCGTGAACGCGGGGAAACAGGAGCGCCCCCGGTTCGCTCTCGTCGGAGAGACGACGTTCGAGCTCCGAGCGAGCCTCCTCCGCGGTCTTTCCCGAAACGTCCACGTCGACAAGGTGGATCGCGTTCCGAGGGGCGGTGTCGACGAACTCGGCCGTCGGTCGTCCGCGCTCCACGGTCACGATGACGACGCCTTGGTGGGTGCGACCCTCCTGGCCGTTCTCGAGGTCCGTCCGACTGGTTCCGAATACGGCCCCCGGGTTGACGAGGAGGCCCCCGCCCGGCCCTTCCCCGACGTAGGTGTAATGGATGTGGCCGCCCGCGTAGTAATCGCAGCCGAACGGCAGGTCGTCCCGGCGAATACCGTGGATGTGCTCGCGAAGACTCTCGGGCAGGTACTCCTCCACCGCCGCGTGGAACTGAAAGATCCGGAACCCCGGCTCCGCCCGAAACGCCTCCGAGTCCACCCCGCGAAAATACTCGCGGTCGAGGCCGTGAGAACGTCCGGAGATCCCGGCGATTCGCGCGCCGGTCGGTTCGTCCCGATGGAACGGGAGGGTCCAGCGCGTGCCCTCCGCGCGCACCGCTTCCGGGGCCACCTTGAGGAAGACGCCGGTTTCGGCGAGGACATCAAGCCAGCTCGTGCGGTGCGCGATGTAATCGTGGGAGCCGTAGATGACGTAGATACGGCGGCCGTGGTCGACGAACCGACGCAGCGCCGCGGCGACCGGTGCCACCTCGCCCGGGTCGGGCACGGGGGTGTGGAAGAGGTCTCCCGAAATGAGGAGGAATTCGGCGTTCCTCTCCTCGGCCACCCGCAACGCTGCCACCAAGCTCTCGCGAAGGGCGGTGCGTATCGCGGGGTCTCTCGGCCAAGCCGCCACGTGCGCGTCCGCGAGGTGGGCAAAGACGAACCGGTCGAGGCCCATTCGCTACCCCTTTTGGGCCGTGGACCGAGAATTCGGCGGGGAGTTGGCGGGCGGCCCGGTAGGGGTCGTGACGTCCTGGATTCGTTTGGTCAGGGCGGCCATGAGACCCGCGCCGGCCCCCATCGCGAGAAGACCGACCAACAGAAGGTCGTCGCCGGTCCCACTCGGCGGGGGCGCGGCCGGGCGCGCTGCGGGCGGAGGATGCATCGCCGAGGACGGAGGGGGCGGAGGGGTTCGCGCGATGGCCACTCGGGCGGCCTCGCTGGTCTGGAGCATCCCCTGCATGATGGTGAAGAGTTCCGTCGCTTCCTCCATCGTCATCTGCCGGTTTCGAAGTCGCGCGGCGAGGTACGCGTACCGGGCGTTCCGGCCGCCCTCGCTTCCCGAGCCGGACCCACCGCTGCTCGTGCCCCGATCCGGCGCGTACACGTTCGGCCCCACACCACGTCGGCACTTGAAGAGTCGGTGGCCTCCGATGCCCGGGCCGCGCTCGTTATAGCGGGTCGTCCGTTCTACGAACGATGACCGCCGCCGACGCGTCCGCGCCGACCGAGAAGGACCGACACCTGCACGTCCGCATGGCGGACGAGAGGACGTCGATCTACGATCTTATCACCGAGTACCTTCAGGCTTCAGGGAAGGCCCCCGACTGGTACTGGAGAACGGCGGGACGGCTCGAAGGCAACGAGGCCGACAACCTGGAAGAGCTCCTCGCAAGCGCGTTCGAGGCCGGGGCCTTCATATCGCACGACCACCCGGAGGACCTCGAGTTCGTATGGGTGACCGAAGAGGAATGCGAGAAGGAGCGCCGCCGCGACGACCGCGGCGGGCCTAACGATGCGTCTCGAAAAGAACGCTCGAGCCTGAGCCACTACGCGTGAATCGTGCCCCTGGGGGGCCGCGCCGCCCGGGGACGGCCGACCATCACCGAGCCGTACGCTAACGAATGAATAGCCTCCGGGAAACGGCTTTCCGTGGCCCGGCTCCACCGCGTCGAGACGGACCTCGAACGCGAGGACGGCCCTACGGCTTCTTCTTGGTCTTACAGCCGCACGTGTCGCACATGGTCGACCTCGACAACCCCAAGTCCGGGCCGTAGATGAACCCCTCGGTCCGAGATCGGGGCGCTCGACTCTAGATCCCAATCACGGAGTGCGCCACGATGAGCGCGATGAACAGGATCGAGATCGTGTTCACGACCTTGATGAGCGGGTTGATAGCCGGTCCAGCCGTGTCCTTCGTGGCGTCGCCCACGGTGTCGCCGACGACGGCCGCCTTGTGCGCCTCGGAACCCTTGCCACCGAAGTGGCCGCTCTCGATGTACTTCTTGCCGTTGTCCCAAGCCGCTCCGCCCGTCGTCATGGTCAGGGCGAGGGGGAATCCGGAGATGATCGTGCCCAGGAGGAGCCCCGCTAGGGCGATGGGCCCGAGCAAGAATCCGACCGCCAACGGAGTGACGACCGCGATCAAAGCGGGCACGGCGAGCTGCTGGAGCGCGGTGAGCGTAACGATGTCGACGCATTTTCCGTAATCGGGCTTTCCCGTTCCTTGGAGGAGGCCCTCGATCTCCCGGAACTGGCGGCGGATTTCGAAGACCATTTTTTCCGCCGCCACCCCGACCGCGTTCATCAGGAAGGACGTGAACAGGAACGGCAGCGCGGCGCCGATCACAAGGCCCGCGACGACGAGCGGGGTGGAGAGAGTCAGCAAGCTCGTGAACGACCCCCACGGCTGCCCCCAGTCCTTGGCGGCCGCGAAGGTGTACGCGGCGAACAGGGCGAGCGCCGCGAGGACGGCCGACCCGATGGCGTACCCCTTCGTGATCGCTTTGGTGGTGTTCCCGACGGCGTCCAGGGGGTCGGTGATCGCCCGGGCCGCCTCCGGAAGTTTCGCCATCTCGGCGATCCCACCGGCGTTGTCGGTGATCGGGCCAAAGGCATCGATCGAGATGATCATCCCCGTGACGGAGAGCATGCTCGCGGCGGCGAGGCCAATCCCGTAGAGACCGAAGTAACTGTCCGGACCAGCGTTGGGAGTGTACCCATTGTACCATCCGGCGGCGGCATAGGCGATCAGCGTCCCTCCCACCAAGATGAGCGCGGGCATCCACGCGGATTCGAGCCCGACCGAGAAACCGCTGATGACGGTGGGGCCCGCGCCTGCTTGGGAGGCCTCGGCGATCTTGTGGACGGGTTTGTACTTCGCGCTCGTGTAATAATCGGTGACGATCACGATGAGAATCATCACGATCAGTCCGACCGCGGTCGCGACAAAGATCCCGAGATTTCCTCCCATGAAGTAGACGTCCAGAGCGTAGAGCCCGGCCAATCCGACGGCGGTCGTGGCCGCCAGTCCTTGGTACAGCGCTCCCATGATGGTCCCGCCCGGGCGCATTCGGACGAAGAGCGTTCCGACGATCGTCGCCACGATCGCCCACGCACAAACGAGGAGCGGGAAGAGGACCGCATTCGGAAAGACCGTCCCGAGCGGCGAAGCTCCGGGCACTTGTTCGATTAAGAATGCGAGGAGCATCGCGGCGAGCGCGGTCACCACGTACGTCTCGAACAGGTCCGCGGCCATCCCGGCGCAGTCCCCGACATTGTCCCCGACGTTGTCCGCGATGACCCCGGGATTCCGCGGGTCGTCCTCGGGAATACCGGCCTCGACCTTTCCGACGAGGTCGGTCCCCACGTCGGCTCCCTTGGTGTAGATCCCGCCTCCGACCCGGGCGAAGAGGCTCATGAGAGAAGCTCCAAACAAGACCCCGACCATGTCGAGGACGTTTCCGCCGAACGCCCAATAGAACCCCACGAGCTCCAGCAGCGCGAGACTCGCGACCGACATCCCGGTGACGCTCCCGCCCCGGAACGCGTAGCTCATGGTGGCGCCCAGGTTCCCCTTCATGGCGTGAGCCGCCGTCCGGACGTTCGCTCGAATGCTGACGAGCATGCCGACCGCTCCCGCCAGGGCGCTGCCGGCGACGCCAAAGATGAACCCAACCGCGAGCCGAGCGCCATCCCCCGTGATGCCGAAAGCGAGCGCGATGACGACCGCCAACGGGACGGCCGCGGCAAAGACGAACGTGTACTCGCGGCGCAGGAAGGCGATCGCACCCTCCCGGATGGCCGCCGCGATCTCGCGCATTCGCTCATTGCCCTCGTCTTCGCGCAGGACGAGAACGGTCTGGACGCCGGCGTAGGCGAGCCCGACCAGCGAAGCCACGAAGATGAGGAGCTCGAGTTGTCCGGTCGACAAATTCATGCGTTTTCCTGTGGAAATATGAGGCGGCTCAAGAGGGCTCCCAATTAAACCTTGCCGACCGTCTGGCGGCTGCCGCCGCTCGAGAGCGGCGGGTGGGTCTATATCCCTCGCCGACCGTTCCCCGCTTCGTGCAGTCGTCCAGCTCCCGAGAATCGGAGATGCGCCGGTCGCGGGTGCCGTGCAAGGTGTGCGGCCGGCCTATCGAGCTCGTTCGAATGCGCGACCACCTGCGCTCGGAGCACCAGGTCGCGAGCGGAGAGCTCGAGACGATGTACTTGGACGCGCGTATCGAAGCGCGCCGGTCCCGACGTTCCTCCCGGCCCTAGCGCTAGGGGTCGAACTCTCGCTTACGGACCCGCTCGGAGACGTGGGCCAGGAACTCGGCTCGCGAGAAGGGGCGGGTCTCGCGGGAACCGCGGATGCGAAGCGCTACCGAACCTTCGGCCACTTCCTTATCGCCGAGAACGACAACGTACGGCACGCGGTCCAGTTCCGCGTTCCGAACCCGCTTTGAGAGCGACTCTTCGGTCCCGGAAGCTTGGGCTCGCAGGTGGTCCGCGCGAAGTTCCTCGACCAGCCCGAGCGCAGCGGGCGTATGGCGGTCCGTGACGGGGAGGACTCGGACTTGGAGGGGGGCGAGCCAGGGCGGCAATCTACCCCCTACATGTTCCAATAGGACTCCCAAGAACCTCTCCCAGGAACCGAGAATCGTCCGGTGAACCACGATCGGGGGATGGAGCTGCCCGTCCGATCCCTGATACTCGAGGCCAAAGCGCAGCGGCATTTGGTAATCGAGCTGGATGGTCCCGGTCTGCCAGGGTCTGCCGAGGCTGTCCCGGATGTGGATGTCGATCTTCGGGGCGTAGAAGCCGCCTTCGCCGGGCGAGACCCGGTACTTTACTCCCGAGCTTTTCAGCACCCGCTCGAGCGTCGCCTCCGCACGGTCCCAGACCGCCGCTTCGCCGAGGAACTGGGCAGGCCGGGTGGAAAGTTCGCAGCTCCACTCGAGGCGGAACGTAGCGAACGCGCGTTCGATCCAGGCGAGGAGCGTGCGGATCTCGTCCTCGACCTGTTCCTCGGTCACGAAGATATGGGCGTCATCCTGGACGAACTCCCGAACGCGGGTAAGTCCGTGCAGTGTGCCGCTCGCCTCGAAACGGTGGAGGGGGGCGAACTCGGCGAGTCGCATCGGTAGCTCGCGATAGCTCCGCGCTCGCGACCGAAAGATCAGCATCGAACCCGGGCAGTTCATCGGCTTCCAACCGAATGTCCGGCCCTCCGCCTCGGTCAGGAACATGTCCTGGCGATAGTGGTCCCAGTGGCCGCTCGTCTCGTAGACGGATTGGGCGAAAAGCAGCGGGGTCCGAACCTCTACGTAACCGGCCGCGTCGAGGTGCTCCCGGACGAATCGCTCGAGCTCATGAACCACGATCATCCCGTTGGGGAGCCAGATTGGGAACCCGGGCGCCTCGTCGACGAACGTGAACAGCTCGAGCTTTGCCCCGACCGTACGGTGGTCTCGAGCTTCCGCTTCGGTTCGCATTTTGAGGTAGGTCTCGAGCTCGGCCCGCGTGGGGAATCCGACCCCCCGGATCCGCTGGAGTGTCGGCGCGCCGGGGTCCTCCGGCGTAATGGCCGAAAAGCCAAGGATGTGGACGCCCTGAAGCCACTCGGTAGTCGGCACGTGCGGACCCCGGCAAAGGTCGGTGAAGGCTCCGGTGTCGTAGACCGTAACCGCCTCACCCTCGGGAACTTCGGAAATGTACCGGAGCTTGTGGGGATTCTCGGCGAAGAATTTCTCCGCCTCGGCCCGAGTGAGCTCGCGCCGTACGAACGATTCCTTGGCCCGGACCGAGCGCTCCATGGCGGCTCGAACTCCATCGAGGTCAGCGGGCGTGAGCGGCCGAACGTCGAAGTCGTAGTAGAAGCCGTCGTCGGTGGGAGGCCCATGAGTGGGCCGAGCGCCCGGTACCACCTCGACCAGCCCCTTCGCGACTAAGTGGGCCGCAGAATGCTGAAGAATGTCCCGACCGGCCCGGTCCTCGAAAGTAAGCGGAGCGAGTGTGCCGTCGGAAGACAGGGGAAATGCCAGGTCGACCGGCACCCCGTTCCAGGACGCCGCGAGGGCGGCCTCGAGCCGGGCGATGTCCCATCGAGCGAGCGCCTCGCGAGCAAGGGTTCCGACCGGAATGGTCTCCTCCTTTCCGTCGGGGAAACGTAT